>ENA-OQIO01000132-OQIO01000132.1-human-gut-metagenome-genome-assembly--contig:-NODE-132-length-35917-cov-2.462755_pt1 | contig 35917 bp, 35 predicted proteins | sample MGYA00242573_ERZ504737 | MGnify/ENA primary metagenome ERZ504737 (study PRJEB26092, sample SAMD00036203) | human gut metagenome | host: Homo sapiens | study: EMG produced TPA metagenomics assembly of...
CTGATTTTCCGAGAGTTGCTACTGAAGCAAAGATAACTGATTTATCCGTGCATTTCTCATCTCCTGTAAAGAATCCATAATCCTCCGAATTTCTTACATTTCGGAAAGAATCTGCCGCCTGTTTCAGGATTTCCTCTCTGTGTGCAACAAATAAAACCTTTTCATATGGTTTGGAATCAAATGCTGCCAGATAAGTTTTTCCGATACCCGTTGCAGCCTGGATGAGCGCTTTCTTTGCTCCTTCTGCTCTTGTATCTTCCAATGCACAGAGTGCTTCAATCTGTGCCCCTCTTGGTTCATACATTGTTTTAATTTTAGTATCTTCTGTATCCTGTTCAAAGTCATATTTGTCAAGATCTTTTGCAACTGCAGGACGATGCCAGTTCTGGGAATATCTCTTTAATTCTTTATCATCGATTATGATGGAATGGTTTTCAAACAAGTCTTCAAATGTATAAAAAAATTCAGCATAGTTTTCTGGATCTTTTTTGCTGCTAAAACGGTAGTTCCATTCTATTCCTGAAGTCAGTGCACTTCTTGAAATATTGGACGATCCAATGTAAAGTTCACTATGGTCTGCATAATGGAATATGTAAGACTTTGGATGAAAAGAACGGCCTTTTTCGCAGTAAAATCTAAGATTAACTCTGTCACCGAGTTTTCTTTTAATCAGATATAGTGCAGACGGCTGGGTTATTCCGAGATAATTTCCTGTCAGGATTCGGATTTTGGCTCCGCGTTTCAGGGTGTTTTCCAGTTCCTGAAGAAGCATTTTTACTCCTGATTCCATAAGGAATGAAACAATGATATCAACGCTTTCTGCTTTCTTCATACTCTGGATTAACTGATAATATAATTGTCTTCTTTTATCAGGTCCGCCGGTCATGGCATCTGTGGAATATTCATTTTCATATCCGATGTTCATTTTTTCTGCATAATTAAGTTCAGCCATTTTTCCTCACCTCTTCCCGGTCGGACATCTCCTGTGATCCAGTGTTCTTCTATTTGCAGATTGTGTATCTCCTGTACAAAATCCGCAAAATGTGTCTATTGTAAAATCTGTAAAGTATCGTCCGTTTCGCTCTCCCTCATACTCTCCATATTTGAAAGAAGTATAAATCCGTCCACCAGGTTTCAACGCTGTGAGCATTTTCTTGAAAACCTCTTTTAGTTCTTTTTTCGGTAAATGAAGAATGGAAGCACAAGCCCATATGCCGTCGTATTTCTCATTCACTTTCAGTTCCTGAAACAGCATCTGTCTAACTTTGATTCCAGTATGTTTACTCGCAATCTGGCATAACTGTTCGGAACCGTCTATTGCCTCTACCAGATAGCCTTGGTCCAAAAAATATTTCGTGTCCCTTCCTGCGCCGCAACCAAAATCGAGTATATATGCTCCCGGATTAAGCTTTTGCAAAAATTTGTCCTGCATTTCTGTAAACTCTACGGAAACAGTTCCAGACGCAAAGGACTGTGCATTTTCGTTATAGTAATTTAAAGTCTTATTCATTATTTTTATCCAATTTCCAAATGTCTCTTCAGACATTATTTCTCTTTTATATTCTTTACTGCCTAAGTCATCTGATAAAGCTAACTACTTTACGTCATATTATACAATTTTTCGACATAAACGGCAACAATTTTCGTTCGACATTACCTATTATATTCAATTCACTGTAATACAAAAAGAGACATACCTTCTACCTCTGATATGTCCCTTTCTTTCTAAGCAATTCTTGTTACTTTATTATTCAGTTTTAATATTTATGCTTCCGCGTCCATCTCCGCCTTAATCTCATCCTCGCAGTCTGCCATTGCCTGCAGTGTCATAGTGAGCAGCTTCTGCAGTTCCCAGCCAAGTTGTTCGGCTCCTCGCTCGATGACTTCTCTGGAGCATCCTGCTGCGAAGCCCTTGCTTTTATATTTCTTCTTGAGGGATTTGAGTTCCATGTCTTTTGTGCTTTTGGATGGTCTCATAAGTGCTGCTGCCCAGATAAGTCCTGTAAGTTCGTCTGCTGCAAAGAGTACTTTTTCCATTTCGTGTTCCGGTGCTACGTCAATAGTTGTGCCACATCCTACTGTGATGCCGTAACCGTGGGATACAACTGAATGGATCACGTCTTCGCCTACGCCTGCTTCACGGAGCATTTCCGGAGCTTTCAGGCAGTGTTCTTCCGGATATAGTTCAAAGTCGATGTCGTGGAGGAGTCCTACAATTCCCCAGTATTCTGCATCTTCGCCATAACCAAGCTCATTGGCGTACCATTTCATTACTGCTTCTACAGTCAGGGCATGCTGAATGTGGAAGGGATCCTTGTTGTATTTCTTTAATAATGTAAATGCCTCGTCTCGTGTAATTGTCTTCATTATTTTGTCACTCCTCATATCTGAATTATCAGGCGGATCAAATCATCCGCTTTACTGGTTGCTCATAGCCAAATAACTACTCCGCAGTTTATCTGTCAATCTGAATCTGACATGCTTCCATTGCTTTCAGTGCATTCTCATGCTTTCCGGTGTTACGCCTGCGCAGCATTTAGCGTCTACGATGATCGGAACTTCCGGGAGAGATGCTTTTGCCAGAAGTGCATTGGAAATAACACAGATGTCTGTGCATAAACCTACAAATGTGATACTTTCGATTTCATCATCCTCATTCATTGCCACCAGTTCTCCTGCAAGATCTGTGGAACCAAAGGTTTCTTTATCAATGGGTTCTGTTTTTCTGAGTGCATCTAATTCGCTTCGGATCTGCCATCCTTCAGTGTCACGGATACAATGCGGTACAGGAAGTTTCTTTCCTTCCTGGGTGTCGAGATAGTAAGTCTCATGGGTGTCTCTGGTAAAAAGAACAACTCCATCAAAGTTTTTGATTTTCTCTTTTACACCAGGTACAATGGCAACTGCCTCTTTTGTTCCAAGAGCCCCGTCGATGAAGTCATTCTGCATGTCTACAACTACTAATACCTTCTGCATATTTCCTTTCCTTTCGTTCTTTCTGCACATTTTTTCAGATAATGCTATAAAATCTCTGGAAACGTATGCTGTTATTATTTGTTATTACTATACAACGACAAAGTGTTTTTGTACAGGCAAAAATGCCTGTTTTACTATAGCAATTCCATAAAATATCAATCATCTATTTTTCAGTATATTTTTCAAATCTGTACTTCTGTTTAATATCCGGATATTTGTCTCTGTCCACTTCACTCATAAACATATCATAGGGTCTGGCGCAGATTTTGAAAGGTGCGTAGAGAGCCTGGTAGATCATCAGTTTTTCACCGTTTTCTGTGTGATGGGCTACTGCAAGGACTTTATAGAGATATTCGGAAGTATCCGGGGATACCCATTCTCTTTTGAAATGCTGTACAATGTCGCCTGCATGAATATCGTGTTCCGGTGTTTCCAAAGTGTTTTCATTTTCCGCACTGTCAGGTTCTTCCGGTTCTGTGTTGAGTTCCATATATTCTTCTTTATCAAGGGAAACCGGGATTCCGGAACGGCCATTGATGTGGACGCCGCCATACCAGGTGCCTGTGACCTCACAAATATCACCTACTTCGTATTCCATGCTGCAGTCATTATTTTTCTTTATGATTCTGATCTTTGCCATCTTTTATTTTTCCTTTTATCTCTTATCATTTTAAATATATTCACATTTTTTATTTCCAGCTTTTCCAGATCTCCGGCTGATATCCCACTGTCGCCTGTTTTCCGTTTCTTACCACAGGGACTTTGATGATGCTCTGGTTTTCGAGGATTTTCTCTGCTTTGTCTTCCTCTGCAATATAGGTAATCAATGCCAGCAGGTCTTTATCCTTGCAGTCAGTATCTATCAGTTTGTTATAACCACCAATTGCCTTGCAGACAGATTGGAATTCACCTTTACTTAAGCCTTTTTCTTTCATATCTATAAACTGATATTTAATTCCCCGTTCTTTGAAATAGCGTTCTGCTTTCTTGCTGTCAAAATTTTTCTTTGTTCCGAATATTTGTATATTCATAGTTTCCTTTCCATTTTATAGCAAAGCAATTTCAAATTACTCTACACATTATTTTTCTTTTTTATTACTCCGATCGCATGACCCAGTATCCTGATCTGATCCGCATTGACCATCATGGTTCATACTCATCATTTTCCGGAATTAGCAAAATGGTACTTCCCATCTTTCGAAAAGTTTTTAATGTGACATTTCCATCAAGTTCTACAGCCGCAATCTGCCCGTTATCTACCACATTTGTTTTCCGCAAAACGACTTTGTTCTCCATTATTAATATCTGCATTAATCATAGAATTTCCCCGTACAGTCAAAAGAAAAGTTTCCGCAGGTACTGAGATCCATTCTAAGGGTAATTTACATATCTCTGTTATACCTTCCGTCATTTCTATCGGAGTTCCTGCTGCTATTTCAGCAAATACAGGACATTGTACCAGTTCATTCTCTTTTAAACTTCTCTGCGCATTTTCTTCCTGAAGGATAAATTCGTCCGGACATTCTTCGTCACACATATACCTGTATTTTTGTCCCGTACAAAATCCACATATATATATTCAGCAATTCCTGACGGAAGCATTGAAACATCAAACTTCGGAATATCCTCTACTTCTACTCCCTCTTTATTGATAAGTTTCAGTTCATTTCCATCTGTAATAATTCCATAGCAAACCTCTGGACTTACAGCCATATAAGAGCGCAATTGTTCTTCAGCTACGCTTATTCCTGCCTGGTATTGTTTTACCTCAGCCATAATATACGGTACTATCCGATTATTTTTATAAACCATGACAACGACATCAACAAATCCCATTTTTGAGAAAACCTGTACTTTATATTCTACATCTAGCAATTCTGACGGATAATGATAAACTGTTTTCAGTTCATTCAACAACCATTGACGTATTTTTTCTTCTTTACTATACGGATCTGCAATTTTGTCCTTAAACATATAATTCTGTAAGGGAATATCTGTCAGGCAACGAAATGCCGCTCCCTCCCTCATTTTCAGAAATTTTGGTTCTATACTTGAAATAAACCTCGAAGGAACACCATGACAGCTCATATACAGTCTCTCTGTTGCCCTTGTCATACCTACATAAAGTAATTTTCTTTCCATTGTTTCTACATAAGCAGCATCTTCATTTTCCTGCAATAACATAGGATTCGGAATTAATTTGTCTGATAATCCCATGAGAATTACTATTTTAAACTCAAGCCCTTTTATAGAATGCATAGTCAGCAGCTTAATTGCCTCTTCTCCGAAATTGATTCCTTCCTGAGAAGTATACAGCGTCATCTTTATATTCTCATCTGTTTCTTTTTTAACTTCTTCCAGGATTCTTTTGGTTCTGGCAACAATTGCAATTTCTTTCGCTTCATAGCGTTTAAGAAGTTTCTTTAAAAGTTTTTCCACTCCCAAAATTTCTTCCCCAATTGTATTATACCGGGCAAAAACCGGATAAATCCCCTGCTTATCAATAAGTGAAGGTTTTACAAAGTTATCATCATTTACAATATCTGAGTCTTCTCTGATCAGACTATATGCAGCCTCAGCAATTTGTGTGGTTGTACGATAATTTTTTGCAAGGGATGTGCTTCTTCCTGTCATATCCAAACCTATGCTGGTAAAGCTCCGTCCCTTCACAAGCCATGATGTACTATAAATACTCTGTGCTGTATCTGCTACAAACATAATACTACTGTAATCCTTTTCAGAATCATACATTTGCATAAGACATTGCAGCTGAACTCTGGATAAATCCTACTTCGTCAATAATAATATGTGTATATCCAGATATTTTATGGTTTTTCAGATACTTTAAAGCATACAATGCGACATCCTGAAAATCACAAAGATTTTGCGCATAGCACTCTTTCGTATATGTTGCCATTAATTCATAAATCGCCTGTCTGATCCGGCTGTTTTTCTGTAATTTCTGTGGTCCCTCATTGCTTCCTTTGCTTCCCATTCTTCCAATCCTGTCAGCCGACTGATAACTTTCATATTCCACATAATTACAAGCCTTAATCCATGCAATTTCATTTTTCAAAAATCCTAAATACTTTGCATCCAGAATTTTGACATCCCCGAATGTCTTTTTTACATTACTGAGACTTTTCTGCCATATTTCAATTTCTTTTTGTCCTTGGACAATTTGAAGCAGCTTCCCTTTTTCCTGACAAAATGCTCTAAAATAAGAATACAACAGTTTATCTATATTCGTTATTTTTACGTTTTTCTGTAATTCTGTTTTATCAAACAATCCATATTGGTCATCTTTATCAATCTGACCATATATATACTCAATATAATTTGTCAGACTTTTATTATAGGTGACCATCAATATTTTATCGCTCGCACCATAACAATAATTATCAAGCAAAAATGAAATTCTATGTACTGCTACTGTAGTTTTTCCAGAACCTGCTACCCCTCTAATAATTGAATGTCCCATGGCTGAACTCCGAATCAGTTTTTTCTGTTCCAGATTTAGCTGCATACCTTATCTCCTGTATCTTCAAAATATCATAACCATTCCCTGTTTTCACAATTATAATAATTGATATTCATAGTCTTTTGATAACTGTTCAGTATCTTCTTTGAAAATAGAAATCTGAATAGTTACATCTTTTGTACTTTTATCTTATCATAACTGGTAAATGCTTTCAATGTCAGGTCTTATGCAATTTGTTACGTTCATTTTAAATTTCCATCTATTTCACAGTTTTTTCAAATTCTCACCACATATTTCTCACATTTCCTGGTTATATTATTACCTGTACAGAGCAAAGAGTAATTGCAAATAAAACTTTTTCTTTTTCATACTTTTGCCGGAATCTATAAGATTCCCGGCCTCCTTCTTTTATTCAGTTATTTTTATTCCATTAGATTTTCTTTTTAATATGGTTGTAGATATTCAGTCCTTTTGTCTGTCCGTATTTGGAAATGATAGATCTGTAAATCTGCTGTTTTCTGTTTTTGTCTTCTGCATTTTTCTCCACAGTTGTTGAAACATAATTTACCACTTCCTTTGGCATGCCTGCTTTGTCGAGAACCAATACCAGTTCCTGCTGTAATTTCTTTGTTCCGGCATTCATGTCAATTATCTTTTGTTTTGGCTTTTTTGTATTCTGATTCTCTGATTGTTTGACAGACTGTTTTTCAGGTTGTTCATCCAACTGTTTTTCTGTTTTCTGACCGGATTGTTCGGTCATCTGTCCGTCTTTTTTCTTTACCGGTCTGTTTTTTTACCTGTTTCCTTGTATGCACCTGTTTTCCGGAAATCTTCTCATTTCTGGAGACTTTCACATCTTTTTCTGTTTTCCAGAACTCTATAATATGGTCAAATCCTGTATCCTTACTGATTACAACAATTTTACATTCTTCATCCTGACCTGTGCACTCTTTTCCTATCAGGTATCCCAGATAAGAGCCCAGATGCATATCTGCTGACTGATTTCCTGTCGGTACTTTATGCGTGATCAGTTTTGACTCTCCGTGATCATTGATAATATCAAGGTCTATTTTTCTGCTGTTATCTGTATAAAAAAGATGGATAATATCTGTTTCCCGTAATTTTTCGCATCCTTTGAAGCCTTCACTTCCTACATTTTCATAATCAATTAAATAATAAGTTTTGATAATCTTCATCCTCTCTTTATTTTTCTCTGCTGTATAATACTCTGTCATTTTTCAGCCGGATAATTCTTTCCTATTTTAACATGCATCTTTTATCAGCACAACCACATAGTAGCAGCTTTCCTGGTTAGTATTTCCTGGTTGTCTTTCCTGCCTGTTCCAGTCAGACAGAATATTATCATATCCACGAATAGTATTCCCATATTGCCACTATAATAAATTTACATACCTTTTGTGAAAAATGACGGTTTTTCATCAAATTTGAGTTGATAAATCTTTAACAAATTTCAAAAAAAGGCAAAAATCCTGTTGATTTTAAGCGTTAAATATGTATAATAGTAAAAGAGAAGCGATACCCATTCGCTTTTATGGTAAGGTATCTTAAGCCTGTTTAAACAGGCGCTTTCATTAACGAAGAAAAGAGGTTAAACGTAAGATGGCAAAAATCGATTTAAGCAAGTATGGCATTACCGGAACTACAGAAATTGTCTACAACCCTTCTTATGAAGTATTATTTGAAGAAGAAACCAAACCGGAACTGGAAGGCTTTGAAAAAGGTCAGGTCAGCGAACTTGGTGCAGTTAACGTTATGACAGGTATCTACACAGGACGTTCTCCTAAAGATAAATACATCGTTATGGATGAGAACTCCAAAGATACAGTATGGTGGACAACAGACGAATACAAAAACGATAACCATCCTGCAACTCAGGAAGCATGGAATGCAGTAAAAGAAATCGCTAAAAAAGAGCTCTCCAACAAGAGACTTTTCGTAGTAGATGCATTCTGCGGTGCTAACAAAGATACTCGTATGGCTATCCGTTTCATCGTTGAAGTTGCTTGGCAGGCACATTTCGTAACAAATATGTTCATCCAGCCAACAGCTGAAGAACTTGAAAACTTCGAGCCAGATTTCGTTGTATACAACGCTTCCAAAGCTAAAGTTGAAAACTATAAAGAATTAGGCCTTAACTCTGAAACAGCTGTAATGTTCAACATCACAACTAAAGAGCAGGTTATCGTAAACACATGGTACGGCGGAGAAATGAAGAAAGGTATGTTCTCTATGATGAACTACTTCCTTCCACTTAAAGGCATGGCTTCCATGCACTGCTCTGCAAACACAGATATGAACGGCGAAAACACAGCTATCTTCTTCGGTCTTTCCGGAACAGGTAAAACAACTCTTTCCACAGACCCGAAACGTCTCCTGATCGGTGATGACGAGCATGGCTGGGATGACAACGGCGTATTCAACTTCGAAGGCGGATGCTATGCTAAAGTTATCAACCTTGACAAAGAATCTGAGCCGGACATCTACAATGCGATCAAACGTAACGCTCTTCTTGAGAACGTAACACTTGATGCTGAAGGCAAGATTGATTTCGCAGATAAGAGCGTAACAGAGAATACTCGTGTATCTTATCCGATCAACACATTGAAAACATCGTTCGCCCGATCTCTTCTGCACCGGCAGCTAAGAACGTAATCTTCCTGTCCGCAGACGCTTTCGGAGTACTTCCTCCAGTATCTATCCTGACAGAAGCTCAGACTCAGTACTATTTCCTGTCTGGATTCACAGCTAAACTTGCTGGTACAGAGCGTGGAATCACAGAGCCTACACCTACATTCTCTGCTTGCTTCGGACAGGCATTCCTTGAACTGCATCCGACAAAATACGCAGAAGAACTTGTTAAGAAAATGGAAAAGAGCGGAGCAAAAGCTTACCTGGTTAACACAGGATGGAACGGAACAGGAAAACGTATCTCCATCAAAGATACTCGTGGTATCATCGATGCAATCCTTAACGGAGATATCCTTAACGCTCCTACTAAGAAAATCCCATTCTTCGATTTCGAAGTTCCTACAGAGCTTAACGGCGTAGACACAGGTATCCTTGATCCTCGTGACACATATGCTGACGCTTCTGAATGGGAAGAAAAAGCGAAAGATCTTGCTGGAAGATTCATCAAGAACTTTGCTAAATACGAAGGAAACGCTGCTGGTAAAGCACTTGTTGCAGCTGGTCCTCAGTTATAATTTAAATTGTCCAAATGATTATGAAAGGGATGCGAATCATTCGCATCCCTTTTTTGTACTGCTTCAAATATCAGACAACAAAATTATAAATGATGTCTTTATAATGCTTTAAGTTTCTCTGCCACCTTCTCATATGCCGGTACCGGAACATGATATTTTTCACCCATTCTTACTACTTCATAGACTAATCCATCAATTTCAGACTGTTTTCCTTCCATGATGTCTCTCTGCATAGAGGTAGTTGCTTCCGGTGCGAGGTTGGAGAGAATTTTTAAGTTTACATCTACCATATCTTTCTGAAACGGGATTCCCATGGCTTCTGCAAGTGTTGCGATTTCTCTTATCATGGTTTTAAAGAGTTCTCTGGCTTCGCCTTCTTTCTGGAAATCTGCGGCTGTTGCATGATAGTAGAGTCCTGCTGCACCGATTGGTGATACGTAGGAGAATTTCTCCAGTGCTTCGCGTCGGATATTCTCAGAAAGAATCCCGTCAATGTTGCTGTCACAGAGGTCTTTCTGGATTTCTCTCAGTTCTGGTCTGAATTCTGCTTGGTCTCTTACGCCAAATACAATGCGCAGGATCTGTCCATGCTGAAGAAGTCTGCCTGATTCTTTAATGTTTGCCGAGACATAGATACATCCGTCTGTTACAAGAAGTTCAGGAAGTTGTTTCTGCATCTTCCCACCGGTTCCATAGATGTTTAAAACAGGAATTACGATGGTTGTTTTCTTTGAGATTCGCCTGATAAACGGAATAGTTTCATCCAGAGAATAGCCTTTCACACAGACAAAAACCACATCCGGATGGTCTGTGTAATGTTCCATATCTGTAGCCGGGATAGTGATTGTTTCTTCTGTTTTATCCCACATTTTCTCCAATGTAAGACCCTGTTTCTGGATTTTTTTCAGGTGTTCACCTCTCGCGATCAGGGTTACGTCCTTGCCTGCTTTTTTCATATAATATCCGGTAACACCACCGGTTCCTCCGGCTCCAATGATTAAGTATTTCATATTTATTTTCTGCCCCGCTTTCATCGTTTTGATTCTTATATCATAGCACAATTGCAATTTTTCTTCAGTATATTTTATGCATTACGCTGACATAATTTTGCATTGACAGTTTATTTTTTGCCCTGTAATATCAATGGTATCAATATCAGAATATATTACACAGGAAAAGTATTAAGATGGAACGATATCTGGAATTTAGAATAGATGAACAAACTACAGAACTTAAAATGGAAGCATTTCTGAAAAAGAATGCAGGACTTACAAAACGGCAGATCAGCCAGGCGAAGTTTCGACCGGACGGGATTACCAGAAACGGAGTTCGCTGTCGTGTAACTGAGACAATATATCCAGGCGATGTGATCTGCGTTTGTCTGGAGGAAGCCGGGACTGCTTCTGCGCATCTTGAAAATTATAATGACGGAATCAGAAGTAAGGATTCGTCGGATTTCCATTCCAACAGAGCTTCAGCTCCAGTTTCCGAAACTTCTTTTTCTCTGAATATTTTATATGAAGATACGGATATTCTGGCGGTTGATAAACCGGCAGGAATGGTTACGCATCCAACGGGAATGCATTATACAGACAGCCTCTCCAATCTTGTTGCCGGTTACTTTCGAGAGAAAAATGAACAGGTCTGTGTCCGCCCGGTGGGGCGGCTGGATCAGGAGACTTCCGGGATTGTGGTTTTTGCCAAAAATCAGGTAGCAGCTTCAAGGCTTCAATCTGTAAAACCTCCATGCAAAATTCACAAGCAATATCTTGCCGCTGTATCCGATACTTTGCCTGTAGATATGCCTGGTGTCTGGCATACCTTAGATTTACCGCTGATGCAGGACCCGGAGAATCATCTGAAAATGAAAACTGCTGCTGATCTTTCCTTACATTCATCTGCATTATCGGGAAAAATCAAAACAGCAGTTACTCATTATTCATACTCTTTTTTCCAGTCAGGCTGGTCGCTTATCACACTTAAGCTGGATACCGGACGTACCCACCAGATCCGTGTCCATATGGCATCCACAGGACATCCTTTGCTTGGAGATACTCTTTATCATTCAGACGATAAAATATCTTCCTGTGCTTCCTTTTCCAGGGCAGCCCTTCATGCATGGAAAGTTTCTTTTCAGCATCCTTTCAGAGATGAAATGCTCCTTCTGGAAGCACCATTACCTTTCGATTTTCGTGAACTGGTTTCACTTTCAGGGTCTGATCTGTTGTCTATTTAAGCTTCAAATTCTTTGATCAGATTTACCATTTCAATGGCACTGAGTGCACAGTCATAGCCTTTATTTCCTGCTTTTGTACCTGCGCGTTCAATTGCCTGCTCGATGTTTTCTGTGGTAAGTACTCCGAATAATACCGGAACTCCTGTTTCCAGTGATACTGATGCAATCCCTTTGGAAACCTCATTGCATACATAATCATAATGACTGGTATTTCCACGAATCACAGCACCTACGCAGATAACCGCATCATACTTTCCACTTTTTGCCATTTTAGACGCGATCAGCGGGATTTCAAAAGCACCTGGTACCCACGCTACCTGGATGTCCTCTTCTTTTACATTGTGACGTGTCAGCCCATCCATGGCACCACTTACCAGCTTGGAAGTTATAAATTCATTGAAGCGGGCTGCTACAATTCCTACTTTCATTCCATCTGATACTAATTTTCCTTCTAATGTTTTCATTTTTTCTGGTCCTTTCATCTGTAAATTTATATTTTTTAACCTGTACAGGTTTTTATATACGGTAAATTTTATTTTCGGGAACGTTATCGTTATATATGAAAATCCCCGCTGTATTTAATACTTCAGAATATGTCCCATTCGTAATTGTTTTGTCTTAAGATAACGCAGATCATACGCTGTGGCATTCATCTGTATCGGAACTCTCTGTTTGATCCTGATGCCAAATTCTTCCAACTGATAAACTTTATCCGGGTTATTTGTCAGCAGCCGCAGCTCTTTTACCCCAAGATTTCTCAGAATCTGCGCACCAATGTAGTATTCTCTTTCGTCTCCGGCAAATCCAAGTGCCAGATTCGCTTCGAGTGTATCCATTCCCTGTTCCTGAAGTTCATAGGCACGAAGTTTATTGATCAGTCCGATTCCTCTTCCTTCCTGTCTCATATAAAGGAGTATCCCTCTGCCTTCTTCCTCAATCTGGGCCATCGCCGCTGCAAACTGCTGTCCGCAGTCACAACGCTGTGATCCAAAAACGTCTCCTGTCAGGCACTCTGAATGCACACGGCACAGGACGTTTTCTCCATCTCCGATTTCACCTTTTACCAGTGCTACATGATGTTCCCCATTCAGGCGGTTTACAAATCCATACGCCATAAACTCTCCGTATCTGGTCGGCATTTTTGTGGTCGTCACGCGATCCACCAGAATATCATGGCATTTACGGTAATTCTGAATATCTTTAATTGTTATGAATTTAAGATTCCACTTTCCGGCAAGTTCCCGCAGCTCAGAGGTCCGCATCATAGTACCGTCTTCTCTCATAATTTCACAGCACAGCCCGCACTGTTTTAACCCTGCAAGTCTGCACAGGTCTACAGTTGCCTCTGTATGTCCGTTTCTTTCCAGAACACCGTTCTTCTTCGCCAGAAGTGGAAACATATGTCCGGGGCGTCTGAAATCTTCGGGTTTTGCATTCTCATCCACACATTTCATGGCAGTAACAGAACGTTCTGCCGCAGAGATTCCTGTAGTGGTGCTGATATGGTCTACGGAAACAGTAAAAGCAGTTTCATGATTATCTGAATTTTCTGCTACCATCTGCGGGAACTGCAGTTTTCTTACATATTCCTCAGACATTGGCATACAGATAAGTCCTTTTCCGTGAGTTGCCATAAAGTTAATATTTTCTGTTGTGGCAAACTCTGCTGCACAGATAAAATCTCCTTCATTCTCTCTGTCCGGATCATCCGTTACCAGAATAATTTTTCCATTCCGAAGTTCTTCCAGAGCTTCTTCTACTGAATCAAATCCGTTCATTTTTTCTCTCCTTATGCAATGTATTTTCTGATACAATATATTTTTCTGTTGTTAAGAGGGCAAAATCATTCGTATTGGCTGCTTATCTGGTTCGTGTCAGGCAGATAAAACATCCACTGTACAGTTCTGCATCAATCGAATAACCGCTTTGTGGTTAATTCTGTCAAAAGCCATACTTATTCAGAAAATCCCGTGTAATATTACTTTTTGTCGGCTGTTCTTTCACAGGCGTTATTAATTTTTCCACGTATTTTCCAATTATGTCTGTCTCCAGATTAACGATATCTCCTTCTTTGCGTTCTCCGAGGACTGTAATCTTTACTGTATGAGGAATTGCAGAAATGGAAAAGTCTGTTTCTGAGACTTTTGCCACTGTAAGACTGATTCCATCAACTGTTACAGAACCTTTTGTCACAATATATTTCATAATTTGTGGTGAAGCCTGAATGGTGTACCAGACAGCATTATCATCTCTGCGAATTTCCGTGATTTTTCCTGTTCCATCCACATGCCCGGCAACAATGTGTCCTCCAAATCTTCCATTTGCAGGCATTGCCCTTTCCAGATTTACATGCTGTCCCAAAGAAAGCTGAATCAGCGCAGAACGATTCAATGTCTCATGCATCACATCTGCTGTAAAACCATCTTCCAGACATGCAGTTACAGTGAGGCAGATTCCATTTACAGCTACACTGTCCCCTGTTTTCAGATCATCCAGAATTTTCTCTGCCCGTATTCGTAAATACTGCTGAATTTGCTCCTTTTTTTATTTTTTTCACAGTTCCCAGTTCTTCAACAATTCCCGTGAACATTACTCTTCACCTCACTCTCTATAAGAAAATCATCTCCTATTCTGATTATTTCGCTGTTTTTTAATAATATTGCGCTGGCAGGATCAGGAAATCCTTTTCCTTCTATCGGTGTCTTTGCACTTTCTCCCCCAAAAAGTTTGGGTGCTATATAGGTCTGGACTTTCTGAACAATACCGCTTTCGAGTGCTGACCAGTTTAAAGTGCCTCCTCCTTCCAGTAAGATACTGTCTATCTTTGCAGCTCCCAGAAGTTCCATTAGTCTGTTTAAATCTATGTGTCCGTTTTTTTCCGGGACATCCAGAACTTTACATCCCATATCTTCATAATTCTTTATCTTCTGCTGGTCTTTACTGCTAGTTGCAAAGATTGTTGGAATTGTTGATGCCGTTTTCACAATTCTGGAATTCAGTGGTGTCCGCAAGTGGGAGTCACAGATAATACGCACAGGATTTCTGCCGTTTTCCAGTCTGCATGTAAGCATCGGATCATCTGCCAGCACAGTTCCCACTCCAGCCATAATCCCTGTATATTTCAATCTCTGTTTCTGCACATGCATTCTGGCAGCTTCGCCTGTCACCCATCTGGATGCGCCTGTATAAGTGGCAATTTTTCCATCCATGGTCATCGCATATTTCATGACTACATATGGTTTTTGATTCTGTATGTAATAGAAAAATGCTTCATTGAGTTTATCGCACGCTTCTTTTAAAACGTTTTCCGTTACTTCGATCCCATGCTCTTTCAGAATCCGGATTCCTTTTCCTGAAACCAGGGGATTAGGGTCCGAGGAACCAATGATCACACGTCTGATCCCCGATTCCAGGATTGCATTGACACACGGAGGCTGTTTCCCGTAATGGCAGCAAGGTTCCAGAGTAACATATATGGAGGCACCTTCTGGCTGTTCTGTACATGATGCCAGAGCTTCCCTTTCTGCATGAAGTTCACCGTATTTTCTGTGATATCCCTGGCCAATGACTTTTCCGCTTTTGACGATCACGGCACCTACCATTGGGTTAGGTGCTGTAAATCCCATTCCTTTTTGTGCCAGTTCTAACGCCATTTTCATATATTGCCTGTCTTTTTCCATATCCGTTATATCTTTCAATCCCTCATCTCCTGTTCTTCTGATGGTACTGATGATACCAAAAAAGCCCCGGTGTCTTTCAACATCCAGGGCCTGTAAATTAATATCTGTTTGAATTATCTTCGTGTGAATCTGACTTTTTGCTTCATCATTAAAACTGCTTTGATGATATTAAAAAAGCTCTGGAATAAATTTATTATTCCAGAGCAGTCGCTTTCACAGATCAGTTAATTCTTCTGTATCTCTACTACTATCTTCTTTCATCCAGACTGTACTGTCGGCTTCGGAATTGCACCGAATCATACCTTACGGCTCGTGGGCTTTACCACCGGTAGGGAATTGCACCCTGCCTGAAGATCTTATTTTATTTTTATCAGCAATTTATACGATTTACCTTGCTTATGTCTGACAGTATACTCTCAACTTTTATCTCTGTCAAGATTTTTTTCAGGAAAGTAACCCTCTTACCATCTCTGCATTAAATGTCACACCTGTCAGGTGATCTACTTCAATCTGGTACAGGGCATTGGCTGCGATATGCTCTGCTGCCTGTTCCAGATCACGAATACCGCTTGTATTTTTATGCAATTCAACGATGGCATTCAGACCCTCTTCTGTTACTACGCATTCTTCTGCCTTGAGGCTCATGCGTTTCAGAACTTTCGGAAGAACATATTTGGAGAAGATGATCTTCTTCTCTTCTGATGTATAATCCGGGATATCGATCACTGCAAAACGGGACATAAGAGGTGCGCTGATCTGGGATTTATCGTTTGCCGTAGCAATGGGATAACGCCCACTGTGGGCACCATACATTCCATATAGTTATCTGTAAATCCAAGATTGTCAAGCAGAGTAAGAAGTACGTCTGCAGGGTTTCCGTTGCCCTTACCTGACGCTGCTTTATCAAGCTCGTTGATAATAAATACAAGGTTGGATTCTCCTGCTGCTGAGAAAGCTTCCATGATGATTCCGGGCTTTGCGTTTGCATAGATTCTGGAACTTCCTGTAAGCTGTTCCGGATCATTGATGGAACTCATGTCCAGAGTTGTCCAAGGCAGTTTCAGAATACGGGCAACTGCGTATGCAATCTGGGATTTACCTGTACCTGCAGGGCCTACAAGGAGAAGTCCGTATGCAGGAAGTGTATGGGTACGGTTGATCTGAATAATCGTCTCAATGATACGCTGTTTTACAGATTCCATTCCGTAGAGTTCTTCATCAAGAATCCTGCGGGCTTCCTGCGGATCAATTGCTTCAAAGTAGTTATTCTTCCACTGAATATTCATCATAATGGACAGTGCACGCTGAGCGTGGCGTCTCTCTTCCGGAGATACCTCATGAGAGCGGGCAACTGCAAGATTTCTTCTCGCCCAGAGACGGATATTGTCCGGCAGGGTTCTGCCTGCGCAGGTCATAAAATCAGTGATGCTCTGAATGCTTGTCAGCTTCATCTCATCCCCTGTTTCTTCCTCATCTTCATCCTCAACAATCTCTGCAGGTGCACTGCTTGCAAGAAGTCTCTCGATCATAAACTGAAGAAATCCGTCCTCTGCGGAAAGTTTCGTGCCGCCGCCAAAAGCAGTTTCACGAATCTTATAAACTGCATAACCATTCTCTTTATTCTCTCCTGAAAGGCGCACATTGATATGATTCTCCCCAAGCCATTTCAGAAGACTTACAAATCTTGAATCAATACTGATGATATCTGCACTGAAAACGCCGTCATCCTCTTTAAATTCAAAGGATGTACGTTTGATTGGATTAGTAAAAATACCGCATGAATGATGTTTCCACTGACGGCTGCTGTTATCCAGAATCATGATCGGTTTCTCAGGGGAAGTCTCCTTTTCATTAGACTGGAAAGTAGTGTAGGTACATTCAGACTGTACACCTGGTTTCTTGTCTGAAGCACCGCTGAAATCAAATACTGGCATGGTAAATACTCCTTTTATTTTATCCTTAATCAGTGTGTAATTTTTTATGTACAACTCTTTATTATTCTAGCAGAATCTTTTCTTTTAATCAATTCTGTAAATGTATTTATTGCATAATTATTCAAGAAATTATATCGTTACTGTTCACTCCGTTCACAGTAACATTATATCCTCATTTATTCCACCAAAATCATTGACGGTAACATCCGCAGGCTTTATAATAGGGATAACTGAGAATTTCCAGATACTCTCTGGGAAATCGGAATTTACTTTTAGGAGAGCAAAATGAGCAAAATTATTTTAACCGGTGACCGCCCAACCGGCCGCCTTCATGTTGGACATTATGTTGGTTCATTATCCGAGCGTGTTCGTTTACAGAACTCCGGCTTATATGATGAAATTTATATTATGATTGCAGATGCACAGGCATTAACAGATAATGCTGAACACCCTGAGAAAGTTCGCCAGAACATCCTTCAGGTTGCCCTGGATTATCTTGCATGCGGCATTGATCCTGAGAAATCCACTATCTTTATCCAGTCCATGGTTCCAGAGCTTACAGAGCTTACTTTTTATTATATGAACCTTGTTACTGTAGCACGTGTACAGCGTAACCCTACAGTAAAAGCCGAAATCCAGATGCGTAATTTCGAGGCAAGCATCCCTGTCGGTTTCTTCTGCTATCCGATCAGCCAGGCCGCAGACATCACTGCATTCCGCGCTACTACTGTTCCGGTTGGCGAAGATCAGCTTCCAATGCTCGAGCAGTGCAAGGAGATCGTACACAAATTTAATACTGTTTATGGCGAAACTCTGACAGAGCCTGAGATTATTCTGCCATCCAATAAAGCCTGCTTACGTCTGCCAGGTATTGACGGAAAAGCAAAAATGAGCAAATCTCTCGGAAACTGCATCTACCTTTCAGATGAAGAAGCAGATGTTAAGAAGAAGGTTATGTCCATGTTCACAGACCCGAATCATCTTCGTGTGGAAGATCCGGGACGTGTGGAAGGAAATCCTGTATTTATTTATCTGGATGCATTCTGTAAACCGGAATATTTCGCAGAGTTCCTGCCTGAATATCAGAATCTGGATGAACTGAAGGCTCATTATACACGCGGTGGTCTGGGTGATGTCAAGGTTAAGAAATTCCTGAACAAAGTTCTCCAGGCAGAGCTTTCTCCAATCCGCGAGAGACGTAAATACTGGGAACAGCATCTTGATGATGTATATGAGATTCTCAAAGAGGGAAGCAAGGTTGCTGAAGCAAAAGCAGCTCAGACGCTTCATGATGTTCGTTCAGCAATGCAGATCAACTACTTTGATGATAACAGCTTAATCAAATAATTATATGCCGGTGGCTACAGCGACCGACAACAATGCGTAAATAAGAACTTCAAACGCAAGATTGTTCAAAAATCAACTTATTGACACATCAAAACAGGTTCAGGCAAAAGCATTCTGCTCACGTCTGAACCTGTTCTGTTATTTCTTCACTGACTTTCTTTTCAATCTATTTTACAGATAAAATCTATCCGATATCTTTCATATCTGATACCATTTGATCTCATTTGCCTCCATATGTAACTGGAAACTGCTTCCATCACCTCTGTAAACTACTGTATCCTGTGGTTCGTAAGTGTTGTTGACTACGCAGTATTTTCCATTTTTTACGTAAGCATGTACTTCTACATTGTAGTTGGTTGAATACCAGCAGTGAAGTTCTTCCTCTGCGGATGCTGACCAAAGGACTGCACGATAAAGCACGCGGCTGTTCTTGAAGCTGTACGGAAGTCCGCTGATATAAACGCCTCTTCCTTTACCGAAAGTCTTTACAGCCATCTGCACTTCCTGGTCTTTCTGGATTAAGATTTCTGTTTCCGGTAAGGCATAAATGTTCTTCTTACCTTCACCAAAATCAACCTCGCCTTCTGCATCTTTAAGGATGAAATGATTTCTGTGTTCTTCCCAGTTATATTTATCTGTATTCAGGTTAAATCCATGTTCTTCTTCTACTCCAAGTACATCATCTAACTGAATGAATCTGCCCTGCCACTGATGTGCTGCCGGTTCTCCTACACCGATAAATCCACCGCCATTATATACAAATTCTCTGACTGCTGTGATGATTGTTTCGTCGATCCAGTTCTCGCCGCCTGACTGTGCAGTGTCCGCATCTCCCACATTGATCACTACGTCAAATTTCTTCAGAAAATCTTTGTCTGCTTTGATATCGTCAAAGCTGATAAATGATACATCAAACGGTGCGCCGCTTAATGCTTCGATAATTCCGAAATAAGAATAATTCTGCTTGTAATAGATGGCGTGATGTACCATATGGTTACCCCATGAGCGCATCTTTCCCCAACAGTTCAGGACTGCTACCCGTTTTACGCAATAAGGAGTCGTTCCCTGAATGTTATCATATAAAGTGCGGAACTCTTCGCAGACTTCTTTGATATACTGTACAAAATCCGGGAATTCCAGGGCAAGTTTCAGATATCCGCCGTATCCGATTCTCTGGATCGGGCTTCGAAGGATTGCTCTTCTTGCTGTTACCCAGTTCACTTTTGCCTCCTTTACAGGATCGCCGCCTTCATGGAACGTATCCGGGAAAAAGTATGGCAAAAATCGTCCTTCTGTATATTTTACATTCTTAATATCACTGAACAGACGCAGAGTCGCACCATTTCCAACACTTCCAACTACAGCATCCAGTCCGATAGATGCAAATTCGTCCATAAACGGTTCCATGCCAATCCAGTGATCTCCCATGAACATCATGGCCTCTTTTCCGTATTCATGTACGATATCTACCATCTCTTTGGCAAGCTTCGCAACTTCACGTCTCTGAAATGCCTGGAAATCTTTGAATTCTTTTGAGGGAATCCGATAGGTATTGTTCATGTATCCCTGGTCAATGATATATTCCGGTCTGAAAGGATAGCCCACTTCTTTCTCAAACTGCTCCAGAATATATGGGCTGACTGAAGCGGAATAGCCAAACCAGTCTACATATTTCTCTCTTGCAAGTTCATCAAATATAAGAGTAAACTGATGGAAAAATGTAGTGAAGCGCACAACATCCACATACTCATGAGTATCCAGGAATCTGCGCAGACGTTCCAGGGAATGAGCTCTTGTTTTCGGCTGACGCACATCAAATGTAATCTGCGGTTCCACATCTTTCCAGTCATTTACTACTGCATTATACATGTGTACCGGATCCCACATGATATATGCAAGGAAGCTTACAGTGTATTCATGAAACAGCTTTGCAGATCTGATCACTACATTACCTGTTTCTTCATCATAGCTCCACAGCTCTGTTGATACCGGTTCTCCGGTAGTACGGTCTATAACTTCCCACCATCTGTAGATATCATCTCTTGTATTCACTGTCAGCATATCCGGATATAAATGATCCATCAGGTGGATTTCCAGTTTCTCCTCTGTTGCTGTATGGAAAGATGTCATGATATACATCTGCTGGATTTCCTCAGGATGTGCCTTTGCCCATTCATTATCCTTACGGGTTGTATAATAGGTTGCATATATCTTGGAACCAGTATCTTTTAATTCCTTCGGAAATTCTGTTCCGTCACAGTCACGAATCGCATCTGCACCCCACTCATCCAGTATCTCCAGTGTCTGTGGCACTACATCCAGATTAGTTGGTATTGTTACACGGCCTTTTTTCATTGTTGTTTGTCTCCTCTCTCTGTATAAACCTGTCTTATTTTTTACTTATCTGACCTGATTCTGCTCTTTCTTGCGCCTTATCTGTTTATAGAATACGTCCTTTCCAAAACATTTTCAATTCTCTTTTTGCTTTGTTTTTTAGAAATCTTGCTGTACGCATTAAATTGTGATATTATATAAAAAATGTTATCAGAAATTTTGAACGAAATTCTGCTTTTAATCATAATAACCTATGTTTTTTTAATTTTTATGGTTTTTTTATGCATTTAGTCCAATCGCAACAACTAAACGCAAAACAGATCCCCTTTATTATTTTTGTTCACTTTTTTTGTATCAAACAAAATTACTAAATTATGGAAGACCCTATATTTCCGATATGTCCAAAAACAGGTTACAGCAATTACAAAGGAGGGACTTTTATGAGTACACATTCTCTTCGCTTCAGCCCTGAAGATACTGCACCACAGGAGGTCACACTTCTGAATGCATCTTCTTCCCTCTATGAAGGTGACTGGCCAAGCATTCCCCACTCCCATGCATTCACTGAATTATTTTATGTGCGGGACGGACAGGGGGAATTTCTGCTTGAAGATGAAATCTACCCTATTTCAAAGGATGACCTGATCATTGTTAACCCTCACATTAATCACACTGAAATTTCCAGAGGAAACCCACCTCTCAGCTATTTCACAGTGGGCGTAGACGGATTATCTTTCTCTTTTAATGATCAGAAAGAATATCGTATCTTTAACTGCAGAAAAAAGAAAACAGATCTGCTTTTTTACTTTAATGCTCTGTTTCAGGAACTGGACAATCAATCGGAAGGGTACGAAAAAATCTGCAGACATATGCTTAATATTCTGATCCTTCAGCTTCAGCGGATCACAGATTCTCCTTTTGAACTGATCACTGCACAACATCCAAGCAGGGAATGTGCAAATATCAAACGTTTTCTTGATTCTAATTACGGAGAAAACATCTCTCTTGATCATCTGTCTGCCATCAGCCACCTGAACAAGTATTATCTCAGCCATGAATTTACCAAATATTATGGGATTTCTCCTATGAACTATCTGAATCGAAAGCGAATCGAGGTATGTAAAGAACTTCTGGAAAATACTGATTACGGAATTTCAGACATTGCCCATCTGACAGGATTTTCCTCTCAGAGTTATCTCTCCCAGAGCTTTCGCAAATCCTGTGGCATGACTGCGGGAACTTACCGTAAACTTAAGAAAAAAAGAAAGGATACTATTTAACATTATGCAATACACATTTCCAAACTACTATACAGAATTTTCCTGCATTGCAGGAGCCTGTCCGGATACCTGCTGCGCAGGATGGCAGATCGTGATTGACGATCAGACACTGAAGAAGTACCAGCACTTTAAAGGTCCGTTCCGCAATCGCCTGCACAATGATATTGACTGGAAACAACATGTTTTCCGCCAGTATAACAGACGCTGTGCTTTTCTCAACGAAGAGAACCTGTGTGATATCTACACAGAAGCAGGACCGGAAATGTTCTGCAGAACCTGCAGAAATTATCCTAGACATATTGAAGAATTTGAAGGTCTGCGTGAGATTTCCCTGTCGCTCTCCTGTCCGGAGGCAGCAAGGATTTTACTTTCCCAAAAAGAAAAGGTACACTTTATCACAAAAGAAAAAAAGGCAAAAGAAGAAGTCTATGATGACTTTGATTATTTCCTGTTCACTGCACTTATGGACACCCGTGATATGCTTATAGATATCATCCAGGACAGAGCTGTACCCATGCAGAAACGTCTGTGGAAACTTCTGGCTGCTGCACATGATTTCCAGTTATGTGTAAATAAAAATGAACTCTTTAAATGGGAAGAAATGCGAAAACGACATGAAGATTCCGGATACGGAGATAGATTTTGCAGCAAAATTTACTCTCGTATAAATGCAGATAACATAGAAAACAGTTCTGCTGCATCTGCCTGCGCAAATACACCAGTAACAATTATTTAAAAAAATGTGGAAAACTGTTGTCCCGGAAATGGAGGTTCTGCGCCCGGGATGGCAGGAATACTTAAAGAATTGTCTGACTCCACTGTATAATGGAAATACAGATCCGCAGTCTGACTCCGGAAATCTTTATTCCTGGCAGAAAAGTGAATTTGATTTCTCTTATCCGGACTGGCAGATTCAGGAGGAACAGCTTCTTGTTTACTGGATCTATACCTATTTCTGCGGTGCAGTTTATGATGATGAGATCTTTGCCAAAGTAAAAATGGCAGTTGTATGTACCCTGTTCATCCATGAATTAAATGTGGGAACCTATCTGAAAAACAACCGGCAGTTTAAGTTGGATGACCAGATTCGTATCTGTTATCAGTTTTCCAGAGAACTGGAACACTCAGATCTTAACCTGAACAGATTTGAAGAATTAATGTCTGAAAAAGAGATCTTCTCCTTTGAAAATCTGCTGAAAATCTGCTGATGCATACTTTCCCTGTCTTATCTGTATCATCTGACACCTCAGGTAGTCAGATGAACATTTATGCTTTGTAAAAAAACCTTACGGTACAGAAAATATCTTTATACGGATATTGTTCTGTACAGCAAGGTTTTTTATCACTAGAGCATTTTTCAAACACGCTCAGGCCAATGCCAGCAATTCTTTTCCTTCTTTCAGTCTCTCATAAAACTGTATGTAGAAATCCTGATTTTGATCATATGGTTTGAGATAGAATCTGTTCACCACAAAGAGGTTCAGATTTCTGATCAGATCTGGATCCTCAGCATTGTACAGTACTTCCTGCACATCCAGCAAAAAATAATGCCAGTCATTGACAAATTTCTCATAATTTTTCAGATCCGGTGTGTCGATCCATTTTTTTACCTTGATTTTACTTCTGTTTGTTTTGGGACATTCATGGATCTGAAGAATATATTTAAATCCCCCGTCTTCATAAAGTCTTCCCAGAGGAAACAGCCTGCAGAAGCCTGGTCTGACAGCATGAATACTGCAGCGGCCCTCTTTATTCAAGAATACGCATTGTTCTTTCTCACCTGTCATCCGGAGATGAGGCAGGATATTTCCGTCTGATACTCCCAGTTCCAGACATTCCTGCAGAAGCTGTTCCACAGGCTTCTTAAGTCCCACAGATAATCTGTGTACATCATATGGATCCAGGATCACAGAATCTCCCATTCCCTGACAGCAGTCACAGCATCCCTCACAGTCATGACAGTCTGCTTTTACCATGTCATTGGAATCATATAACTTTCCGTCGGAAATCTCTTCCAGTGTCTGTTCTCGTCGCATCAGAAAGCCTCCAGTCCTGTAACACCCCAGTCAGAAGCGAGATCTTTCATTCCTTCAAGCACTTCCTCCCTGGAATATCCGTTATCATCCAGGAAATCTCCATCCATATCATTCAGATACAGATAAAAGGTCAGTGCCAGTTCCAGATAGTCTACATCATCTTCTACCATACCCATATATAATTCGTTTTCTGCTTCATTGATCTTGCCTTCTTCTGCCAGTTTCATAATTGTAGCAAAAAGCCGGTCTGCCTCTGTGTAATCTGCTTCCTTCTCCGGAAGTTTGTAATTGGGCTGTTGCTCATGAAGCAGAAGCTTCGCGATCAGTCTTCCTACGTCCTGAATATTTCTTATCATATGATCATCCTGTACTGCCATAATATTATCTTCCCTTCTTTTTTATTTTACCTGGTACATCGTTTCGTAAATAACTATACCCATCGCATAGAATGCGGATTCGCAGACAAGAGAGTGATATAGTTATTCCAGTTTTAATCCTGCCAGTGCCTGTGCAAATGCATTATTCACCGGCTCCTTGGCTTCTTTCTGCTGCTGTCTCATATATTTTTGAACATCACGCTTATTGACTCCTGCTCCCTCTTTGGCTCTTCTCGCCTGAAAAGCAGAGAGCTTTTCTTTATAGCCGCAGGCACAGATAAATGTCTCTTCCTTACCTTTCACATACATTTCCATACGTTTATGACACTTGGGACAACGGGCATTGGTAGTTCTGGACAGGGTTTCTTTATAACCGCACTCTCTGTCCTGACATACAAGCATTTTTGCATTCTTTCCATTCACTGCCAGAAGCTTCTTTCCGCAGTTCGGGCAGATCTTGTTTGTAAGATTATCATGCCTGAAGGTTCCCTGTCCGGTTTTGATCTCATCTACAATGTCACAGGTATAGTTCCTGATTTCTTTCAGGAAGGTTTCCTGTTTCATTTTACCTTTTGCAATATTTCCAAGCTTCATCTCCCAGTCTGCGGTCAGTTCCGGCTTGCGCAGTTCCTCGGGTACCAGTTCCAGAAGCTGCTTTGCCTTGGAGGTCAGATGGATTTCATTGCCTTTTTTCTCCATCAGAAAGCTGTTAAACAATTTCTCAATAATATCGGCTTGTGGCAACAGTCCCCAGACCACCTGTCTCACCGAGAGTTTTCGCTGCCTTTGTATCATGACTCTCCATATAGCGCACCGGATTCTCCATTGCTGCAAGAAGCGTTGCTTCTGTGAATCTTGCAGGTGGCTTTGTCCTGCCTGTATTCATGGATACATTCTCTATATGCAGTCTCTCACCTTTCTTCATCTGTGGAAGCTTCTGATCTTTCAGTTTCTGCGCATCGTCAGCAGTATCCTCATCCTCTTCAGTGTCGTCCGTATTTTCATACACATCTTTCCATCCGGCACTTTTTACAACTTTCCCGCTGGCAGCAAAAAGTTCTCCAGCAACAATTCCCTCCATGCTCACCTGTTCATAAACAAAAGGCGGATACAGCACACTGAGGAATCTGCGAACTACCATATCGTAAATCTTACGTTCTTCATTTGTCATATGGTCAAGCTGCACAAACTGCTCCGTAGGGATAATTGCATGATGGTCGCTGACCTTTTTATCATCCACAAAACTTCCATTTGCACGAACAGGCTGATTCATCAGTGCGCCTGCCGGTTTTCTGTACGGTCCTGTTGCGCAAGCTCTCAGTCGTTCTTTAATTGTAGGAACAATATCCTTTCCAATATATCTGGAATCTGTCCTCGGATAAGTGAGTACTTTGTGATTCTCATACAGACGCTGCATGATATTCAGAGTCTGCTTTGCAGAATATCCATATTTCCGATTTGCCTCTCTCTGCAGTGTGGTCAGGTCATACAAACCCGGTGCAAAGGATTTTTTCTCTTTGCTGGTTACGGAAGTTACTTCCAAAGACTGATTTCTGAGAACATCGGAAATCTCCTCTACCCGTTCTTTATTAAAAGTTCTGAAGCTCTTACTCTTTGGTTCCTTCCATGTCCAGGTGATATCACCTGCTTTCAGGGTGATTCCGTAATATTCCTTCGGCTTAAATGCCCGTATCTCTTCTTCCCGTTTCGCAATCATCGCCAGTGTAGGAGTCTGTACACGCCCGCAGGAAAGCTGGGCATTATATTTACAGGTAAGTGCCCTTGTACCGTTCATTCCCACCAGCCAGTCAGCTTCCGCTCTTGCCACAGCTGCTCTGTACAGATTATCATACTCATGTCCGTTTTTCAGATTTCCGAATCCTTCTTTGATAGCTTTGTCTGTAACTGAAGAAATCCACAGTCTGCGGATTGGTTTATGACAGTCCGCTTTGTCAAGAATCCAGCGGGCTACCAGTTCACCTTCTCTTCCGGCATCTGTGGCTATTATAATATCGTTTATGTCTTTTCTGTACAGCTGCGTTTTTACTGCATTGTACTGTTTACCGGTCTGTCGAATAACTACCAGCTTCATTCGATCCGGCATCATGGGAAGTGTGGATATTTCCCATTTCATATACTTCTTATCGTATTCCTCAGGATCTGCCAGCGTAACAAGGTGTCCAAGTGCCCAGGTGACTACGTAATCTTTTCCCTCAAGGGTACCATTTCCTTTCTGTGTACAGTGAAGTACTCTGGCAATATCTCTGGCAACAGAAGGTTTCTCTGCTATTACTAATGATTTCATAAAATAAATAACTCCTTATAAAAATCTACAGTCAGGGTTTCTGATATCCCTGACCGTTGATTTCGGGCAGCTGTCCATTTATTTTTGGCATCTGCGTATATTTAAGATGTCAGGATCAAAAGCTATTTTGCTTTGCTCTTTGCAACTCCTGCAATTCTCATATTTAAAAGTATAGCATAGATAAATTCCTGTTTCCAGTTATTCTTTAACTTTATCTCATATTAATTTTATATCCGACTCCACGAACTGTCTCCACCAGCTCACCGGCACTTCCCAGTTTTTGTCTCAGTGTTCGGATGTGTACATCAACGGTTCTGCTCTCTCCGTCGAATTCATACCCCCAGACTGATTCAGAAGCTGGTTCTGGAAAGTACAGTTCCGCTGTTTTTCAGAAGCAGACATAATACTTCATATTCTTTTAATGTAAGATTTACATTCTTTTTATCTACAGTTGCAATATGTCTGGAAGGGCAGACATAAAGGTTTCCTGTCCGATATTCTTCTGCGCCGTCATCTTCTGTTCTTCTTAATAATGCGCGGATCCTTGAGATCAGTTCCATCATGCGGAACGGTTTTGGAATATAGTCATCTGCCCCGCTGTCAAGACCTACCACTGTATCATATTCACTGCTTTTTGCTGTCAGCATGATAATAGGAAGTTTACGTGTATCCGGACGCATACGCAATTTCTTCAATATGGAAATCCCATCCTCTTCCGGCAGCATCACATCAAGGAGCAGAAGTGCAGGTTTTTCCTTTTCCAGGGCTTTCCAGAAGTGAGAAGGTCTTTCAAATCCTTTTGCTTCAAATCCCTGACTTTTCAATGTATAAATCACCAGTTCACGTATACTCTCATCATCTTCTACCAAATATATCATTTTTCTGTTCTCCATTTACAATTATTTACTGAATGCCATAAGCCGAAACCAGTATACAATCTCCGGAAACAACATGACATTTTCGAAAATCACTATAATTTCTCCGGCTCAGTTGATATCAGTATAATAAAAAGCCGTAAAATCTTTGTTCTGCTTTATGTTAAAACTTTGTAAAATGCTGAACTTTATTGAGAATTTTTTTATAAAATTTTTATATACTTTATGAGAAAATTTATTTGTAAAAGCAGTATGAAGATGGTATGATATGGTATGAAATAATTCTCCAAAGAAGGTGAAATTTTGAAACGTTTTATTTCCAAATACCGGCATGGACTTGTGATTGCTGTTTACAGCATCATTTATATCCTGCTCTTCAGTTACCTGGAGCACAGACCGGTTCACAGCTATCATATCGTACATACAGTATTTGATGACTGGATTCCATTTTGTGAGTTCTTTATCGTTCCTTATATGCTGTGGTTTCCATACATGATCCTGGCTGTGATTTATTTTATATTTTTTAACAAAAACAAACATGAATACTATCAGCTGGCATTTAATCTTATGATGGGAATGACTGTTTTCCTGATTATTTCCTATGTTTATCCAAATGCTCAGCACATACGTCCGACCGAATTTCCAAGAGACAATATCTTCACAGATATAGTAAAATGGCTGTACAGTACAGATACTCCTACGAATATCCTGCCCAGCATTCATGTGTTCAACTCTCTTGCAATACATATGTCGCTTACAAACTGCGAAGCACTGCGAAATAAAAAATTTATAAAAGCAGCATCCTTTACCCTGACCGCGCTGATCATCATGTCCACCATGTTCCTGAAACAGCATTCTGTGATCGATGTATGCATGGGTGCAACACTTGCATTGTTTGGCTTTCTGGTTTTTTATCCGAGAAGAATTTCCGTTTCTTCTGAATCTGTCTGCTTTAGAGAAGTAAAGAGAAAAAAGAGCGAGAATTAGAAAGATTTAAAAAAAAGCAGAATCTTTGAAATACATTTTTGTCTTTCAGAGATTCTGCTTTTTTTACAGTTATAACAATTTCATAAAATATTTTCCCACAACCGATATCCGGATGTGAAGCTTTTACACATCAGTTAAATCCATAGAATTTCTGGCTGATTTTGTAGGCTGCCACTGACATTTTTCTTCCACTTCTTCCCGGAAGGTTCATGACTCTTCCGAAAAGACTGTGACGCAGTTTTCTGTATACCTGTTTATTCTCTGTCCTGATATATTCCAGAAGTTCTTTCTTCTTCTGAAGGGACTCTTCTGTATTGGCACGTATCAGCATAATGGAAGAAATAGTTGTAATAATATCCAGATAGCTGAACATATACGCTTTCAACTGCTTATTTGTACTTTTACAGTTGATATATGCATCTACCATGAGTTTGTTTACCCGGATCTGCTGGTCAATACGTTTGATCATCACTTTCTCATTTACAGACTGGTCATCTCTCCCGATAAAATAACGGTAGAAATTCACATCCAGATAATACAGATTCTTTACATACGGAAGAGGTTCAAAAGCAAATAGATTATCTACATAAAATGTATGCTTCGGCAGTTCCAGATTGCATTCATGAAGCAGTTTTGTACGATAAATCATGGAGTGCATCAGAAGATATTTACCTTTCGGCATATGTTTCACTTCTTCCCATCCAAATATTCTGTCCTTCGGCAGGCATTTGCGGTACTGCATGATTTTCTTACGGGTTGCGCCCTGTTTCTCATATACAAAATTACTGATCAGAAGGTCAACTGTCTGTGGACCTCTGAGCAATTCATATAAAGTTTCAAAATCTGTACATACGCTTCTTTATTTACCCAGTCATCACTGTCCACTACCTTGAAATACAATCCTGTAGCATTTCTGATCCCTGCATTGACAGCTTCTCCATGACCACCATTTTCCTGATGGATTGCCTTTACAATTGTCGGATATTTCCTGGCATAGTCATCTGCAATCTCGCAGTTCTGTCAGAAGATCCGTCATCTACTATAAGAATCTCTACTTCTTCTCCTCCCACCAGTAATGACTCTATACAATTCTCCATATAATCCTGGGAATTATAACATGGAATCGCAATACTTAACAGTTTCATCTTGTTGTTTCCTCCTTGATATACTTTGCATACGCTCCAAAAGCAGATGGAATTGCGTATTGTTTACCTGACTGTTCTTTACTTACAAAAATGAGTTCTTTATCCTGTGTTGTCTTTAGGGATGATACCTTTATTCTGTATGCCTGCATTCTCCATTCAATATGGGAGAAAATATGTTTCGCAGGCGGAAGTTCTTCTATATATAATGGATCAAGTCCCAACTCTTTTACGTACAAAAAGCGCATCTTCGCTTTTTAAATGTCCCTGAGTATTTGGCAGTTCATATAAGCCTGCCAAAAGTCCTTTCTCAGGTCTTTTCCTGATAGCTGTGCATTCTCCGTCCTGAATGATAAACACAGTCCTGTTGTCCTGTGTTCTGGCTTTCTTAGGTGCTTTTACAGGAATCATATCCGCTTTATCATGTCTGTGAGCCAGACAGGTAAATGCAATCGGACATTCTGCACATTTCGCCTGACCGTTGGGAACACATATCACAGCTCCCAGTTCCATCAGTGCCTGATTAAAGTCTCCCGGACAATCTGAGGCATAATCTGCGAAACCTGCTGTTCTATTTTTCTGCGGACAGACTGCCGGCTGATGTCTTCCGTACTCTCTGTAATTCTGGAAATCACACGCAGTACATTCCCGTCTACAGCCGGAACCTTTTCCCCATATGCGATCGATGCAATGGCACCGGCTGTATAACTTCCTATTCCCTTTAACGACAAAAGCGCCTGATAATCTTCAGGCAGTCTGCCATTATATTCATCTTTTACAGTTTTCGCCGCTTCCTGCATGTTCCGAACGCGGTTATAATATCCCAGTCCCTCCCATAACTTCAGAAGTTTCTCTTCAGGACATTCCGCCAGTGACTGAATATCCGGGAGTTCTGTGATAAATCTCTGAAAATAGGGTTTCACTGCCTCCACTCTGGTTTGCTGCAGCATAATCTCCGACACCCATGTATAATAAGCATTGTCCTTATCTCTCCATGGAAGAATCCTCTTATTATCCCTGTACCATTTTACCAGAGGCTGCACAATCTCTTCAAGTACCATAATTTATCTTTTCCTCGTTTATTTACTGTTCACTCCATTCTCAGTAACGCCGCCAAAATTCATTTCAGATTACCTGTGGCAATTGGATTTTGGCCTGTATGTCATTTTATCACAAAACAGGAAAAAACGCTAATACATAAAAATAAAAAGGACCGTACACATTTTACCGTATCTCGATCCTTCTTGCCTTATTCATTATTTTTTACATTTTAATCTCAAATAACACACAAGCCCGACAATAATGATCAGAAGTGCTGCTATGTAGCTATTTTAAAGGCCAGTGCTGTAGTAAAAAGATCTATAGCAGAAACAACGCCAATCAAAATAAACGCAACTCCACTTGCTTTTGCCATCTTCTCTTCATCATAAAGCTTCTTACTGATGTCCGAGTTTCCACCTTTCAGGAAAATATCCCCATGTCCTGTCAGAAGCATTATTCCTACTATGAAAGCAGCAATTGTCAGTATGATGTTTAAAGAATCAAAATTCATAACCTTCCCCTTTCTTTCTGCATTTTACCATACAGAACCTTTTTTCTTTTTATAGAAATCCGGGACTATTGTTTCGTATACAATGATCCCGGAATATCCATACCTGTTTTTATTTTTCAGAAAACTGTTCAATGCCTCCAATTAAAAGATTAAAGAAAAGTAATTCCTGATCAATATTAATAGAAACATACGATTGGAATATTGCAGTCAATAATATTATAAAGTTCTGCTGCTTTCTCCGGCGGCATATTGATACATCCATGCGAACCGCCTTCCATGAAACGATCTCCACCAAAGTATGGCTGCCAGTTTGCATCGTGGAAACCAATACCGCCATTAAACGGCATCCAGTACGTTACCGGCTGTTCATATTCGTATTTACCGTTTGCCAGCTGTTTACCTCTGAGCACATCCGGGCTCTTCTTATAATAAATCGTATAAATACGGCCGGAGTCTGACGGTCAGAATATCTCATATCACCGGAAACAATATCTGACTCAAAGATATCTTCTCCGTTCTGGTAGAAATACATATGCTGTTCGGACAGATCCACTTCAATATAAGTATTTCCTATATCATTGTAACCATGTGCATTGGCTGTCATAGAATAAACCGGCTCTCTGGTTGTCTGTGTCCCTGACTGGATTTCCTGTGTCAGCTGTGCAACCTCTGAAGCCTGGTCTATCTGCCATCCATATGCAGAACCGTATACACTAACAGTTCTCCCACTTGTTGTCTGGAACTCTCTTTCAGTTCCCACCGTATCATGGGCCGCTGCAAGCTGCGCCACATAATCTGCGATGTGCTGTCTGAAAGATGTATCATCCATGATCAGCTGTCCTTTTTCATCAAAATTCAGCCAGTCCTTGATCGTATTTCCATCCAGGGTTTCCGTTTCATCTCCAAAAGTATACGTAATGCTTGCTTTTGTGAAATTGTTACATGCATTAAGAGACGCCTGCAGATCCGGATTGTCGCTGGTGATATCTGCTTTTACATACACGTCCGGCTCACTGTCGAAGTCAACCGAAGTTTTATTTCCCGAAACAGCTTCCGAAAGCACGTTATAAGCATTTTTCAAATCCAGCTTACTTCCCTCTGTCTCCGGAACAATCTCAAACTGCGAATCTCCATATGCGACATATGCATTCTCAGGAGCTACCTGATTCTCTTTCTGTGCACAGTTAAGTGCCTTCACCTGTTTTTTCAGCTTTTCTTTATCGTAAGTCGTGTTCTCAGCGGCTGTATAGCTCTTCTTTTCAAAAAAACCTCTGACCCATTCATAAGGTTTCTGATCTTTCAGAAGTTTCAGAACACTTCCATCAGAAACATAACTATAGCCGATCTGATCTCCGCTGATCGTCTGCGGATCCAGATTTCTGGAATCAACCTCTATGGAATAGTTCTCTACTGTCTTCGCAAGCTTCTGTTCTGCCTCATAAGCAGTTTTACCTGAACAGTCAATGCCATTGATCGATGTTCCTTCAAAGAATTTATCCGAATAATAATATGACATACCTGCATATGCGGCTCCGGCACTTACAATAACCATTGCCACTGCGATTCCTGTAATTTTTAATCCTTTATGCTTCTTGCGAACAGGCGGTTCATAAGGTGCAAGATCTTCATCACTGATCGGTACATACGAAATTCTCCCCGGTCTTGCGGATTTATGGCGTCTGCCAGTTATTTCCATACTGCCATTTGGGACTGTGTTGTTTTTTTCCTCTTTGTTGCCCATCTATTTTCTCCTCAACATAAATGTTACCGTTCATTTTTCCTGAAGCCTATTACTTCTGAATCATATTACTGTTGATTCGGTTAATTAAGAGGCTTGCTATAATTCTTAATAATACGCTTCACAATACACAGAGTTTATGTACTGATCACATAAACCTGCGCTGCATGTTTCATTATAACATAATTCTTCCAATTTGCACCTACTATTCACCTTTTTCTCATTTTTTATTACTGTTTGCAGGTAATATCCCCGAAAAATGTTTTCTTTGGCAAATCCCTTATGATTTTTCTTATTTTTACAGGCCAAGTCTGCGTTTCATATCCTTCATCACATAGAAATACATGACGATCAAAAGTCCTCCGGCAAGCACCCATGCCATCGGACTGGCCATACATGCTCCAAAGTAACTCTTATGAGCGCCGCGGCCATAGCAGTGATTCCACGTCCTGCCAGTTCTGCAACACCGGCAAGCATGGGAAGCAGTCCGTATCCCATGCCCTGGATACCATTCCTGAGTGCATTGACAAAGTGAAGTGGTATGAAAAATACTGCCACGCATTTCACATAAGTATCAACCATAGGAATGACTTCTGCGGCATTATCTGAAATAAACAGATAAGACAGATATTTGCCAAAGAAGAAAATAATCACACCTGTAACAATGGCATAGGTAATTCCTATAATATGCGCACTGTTAAATCCCTGTCTGACTCTGTCCAGTTTACGCGCTCCTATATTCTGTGCATTATATGTTGCCATTGTTGTTCCGATTGCAACATATGCCTGGGTAAAAATATTCTCAATCTTATTTCCTGCCGTAAATGCCGCTACTGCATAGGAACCAAGAATATTCAGTGCAGACTGTACCATCATGGTTCCGATCGCAGTGATGGAATACTGCAGTCCCATGGGAATTGCCCACAAGAATTTCTTTTTTGGCAATCTCTGAACGAAATCTCCAGTCATCTGCCTTCAGTCTCAATTCCGGTACGCATTTTATGATATAAATCAGGCAAAGCATTCCGGATACTCCCTGTGCTGTAATCGTTGCCCAAGCAGCCCCGGCGACTCCCATATGGAAAACAATAATAAACGTCAGGTCAAGTACTATATTCAAAAGTGCCGCTAGAATCAGGAAATACAAGGGTGTCTTACTGTTTCCCAGTGCTCTCAGAATACTGGCCAGGATATTATATAATACCTGTGCAAAAATACCTCCGCATATGATCATAATGTAGGTATATGCATCCTGAAAAATATCCTCCGGTGTATGCATTAATGTCAGAAGCGAGTGCATCCCCACCATACTGACAGCCGTCATTATAACCGAAATGATAATTGAAAGTAACGCCGCATTTCCCACTGACTGGCGCATCTCATCCATCTTTCCTGCACCGAATTTCTGTGAGGTCAGAACTGTAAAACCGGCTGTCAGTCCTGTAAGAAAACCTATGATCAGAAACATGATCGTTCCTGTTGAACCAACCGCTGCCAGCCCTTTTGTTCCTACAAATTTTCCTACGATTATGGCATCTGCCATGTTGTAAAACTGCTGGAATACATTACCTATAAATACAGGTATCGTAAAGTCAAGTATCATCTTCATTGGTTTCCCAACTGTCATGTCTGTCTGCATTCCAATAAACCCTCCCAATCCTTTTTTAATCCTCTTTATTTGCTGTTTTCGATATCTGTTTTATCAGATATCAGAGCGATTATAGTTGAAAAAATTTTCCATTTCAAGATTGTGTTTTTTAATTCCATGATTTTCTACATAATCACCAAAACAAACAAAAACCCTCTGATTTGTGTCAGAGGGTTTCGTCAATATCACGAACTGCTGATGTCTGCAAAGCAGTTCTCACAGTTTTTGTATTATATTATTTCTCTACAAGAAGTGATTTTCCTGTCATTTCCGCAGGCTGTTCCATTCCCATAAGCTGGATCAGTGTAGGAACGATATCTGCAAGACATCCGTTCTCGCGCAGTGTATATTTCGGATCTGCATTTACAAGAATAAATGGTACAGGATTTGTTGTATGTGCAGTCCACGGAGCACCTGTCTCATAGTCGATCAGCTGTTCTGCATTTCCATGGTCAGCACAGATAAACATCTGTCCGTCCACTTCCTTAAGAGCCCCTACTGCTTTGCCAACACATTCATCAACAGTTTCCACTGCTTTGATGGCTGCTTCCTGTACACCTGTATGTCCAACCATATCCGGGTTTGCAAAGTTGATCACGATCACATCATATTTGTCAGATTTGATCGCATCTACCAGTTTCTCGCAAACCTGAGGTGCACTCATTTCCGGCTGAAGATCGTAGGTTGCAACCTTCGGAGATTTAACCAGAATTCTGTTCTTCTCCTTTGTTCGGCTCTTCCACATCCGCCGTTCGAAGAAGAATG
>ENA-OQIO01000133-OQIO01000133.1-human-gut-metagenome-genome-assembly--contig:-NODE-133-length-35825-cov-3.615076_pt1 | contig 35825 bp, 38 predicted proteins | sample MGYA00242573_ERZ504737 | MGnify/ENA primary metagenome ERZ504737 (study PRJEB26092, sample SAMD00036203) | human gut metagenome | host: Homo sapiens | study: EMG produced TPA metagenomics assembly of...
TCCTTTCTTTCCTCGGGCTTTTTATGTCCCTGTAAACTGTTAAACGCTGCTTCTGGTACTTCTCCTGAAACTGAAAAACGAGCCCCTCAGACAGGACTCGTAATCTATGTAAGATCCGTAATCCTCTTATTGTTCGACCTGCCGCAAAAGCAGGATAGTCGCTCAGGTTGGCACCTTCCATATCTTACCATATGGGGTTGCCGGGCTTCATCGATCCTATGTATCTCCACCGCTCTAAATAAGGGACATCTTAAATTATTCAGTTAATCATTCATACGTATGTATATTACACAATCTATGGGCATTGGTCAAGTACTTTTTATTGACTTTTTATCCCCTCAACCATATAATGAAGCTACCGGAACATTTATACTTTTGTAAAGGAGATTTCAAGGATGAGCGACAATACACAGGAGAAAAATATTTTTATTTTTGATGCCGCTGAAGGCATGGTTTTATCACAGGATATCATGACTTCCACCGGCCATCTTATCGCTGCAAAAGATACCGTTTTGACTTTAGATATGATTGCAAAAATCTCTGAGTACAATGTCTTAAAAATTAATGTATATGAGGAAGCTGCCGCACAGCCTGAGCAGCCGGAAGTTCTGGAACAGATGACTTACTATGAAAAAATTAAGCAGAGCCAGAATTTCGAACATTTTAACGAAACTTTTATTGATGGTATTAATGATTTGAAGACAGAATTAAATGACATTGTCATTAACCACGAAACAATTGATACGACTGCGCTGTTAAAGAATACCGAAAAAATTCTTGCAGAATATACGAATACTCTCCAGATTTTCGATATGCTCCACTGTATGCGTGATATGGACGATTTAACATATGTCCACTGCATTAATGTTGCCATTATTGCCTCCATTCTTGGAAAATGGCTCGGCTATTCTGAGGAAGATGTAAAGGTGCTGACTTTATGCGGTATTTTACACGATATCGGAAAGCTTTTAGTTCCAAATGAAATTTTAAGCAAACCGGACCGGCTGACCGCTAACGAATATGCCATTATTAAAGAGCATGTCAACTTAGGCTATCAGATTGTAAAGGATGCCGATATTGATGAGCGTGTTAAATCTGCCATTTTACTACACCATGAAAAATGCGACGGCTCCGGATATCCAATGGGTTTAAAGTCAGAAGACATTCCTGATTTTGCAAAGATTATTACAATTGCAGATATCTACGATGCAATGACCTCTTCCCGCATATACAGAAAAGCCCTCTGTCCATTCCACGTTGTACGGGATATGGAACAGGATGCTTTTACAAAATTTGACCCGAAGTTCAGCCTTCCGTTCTTAAAGAATGTCGCCACTTCTTATATCGGAAATAATGTCAAACTTTCTGATGGCCGCACCGGCGAAGTCGTTTTAATTAACGGACATGCCCTGTCACGCCCGATTGTAAAGTGTGAAGGCAATGAATTTGTAGATTTATCAAAAGAACGAAATTTAGAGATTGTTGCAGTATTACAGTAACTTTTCTCCCTAAACAAAACAGGCCGGTACCGTCTGATGCATCAGACGGTACCGGCTCATTTTATATGCTGTTACTGTTCGTGCAGGTATTTTTCGCGCGTTGCCAATCCGCCGCGGATATGGCGCTCTTTTTTGTTGACATCAAGCACCTTGCGCGCTTCATTTGCAAGCGCCGGATTGATTCGTGTCAGACGCGCCGTCACATCTTTATGTACGGTGCTTTTGCTGACACCGAATTTTCGCGCGGTCTGGCGCACGGTTGCTTTGGTTTCGATAATATATTCCGCCGTCTTTACTGCCCGTTCTTCGATATATCCTTTCATGCAATATCCTAAAGTTTGTTTGTATATCCTATTCGGACAACGGGGAATATATGACTTATTCTTAAAGCCTGCCAGCCACAAAAATGAGGACAGCCACAAAAGAAGTTCTTATTTACAGTTTTGTGAAATATTGTCCTCTACTTTTTGAAGCAATACGAAAAGCTGCTCCGCTTCTTTCTCTGAAAGATTACTGCAATAAATTTTATCGGTTTCTTCAAATATCTGCTGTACTTTTTTTGCGATGTCCGTTCCCTTGTCTGTCAGGGCAATCAGCCATGAACGGCGGCAGTCGGGATTACTTTCCCGTACAAGCAGTCCTGCCTGCTCCATTCGGTCAAGTGTCCTTGACATCGTGGTTACATCTAAAAGGCAGGCATCCGCAAGTTTTTTCTGTGTCATACTGCCTTCAAAAAGCAGTTCTTTTAAAATGCGCGGCTGTCCCTGCCCCACTGTAAGCCCCAATGCGATAAACTGCGGCCGCATTAATCTCTGCCGCAGCACTTCTATCTTAAATAATTCATTCCGAATCTGTTCTTTTTTCATACTTTCCTCTTTTCTATAGATATTTGCGACACCTGCGGCGTAAATATCTGTATGGACGAGTTTACTGGCAATCTACGATAATGGCAATTTGCTTTACCTGAAAGCAAATTGCCGTATGAGCAATCTCTCGCATATGAATTGCTCATACTTCATACTAATCTTCATTCCGCAGGCATTTTAATGCCGTAGGAATCGCGAACTGAATCTATTCAGTTCTGCGATAAAAAGCGGCTTTGTGACGCCTGAGGCACAAAGCGCTGTGTGAAAAATCTTAGATTTAAGGATTTTTCACATTATTCCAATTCAAACTGTCCCGTATACAACCTGTAGTATCTTCCCCGCTGTTCTAACAGTTCCTCATGACTGCCGCGCTCTATGATTTCGCCCTTTTCCAATACCATGATTGCTTTGGAGTTTCGCACGGTTGACAGGCGGTGTGCAATAACAAATACTGTTCTGCCTTCCATAATCGCATCCATGCCCTTTTCAATCAGCCGCTCGGTGCGGGTATCTACAGAACTGGTCGCTTCGTCTAAAATAAGCACCGGCGGTTTGGCAACTGCCGCTCTCGCAATCGCAAGTAACTGGCGCTGTCCCTGCGAAAGATTACTGCCGTCTGCATACAGCATTGTATCATAACCGTCCGGCAGTCTGCGGATAAAGGAGTCCGCATTGGCAATGCGTGCTGCCTCATAAACCTCCTCGTCAGCCGCATCTAACTTGCCGTATCGGATATTGTCCGCAATCGTTCCCGTAAATAAATGCGTATCCTGAATAACCATTGCCAGTGAGCGGCGCAAATCGTCTTTTGCAATCTGCTGAATGTCGATACCGTCATAGGTAATCGTTCCCGACTGGATTTCATAAAAACGGTTAATCAGGTTGACAATCGTTGTTTTTCCCGCACCGGTTGAACCGACAAATGCGATTTTCTGTCCCGGTTTTGCAAAAAGAGAAATGCCGTTTAATACGCGCTTTTTATCGGTGTACCCAAAGACTACATTTTGAAAACGCACATCACCTTTTAATTCAACATAGCGGAAGCCGCCGTTTTCCGGCACTTTCCATGCGTAATCCGGTGTGCTTTGTTCACATTCTGTCAGTGTGCCGTCCGCATTTTTTATAACGTGACATAAATGCACGTTACCTTCGTCCACTTCCGGCTGTTCGTCCATCATGTCAAAAATGCGTTCCGCACCGGAAAGCGCAGACAACAGGAAATTGACCTGCTGGGTAAACTGATTTAACGGCATTGCACTCTGGCGCACATATACCAGATATGCCGAAAGACTTCCCAAATCCATCAGTCCCCGGATTGCAAGCAGGCCGCCCGCGCAGGCAGACACCGCATAATTCAGATAGGAAAGACTGACAATGTTGGTATCATCATACCGGCAAAGGACAGAGCATTGGTGGACTGCTTTCTGAAATTTTCACTGAGTTCACAAAAACGCGCATAGTCTTTTGCTTCGTGATTGAAGACCTTTTCGACCTTCTGTCCCTCTGCCATTTCCTGTACAAATCCGTTAATTTTGCCGAGTTCCTCCTGCTGCCGGTTAAAATATTTTTTGCTGTGCTTTCCGTTTAAGCGGATAACCACAAACATAACAATTAAAAATACCACAACAATCAGCGACAGCCGGATACTGAGTACCATCATCATTATCACCGTACCAAAAAGCATCATGAAACTCTGGATAATCATTGCAAAGCTGTTGTTCATCGCTTCCTGTACGGCATCGACATCGTTGGTGAAGCGGCTCATTAATTCGCCGTGTGTATGCGCATCAAAATACTGCAGAGGCAGTTTTTGTACATGTGCAAATAAATCACTTCGGATTTCACGGATGACTTTCTGCGAGGTCTTCACCATTAAACGGTTGTATCCGAGCGTTGCCAGCGCGCCGCACAGATACATCACGCCCATTGCCGCAACGGCACGCACCAGTCCGTTTAAATCTCCCGGAACGATAAAACGGTTAATGACCGGCTTTAAAAGATATGTTCCCGTAATATTGGCTCCGGCACTGATAAGTACCAGCAGGGCAACCAGCAAAAAGGACCATTTGTGCATGCCTAAATATACCAGCAGATGCCGGATTGTCTTTTTCGTGTCTTTCGGTCTTTTATATCTACATATTTTGCCATTATAAATCCGCTCCTTCCTTCTGGGATTCGTAAATTTCCTGATAAATGCGGTTGGAAGCAAGCAGGCTTTCATGTGTACCGATACCGCTTACCCTTCCGCCGTCCAAAATAATAATCTGATCCGCATGGCGCACGGAAGATATGCGCTGTGCAATAATAATTTTTGTCATATCAGGCAGTTTCTCTGCAAGTCCTTCGCGGATTCTGCTTTCTGTCGCCGTATCAACCGCACTGGTTGAATCGTCTAAAATCAGTACCTTCGGCTTCTTTAAAATGGCTCTTGCAATGCAGAGGCGCTGTTTCTGACCGCCGGACACATTGACCCCACCCTGTCCCATTTCGGTCTGATAGCCGTCCGGCAGGCGGTCAATAAATTCGTCAACGCAGGCAATCCGGCAGGCTTCTTCAATTTCCGTCATGGAAGCGTTTTCATCGCCCCATTTTAAGTTATCAAGCATTGTTCCAGAAAACAGTGTATTTTTCTGAAGTACCATAGCAATCGCATCTCTTAAATGCTGCATCGGATAATTTCTGACATCAACGCCGTCCACCTTTACCGTTCCCCGCACGGTATCATAAAGACGCGGAATCAGCTGGACAAGCGTGGTTTTTGCCGCACCGGTCTGACCGATAATTCCTACTGTCTGACCAGCTTTAATATGAAATGATACATCGGAAAGCACATATTCTTTTGCTTCTTCCTTATATTTAAACCACACATGGTCAAATTCGATTTCGCCGCGCTCTACGCTGATGTCCTTTGCATTTTCATCGGTCAAATCTATTTTTTCATCGATGACCTCAAGGATACGCGCGCCGGATGCCAGAGAACGTGTCATCATTAAAAATACGTTGGACATCATCATCAGTGAATTTAAAATGAGCAGGACGTAGCTTAAAAATCCGGTCAGTTCACCGATACCGAGCCTGCCTCATGAATCAGATAACCGCCGAATAACAGCAGGGACAGTATTGTTGCGTACATAACAAACTGCATGGCAGGCATATTTAACACGGCAATGCCAAATGCTTTTTCGGATTCTTTTTTCAGATTAAGATTTGCTTCTTTAAATTTTGCGATTTCGTAATCGCCCCGCACATAGGCTTTGACTACACGGACTGCTGTCAGATTTTCCTGAATCGTGCGGTTCATGCGGTCTATCGCAAACTGCATTTTGGAATAGAGCGGACGTACATTTACAGTAATGCAAATGAGTAACACGGCAAGTACCGGCAGGGCCACGAAAAATACGAGCGCCAGTGTTGAATTAATGGAAAATGCCACGCCCGTTGCAAAAATCAGCATGACCGGACTTCTGCCAAACGGGCGCATACCGGTTGAAACGGCATTCTGAATATTCGTGACATCGCTTGTTAAACGTGTCACAATCGACGATACCCTGAAATGGTCGATATTGGCAAATGAATACGACTGCAATTTTTCGTATTCGGCTTCACGCAGGTTTGCGCCCAGTCCCTGACCGGCAAGCGCCGCAAAACGGGCGCTTCCGATTCCAAGCACCAGTGCCGCCGCCGCACAGAGTACCATTTGAAATCCTTTTTGATAGATGTATCTTTCATCGCCTGTCGCAACGCCGGTGTCAATCAGATCCGCCATAATCATCGGAACCATTAACTCCAGCACCGCTTCCACCGCGATGCAAAACAATGCCAGAAAGGCATATTTCTTATACTGTTTCATATAAGAAAAGATTCTCTTTAACATTTATTGCACCTCCAACTGTTGTATGTGCAACTATTGTAGATTCAAGTTTGTGGAATGTCAAGAGGATTTTTGCAACTTTTCCAACCCAAAATAGCCCTGTTTTTGCAACTTTTCCAACCTTTTTTGAATAAAAAATGCAACTTTTCCAACTTTTTTATAAATTTCATTCTATATATTGTGCATCGCTTTACCCCTTAAAATACAAAAAGATAAAACTCTGCGCTACATTCTTGCAAAGTTTCATCTTTTAATTTCTATACCACTTTCTGTTCACTCCCCGGAGCTGCCACACTCTCTCCGTCCCATGTACAGGAATAAACGGAAGTTAAATGGACGAGCGCTGTGGCATTTCCGGTGCAGGATACACCTCTTCACCTTTTTCTGTATTGCAAAGTGACACTGATTTACGGAACAAAATAATGCCTGCTACAAATAAAACCGCAATCATGCCTACACCAGCGTTGATGTTTCCGGTTATCTGCGATACAAGGCTTACAATCGTTGTCCCCATAAATGATGCGCCTTTGCCACAGATATCCATCAGTCCAAAATATTCGCCGGACTTTTCGGCAGGAATGATTTTTGTAAAATATGAACGGGACAACGCCTGAATTCCACCCTGAAACATTCCAACCAGTACCGCAAGTATCCAGAACTGAATCTGGCTCTTTAAAAATACGGCAAAGATTGCAATTCCAAGATAAGCAAAGATACACACGGTAATCAGGCGGCAGGTTTCCATTCTGCCGGATAATTTTCCGAAAAGTATTGCGCACGGAAATGCAACCAGCTGCGTAACAAGCAGTGCCAGTAAAAGTCCTGTGCTGTCCAGCCCCAGTGCAGCGCCGTATGCCGTTGCCATGTCGATAATCGTGTATACACCGTCTATGTAAAAGAAAAATGCCAGCAGAAACATAAAAATATGTTTTTCTTTGCGGATATTGACAAACGTCTGTCCCAGACGGCAGAAGCTTTCTTTTACTGCGTGCTTTTGCTTTTTTACATAAAATTTCTGTTCATAGCCTTTTAACAGTGGAAGCGACATCACAAGCCACCAGACGGCAATGATTAAAAAAGCGGCTCCCATTGCCATTTCCATGCTGATTCCGATTTTTCCGCTGCCAAGCACAAGCACCAGACAGACAATAAACGGCACACAGCTTCCGATATATCCCACGCGTACCCTGCCGAAGAAACATAGTCCATGCGGTCTTCGTCTGTCACATCACCAAGCATGGAATCATAAAAAATCAGGCTGCTTGAAAATCCGACTTTTGCAATAATGTAAATAACCAGAAACAACATCCAGCCCTTTGCCAGACCAAGCAATGCGCAGCCAATCACACCGGTTAAAATCGCCCCCGTAAAAATCGGCTTCTTAAAGCCCTTTGTATCCGCCATGGTTCCAAGCACCGGACCTGCAAGTGCTACAAGAATCGTGCCAACCGATGCCGCATATCCCCAATATGCAGATAGTCCACCGATGAAATCCCGGCATTGCCTGCCAGATAATTAAAATAAATCGGTAAAATTGTCGCAATCAGCAGTGTAAATGCCGAGTTTCCCACGTCATACAAAATCCAGTTTCTTTCCTTTTTTGTTAATTTCTTTCCCATTTTCTTCTCCATTTCTAAGTGATATACGTTCTGCCGTTTGTTTACCCGCACATTTCCAGCGGTTCATCTTTTTCTTTTCCGCCAAAGGTCAGACCATACCGCTTATCGAACGGAATTTTTCCCGATGCGCTGTCCTCATACTCATCAATTAACCGCTCCGCCAGCTTTTCGGCATCGCGGTAGAGCTGCATCAGCATCTGGGTGCTGTCCGTGCATTGCGGATTTTCGCTGTAATTGACTAACAGACCGTGCATTTCCTTATAATTTCCCGTTGCCTTTAACAGACCGTAAATCAAAAAACGCTTAAAATAGGATGGAGCTATTAAAAGTTTATTATTGGTAATCATGCCCTGTAATGCCTGCTCTGCCTGCTGTGGCGTTACATTTTTATAAAACGGACTGATAACCTCGGCATTTTTCAAAGTAGGATGAATATGCCCCGTCAGATTGTGTGTCAGCGGATTAAACCCATCCGTCAGCATTAATTTACGGTCGAATTCCACTTCGATTTCCGTATGGCTGACCCCGCTTTCCGCAATTTTTTCATCAATGTAGCCGTGACAGCTGACGTCCAGTGCAAAATGACAGCAGAAGCCGTAAATATACGCTTCACACGCTTCCTTATTTTCCGCTTTCTGCATCACCAAGGATGCCTGCCTGAAAAATTCAATGCCCGGACGGTCGTGCATCGCATATCCGACCTGATTGACCGGATTTGCAAAGAGCGGTTTGTAATAAAACAAAATATCCGGTCCATGCAGTCCGATATCATATAATTCCTTGTACTTTTCTATAATTTGTTTGGGCTTTCCTGTGAGATTACGATAAACCTCCTGCCCCATTCTGTAATGTGCATATGTTGATGGCATATTTCCTCCATTCCGATTTTCCGAGCAACCTTGTTGCGAGGTGGCGATGAGAAACTCGCGCAGGCGATTTCTCATCTGCCAACAGGGTTGTTTGTTTTCGCTCTTTATATTATTTAGTTTATCCCAGACTTTGTAAAATCTACTACCTTATTACAGTAAAATATCCGTGAATTTTTTTGAAATGTATGTAAAAAGGCAAAAAATATCTTCCCTGCTGGTTTTACCCGGTAAGGAAGATACTTTTTTACACGCTCATCGCCGTTCTGCCTTTGCGCGTGCTTTTTTCCAGCCGCTTACAGCAGTAAATAAATGCCGGTATCAGAAAGATGTCGGCGGCTATCCATGCACACGGATTGGCAAGACATGCACCGGTGTAGCCCGTTTTCGGCACAAGCAGGACTGCAGCAAAGGTTCTTGCCGCCATTTCAAATACGCCTGCAAGAATCGCAAATACCGAAAAGCCCATACCCTGTATGCAGAAACGCACAACATTGACAAAGGTCAGTGGAATATAAAACAGCGCACTATATAAAATAAACTGATATGTCAGATGAATGATTTCCACTTCATTTGCATCGACAAACAGCAGGGCGATGTAATCGGCAAAGAAATACAGCAGTATCAGCGCACCCACGCTGTAAACCGCACCGATAATGCCTGCTGCACGGATTCCTTTTCCAAGGCGCTTTAATTTGCCCGCACCGACATTCTGCCCGCCGTAGGTTGCCATAGTGGAACCGAGCGCATCAAACGGACAGCACGTAAATGTAAAAATCTTACTGCCGGCAGTCATCGCTGCTACATACGTTGCACCGAGCGTATTGACGGCGGTCTGCAAAATAACACTGCCGATTGCCGTAATTGAATACTGAAGCCCCATTGGAATCCCGTTCATGCAGAGATTGATCATATACCGTTTTCCCGCCCTGCGGTCCTTTGCCGAAAGCTTTAAAACCTCGTAGCGTTTATTCATATAAATCAGACAGGCAACACCCGATACAAGCTGTGAAATATCGGTTGCCACAGCTGCTCCCGCGACACCGATTTTAAGTCCCTGAATCAATACAAAATCCAGAATAATATTTAACACTGCCGAAAACACCAGAAAGATGACCGGCGTCTTGCTGTCGCCCAGCGCACGGATAATGCTGGATACAATATTATATAAGAATACGGTCGGAATCCCGGCAAAAATAATGACAATGTACGCATACGCATATTCATAAATGCTCTCCGGCGTGCGCATTACCGTCAGAATATTCCGGCAGAAAAAGACGGAAAGCGCCGTCAGCACAATCGAAAACACAACGCTTAATAAATAGCCGTTGTATACATAGCGCCTGAGCTGTTCATATTTCTGCGCACCAAACTGCTGTGCCACGGGAATCGCAAATCCGCCGCACACGCCCATACAGAATCCAATAATCATAAAATTGATACTGCTTGTTGCACCGACACCGGCCAGCGCATCAACGCCCAGCGTTTTTCCTACAATCATGGTATCCACCAGATTATAAAACTGCTGGAACAGCATACCAAACAGCATAGGTATGGAAAATCCCAGAATCAGCTTCATCGGTGAACCCTCTGTCATATTCTTTGTCATGAGAAACCTCCGTAAAAAATTCTTACAAAACGATCAACTGTTCTGTGTAATACACCGGATAAATGCTTCTCCATACCGTGCAAATTTATTTTCACCGACACCGTTGACATCAAGCATCTCCTGCTGTGTATGCGGCATTTTATGACACATGTCAATCAGTGTCTTATCCGAAAAGATAATGTACGGCGGTAAATTTTCTTCTCTTGCAAGTGTCAGACGCAGCTGCTTTAACGCACCAAAAAGCGCAAGCTGCTTTGGCGAAAGCGTATCGGTTGCACGGCTTTTTGCCGTTTTGACCTTTGCCTCTGCCATTTTTTCCGTTCGTTCTGACCAGCGGATTGAAAAAGAAGCGCCCTCATCTAAAAGTTCTTCGCATGTTTTATCCAGCTTGATTATTCTATAGATGTCCGGCGTTTCTGTCAAGTACCCTTTTAAAAGCAGTTCTTCTGCAACCGCCTTTAGCTGCGCTTCGCTTGTTTTGCTCTGGATTCCGAAGGTTTCATAGCGGCTGACACCGTAGCTTTTTAACTTTGCGGTATTTGAACCTCTTAAAATGCCAATAATCACTCCCATTCCATACCGCTGTCCGCTCTCCCGGATACAGGCAATCATATCCCTGCAAAGCACCGTAACGTCTTTTTCTTCAAAGGAAGCATTGCAGTTGCCGCAGTTGCCACATTCCCTGCGGTTTGTATACTCCCCGAAGTAATTGAGCATATATTCCCGCAGACATTCTTTAGTTGCACAGTAAAAACGCATTTTATTTAAACGACGGATATCATTTTCTCTGATAACATCTAAATCGTCCTGCGTAAATTCAGTATTCTGCCCTTTCTGTTCAATCAGAAATTCATGAATAACCACATCCTGCGGCGAATAAAACAAAATGCACTCGGCAGCTCACCGTCACGTCCGGCACGCCCCGCCTCCTGATAATAATTCTCAATACACGCGGGCATATTGTAATGCAGGACAAAACGCACGTTGGATTTGTCAATGCCCATGCCGAATGCGTTGGTCGCCACAATCACCTGCGCCCTGTCGTAGATAAAATCCTCCTGGCTTTCTTTGCGGGTGTCATTGTCCAGACCCGCATGATAGCGCGCCGCAGCAATGCGGTTTTTACGCAGCATCAGATATACATTGTCCACATTTTTTCTTGTAGAACAATAGATAATACCGCTCTCGCCCTTGTGTTTTTCCAGATAATCCAGAATTTCGGCATCCTTCTGCTTTGTTTTGCGCACTTCAAAATACAGATTTTTCCTGTCAAATCCGGTGATTAATACTTCCGGATTCTGCAGTCCTAAAATACACTGGATATCTTCTTTAACCGTCTGCGTTGCCGTTGCCGTAAATGCACTGACAACGGGACGTTTCGGAAATCGCTTTATCAGATTGACAATTTTTAGATAGCTCGGTCTGAAATCCTGTCCCCACTGGGAAATACAGTGCGCTTCATCGACTGTAATCATGGAAATATCGGCATTCATGACAAATTCCAGAAAGCGGTCGGTTTCAAGGCGTTCCGGTGCAACATATACAATTTTATACCGCCCGCACATTGCATTGTAGAGTGCCTTTGTAATCTGTGTTTCCGTCAGGGCACTGTTTATATATGCCGCATGGATTCCGGCATCGTTTAATGCTTTCACCTGGTCAATCATCAGGGAAATAAGCGGCGATACCACTACCGTAATTCCCGGAAACATCAGCGCCGGAACCTGATAGCAGATCGATTTTCCCGCGCCGGTCGGCATAATGCCCAGTACGTCCTGCCCCCGCAGAATCGCATCAATAATTTTTTCCTGGCCTTCCCTGAAACTGTCGTAACCAAATACCTTCTTTAATACTTCTAGTTTTTCCAAAATCTTCCTCATTCTGCCGCAAGGGCGGCTTTTACTTCGTCTGTAATCTGTGCGCCGCCATTTTCCTGCCATGACCGCACAAAGATATCAAAATATTCCGGCGGTTCTTCGCCGCAGATGATTTTTAAATAGGCTTCTTTTTCATTTTCCTTTAATTTCCACCACTCCGACTTCATGGTTTTAGTGGTTTTAAAATACAAGGACGGTACTGTAATCACTGAGCCTTCCCGGATTGCCTCACACGCTTTAATCCGTGTCATATACGCCGCCCACGCATCGGTTCCTGCAGATTCTTTATTTTCCATATAATTTTTACACGCAGTATAATAAGACTTTTCAAGCAGCTTTAAATCGTCTTCCTGCTTTTCGCCGGAAAAAACTGCCGCAATATCCTCATAGCACAGCTCCAGCGCATTGTTATAATCCACATTGATTGCCAGCGGTCTTGCCGTGGGTTCTACATTTAACTGATAATATTTTTCAAATTCTTCGGACGAATCACACTCATAGCGGATTTTGTCAAACATTACACTGATCATCTTCGCGGCAATTTCAGGGTGTTCGTAACCCTTCCTTACAACCACATATTTATATGCCGGATTCTGGCTGTGATACGAGGTATTGCCCTGCGCATCCGTCGCTATCAGATACGGCTGCCAGTCCGGCTTTTCAGACTGCGCTACAGCACTGACCGCAGATGCCAGCGGATTATTTGCCGCCCACCACGGTCCGAAAAACGAGCCGCATTTTCCCTGTTCTATCATTCAATCAGATTCGACGTTGTATGTATCAAAAAATTTTTTTCAAGGATTCCTTCATTATAAAGTGTATGCACATATGAAAGCGCCGCTTTGGCTTCGTCTGTCACCGAACCGTATACCACCTCGCCGTCATCACCTGTAATCCACTGCTTTGGGTATGCTCCATAAGAAGCAAAAATCAAATCAAGCAGATATTCACTGCTGTAGCCGCACTCGCCTGCAATCTGTGTATCACAGACCAGTCCCACGGTTTCTTCCCCACCCATTTGATTATCTATAAACTGACGTACAATTTCAACCACATCTTCTATGGTCTGCGGTGCCGAAAGTCCCAGCGTATCCATCCAGTCTTTCCGCAGCCACACAAGGTTCGGTCCGTCCGTAATATTCGTTTCGGGCAATGCCATAATTTTACCATCAAATGTCACGCTGTCTATCAGGTCTTCGCCGTAGCTGGCATACATTTCACGTATTCTATCACTGATACAGTTCTGATACGATACCGTCAGGTCTTCTATCATATCATTTTCGATAAGCGTTTCCAAGTCCTCATAATTGCTCACAAGCATAATATCCGGCAGTTCATTCATTGCAATCGCCATGCTCACGTTGGTATCATACTGCTTATCGGCTTCTTCAAAAACATCCCTGTTCTGGACATTAATCACTTCCTTAATATACCGCGTATACGCATTGTCTTCATACGTATCCCCCGCCGGCATATTGGAATTATTCGTGCTTATCATCTTTCCCAGTGTATACACAACCGTTTCGGGATACGCGCCAAACGGCGACGATACCGCAGCCTGCATCTGCTCTGCATATTCCTGCCGCGAGGACAAAACACGATTAGCCGGGCTGTTACACCCGGCTAAAATCCCGCCCGCAGCTCCCGCCGCCAGCAGACACAAACAAAATTTTTTAAATCCTTTTATCATTCCACACACTCCAAAACTGAGTCATCCTCTGCAAAAAGCCCTGCCACGTCACTCTCTCGCAGGCTTTTCACAGAAATCAGCCGCCAAGCCTTCCGTCTACACAGGCTATTTCACAAAGATAAGCCGAAGTTAAGCGACAGCGGTGAGGCGTTCTTTGTGAAACACCCACGCCGCAACCGTCACAGGCTTGCAGAGATAAGCCGAAGTCAAGTAACACGTTGAGGCGTTCTCTGCAAAAGCCCTGACACTACCCTTTGACCGCTCCCGACATGCTCTCATTATAACACTTCTGCATGAAAATGAACAGCACTGCAATCGGAATTGAGATGCAGACTGCTCCTGCAGCAAAACAAGTGTACCAGCTGTCTACATATTCCTTTTCAAGCATCTGCCACAGACCAATTGCCACCGTATAATAATCGGCATTGGCACGGCATATTACTCTTGCAAAGATGAAATCCACCCATGGTGCGATAAAGGTCGTCAGCACCGTGTATACTATAATTGGCTTACTCAGCGGTATAGTGATTTTTGTAAACACCTGCCATTTGGTAGCACCATCCAACATAGCCGCTTCATCAATCGTTTTTGGAATTGTGTCAAAAAATCCTTTTGCAATATAAAACTGGATTCCGGACGAACCGGAGTAAACCAGTATCAGTGCCACACGAATCATGGAGCCTTCTGAAAGTCCAACTGCTTTTAAAATATAGTAAACCGCAATCATCGCCATAAATCCCGGAAACAGTCCGAGTATCATTGCAATATTCATCATCGGCTTTCTTAAACGAAAGCGCAGGCGCGACATACAATATGCCACGGACAATACAAAAAATGTTGAAATAATGCAGGAACAGATTGCAATAAACAGCGTATTGCCAAACATTCTCGGAAAATTTAAAATTCCGGTATCCGTAAATAATTTGATATAATTGTTAAATGTATATTTTTTCGGAAAAAGGACGAGGTATAAGCGCCTTTCTGTGCGCGGAAGCTTGTAAGGATAATCCAGAACAGCGGACTGACCCAGATAATTGCAAGCACGCTTAAAAACAGATGCACCAGTATATTGTTGATTTTCTTTTTTCGTTTCATTGAAATCCCTCCTCGTCTTTATAGGATTTCGTCCGTCTGTATACAAGCAGCGAACCGATTGCCAAAAATACAAAGGTCATAATTCCGATAACGGCACCCAGATTGTAATACTGGTAATCCACCGTCATCTTATACAGCCATGTAACCAAAAGGTCTGTTTTGCCCGCGGTATTGCCTGACAGCACCGGGTCGCCCTTTGTTAAAAGATAAACAATGTTGAAATTATTGATATTTGCTGTGAATGTCGTAATCAGATATGGTGTTGTCACAAACAGCATATACGGCAATGTAATTTTAAAGAAACGGATTACCGGACCGGCACCATCCACTTCTGCCGCTTCGTAAAGCTCCAGTGGGATATTCTGTAGAATTCCCGTAACCTGCATCATCGTATATGGAATACCAATCCACAGATTAACAACGATTACCGTTATTCTCGCCCATGCGACGTTAGAGAAAAACGGCAGGGACTTCTGAATCCAGCCCGCATTTTTTAACATTACATTGATAATGCCATCCTGACTAAGCATACTGCGCATAACAAGCAGGGACACGAACTGTGGAATGGCAATCGACAAAATAAAAATCAGCCGCCAAAAGCCTTTGATTTTTGTTCCCTTCCTATTAATAAGCAGCGCCAGCAGCATGCCTAAGATGTAGTTTAAACCTGTTGCAAATACCGCCCAGACAATTGTCCAGCCAAGCACAGACCAGAATGTTTTTCCGAACGTTCCGCTCACATCAAACATCTGCCGGAAATTTTCCAGCCCCACCCAGTCAAACAGAACAAGATGCTGTTTACTTTGCTGTAATTTGTAAACGCCATGGCTATCATAAATATCAGCGGCAGAATCGTAAAAATCAAAATGCCGCCAACCGGCAGTGTCAGAAGCAGTTTGTGCAGATTTTTATCAAACAGGGACTTAATGTCATCTGCAAATGTTGTCACCGGCTTATTTTTTTCAATACAGACCTGTGCCTGATACGCACTTTTTACTGCACCTGCCCACACACAGATAAATGCGGCACAAATAAATAAAACTGCAATGCCATAAAGTAAAATTAACAGGGAGTTATCTCCCTGAACATATTCATAGACGCCCAGTGTTTCATTCCACACTTCTCCCTGTTCTTTTTCACCAAGGTCTGGCAGTGCCAGAAGGCACTGCCAGCCATAGGCTGCCATAAAGAATAGGAAAGCTGCTTCTGTGAAAAGGAATAAGATTCCTTTGATAAATTGTTTTCTGAGGATATTGCCAAGTCCCATCACAATTGCTGAACTTCTTGTGAGCCAATCTCCCTTTTTGAACGCATTAACCAATTCCATACGCAACCTCCAAACGCTGTGTGCGTTTTATTTCTATTTTACAATTGATGTATTAATCAGTTTGTAAAACTCTTCTGTCTTTTCTGCAGCATTATCCAGTTGTAATTTCTCCGTTAACAATGGATTTACTGAAATTCTGTGCCGGTGTCCAGTAATCATTCATACCGGTTACCGTCGGCTGGATAACAGCAGTATTGTTAAAGGTATTATTCTGTGCAGTTACAAGCACATCGGATTTAACCGGCTCTACTGCCAGCAGTTCTGTGTTGCAAGGAATTACACTACGTAAATCATAATGGGACTGCTGTGCTTCCTTACCACCTAAATACTTTGCAAGTGCAACGGCAATCTGCTGGTATTTACAGTTTGGATTCACGGCAACTGCTTTAGAACCTGCAAATGCCTTTAACTGCTTATCCGTACCGCCAATCTTGACTTTCGGAAGCTGTACGGCACCAAAATTATCACCCAAAATTTCTTTTACATTCTTATAATCCCATGAACCTGAAAAATAAGCTGCAACACTGCCGTCACGCAGACCTGCGATTCCGACACCGCCTGCATCGTTTACAAAATTCGGATTGTTGACCATAGATACCATTGCTTTCGTTGCATTTGTACCCTTATCACCTGAAATATCAATTCCTGCTGCATTATCTTTTCCGTCTTTACCAAAATATACACAGTCATTTGCAAGGAAGAATGATGACATATACCAGCCTTCTGTGATATTAAATGCAACCTTGTCCTTTGCAAGCATTGTATCCAGACTCTTCACGTCGCTGTCTGTAAATTTGCTCTTATCGTAATACATAAACCAGGTGTTGGTTGTAAATGGTACACCGTAAACTGCTCCGTCTACCGTAACGGAATCTACAATTGCCTGTGAGTTTGTACTCTTTACGTAATCTGCCGTTTCACCGCCAAGCTTTGCTATTGCCTTCGCATCAATTAATGTCTGTAACTGGTCATTTGCAAAGAAATATACGTCGGCTGAATTACTCGGATCCTGCGGAACGGTCTTTCCGGCATCCTGTTCGGAGCAGACACCGTATTCAAATGTAAGATCCCATTCCGGATGTTCTGTGTTGAATTTTTCACACATCGTCTGAAGCCATTTGCCATTCTCGTCTGCCTGATCTTCTGCGCAGCCCCATACGGTAATCGTTGTACTGATTTTTTCAGCCTCTGTGCTTTTCCCCGTATCGGTACTGCCGCCTGTGCCTCCACAGCCTGTCAATGCTGTTACCCCAAGTGCCGCTGCTAAAAATGCGGCTGTCATTCTTCTTTTTTTCATAAAACCCTCCATTCCCCTGCTGTTTTCCTTTAAAACAGCAGAAACATTTTTGATAGTTTTATTATATTAGGTGTTGGAATTTTTTAAAATATCAGATATTTTAGATTCATGTTGATTTTTATTGACGTTTATAAAAAAAGACAGGCACCCTATTCCATGTGCCTGCCGCTTTCTATTACTCTTTAAAACGGATAAATCCGTAGCTTTCCAGATTTCTCATATACTGCACCAGCCGGTTGTAAAGCGGTTCTGCTTTTTCGCCAAAATGCGCTTTCACCTGTTCTGCAATATCGTATACCGTATTCTTTCCGTCCATTAACGGCCAGATAAAATTCCCCATTTCATCCAGATGAATCTGGGAAATCCGCGCTTTTTAAAAACCACCTGGCAATTTTGTTAAATACGCCTTTATTTTCCACGTAAACCGTAACTGCACCATTATCTGACACCGTATAGGAATACTGCTCATGATGCACCGGTATAAAATCCAGATAATTTCTTAAATCTTTTTTACTTGTTTTCTTTGCCATTCTTACTCCAAAGTGAGAACTTCAGGATGCACAGAATCATAACAACCATTAATACAACGCCGCCAACAACTCCTGTTGTAAAGCTGCCTGATAAATCAATCTTACCGGCTACGTTGACAACTGCGAGGATTGCAAGAAGGATACCCACAAGCCCCTCACCAGCAATCATACCGGAGCAGAATAAGATTCCACTGTTTGCATCTTTATTTTCTTCCTTATCAGCCTTCTTCTTGTCAACGAACCAGCGGATAACACCACCAATCATAATTGTTGCGCTTAATTCCAGTGGCAGATATAAACCGATTGCTACAGGAAGTACGGAAATTCCAAGAATTTCAACAACGATTGCAATAAATACACCGATGAATACCAGCGCCCAAGGAAGATTTCCTTGCATAACACCTTCAATAATCATCTTCATTAAAGTTGCCTGTGGTGCTGCAAGCTCTGTTGTACCAAATCCCCATGCAGAATCCAATAATACAAGAACGCCCCCGATAGTAACTGCTGAAACAACTGCACCGATTAATTCACCAATCTGCTGTTTCTTTGGTGTAGCACCAAGGATATAACCTGTCTTTAAATCCTGTGAAGTATCACCGGCCATTGCTGCGATGATACAGATAACAGAACCGATTGCAATAGCACCCTTCATGCCGTGTACACCTGTATCTCCTGTCACCTTTAAGCAGAGTGTAGAAAATAACAGCGTTGCAATTGCCATGCCGGATACCGGATTGTTACTGCTTCCGACGATACCAACCATTCTGGATGAAACCGTTGCAAAGAAGAAACCGAATAATGCAATAAGAACTGCTCCGAGCGGAGATACCGGAATTTCCGGTAACAGCCAGATTGCAATAATCATGATTAATACACCGATACCGATTACACGCATATCAAGGTCTGCTTCTGTACGAACAGTGCTGTTGCTGTTTCCTGCCCCCTTCATGCCCTTGATTGCATCTGCAAATGTTCTTACAATTAACGGAAGGGATTTAATTAAACTGATGATACCACCTGCAGCTACGGCACCTGCACCGATGTATCGGATATAACTGCTCCAGATTGCGGAAGCACCGCCTGCAGCATACATATCAGCAATCGTCTTTGTTCCCGGATAAAGGATTGTGGAACCGCCAAATGTAATGATTGCCGGAATGAGTACAAACCATCCGATTAAACCGCCGGCAAACATATAAGAAGCGATCTTTGGTCCACAGATATAACCTACACCAAGCAGTGCCGGATATACTTCTGCTGAAAGCTCTGTCTTAAATGCCTTGAGTGGTGCTGTAATAACGCTTGGAATCACTTTGAGTCCATCCACTACAAACTTAAATAAAGCAGCAAGTCCCATACCTGCAAATACAGACTTCGCACTTGCGCCGCCTTCTTCACCGGCTAAAAGAACTTCCGCACAGGCTGTACCTTCCGGATACGGAAGCACACCGTGTTCTTTTACAATCAGTGCATTTCTTAACGGCACCATGAATAACACACCTAAGATACCGCCGAATAATGCGATTAATGAAATGGTAATCAGGCTTGGAGCCTCTGTAATACCTTCCTTTGACCATAAAAACAATACAGGAAGTGTAAAGATTGCTCCCGCTGCCAGGATTCACCGGCAGAACCGATTGTCTGTACCATGTTACTTTCAAGGATTGAATCCTTTTTCATAATGACGCGGATAACGCCCATGGAAATAACTGCTGCCGGAATAGAAGCAGATACAGTCATTCCGACACGCAGACCAAGGTACGCGTTGGCTGCGCCGAAAATAATTGCCAGAAGGACACCCATGATCACAGATGTCACTGTAAACTCAGGCGTAATTTTGTCAGCCGGAATATACGGCTTAAATTCGTCTTTCTTCATTAGAAACCTCCAAAAATTTAGTGTGTTATTATGTTAACACACTATTATAAAAAAGAAAAGCAGATTATTTATCCAATTAAAGCAATAAAGCTATTTTTTTACTGATTTTCTTTATTTTGGAAAGTTTTTTTATACTGCGTGTAAATTTTTTAAAGAAACGTCCAAAATCGGAGCGGAATGAGTCAGCGCACCGCTTGAAATATAATCCACGCCAATATCTGTCAGACGTGCCACGTTTTCTAACGTAACGTTGCCGGAACACTCTGTTTCTGCCCTGCCGTCAATAATACGGACTGCTTCTTTCATCATTTCCGGTGTCATATTATCCAGCATGATAATATCTGCGCCCGCTTCTACCGCTTCGCTACCATATCCAGATTTTCGACTTCCACTTCAATCTTTCTGACAAACGATGCATATTCCTTTGCCATCGTTACAGCCTCTTTAACACCGCCTGCAGCTCCGATGTGGTTATCCTTTAATAAGACACCATCGGATAAGTTGTAACGGTGATTATAGCCGCCGCCGACCTTTACGGCATATTTTTCAAAAATGCGGTTGTTCGGTGTTGTCTTTCTTGTATCAAGCAGCTTTGTTTTACTGCCCTTTAACAAATCGGCTATCGAGCGGGTATACGTTGCGATACCGCTCATTCTCTGTAAGTAATTTAAGGCAGTGCGTTCTCCTGAAAGCAGGACACGGATATCCCCCTTTACAACTGCAAGCAGATCGCCTTTTTTTACGGCATCGCCGTCCTTTACATAAAATACGACTTGTGTTGTTTCGTCTAAAAGCTCAAACACTCTTTTAAATACATCCAAGCCTGCAATTACACCGTCCTGCTTGCACAAAAGCTGTACCTCTCCCTGCTGCGGATGGCGCATTACGGCATTGGTCGTAACATCCTCGCTTGTGATATCTTCTTCCAGTGCCTGCATAATTAATTTATCTGCATTTAACTTCATTGATATACTGTTCATGTAACTTTTTCTCCCTTTCAATTTCTTCAAAAATTTCTGTCTTGTACTGTTTTTTCAATTCATCATAGCCGCTGTACTTTTGGAGTGCTGCCGCTTCCACGAGCTCCAGACAACTCTCTGCCATATCAAATCCGTCTGTAATATGCTTTGCCGCACGTTTCGCAAAGACCAGACTTTCAAGCAGGGAATTGCTTGCCAGACGGTTTGCGCCATGCACACCGTTACAGCTTGCTTCACCGACTGCATATAACTGTTCCATAGACGTTTTGCTGTTGCAGTCTACATGGACACCGCCCATAAAATAGTGCTGTGCCGGTACAACCGGAATACTTTCCTTTGTGATGTCATAGCCTTCTTCCAGACAATGCTGATAAATATTCGGAAAATGTTCCATAATCGTCTTTTTATCTATATTTTCAAGTGACAGATGCACATACGGCATATCGTCTTTTTCCATCTGCTCATAAATTGCCCGTGCAACCACATCTCTTGGAAGCAGTTCATCAACAAACCGCTCGCCTTTCCTATTTAATAAAATAGCGCCTTCCCCACGTACTGATTCAGATATTAAAAATCTTCTTCCCGGCTTTTCGGAATACAGTGTTGTCGGATGAATCTGGATATAATCAATATTTTCCAGTTCGATATGATGGCGCAGGGACAGTGCCAGTGCATCACCCGTCAGATGCGGAAAATTCGTGGAATGTGTGTATAAACCGCCGATACCGCCGCATGCCCATACGGTATCCTTTGCCGAAATTGTAATCAGATGCGGCATCGCTTCCTTTGATACACGGCATACAATACCGTAGCATACATTGTCCTGTTCAACAATATCTACCATTTCCGTATTTTCAAGGATTGTAACATTCGGCAGCTTCTGCACCTGTGCAAGCAGCTTGCTTGTAATCTCTTTTCCCGTAATATCTTCATGGAAGAGGATTCTCGGTGTGGAATGGGCACCTTCTCTTGTAAAACGCAAGTGTCCGTTATCATCCCGCTCAAAATCTACACCGTATCCGATTAAATCATCAATAATCTCACGTGAAGAACGAATCATGATATCCACAGACTCTTTTCTGTTTTCATAATGTCCTGCACGCATAGTATCTTCAAAATAACTGTCGTAATCATCTTCATTTTTTAATACACAAATTCCACCCTGTGCAAGAAACGAATCACTGCTTTCCAAATCCGCCTTTGTAATCATCACAATCTGCTTATCGCGTGGCAGATTCAGTGCGGTAAACAAGCCGCCGACTCCCGTTCCTACAATCACAATGTCCGTATTAATATGTAACTTTACCTTATTCTCATTCATCTTGACACATTCTTTCCGGCTATTTTGCAAGCTCTAACATTCTCTCAAGCGGACGGCCTGACTTTTCACTTAACTCTTTTTCCACCGTTACGGCATTGCTCTCATTTTTTAAGACATCCCGTACTTTCTCTAATGTAATCTTTTTCATATCCGGGCAGATCTGATGAGCCGATGCCGGATAAAACTTTTTCCCAGGATTTTTCTTTTTCAACTCGTAAAATACACCTGTTTCCGTACAAATCACAAATTCCTCTGCATCGCTTTTTGTTGCATAATCAATAATACCCGAGGTACTGCCTACATAATCTGCCAGTGCCGACACTTCCGGAAGACATTCCGGGTGTGCAAGCACAAGTGCCTGCGGATGCTCCTGTTTTGCCTTTTTGACAGCTTCCGGTGCAATTGCCTTATGAACCGGACAGTGTCCGTTCTGGTATAAAAATTCTTTCTCAGGCACCTGCTCTGCAATAAAATGTCCGAGATTGTCATCCGGAATAAATAAGATGTGTTTATTCGGGAGTGCCTTTACAATCTTTAACGCATTTGAGGAAGTCACACATACATCCGCGTGTGCTTTTAACTCTGCCGTGGAGTTGATATAACAGACAACCGCTAAATCTTCATACTCTGCACGAAGCTTTTCAATTCCTGCGATATCTGCATATGTGCCATCGGACAGTCCGCACTCATATCCGGCATTAAAACCTTTTTCCCCGGATTTAATACCTTTGCGCTCTCACCCATAAATCCCACACCGCAGAAAACAACGACATCTGCTGTTGTTTCCGTTGCAAGACGGCTTAAGTAGTACGAGTCCCCGATGTAATCTGCAATTTCCTGCACGGCATCTTCCACATAGTAATGTGCAAGAATGACTGCATTTTTCTCTTTTTTCAGTTGCTTAATTTCCTCTGTTACCGCGTTCATCATTTACCTCATTTTCCTGTATAAGTGCTAAATTTTTTTGTTGGTAATTATATCACGTTTCTTTACAGGTGACAAGACAGTTGTAAAATCATTTTATAAAATACCCGTCTACCGCCGTTTTAAGCCTGTTTCTGTGTGGTATAGACACGTGCCGGAAATGTAATTGTAATCGTTGTACCTTCGCCCTGTTTACTGTCCACCTTTAACGGATACTGATCCCCGTAATACAGCTTTAACCGCTCGTTGACATTTCTTGCACCATATCCGCCGGACTGCACCGTTAAAAAATCTGCCGCCGTCTGCTTATCCATGCCGACACCGTTATCCGATACCGTCAATACTACCAGATAATCTGTGCCGGATTCCACATCTGGTTCTCGACGGGATTCTGTACCGGATTTCGTTTCGGATTGTGTGTCAGATTCCATATCTGTCCGGTGTGTGAGCGGCTTTTGTGCAGGCTCCTGCCAGCCGCGGATTGTAATCCGCCCTCTGCCCTCTGTTTTTAAGTCTATTCCGTGATCAATCGCATTTTCAACCAGCGGCTGTAAAATCAGATTCAGGGATTCGTACTGTAAAATTTCCGCTGCCACATCTATTTCCACATCAAAATCCCCGTCATGCATAAGCTGCTGGATTTGCAGATAGGAGCGTACATTGCTTAATTCCTGCTCTAATGTCAATGTGTTTCTTCCTTTATTTAATGAGGTTCTGTAATAATTGGAAAGTTCAAGTGTAATCCGGCTGATGTCCTCCTGCCCGCTCTCAATGGCTTTCCAGTTAATCAGGGACAGCGAATTGTATAAAAAAATGTGGATTTATCTGCGCCCGGAGTGCCCGCATTTCATATTCCTTCTGGTGAATCCTGCCCTCATAAACCTCGGTAATTAAGGTGCTGATGCGGCTGACCATATGATCAAAGCCGTTAATTAATGCACCGATTTCATCGTTGCTGTCACTATGGACACGTACTGTGAAATCGCCCTGCTCCACCTTCTGCATATTGTGCTGTAACAGCTCAATTCTCTCTATTAAAAAGCGCGAGGTCGATATCAGTGCAAGCACTGCACCGGCTATAATCACCGTCACTGCCACAAAAATCATGCGCATCATCGGCTTTGCCGACTGGATAATCAATTCTGTCGGTTCATACATATAAATCGTCCAGTCCGTTGTCGCAAGCGGTGTACTGATAACCGTGTAATCGCCGCTGCCGTCCCGTATTCCACAAAAGTCTGCAAAATTTAACGCCTTATCCACATTTTCACCGGTAAAGCTGTGGAATTCATACACCTCGCTGCCCGCAGAATCGACAATACAAATCCCATAGTTTTTCTGCGTATTTTCTTCAAGTGCTTCAAACACCTTATCATAATCCACTGAAATGTATAAAATGCCGAGTTTATTCTTCTGATAGAGCAGTGACATTTTTCGTGCCGATGACAACGTGTGCGCCGAGCTGTCCGCAAACCACTGAATCGTTGTATGTTCCTTTGACGTATCAACCACGGTGCAGCTTCAATTTCAGACAGTGGGGCAAGCGTGGTATCGTGCTTTACCGTGCCTTCTGCGTAAATCGTCACCTGTTTCACGTCTTCGTGGAAATATTTAAGCGACGATAGCATCGGGTCAAACAACAGCACAAGCTGGTCGTACATTTCATAATCGCTTTTATAGTCGTAGCTGACAACCCGCGAAATCGTTTCATTAAAGGTGATGTAATTGGACAGGTTGTTATACACCTCTAACTTGGTATCAATGCCCGCTCCCGCCTGATTGACAAAATTCTGGATACTTTTCGTATCGCGCTCAATTAAAATATGCTTCATCTGCCCGTAGGAAAATGTAAACAGCACAATAACCGGCAGTACTGCGTGAGCAGGTAAATCCCTGCCAGCCTGTATTTCAACTTCATATTTTTTATATTCATCTTAAATTCCATTTCTGAATTTCTGAGGACTCACCCCGTAGCACTCGCGGAAACTCTGGCAGAAGTACGAAACATTCTGATAACCGCACGCTTCGCTGATATTTACAATTTTCATATTTGTATTTTCAAGCATATCCTTTGCCTTTTCCATGCGGTACTGCTTGATAAATTTACTTAAATTCTGTCCGGTTTCTTTTTTAAAAACCGTACTTAAATAACTCGGTGCCAGATACACCATATCTGCAAGCTGTTCTACGCCCAGTTCATCCCCGAAATGCGTATAAATATACTTTTTGACTGTTTCAATTTCTTTATGCTGTGTCTGCGGATTTTTTGCAAATGCCGCTTCCAGCTTATCAATATGGCTGTTGACAATCGACACAATACAGTTAAAATCCCCGGACTTATACAATGTATCAATTTGCTTATTAAATTCCTCTTCCCGCGTCTCCGGCAGATTCTGATAGAAATCTTTTAACAGATTAGAAAAAATAAATTTAATATAAATCTGTGAAAAATATGATTTTTTGCGGTACTTGGCACACATTCTGTCAAAATGCTCCCGGAGCGCCCGGATATCTTTCATCTTAATATCCTGTTTCATCTGTTTCATGAGCGTGTCGTCATCAATCTGCACCAGCACCGGCGTTTCCTCACTGATGTCCTCGGAATATACATACACATCAGGGCGGTAAAACTTATTTTCCATCAGGCTTCAAGCATATCCATTGTCTGCGGTATTTTTTCATAATCGTCAATTTCGCCTGAAATTGCAAAATGACAGTGTTCGCCGTATTTTTTTAAAACGGCATCATGCAGCTTTTGTGCTGTCTGCTGCAGGGTCATGTAATGCGGACTGGCATTTAATAAAAGCACTGCCTGCTGCGGGTTTAAGTTTAAATACTGATATTCTTCACTCATATTTTCTTCAAGTATCTCCGCCTGAAAATCAAGCGCTTTTTTCCCAAAAAATTCTCGGTCAAACTCAAGAAATACAATCCGATGGAAGTGATTCCAGAAATTTTCTCCCGCAAGATTTCCTGCCAATGTATGCACCTGTTCTGCACCGCCCCCATTAAATAAGGTATATAAAAGATATTCCCGCATATAGCTGCTCTGCTGCAGACGTTGTTCATTTTCAACATTCTGCTTTTGCAATTCTGCCGTAACCTTCTCTATGTCTGTGCAAATTCCTGTGGATTAACCGGCTTTAAAATGTAGTCCGATACACCAAGGCGCACTGCCAGCTTGGCATACTCAAATTCATTATACCCGCTGAATATAATGGTTTTTAATGTAAACCCCTCTTCTTTGGCTGCTCCAATAAGTTCTATGCCGTCCATAAACGGCATTTTTACATCGGTCAGCAATATATCTATCTTTTTTCCCTGATTGCGCATTGAACAAAGCTGCTCGAGTGCTGCTTTGCCGTTTGGTGCTTCATAGATTTCAAACGGCTCTGCCTGCTTCTTTAACAGAAATTTAATTCCGTTACGTTCAATCTTTTCATCATCCACTATTAAAATTGTATACATACCATTCCCCATTCTGTCCATTTACTATATAGTCAGTATACCACACCTTCCATTTAATGTAAAAAATAACTGGCTTTTGAACTGCAATATACTATAATGTCGCTATGAAAGTGCCTTTGCTCGCTTTCTGATGATAACAGTGTGCTGTATATCAGGCACAGAAATGAGGTCTTTATGAAACATATCTTACATATATTCCGCAAAGACGTTACCGGTCTTAGCCGCAATTTATTCGCTTTAATGATTGCGGGCGGATTGTGTATTATTCCGTCCCTGTATGCGTGGTTTAACATTTATTCCAACTGGGACCCGTATGCCAACACATCTTCCTTAAAGGTTGCTGTTGTATCTGAAGACAGTGGATTTTCTTCAAAGGGAAGCGACCCTGTCAATATGGGAAATCAGGTTGTGGAGCAGCTTCATGACAATACCGGTGTCGGCTGGGTTTTTCCACAGGATACAGATGCTGCTTTAAAAGGCGTCTATGACGCAGTTATTATGCCGCCATTATTATCGGTGATGATTTCAGCCGCAGCCTGTTTGATTTTCTGGATACCGGCATGAAACACCCAAGCGTGACATATTACGAAAATTCAAAGAAAAATGCCGTTGCCACAAAGATTACCGATACGGCAAGTTCTACACTGCAGCAGACGATTAACACAGAATTTATTAACGTTGCCGCACAGACGGCATTAAGCGGTCTTGAAAGCATTACCCAGAAGGATTCTTCTATTTCCGATAAGCTGATTGACGATATGAAGACCATTCAGGATAATCTGTCCGGTTACGCCGATACCATTGCCACCTTCCAGAACGGCAATGCTTCTTTATCAGAAAATCTGGAATCCATGAGTGCATTGATTCCGGAATTACAGGATATTTTAGAAAATTCAAAAGATACAACAAAGCTGACACAGTCTGCACTGTCCCGCTCTGTCGATAACATGACCGACCAGCTTGACACAACACTTGCCGCCATGGAAACCATTTCCGAACAGGTGCAGAAACAGTTAGACACAGCACAAAATAAAATCACAAGCGATACACAAGGGGCATCCGATGCACTTTCTGCCGCATTAGACAGCTTAAACTCCCTGCTTGAGCAGAATCATAAACTGGATGACCTTTTAAACAAATTAGATGATCTGGAATATATTGACCATAACATTATTGCACAAATCCGCGGACAGCTTGAAGCGATTGCTACTTTACAGGACCTTGCAAAGAATCTGATTGACCAGACTTCTTCGATTGTAAAGGAAACACCGGAAATTGCCGCCGCAAAGGCAGAGGTGCTGCATTCCCTGTTATCCTCCTGCCTTGATAAAATGACACAGACCCAGCAGAAGTATCACACCATTGCTTCATCCGGTTTAAGTTCATTAAAAATCACCGTGAACGCAGCTGCGGATTCTGCCTATAAATCACTTGAAAATTCAGGCAGTCAGCTAAACAGCTTAGAACAGATTTTACTCGGAACCAGCAAAATCGCCCTGACGGCAAACCAGACCCTTGGCGATACCGGAACGATTATTTCGGGCATGTCCGATAAAATCCAGCTGATTTTAACTTCCTTAAATAATATTACGGATTCTTCGGCTTATCAGACGCTTTCACAGTTATTACATGCCGATGCGGTCTCCTATGCCGAATTTATTGCAACTCCTGTGGAAGTGGAACAAATTGATGTCTACCCGGCAGTCAACTACGGTACGGCAGTTACACCGTTTTACACAGCACTGGCGCTGTGGGTCGGCGGTATCGTACTCGTGGCACTGATGAAAGTACACGTTGACAATAACCCGAAGATGGAACTGATGGCGAAACCGCACGAACTGTATCTGGGCAGATTCCTTTTATTCTTTGTGATGGGACAGATACAAAGCCTGATTATTGTACTCGGCGATTTATATTTATTAAAGGTATCCTGTGAACATCCGGGGCTGCTCATTTTGACGGCTTCTGTCGCAAGCTTTGTATTTGTCCTGCTGATTTACACGCTGACACTTTCCTTTGGCGATGTCGGAAAGACCATTGCCGTTGTTATGGTTGTTATCCAGATTGCCGGTTCAAGCGGTACGTTCCCGATTGAACTGCTGCCGCAGTTTTTCCAGAACGTGTACCTGTACTTCCCATTCCCGTATGCGATTAATGCCATGCGTGAAGCCATCAGCGGCATGTATGAAATGGACTACTTTATTTATATGGGAAAACTGCTGATTTTTGCCGCAGCTTCCCTTTTACTCGGACTGGTAATCCGCAAACCGTTCATTCCGCTCAATCACTTCTTTGAGGAAAAGATGAAAGAAACCAAAATGATGTAATCAATACATATTTGTTAGTGAGGTAGAACTATGACTTTAAAAAACAGCCCTGTGGCAGATGACCTTCTGGCAACACCCATAACACGGACTTCTGCCAGAAACCTGTCCGATTCCGGTTCACCGGATACGGATTGTATGGACGGGTCTTCGTCTAAGAACGGACGTGATGAAGATTTTAACACGACTTTAATGCAGATTCAGGAATTCAGCCATACACTGCATGAACGCAATCAGAAGCGTATTAAAGCGGGACTCTGGTGTATTGCCATTATCCCGATGATTTTCCTTATTTTGTTGCTGCATATGGAGAGTTCAAAGGTTGTGTATCTTTTATTATGGGTAATTTCACTCTTTTTAATTTCTGCATATCTGGTAACAGTCGCTTACATTGATGACCAGATGCAAAAAAAATTAAAACAGCTCGGACTGGATTTGAAAGAGGGACACGACCACCTTGTACAGGATTTACCATCCCGTCTCAATAACAACTTACAGTCTATTATCACTGCTGCAAAGGAGATTAAACTATGAAAAATATTTTTCTTGTTTTTATACAGGACCTCAAACGTATCAGTACCAATGTGGTCGCCATTGTTGTACTGATTGGTCTTACCGTCATTCCATCCCTGTATGCGTGGTTTAACACTCTGTCAAACTGGGACCCGTACGGAACGGAATCCACTTCCCGCATCAAGGTTGCTGTGGCGTCTGATGATCCGGGTGTGACTATTGACGGTGTGACTGTAAACATCGGCGACCAGATTATTTCTAATTTAAAAGCCAATACAACCATCGGCTGGGTCTTTACGGATTCCACGCAGGAAGCCATTGACGGCGTGTACAGCGGCGACTACTATGCCGCACTGGTTCTGCCGTCTGACTTTACAAGCGATATGGTAAGTTTTCTTTCGGATTCCCTAGAACATCCGCAGATTCAGTATTACTGTAATCAGAAGAAAAATGCCATTGCGCCGAAAATTACGGATAAGGCAAAAAAAGCAGTTCAGTCCCAGACTAATTCCACCTTTGTGAACACTTTAACAAAAAGTCTTGTAAGCGCCAGCTCCGCTGCTATCACCGTGGATTTTGACAGTCTGACACTGGATGATACCACAGGGAATTCACTCATTGATGTCATATCCGGTAAACTGACCGATGCCTACAATGAATTGCAGACATACAATGTGATGTTAGATTCCCTGATTTCCATTACACAGATTTCTTCCGATGTTTCCTCTCTTGCGCGCAGTTCTTCATCGGATTTACCGGAAACACTGGATACACAGGCAGGAGAACTTGCCGCCCTGCAAAAGCTTCTGGATGCCAATTCAGTTTCTTCCCTGTCAGAGGTTTCCGCTTCACTTTCGGAAAATGTATCCTCTATCCGCAGTGTAATGTCTTCCATTTCTTCTTTATATCAGGATATGGACGGCGACATGAACACCTTTACGGATGCGGTTACACAGGGACAGGAAAATCTGACACTGACACAACAGACTTTAAATACACTGATGACTAAGCTTTCCGATTCTATTGAATTACTCAATAAAATCGCTTCCGACCCGGAATATGATTTTGTGAATGAAATTTTAGGCAGTGACCCGCAGACACTGGCAGACTTTATTGCCTCACCGGTAGAAATTACGACCAAAAAGATTTATGAAATTTCAGCTTACGGTTCTGCCGTTTCACCGTTTTACACGGTCCTTTCCATCTGGGTCGGCGGTCTGATTATGGTGGCTATCATTCATACACAGGTGAAAAAATCCAAACACCTGCGGCCGGTGTAAAGCCGTATCAGAAGTTCTTTGGACGATACCTGACATTTTACTGTATCGGACAGTTACAGACACTTCTGATTGTACTCGGAAATCTGTTTTATATCCAGATTCAGTGTCCGCACCCGGTTTTATACTGGTTTGCATGTTCTGTCACCAGCCTGGTCTTTACGATTTTTATGTATGCACTGACGGTTGCTTTGGCAATATCGGTGAAGCCCTTGCAATTATTTTCATGGTAGTCCAGGTTGCCGGAAGCGGCGGTACGTTCCCGATTGACGTCCTGCCAAAGGTTTACCGGATGATTTACCGCTACCTGCCGTTCCCATATGCCATGGATGCCCTGCGCGAAACGATTGGCGGCATGTACGGCAATTATTATTGGGAATGTATCGGCAGACTCTTTATCTATATTATCATTGCCATTCTCATCGGTCTTGTCCTTCGCAAGCCGTTTGAACAGCTCAATCACTATATGGAGCGGAGTAAGGAAAATTCCGGAGTGATGCTGTAATAGGCAAAAAACAACCCGTATTTTCCACACGCTGTGGGAGGCAAAAAAACACCCTCACTTTACACACGCTGTGGGAGGCAAAAAAACAACCCGCATTTTCCACACGCTGTTTGACGGAAAATACGGGTTGTTTTTTGCCCTTGGAGGGGCGGGCGAAAAGATTGTGGGTGATTTCGCCTTGGCGGGGACGGAAAGGTTTTGTGTTTTTGCCGCCTGTTTACTTTTTGCCCGGCTTACAGTTTCCAGATGTCGGTGTTGTACTGGCGGATGGTGCGGTCGGATGAGAAGAAGCCTGCCATCGCGGTGTTTATCAGCATTTTTCTGCCCCATGCGGCTCTGTCTTTGTAGTCTGCAAGCGCCTGTTCTTTTACCTTTATATATTCCTTGAAATCCAACAGTGTCATGAACCAGTCTTTGCTGATAATTTCATGGTGCAGACGGGATAAGTTTTCTTCATCACCATACTGCTTTAACTCATCTGAAACGATAAAATCAACGCATTTTTTTATCATTTCATCATTTTCATAAAGGTCCTTTGCACAGTAATCGGCATTTTTGTAATGCGCAATGACTTCGTCACTGGATGCACCAAAGGTATAGATATTGTCTTTGCCGACAAGCTGTGCAATCTCGACATTTGCACCGTCAAATGTTCCGAGTGTCAGTGCACCGTTTAACATAAATTTCATATTGCCCGTTCCGGAAGCTTCCTTGGAAGCCAGCGAAATCTGCTCTGAAATGTCGCACGCCGGAATCAGCTTTTCCGCCATCGTCACATTATAATTTTCCACCATGACAACCTTTAAATACGGACTGACATCCGGGTCATTTGCAATCAATTCACCCAGGCACAAAATTAAGTGAATAATATCTTTTGCAATCGTATATGCTTTTGCCGCCTTCGCACCGAAAATAACCGTAACCGGAGTATCCGGAATATTTCCGGCCTTAATCTCAAAATATTTGTAAATGACATACAGTGCGTTCATCTGCTGGCGCTTGTACTCATGCAGGCGCTTTACCTGAATGTCAAAGACCGACTGCGGATTGATTTTTACACCGCATTTTTCCTGCATATATGCAGCAAGACGTTTCTTTATTTTCCGCCTTAATTTCAAGCATGCGCGCAATCACATTTTCATCATCTGCATATTTTATAAGCTGTGAAAGTTCCCCTGCTTCCTTTTTAAAATCTGCACCAATCAGTTCTTCAATATAGGCGGCCAGTGCCTGATTGCAGTGCAGTAACCACCTTCTGAACGTAATGCCGTTGGTTTTATTGTTAAATTTTTCAGGATAAATACGGTAAAAAGATTTCAGTTCTTCCTGCATCAAAATCTCCGTATGCAGCTTTGCCACCCCATTTACACTGAAACCATAATGAATATCAATATGTGCCATATGCACGCGGTCGTTTTCGTCAATAATGTAAACGGAAGAATCCGTATAACGGGCGCGTACATTTTCATCAAGATAACGGATAATCGGAACTAACTGCGGCACAACCTCCTCAAGATAGTCCAGCGGCCATGTTTCGAGTGCTTCTGCAAGAATCGTGTGATTTGTGTATGCACACGTCTTTGTCACCACCTCTGCCGCCTCCTGCATCGTCATCACACTGCCGTCAATGTCTTTCTGCGTTGTTAAAATGCGGATTAATTCAGGAATAACCATTGTCGGGTGCGTATCATTAATCTGAATCACCGCAAATTCATTCAGATTCTTTAACGTCTTTCCCGCTTTTTCACATTTCCTGCGGCACTCTGAAAGAATCAGCTGTGCGGCATTGCTTACCATAAAATACTGCTGGTAAATGCGCAATAACTGTCCGGCTCTGTCGCTGTCGTCCGGGTACAAAAAGAGCGTGAGATTCTTCTCAATCGCATTTTTATCAAAATCAATGCCGTCGTGCATCGGTATTTTTTCATCAACCGTGTCGATATCAAATAAATGCAGTTTGTTGACCCTGCCTCGTAACCTGTCACATCAATGTCATACATTCTCGACATGACGGACAATTTGCCAAACTGTACCGGGTACTGCACCTCCGTCTTTGTCAGCCAGCTTTCCTTTTGAATCCAGTAATCCGGCTGTTCTGTCTGCTTATTCTGTGCAAACACCTGACGAAACAGCCCCAGATGATAGTTGATGCCAATGCCGTCCCCGTTTAAGTTTAATGTGGCAATGGAATCCAAAAAGCACGCTGCCAGCCGTCCCAGTCCGCCATTTCCAAGTGACGGCTCCGGCTCGACTTCTTCGATTTGTGCAATATTCTTTCCATTTTCCTCTAATTCCTGCGAAATCTGCTCATACAGCCCCAGATTAATCAGGTTGTTTGACAGCAGCTTTCCAATCAGAAATTCTGCGGAAATGTAATACACTTTCTTGCCGTTTTCTTTTTCCTGCCGCTCCTGCGCTTCTTTTCTTTCTTCCGTGACTTTCTTTACCAGTGCCAGCAGTGCCGTATAGACCTGTTCGTTACTGCACTCTCTGATGGTCTTTCCATACATTTTGTTACAAATTTCTGCTATGCTCATACTTCTCTCCACTCCTATTTTTATTTCTGATTATTTTTCGATGATTCTGATTATTATTATATATTTCTAAGATTTTTTATCTTGCATAATTACCGCTTAAAATAATACAATACTATCATACTTTGATATCTTGATATCTTAAACGGCCGGGCTAAATCAATATGAGCCTGCTCATTACCGGAATGGTACAAATCTAAGATATCCGGAATATATAAAATCGGTGTTTGTGCAGTAAATCTGCGGATTGGAGGGGCTATGCACATATTAGAATATGAAAATTACGAAGAAACGAAAAAACACTATGATACGGATTTTTCCTATAATACTTATCCTTGCTCGATTCCGCTGGATTTTCCGTGTGTGCCGATGCACTGGCACCGTGAAACGGAAATTATTTATGTAAAGAGCGGCAGGGGAATGGTCAATGTCGATGGTATTTCCTACCCGGTTGTCAAAGACAGCATTGTCTTTATTCTGCCGGGCAGGCTTCATTCCATTGCGCAGTATGAATCGGAAGCATTTTCATACGAAAATATTATTTTTGATATGCAGATGTTAATCCCAAAAGAAGGGGATACGATGTCTTTTAACTTTTTTCACCGCCTGCAAAATTTCCCCGAAGATTTTCCGGTTTTAATAGACCGGGTTCCGAAAGCGCACCGCGCTGTTCAAATCTGCCTTGACCGGATTGACGATTTGCGTACCACCTATCCTGCCGGGTATTATCTCGGCATTAAAGGCTGGCTGTATCAGTTGTTTTTTATTCTGGAATCAGAGATTCTTGCACCGGATAAAATGCGTGAAATTACAACTTGTGATTTACCGCAGCAAAAAAACAGTGCTGTTTCCTCCCGGAAAAACGGTTATTTTAAAGAAAATACGAAGGAAAAGCTGTGTCTGATTACCGATTATATTGCAAATTACTACCCACAAAAAATCAGTATTGAGCAGATTGCGGCAGTCTGCGGTTTCAGCAGCTCCCATTTCATGAAATTTTTCAAGCTGTATATGGGAAAGCCCTTTATTGCTTACTTAAATGAGTACCGCCTAATCCGTGCCGCGCACCTGCTGTGTGCATCAGATGATGACATTCTTGCGATTTCCCTGGAATGCGGTTTTGAAAATGTATCTTATTTTAACCGCTTATTCCTGCGCGAATATCATATGACACCGTCCAAATTCCGGCAGGCGCGCAGAAACTGATGCTGCTTTTATATCTTATGCACGTTTTTAAGATAATTTAAAAAACCTGTACACCCTGCCACCACATCATTCCATGTCTGTGCAAAATCCCCGGAATACCACGGGTCTGCGATTGATTTGCCGCGGCGGCTGATTGTTTGGCTGATTGAATTGCTGCTTTTATTTTTAGTCTGAAGCTGACTACCCTCTTGAAGTTCGTCTGCATAATCTAACAACAGATGAATTTTTCCTTCGGTATCCGCGCCTGTGATACGCTCTGTGTTACGGATGTTGTTGGTATCCGCACAAAGCAGGTAGTCATAGTGATGATAATCTTCTTTTGTCACCTGTCTGGCGCGCTTGCCCGCAAAGTTGGTGTATGCGGTCTTTCCAATCCCATGCTTTTTTAGTTCTGCCTGCGCCGGCGGATAGATTGGATTCCCTTTGCCGTTCCAGATTTCCTCTGTGCTGGTCGCCGCCGAAGCGATTTCAAATTGTTCTGTCAAGCCACGCTGTTCCACCATGTCTTTTAATACGAATTCTGACATTGGGGAACGGCAGATGTTGCCGTGGCAAATAAATAATACTTTAATCATCTTTTTATATCTCCATTTAAGTCTTGTATTTCTTCTCAAACGCTTGATATTTCAGGGTTTTCCGACTTTTGAGTTTTCCTTTCTTTTCAAGGTATCTTCTCAAATCTTCTCGTATTTCTTATATTTTTCCCTGCAATCTTGGTAAATCCGTTGGTAAAGCAAGCGTCCTTA
>ENA-OQIO01000134-OQIO01000134.1-human-gut-metagenome-genome-assembly--contig:-NODE-134-length-35685-cov-6.281484_pt1 | contig 35685 bp, 37 predicted proteins | sample MGYA00242573_ERZ504737 | MGnify/ENA primary metagenome ERZ504737 (study PRJEB26092, sample SAMD00036203) | human gut metagenome | host: Homo sapiens | study: EMG produced TPA metagenomics assembly of...
AGAAAACCAACCAGAATTGCTTGGTTGATTTTTGCGTGCCATAATCATGAAGAAAATGTCCCTTTGGAGAGGAAAATATAGAAGAAAGCCATCAAAAAATTCAATATATCCTTCAAAATATACAAAAAAGACAATTTCATTTCGAAAATTGCCTATATACAATAAAAAGCCTATGTCCTTACGAAAAGGTATAGGCTTTTGTCAACAATCTGAGAACTCGTTTTTAACGAGTTCCTAACTTTTACGCTTCTGTTTTTTCTTCTTCTGTTTTAGGTTTTGGAAGTAAAGCTTTTGCGCTTACATTGATACGACCCTTATTGTCGATTTCTGTAACCTTAACATCGATGATATCACCAAGTTTTAACACATCTTCGACTTTATCTACACGGTGGTGAGAAATTTTAGAAATGTGTAATAAACCATCTGTATTACCAAACAAGTTAACGAATGCACCGAATTTTTCTAGACGAACAACTTTAGCTGCATATACATCTCCAACTTTGGCAACACGTACGATGTCACTAATCATTTGTTTCGCCTTTTCGATTGTATCGTAATCATTGTGGTAGATGACTACTTTTCCATCATCATCAATATCAATTTTTACATTGTCACATTGGGCAATGATTTCGTTGATCATTTTTCCACCAGGTCCGATTACATCTTTAATCTTATCTGGATCAATGTTCATCATCGCAATCTTAGGTGCATATGGACTCAATTGTTCTCTTGGACTTGGGATACATGCCAACATGTTATCTAAGATTTCTAAACGTGCCTTGTGAGCTTGTGCCAATGCTTCTTCGAAGATATTTTTAGTAATACCTGTTACTTTGATATCCATCTGTAAAGCTGTGATACCATTTTTCGTTCCGGCAACCTTAAAGTCCATATCTCCAAAGTGGTCTTCCATACCTTGGATATCTGTTAAAACAGTATATTTACCTGAATTATCATCCATGATCAATCCCATCGCAATACCCGCAACAGGAGCTTTGATTGGAACACCAGCAGCCATTAAAGACATTGTTCCTGCACAAATACTTGCCTGAGAACTAGATCCGTTACTTTCCATAACATCCGCTACAGTACGAATTGTATATGGGAATTCATCTACACTTGGTAATACTTGAGCTAAAGCTCTTTCACCTAAGGCACCATGACCAATTTCACGACGTCCTGGATTTCCCATACGTCCAGTTTCACCAACGCAATATGGTGGGAAGTTATAGTGGTGCATAAAACGTTTTGAATCGACAACAGTTAAGTCATCAATGATCTGGTTGTCATTTAATGCACCCAATGTAGTTGTTGATAATACCTGTGTTTCTCCACGCGTAAATAAAGCCGAACCATGAACACGAGGAAGTAAATCCACTTGTGAGTTCAATGGACGGATTTCATCGATTTGACGGCCATCTGGACGTACTTTGTCTTCAATGATCAAACGACGTACTTCGTCCGCTTCAATACTACGACAGATTTCACGAGCTTGTTTCACCGCATTGTTTTGATCTTTTTCAGATTCATATTCTTTGTTTGCGATCATTTCAGCAGCTTCATCTGTTAAATCATCAATTTTTCCGTAACGCTCTAATTTTTCTTTAATCGATACAGCTGCACGAATTTGTGCTTCAAAGTTTGCACGAACTTCACGATCGATTGTTTCATCTACGGCATACAATTCGATTTCACGTTTTTCTTTACCACAAGCGGCTACGATTTCTTCTTGGAATGCACATAATTTTTTGATTTGTTCATGTCCAAACATCAATGCCGCAAGCATATCTTCTTCGCTAACTTCTTTAGCTCCAGCTTCAACCATGTTTAAAGCTTGTGCAGTACCTGCAACAGTTAAATCGATATCACTTTCTTCCATTTGAGCCACTGTAGGGTTGGCAACCAATTCTCCATTGATACGTCCAACTTTAACACCTGCGATTGGTCCATTGAATGGAATATCTGAAATACATAATGCCAATGAAGCACCAAACATAGCTGCCATTTCAGGACTTGCATCTTGATCTACACTTAATACCGTATTGACAACCTGTACTTCATTACGGAATCCTTCCGCAAATAAAGGACGGATTGGACGGTCGATCATACGAGCTGTTAATGTCGCATGTTCGCTTGGTCTTCCTTCACGACGTAAAAATCCTCCTGGAATTTTTCCAACAGAATATAACTTTTCTTCAAAACTTACTGTTAAAGGGAAAAAGTCAATCCCTTCTTTTGCCTGGTTTGATGCACAAGCAGTTGATAAAGTCACTGTATCTCCATAACGGATAATAACGCTCCATCAGCCTGTTTTGCGATTTCACCAGTTTCTACTGTGATCCCCCGACCACAAAAATCTAAATGAAACTCTTGTTTCGCCATTTTTTCACCTCAATCATACTTTTATATTCTATCAAATAAATGCGTAAAAAAAAAGTAATCTTTTCGATTACTTTCTTAAACCTAATTTAGCGATCAATGCTTTGTAACGGTCTAAATCTTTACCCTTCAAGTAAGCTAACAATTTTTTACGACGACCAACTTTTTTCATCAATCCACGTTGTGAGTGGTAATCGTGTTTGTGTTCTTTGAAGTGTTCAGTTAAACGGTTGATTTCTTCAGTCAATACAGCGATTTGAACTTCAGGAGAACCTGTGTCACCTTCGTGTACTGCATACTCTTGCATAATTGCTTGTTTTTCAGATTTTAATAACATTTTTTTCTTCCTCCATGTATATTAGTCCTTTTCTACCGAGCGAAAGGTTGGAAGTTTCCAAACTCTCAGTACAAAAGCTATTAAATGATATCATTCTATCATCATAAAATCAACTAGAATCGTATTTAATATTTCAAGTCCAGCATCATTTAAATAGATACATTCCCCTTCGAAACAAAAATACTCACGATACGTATCTAATACAGTGGCATAATGATTTTTAAAATCATTCTGATATTTCAAATTCCATTCTCTTATATTCAATCCAAACTTTGTACGCAATGCCATCATGATCGCATCCATACCTCGTTCAGATAGTGGTTCAGGAATATATGTAGAACAAGGGCCCTTCAAACAATACTTCTTTAAACTTGTCGTATTATCATAACGAATGCCATCAAGTCTTCCACTTGCGCCACAACCAAAGCCATAGAAGTCTTTATCTTGCCAATATGCTAAATTGTGTTTGGAATAATAGCTTGGCTTACAAAAGCTAGAAATTTCATAATGAATATATCCGGCTGCTTCAAGTGTTTTCGTAATATATTCAAACATATCTGCTTCAAGATCTGGATCACAAGGCTCTACACCGGTCTTTCCAAATATTGAATTTTCTTCAATCTGTAAAGAATAGATGGATAAGTGTGGTATATCTAAACTTAAAAATGTGGAAATATCTCTTTTCACATCTTCCATTGTTTGATTGGGAAGTCCAAAAATTAAATCAATGGAGAAATTATGAATCCCACTTTCTTGAATCCATCGAATCACTTTCTTAGCCTGATTGGATGTATGTCTTCTTCGGCAGACTTTTAATAGATCATCATTAAAGCTTTGTACACCCAAACTAATACGGTTGACTCCCAAAGAAACATAGGCATCTAGTTTTTCTTCATCTAAGGATTCGGGATTGCATTCTACGGTAAATTCATCAATATCTTTGGGAAAACAATTTCTTATCGATGCAAAATCATCCACACTCAATACACTTGGTGTGCCCCCACCAAAATAAAGAGTATGAAGATTTGAAATCTTATACTCTTGAATTTCTTGTATTAACTTTTCTTTCCAAAGTGAAAAGAATTGTTCATTTTTTTGAATCCGGACAAAATCACAATACGCACATATCGAATCACAGAACGGAATATGTACATAGGCTGATGGTACCATTAGTCGTCATCCATACTTAAAACGGCCATGAAGGCTTCTTGAGGAATCTCTACCGATCCAACCATCTTCATACGTTTCTTTCCTTCTTTTTGTTTCTCTAACAATTTCTTTTTACGTGAGATATCGCCACCATAACATTTTGCCAATACGTTTTTACGCAATGCCTTAATATTTGTACGTGCAATGATCTTTCCACCAATAGCTGCCTGCACAGGAATTTCAAATTGCTGCTTAGGAATCAAGTCTTTCAATTTTACGGCCATCGCATTACCGCGGTTGTACGCAAAATCTCTAAACACAATGGTAGATAGGGCATCGACGATCTGTCCATTTAATAAAATATCCATCTTCACTAGACTACTTGTGCGGTATCCGCTAAATTCATAGTCAAAACTAGCATATCCTTTTGTACAAGATTTCATCTTATCAAAGAAATCATAAATAATTTCACTTAATGGCATTTGGTAAACCATCATCATACGAACATCATCTAAAACTTGAAGGTCTACATATTCGCCACGTTTTTTCTGACAAAGATCCATCATCGGACCCACAAATTCTTTTGGCACCATAATGTCACACTTCACATATGGTTCCTCAATATGATCCACTTTTTGAGGTTCTGGTAAAGCCGACGGGTTATCGATTTCTTCCATAGTACCATCTGTTTTATAGACATGATAAATTACGGAAGGACTTGTTGCGATCAAACTAAGATTGTATTCGCGCTCTAAACGCTCTTCAACTACATCCATATGTAATAAGCCTAAGAATCCGCATCGGAATCCAAACCCTAAAGCTTGCGACGTTTCCGGTTCATAGTGTAGAGCCGCATCGTTTAATTTTAATTTGGACAACGCTTCTTTTAAATCGTCATAACGCGCATTGTCTACAGGATACAAACCACAATATACCATTGGATGCATTTCACGATATCCAGATAGTGGTTCACTTGCAGGATTGGATGCAACTGTAATCGTATCACCGACACGAACATCTTCAATGTTTTTAATGGCTGCACTGACCCATCCTACATCTCCACAGTTCAATTGGTCTTCCACAACTTCTTTTGGTGTACGAACGCCAACTTCTGTGACTTCATATTCAGCGCCGGTTGCCATAAAGCGAATCTTATCTTTTGGTTTGATTGTTCCATTCTTTACCGATACAAACGCAATGATTCCACGATAAGAATCATAGAAAGAGTCAAAAACTAAAGCTTGTGTTGGTGCTTCTTTATCCCCTTTTGGACTTGGTAGTTTATGCACGATTTCTTCTAGCACTTTATCGACATTCAATCCCGATTTAGCACTGATTTCAACCGCTTCACTACAATCCAATCCAATTAAGTCTTCAATTTCTTTTTTTACCACTTCTGGTTGGGCACTAGGAAGATCCACCTTATTTAATACAGGCAAGATTTCCAAGTCGTTTTCTAAAGCCAAATATACATTGGCTAAAGTCTGTGCTTGTACACCTTGAGCTGCATCCACGACTAAAATAGCCCCATCACAAGCCGCTAAAGAACGAGACACTTCATATGTAAAGTCGACATGGCCTGGTGTATCAATAAGATGGAACAAATAGTCTTGTCCATCTTTGGCATGATATACAAGCTGTACGGCATTTAATTTAATTGTGATCCCACGCTCTCTTTCTAGGTCCATTGAATCTAGAATTTGATCTTTCATTTCACGCTTTTCCACCGTATCCGTAAGTTCCAAGATACGATCGGCTAACGTACTTTTTCCGTGGTCAATATGTGCAATGATACAAAAATTTCGAACATTCTTTTGATCCATAGATTTCCCCCTACTCTACAATATTTCCTACTAAGTTACGACCCTGTCCATTAAAGAAGCTTGCACAATCCATGACTGGCTTTCCTTCCATTTGACAAGTTTCAATCACAAGTGTACCCAAATGAAGGCCAATGCCAAGTTTATTCTTGCCAATCTTGATAAGACGTCCAAACTCATTCTGTTCATCTAAATAACTTGCCTTTAAAATCTTAAATTTCTTTCCATTCAACAATACATAAGCACCTGGTGCATCTGAGAAAGCACGAATTTGATTCAAGATGTGTTCATCATCCTGATTTAAATCAATATGTTCTTCTTCTTTAGATAAAATGGGCGAGAATACAACCTGACTTTCATCCTGCTCTACATAGACAGCCTTGCCCGAACAAATCTCTTCAAAATGTTCCAGTAATAATTCACTTGCACAAACACCCATCTTTTCAAATAAAGATGTAGAATTGTCTTCAGGCAATATTTCAATTTCTTTTTGGGCTAAAACCGGACCTGCATCCATTTTAGGTGCCATTTTCATTAAGGACATCCCACTTACTTTATCACCATTCCAAATGGCTCTTTGGATTGGGGCTCCCCCTCTATATTTTGGTAGCAAAGAACCATGAAGGTTCACACAACCATACACAGGAAGATCCAAGACTTCCTTAGGTACAATTTGTCCATAAGCACAAGTCACAATTAAATCAGGGGCAAAATCAAGAATCGTTTGATAGTCTGATTTAATTTTAACAGGCTGAAATACAGGAATGTCATATTCTAAAGCCACTTCTTTGACTTCTGAATAAACCAGCTGTTGTTTTCTACCCTTTTTCTTATCCGGCTGTGTTACCACTAAGCCTACATGTATATCGTTTTCTAACATTGTTTTTAATACGACACTAGCAATTTTGGGTGTTCCCATAAAAATAATGCGTCTATTTTTCATAATATCACTCCAATACTAGAGTATTATAGCGTATTTTTTTGAAGTTGTGTTGCAATAAATCAGAAATTTTGCTATAATCCATTTGCAATTTATGTCAGGAGGTGCACTTCATGCCACAGATTAAATCTCAAAAGAAACGTGTTAGAACAAATAACAAGGCTCACAAATTAGTCGTATCTAAAAAATCAGCATTGAAATCAAGTATTAAAGCTGTATTAGCAGCTGTTGATGCTAAAGATAAAGAAGCTGCTGTAGCAGCTTACAACGACTGCAGTTCAAAATTGGACAAAGCCGTAGCTAAAGGTATTCACCACAAAAACTACGCTAGCCGTCAAAAAGCACGTTTAGCTAAAGCTATTAACGAAATCGCGTAATGAAGGATTAAGAAGTCATATGACTTCTTTTTTTTATTGTCGGATAAAAAATCATGAACCAAACCAAACTACAATCGAAGCCATTGAGGAAGGCAAACAAATGTTAGATGATCCAAACACACCTTCCTATTCAACAATAGAAGATTTGATGGCTGCATTAGATGAGTAAACGCCCCCTATTTTCGAGGTGCTTTTTATCGCATATAAGCACATTTAATGAATTAGGATATAGAGCTAGAATTGACACTTACACAACGTTTTTATACAAATTGACTTCTGAGGATATATATTTATATCGGACACCACTTAAGATATTATTGATCTTCATGAATTTATTTTGAAACTTCTTGTTTCCAAATATCATTGTATGTAACTCATTATATCGAAATAATGCTAGATAAACTTGTAGATAATATGCCATTACATTTCTTTTGCCTCTGAAGGTAAATAGTACTAGTTTATTTGATGATAATAATATCTATATTGTTCTTTATTAAATGTGACTTTCAAAAAATCAACGTAAGTAATTAATCAATATGTAAATACCTTTTTAGCTCATCAGAAAAAATATCATGATTAAAATTATCTACAATATCTTGCCTGTTGCGGATATATATACATTTATCCCATTTGTTATTATGAAACTCAAAAATTCCAATGATTTGCTTTTCAGATTGAGTATTTCTAGAATTTCTTGCTTTTCGAAGACTGCGAGCGCGATTGTTTTCTCCAACAAAACAAATTGTCATATTTTCCGTATCATTTCGAATAGCACAAGAAAAAGTAAATGTATTTGTAACCAAACCAGAAATAAATAAATTTGTTGACACATCCGCATGCAAAAACATATTTAATTTTTTTTAAAATGTTATTTTTGACTCTTAATGTATTGTAGTCATAATGTTGTTCGTCTCTTATATTGGAATTAGTAATAGTCCCATTAAGGCAAATGTCAAAGAAATTACTTTCTGATACTCGAGCTATAGATAGTCCTGTAAAATGGCAGAAATTTTGCTTTTTAAATGTTATTGAACAATACATATAATCTTCTGTAACTACGATAAAAGTTTTATCTTTTAAAAAGTGATTATAGTAACAACTTCCTTGAATTGCGCCTTTACGTAATCGCTCCTTTTGACCTGGTCTTAATATATTTCGATTTGTTCCCATGTGTACCTCTAAAAAAATAAGGAGTATCACTACTCCTTTTAATACATATCTGGTAAGTTTTTCTGTCGGTTGTCGACAATGATTAGACATGAGCGTTTACCGTCTCTCATCCGACCACAACTTTTCTCTCGGTTGTCGAGTATGTAAATAGACATGAGCGTTTACCGTCTCTCATCCGACCACAACTTTTATAGATGCTTACCACATCTAAAGGTATTGCTACCTTCAATATAATTATACCAATAATTACCCTAAAATCAATCAATACATTCTCAAGAAAGACTTTTCCTACGAAAAAGTCACACGTCTAAATAGCATGCCCGGTTCGTTTCCAGTCGTCCGATAACATTTCAATATCTTCTCCATCTTTCTCAACCATTCGGTATCCCAATCCATTCAGTCTTTAGCGATGGAGTTTTTATTGTATGCATTATTTATAAATACTTCAGAATTTCATCCATGATCTATGTACCTATCATCCAGTAAGATATCATAAACTTCTGGTTTTGATTATGTATCTTATTAAATCACAAATCCCATGCCTCTAGGATTGATGACATAAGCTGCACAATAATGTACTCAGTCCTTTTTGTTGTTCCTGATAATCTATATCATGTGATATTTTATTGTTTTTTTACATACAATATTTTCCTGTTCCGAAACCAAAATCAAAATATACAAAAAATGAACAAGGCTATTCCTTGTTCATCATTAAGTTTAGACAAAAGTATTCAAAACCATCATCCTTATCAATCTTACCCATTTTCATTTGTTGATCAAAATCTGCAAGTAACGATAGATTGTAAAGTAAGGCTTCACTTGAAAAGCGCATGGCCTTTTGCATATTCAGTTTCACGCGGTACGGATTGGCTTTTAATTCTTGGGCAATGGTTGCCTGTGCCTTTCCTTCATCCATTAATACGCGTACTTGGAATAGAAAACGTATTTGACTTGCCAAAAGTGCAACGATAGCTACTGGCTGCATATTGAGTTTTCTAAAATTACGATAGTAAGCTAATAATAAGATTCCATTTTGACTAAAGAAGGCGTCTACCATTTTAAAGATGTCATTCATAGGTTCTACGACAAGTAGATTTTGTATATCTTCAAGCGTTGGATGTTTTGAATAGATGGAAATCTTTTCAATTTCATTCTGGATGCACATGGGATCAAGTCCCATTCTGGATGTCATCCAATCTAATGTTTTAAAATCGACCTTGACTCCATATTCCTTCAGTTTATCTTGCACATAAAACTTTTGTGACTTTTCATCAAGTGCTAAACAAGAATACAATGTTGCACACCCACTAATTTCTTTTACCTTTTTCTTTCTTGTATCCAGTTTATCGCTTGGACATACTAAAACAAGAATCATGTCTGTATCTTTTCTTACTAGAAAAGGATCCACTTCATAACTTGTCGTATTCTTGCTTGAAAGAAACGTACAGTTATTGACAATAATCATCTTGTCATCATCAAAAATCGAATAGGCATCTAAATCTTGTAGAACATTGGATATTTCATCTGTTTGGGCATCATAGATATTTACGTTTTTTTGAATATGATGTCTTTTTTTTTATGGCCTCTAGCTTCATAGAAACCATGCTTTTGTCTTTTCCGTATAAAATATAAATCATGTCCATATTATACCAAACATTCCATCGTTTGTGACAACAAATGAAAAGTGAAACAAAGAATACATGGCTATACTTCCACAATCACTCGTACATAATGTATTTATGTGTAAATTTTCTAATGTCTTGAGTGTTTCAACACTTGGATGACCATACTTATTCTTATAGCCACAACTAATCAAAGCGACCTTACAATCTAAAGAGTCAAGAAAATCTGGGTCTGAACTCGTATTCGATCCATGATGTCCTACTTTTATGACATCAGCTTTTAAATCGTATGTAGCCATTAATTGTTTTTCAATTTGTTTACTCGCATCCCCCATAAAAAGATAAGTTAAATGATCATACGTAAAATAACTAATGATACTCGAATCATTGGTATCCTTAGATTCTCTTTCACTTAACAACAAATAGAATGGATAATCGACATGAACCGATTGATTTGAATCTTCTATGACTTGTTTGATTTCTATTTTGTCTTTTAAACTGTCATATCCTCCATTATGATCAAAGTCATCATGTGTAAGTATCAATGTATCAATCGCATGAATGTTCTTATTTTCTAGAAAGGGCATAATAATTCTTTCAACATTATCACGATATAGATTTTGACCACAATCAATCATGACCACACTTTTATGGAAGGGTTCTACAATGATGCTGCAGTCGCCTTGACCTATATTTAATGTATAGACTTGAAAGAAAGGATTACAATAGATTTCTAGAAATGGAACGATACATATCCATAGAAATTTCCATTTAAAGTGTTTTAAGCATTGTATATAGAAGATGATAAATAGAACTATAAATAGGATTCTAGGTGCATAATGAATGGTAAGGTCTGGTAATTTCAGGTTTATTAAATCCTGCACTATAAATCCAAATAAGAAGATCAAACCATATAGTTTTCTAAAGATGTTAAAGAAGAGCAATGAAATAAGATTCACTTTCTTAAAGTAAATAAACATCAATCCAAGTAAGACCATTTTTTGTACGATCCATTTGTGTTCGGTACAAAATACGATACGAGTTGTAATAAGAGTGGACATACAAAAGATATAGATAGTACTTGATTTGGATAGATCATGCCAAAACAAAGGATTGTAAAAGCCATTTGATTGGGTTTGGATGTGAATAATAGAATACTCAACTGATACAAAATAAATCGTGTGAGTGAAAGTGTAAACACAAAGAAATGACCAAATAAAACACTGAAGACTAGAAGGATTCTTCGAATACGAGTCTCATCCCACTTTCGCTTTAACACATGTAAAACAATGTAGTATGCGCTCATATAGCCATATCCAAGCATTGTATAGATTTCATCTATGCTTTCATCGTGTATGCCATAGTATAAAGATAAGACAATGGAAGAATTGGGTTTCAATTTTAAATAATTGTAGAGTCTAGACTTAAATGATGTTGATTTATGGATGATTTCTACAGAATTCGTCTTAAACCTGATATTCTTATTTTCATTGTATCGAGTAAAACTAAACAGCGTAAAATTATCATCTGTATGAATGGGTTCTATGTGTTTGACTTTAACTTCATCTTGGAAGCTTAAATCTAAATCTGTTTGGATAAGAATTTTAGAACCTCTATTTTTACCTATATAGTACCCTTTCTTTATTTCTGTAATTTTATATGTATCCTGTTGTTGAACTTCTTTTGGATATACGAGGATACAGCTTAATAGGCCAAATAAAATAAATAGAATCCAAATTCTTTTATCTTTAAACCGATAGTATAGATAGACAAGAAAGAAAAGTGTAAAACAGAGTATACAAAGTATTTCTTTTAAGATTAGACAGGCTAAAAAGCCAAGTGAAAGTATCAACATCATAGGCAGATCTTATCCTTAATCTTATTAAACATGGCTGGACCAATGCCTTTGACATTTTGGATTTGTTCTAAAGATTGAAATGTGTTACTCTTGCGATACTCCATAATTCTTTGGGCAATGGCCGGACCAATACCTGGAAGTGTTTGTAGTTCTTCTAGTGTTGCACTATTAATAGAAATGAGTTTTACATCTTGTTTTTCTGGAATCACCACCACATCTTTATCTTTTAGGATATAGTTAAAACTGATTCTAGACGTATCACTGTTTTCTAATAGGCCTCCGCTCATTTGAATCAAACTTGAAATGGAGCTATTTCGCTTTAAAGTATAAACGCCCGGATTTTGTATGGCCCCCTTGATTTCCACTTGCATCAATGTGGGCTTGGCTTCTTGTAAGCTAATGGGTGTATACCGGTTAAAGCAGGTAAAGGTAAAGAAAATAAAGAGACAAAAAAAGAGAAGAGTTCGTTTCATAAATATCACCCTTCTCTTATACGTGATTTTTTGATGTTTTTCTATTTAATTTCAAGAATTTTTACATCATATGGTTCTTCAACACGTCTTACAGTACATACATCTCCAACTTTGTGGTCCATGATGACTTCTGCAAGTGGTGTTGTGTTTGAAAGCTTACCATTGAATGGATCTGCTTCAATTGTACCAACGATATTGAATGTTACTTCTTGGTTGTCTGATAAATCTAAGATTTTAACAGTAGATCCCAATTTTACAACATTCTTTGTCTTTTTATCTTCCGCATCATCGGCTTCACTAATGATTTCAGCATTTTTGATCATTGCCTCTAATTCACGAATACGACCTTCGACTTGGGCTGGTGTTCTCTGGCTGCATCGTAGTCGGCGTTTTCAGACAAGTCACCTTGTGCACGAGCTTCCTGCAACTCGACGATAACTTCCTGACGAACTTTATGAACTAGGTTTTCATGTTCATTGACTAAATCATTATAACCTTCTTGGGTAACGTAAAATTTTTCATTTGCCATGTGGTATCACTCCTTGTATTTAGCACAAAAAATTATAACATAATCCTTAAATTATGCAAAACATTGTTACAGATTTAAACCTAATTTTTCGCATTCTTCTAAATGTTCTTCATATGTTTTTGTGTAATGCACTTTACCATCCACTTTGTTGTATATATCGGCCGCAAAGAATAGATAATCTGTTTTTTCTGGATTCAATACGGCTTTAATGGCTTCATCCCCTGGATTTAGAATTGGTCCAATTGGTAAGCTTCATGTAAGTACGTATTGTATGGTGAATCGACTTCGGGATTGGTTTCACAATCTTTTGGATCGTTGAAATCATCATACAACGCATAACATACCGTTACACTTGATTGTAGTTTCATACCTTGATCTAAACGATTGTAGAAAACACCGGCAATTTTAGCCATATCACCAGGTTCACTCGCTTCAAATTGAACGACACTTGCCAAGCTAATGATTTGATGGATGGATAAGTCACTTTTATCAAATGCCTTTTTATTCTCTTTATACATCACATCAAAACGATCTAACATTACACGTGTAATATCATCAAGAGAGTCATCTTTTTCCAAGAAATATGTGTCAGGAAATAAATAACCTTCTAATTTCACTTTATAGTTGGAATTATTTAAATCATCTACATTTAAGAAAGAATAATCCTTTGCGAGCGTTTGAATATAAGAAACATCATTCCATTGATTTAAAATTTCTTCTGAAGAATACTTTCCATCATATAAATTTGATATTTCAGCCGCAATTTCTTTGGCCCATTTTCCTTCCGGTATTTTTAAGACAAGAGCATCTTTCTTTAGTTTTGTACTATCTTGAATGGTAGACAAAATATCTTTTACGCTCATGCCATTATCCAATTCAAAAGTACCTGCCACAAAGTTTGTGTTGTGACTTGCCTTGCCATAAAGCTTGGCAACACTCTCATTTGCGATCAGATTCTCTTTTTTCAATTTCTCTAAAACTGAATCAAATGATTCATTATTTTCAATGGTAAACACTACTTCCTTATCCCCGTTGCCCGTACTTGATAATCCTGTCTTTACGACAAAAATCGAACCAAGACCGGCGATAATTAAAATGAATACAACGACTAATAGGACAACTCTTACAGAATTGACTTTTCGCCTAGTCGGCATTTTCCTCGTCCTCAACAAACGTGTTGATTACTTCTTCCACCATTTCCCATTCGGCTTCGCTTTCAATAGGAATCAACTGACCTTTGTCGTCATAGCGAGATGCGAATACTTCGCCCTCATCATTGTCTGGATCTTGGAAAACCACATATTGGCATCCCGTTTCATCACTGTCAAAAGTGAATAAGATGGTCATCTTTTTTTCATCTCCATCTTCATCATATACATATAAACTATTTGAATCTAACATAAATATACTTTTCCTTTCAAAAATAAAGGAGGATCTAGAATCCCCCGTTTTGTCTGTCCAAAAAACTCTGTAAAATTTGAACGGCAGCCATCTGATCAATTACTTTTTTACGTTTCTTTCTAGAAACATCCCCCTGTAGTAAGATTTTTTCGGCCGCAACCGTTGTTAGTCGCTCATCCCATAGATGAACTGTAATACCCGAAGACTCTAATTTCTTGGCAAATTCACAAGATATTTCACCACGAATTCCGATATCTCCATTCATGTGCTTTGGCAAGCCTAAAACTACTTCTTTGACTTTATTTTCTTTTAATAGCTTTAAAACTTCTTCTAAACAAGCATCATAATCATCCGATTCAAAACGCACAGTCGTTAAAGCACGACATGTAATATGAAGCGCATCACAAATCGATACACCACATGTTTTTGAACCAAGATCTAAACCAATGATACGATCCATTATTTCTCTAAATACGCACGTACAAGTTCTTCAATGATTTCATAACGTTCAATCTTTTGGATCAAGTTACGAGCATTCTTGTGAGAAGAAATATACGCAGGGTCGTTACTAATCAAATAACCAGCAATCTGATTTTCTGAATTATAACCACGTTCTTCCAAAGCATCACTTACTTCACGAAGAATCATCTTGATATTTTCACGACGAATCTCTTCCGTAGTAAATGTCATTGTTTCGGTAATGTCTTTCATAATTTCACACTCCTTAACACGTTTTTATTATATATGAATCCAATTCAAAAAGAAAGCGATTTAAGAGAAAATGGGATGTTAAACACCCCATATACAGTAAAAGCAATCACTTTTTTGTTGAATATCTTCTAAGATAAAGATCCATTTGGCACAAGATTTAAGATTTTGTTGTCGATTCTTTACTTCAATAATAGTCTCAATAGACATCTGTAGTAGTCTTCTTTCAAAATCTTCGTACGATTTATGTTGTACGTCTAATCCAAACATTTCATACATCATTGAAAATTCATTATCTTTTACTACATTCAAATCCACTATGATCTTACGCATAGCTTAAGCCTCTTCAAATTGCGCATTATATAACTTCGTATAGAAGCCATTACGCTTCATCAATTCATCATGGCTTCCTACTTCTACAATGTCACCATGATCCATAACGATAATATTATCCGCATCACGAATCGTAGATAGGCGGTGCGCAATCACAAAGCTTGTACGACCCTTCATCAACTCATCCATTCCCTTTTGAATCAAGACCTCTGTACGTGTATCCACACTGCTTGTCGCCTCATCTAAAATCAAGATTTTAGGATCTGCCAAGAAAGCACGGGCAATCGTTAATAATTGTCGTTGTCCTTGACTGATATTACTAGAAGCTTCATTTAGTACGGTATCATAACCATGATCTAATGTACGAATAAAGTGATCGACATGCGCCGCTTTGGCAGCTTTCATGACCTCTTCATCGGTTGCGTTGGGTCTACCAAATCTAAGGTTTTCTAAAATGCTTCCCTCAAACAGCCAAGCATCCTGTAATACCATACCGACCATATTACGCAAACCACTTCTTGAATAGTCCGTAATATTATGGCCATCAATATAAATAGCGCCTGCATTCAACTCATAGAAACGCATCAATAATTTGACAATCGTTGTTTTACCTGCACCTGTAGGACCTACAATAGCGGTTGTTTGGCCTGGCTTGATATACATCGAAAAATCGTTAATGACAATCTTACTTGGATCATATCCAAAACATACATTCTCAAAAGTTACTTGGCCTTGTACATCTTCGAATACAACTGGATTTTCTACTTCAGCTACTTCTTCTTCACTCGCCAAGAATTCAAAGACACGCTCTGCAGCAGCTGCCGTACTCTGTAACATATTCATAGATTGTGAGATTTGTGAGATTGGTTGCGTAAAGTTGCGTGTATACGTAATAAACGATTGAATATCACCCACGGCAATTTCACCATGAATCGTTAAGTACCCTCCTAGAATACATACGCCGACATAGCCAATATTTCCAATTAAATTCGTTAATGGCATCATTAAACCAGACAAGAATTGGGATTTCCATGCACTTGTATACAATTGATTATTATAGTCTTTAAACGATTTTAAAGAATCTTCTTCCCCATTAAAAGCTTTCACAATTGTATGTGCTGCATACATCTCTTCAATATGTCCATTGACTAAACCTAATGATTTTTGTTGCGCCTTAAAATAGCGTTGACTCTTTTTCACAACTACCATCACTAGAATCATACTGAGTGGAATCACAACAAGAGCCATTAATGTCATTTTCCAAGATATACTTAACATCATCACTAGAAAGCCAATAATTTGTACAATGCTTGAAACCATTGTGGATAAAGATTGGTTTAAAGATTGAACTAGGGTATCTACATCATTAGTAAATCTTGAAAGAATATCTCCATGACTATTTTTATCAAAGTAAGATAATGGAAGTTTATCAATCTTTTGGTTCATTTCCTTACGAAGCTGATATCCCATTTTATTGGATACACCACTCATCAACCAGCCTTGAAGATACGAGAAGGCCGTACTCATGGCATAGATAGCTAACAATAAGGCACACGTCTTTTTGATCGCATCAAAATCAATGCCACCCTTGCCTTGTACTTTATTCATAAACTTCGGCTATTTCTGTAATAATATTTCCTTGAATCTTAGGTCCAATGACCATAATACATACGGAGACAACGGCACAAAGAATTCCAATTAGGAAAGTAAATTTAAAAGGTTTGATATAGTTGAACAACTTTTTCATTGTACCTTTGAAATCTTTTGCCTTTTCGCCGCCACCACGCATACCATGGCCCATTGGACCTCTTGGACGATTGTTTTGTTTCTGATTAGACATTGGCAAGTTCCTCCTTTGTCAACTGGCTCGATGCGATTTGTTGATACACATCACAAGATTCCATCAATTCAGCATGTGTTCCTTTTCCAACCATTTTCCCTTCATCGAGTACAATGATTTGATCGGCATGTAAAATACTTGAAATACGTTGGGCGACAAGAAGTACCGTACTCTTCGTTTCTTTACAAGACTTCGCTAAAGCTTCTCTAAGTTTGGCATCCGTTTTAAAGTCTAATGCGCTAAAGCTATCATCAAAAATATAGATTTCAGGTTTACGCACAATGGCACGCGCAATCGATAGTCTTTGTCTTTGTCCACCCGATACGTTTGTACCACCCTGACTGATTTCAGAGTGGATGCCTTCTGGTTTTTTAGAAACAAACTCCGTACTTTGAGAAATAGATAAAGCAGACTCGATGTCTTTTGCATTGGCATCTTTCTTTGAATATAATAAGTTGGATTCAATATCTCCCGATAGTAACATACCCTTTTGTGGTACATAGCCAATGCGACTTCTTAAATCCGCTTGTTTGACATCTCGAATGTCTACGCCATCCACACAAATAGATCCACTTGTCACATCATAGAATCTTGGTACTAAGTTAATCAATGTCGACTTACCAGATCCAGTGCTTCCAATAAAGGCAGTCGTTTCACCTGGTTTTGTTTCAAAGCTAATATGGCTTAACACATCTTCATCGGCACCTGGATATCGAAAAGATACGTTTTTAAAGGATACAACACCTCGCATATTGGATGAGAAATCACAAGTCTTTTCTTTATCTTTAACCGTAATATCACTGCTTAATACTTCATGAATACGTAATGCACTGACATTGGCACGAGGAAGCATAATCGCAACCATGGTAATCATTAAGAAGGCCATAATGACTTGCATCGCATACTGCATAAAGGCCATGATACTACCAACTTGAATGATGCCAGCATCCACTTGTTTGGATCCAAACCATAGAATCATAAGTGTGGTACCATTCATTAAAAACATCATGATCGGCATCATAAATGCATAGCACGTGTTGTAAATAAAGAAATAGAAGTAATGTCTTTATTCGCTTTATCAAATTTAGCTTCTTCAATCTTTTCATTATTAAAGGCACGAATCACTAACATTCCATCTAATAATTCTCGTACAACACTATTCATCTTATCGATCATTTTCTGCATGATCTTAAATTTTGGCATGACAATCATAAAAATCGCAAATACAACGCTTAAAATGATCACTACACATAAAGCTAGAATCCAAGTCATATTCGCTCCAGATTCAATGACGTGTAGAATGGCTCCAACACCAATAATAGGTGCATACATGACTATTCTTAAAAACATAGCCACCGTCATCTGTAGTTGTTGAATATCATTTGTGGTACGTGTAATCAAACTGGATGTACTAAATGTATTTAGATTTTCATTCGAGAAATGCGTCACCTTTTCAAATACGGCTTCACGCAAATCTTTAGAGAAGCCTGCCGCAATACGACTTGCCAAGAATCCGACTAATATCGCACATAGAGCACTGCCTAGGGCATACCCTAACATCTTAAGTCCTGAATAGATAATATAGTCTTGTTGGATCTTTTCCATATCCATACCTAGATCACTATATTCCTTCTTTAAAAATTGTGAGCTCATGCTTGTTACTGTCGAATCTCCGAGTTTAGAAATCTCGGATTTTGCAGCTTTTCTATATGTATCCATACCATTCATCATAAGTAGTTGTGGTATTTCTACATTGTTCTCTTTAGCATCCTTACTTACTTCTACCATTGTCATTTGAAGTAGGGTCAAAGTGGAAGAAAGCTTTTCTTCCTTTTCTTCACTGATATCTTTTAATAGATATACATTCTCTGTTTTCAAGGCTGGAATTCTCTTTTTTTCTTCCTTAGTTGCCTTACTTGGTGTAACCAGCTTATAAGAAGATGTCATTAAATCTTTTTCGGAATCGGTCGCGAACATTACATACGAATTGAATGTACTTTCACGAACCTGTTCATAGACACCACTTTCAATACCTCCATTTTGAATGCCTGTATTGACAATGTTTTGCATATAATCCGGCATTGTCAGTTCGCATGTGGCTTGTCCAAACAACAAACCAAGGGCAAGGACAATGGATAGCCAATATGGCTTTAAATATTTCATAATCTTTGTCATTTTTTATTTTCCTCCATATAATGAGCGGTCTTTTTTAAAATATCTCTTAAATGCGCACAGTCAGATGGCCCAAGATAATCTAAATATGAATAAACATTAGCTATATGGGAATCCATACGCTTTTGAAACATGTCGATTGCCTCTGGAACAATTTGAATATAGACCGTTCTACGATCCGTATTCGAATGCACCCTTTGAAGCAGGCCCTTCTTTTCAAATCCAGCAATCATCTGCGATACAGCTGCTGGAGATACACCGAGAATATTTGCCAGTTCACTCATTGTGATCTGATGATTCTCTGCTTTATAAATCGTTTTAAACAACATCACATCTTTGATTCTAGGCCCATCTTTACAATGACGGTTATTTCGAACATAGTTCGTGACTTTATATGTTAGATCAAACAATAAATCTAGTACTTCATCTTGAACTTCCATAAGAACCTCCAATTTATTTAAGCAGCTAAACTATATACCTACTTAACTATTTAGTCAATAAAAAAAGATATGCACAAAACATATCTTTCAATGGACCTATGAAATCCTTTAATCGAAAGCCAAAAGATTTAAAGAGAGATTCCAAAGGCTTCTCCAGTAATGATTATACTACATGAAGACAATAAAGATAAAGATTCAGTAATCACTAAACTTATTTATTTGGCTTCTCTCTTTAATTTTCTCAATATTTCGCCAGCAAACTCTGTGCCTCCTCGATTGATTGAGATTTTAACTTCTCCATCCACTGTATTCAGTATTAAAGTTCCTGCTGTTAATGTTGTTTTGTAGAACACGTTTGTGATCTGACTCCAATTCCATTCTTTAAACTTATATCCGAACATGTTTTTAGAACATTTTATTAACCTTTTTTTAGTCGCTACACAGCATTTTCCATTTACAGTAATGAACGGAAGATTTAGTCTTTCATCTGAATCCAACATTGCGATAATCTGTTCAAAGCATTTAACTGCATTTTTTTCAGAAATACCACCAATCAACTCATTGTTGATTGAATAATAATATGCTTCCATAGCAAGTTCATGATTCTTCATCTTTTTAATTTTCTCTTTATCATACATAACATGTTTCCTTTTCCTAATTCTTTATTTCATTTAATCGATCACATATAAACTTTGCTTTGTATGAACAAACTTGAATTTTAACTTCGCCATGAACTGTATTCAGTATCAAAGTTCCTGTAAACCCTCTTTTTAAGTAGTTGATAGTTTTGATCTGATCCCATTTCCACTCTTTAAATTTAAATCCAAAGAGTTTTTTAGTACATTTGATTATACGATACTGAGTTGCATAGTAACACGAACCTGGTTTGTCAATAAATGGCAAATGAATACTTTCACCTGGTTCTGACATCGAAACTAACTGATCAAAACACTTAATCGCATTTCTATTAGTAATAAAGCCACTTAGATTATTGTTGATTGAAAAATAATAAGTATCCTTCGCAATTTCATTGATATCCATAACATTCCCTTTTTTCCTAGTTACAACTTAAAAGTTTTATAAATGCATCAAAGAAATTTGGCATTTTATAAAGTTCACATCACTGTTGATTTTAGACAAGATTTAAGTTAATATTTCAATGATAAATTTGTCAATTTGATAAAAAGAACACTAAAGAAAAGGCATGAACCTTCTATTGTGAAGAACGCCCCGCTAGTGTTCTTTTTTTATTTTGTATTAATTCTTAGGGTAAAATTAAAAATCGAAGTATAACCTGAATATTCACATCATACCTCGCTAAAAGCTTCTTAACTTTTGTTCCTAATGCTAGTTTACACTTTAGCCATTCAAATAGTCAAGCATATACATTTAAACATCCACATCTTTAATCCATATAATTGTATAACGCATTTTCAAATCTATATCATAAAGTTAGATATTAAATTTTAATATGTTAAGAATTATCAAAAATAATAAAAGTAGATTAATTCTTATTACCAATATACCGTTATTCTTCTATCACTCAATCCCGAATAGTCCAAGAAAGACGATGGATATGCACTAACAAAATCATCCTTATTACTACTGAAACGTTTTGAGCCATTCATTATATAACATACATCAATAGCTCGAGTAATACCTACATAGTGAAGATTTAACAATTGAGTACTTTCATTTGGATATTCATCTGAAATAATATATTTGTACATATCCATATGAAATACAATATTAAACTCCAGTCCTTTTGATTTATGGAGTGTCATAATATTTATTTCATTATCTGCAGCTGGAATATAACTATGAATCATCTCAGAATCATTTAACACATCATGAAGTAGTGATCTTGCTTTTTCACTATCACCCTTTGGATATACTAATTTTGCAAGAGATATAAATTTATCTTCAGCAGTAGATATTGATTCAGGGGTAGATTTAAAAATTTCATTACATAAATGAAGTGCATTACGATATTTTACAGGTTCAATCTCTTCTGAGAATAATCCATCAGCATAATCCACTACATAAACATTTTTGTCAAAGCACGAAACAAGAACATCTCTAAAAAGCCGACTCCAATCAGAGGTATCTCTATCTAAAGCTGTATCGGTAAAACTTTTATGTGGGTATTGTAGGGCGACATCCAAAAGATTGATAGTACTATTGCTACGACAAAGAATTGCAATTTTATTACTATGGGTAACACCATATTTCTTCTTTATTCCATCTAAATATTTATCAATTTTTTCAGCTATTTGATTTTCATTTCCTTGTACATTAACAAGAAATACTCTCTTATCTTCTGGGACCGATTTCGATGCACCAAAAAGGCACAATGAATATTCAGAGATACTTGGATGACAACGATGATTTTTGCTTAATTCAAAATGTTTAAATTCGTCATTTCTAATTAAATCAATTAAGTATTTGGGAGACCGATTTGTAAAGCCATAAATTGCTTGATTTATATCTCCAACGGCAACACCAACAAGGCCAGTATTTACTAATTGAAGAAAAATGTTGTGTTGAATTTCTCCACAATCCTGATATTCATCAATGAATATATGTGAGAACCTTGCTCTAAGATACTTTATTGCACCAGGAACCTTATTAAGAATATATAAAGCAGTTTCTCCGGATTTATCAAGAAAAATCTTGCCTTCAGATAACGAATCCACAAGTAACGCCTCTAGTTCACTACTTGGTTTTACTGAAAAATCTGCAAGCTTATAGTATTTAGGATCATTTTTCGCATTACTACTAATGGAAAATTCTGCTATAGAATTTGTTAAATGTCTAGCAAACGGAATAATTATTTGCGAGATATAAAACTTATCAATTGTTCCAAAAAAGGATTGCTTTGCATAAACTCCCTTTTTGTTGCATCTTTTCTTTAACTCGTCACTAGCTTTATTGGTAAACGATATAGCAATTACTCCTTTATAATCTGGAAGTGACGGAAGAACTTTAATGATTTTTTCAACAACAGTATAAGTCTTACCCGATCCCGGTTTTGCAGTAACAACTACATTTCCTGGATAGTTAATAATTGAATGTTGTTCTTGTGTTGGTTCTTTAGTCATTTTTAGGGTGAATCCTTTCTTCGACTATGCTTATCAAATTTCTCAATGGTAAACAATGTTATCATTAGCTAAACATGAAAGTTTATCATAGTTTTCTGTTAAAAAGTCCATCATATTTTCAGCTTTTCTTGTTTGCATGGCTTTAACCAAGATATCTACTTTTTCTTTACCATAATGAGTTTCCAATACAATCTTTAACGGACTATTTGCAAGATCATTTTCTAAGTCAATATCTGATAGATACAGACCATAAGGTGTAGCCTGTGCGCGTATATATGAATTCAATTCTTTAGCAGTCTTATCCGGTTCAGTTTCACACGGCCATTCATTCTCACTTTTATGTTTCTCCCAATAGTTGCACAAATCGTTATCAGTTCCAGAACGTAAACCTTTGAGAATCTTCATAATACGTGAGATACCAGCATAATAATGCTTTTCAGGATTTTTTGTAGGCTTAGAAAAAATATCATTGTCCGTCCTTAATGTCCACGGTATATTCAATGCATTGCATACGGCAACATATGGTTCAAATCCAACACCTTCAACTGAAAGAATAGAAATATTGAACCGATCTAAGTCAATGTTAAGAGCTTTAGCTAATGCGTTATAGAATAACACTTCTGATGTTCCTTCAACAAGAAAGACACCATCTGCAAAAAACACTTCTGCAGAAAGAGTATTTAACCGATAACTAAACTCATTTATAACTTCCTGTAGAATAGTACTGCATCCGCCACAAGCTGAGTGAGTAAATTTAGCTTTAGAATACAATCGAACTATACATTTAGGATCAAATCTTGATGCAATATGTGGTGAATGCGAAGTAATAAGTACTTGATCATTAAAATGATTTTGAATATATTCCGAAAGTTTGCGTTGTTGATGTGGATGAAGATGTGCTTCTGGCTCTTCTATAGCATAGAATGTTACACAATCAATATCTTTTTGAATATTTTGTTTTGCAATCCATGTTGCTAGAAAAATTTGATTATTTCTACCGTCACCACCTAAAGTAAGAATATGATCCTCAGATGAATATGCAAGTTTTAAATTTTTAAGTAGTTTATCCGCATCACTTTCACCGGCAACAAACTTTACATTTTGATCCTCATTATGTATAGATAACTCATCTAGTTCTTGGTTGACATGATCAAGAGCAGAAGTAATATAGTTCATAGAGTTAAGTTGTCCATTAATACTATCTAATTTTTCTTGAATCTCAATAGATGTTTTTTCATCAGAAGCAATTTCATCTTCAGATAATTTTTCTTTTGCAAGTTGAAGTATTTGTGCACGCTCTCGTTTTAAAAAACCTAAAAGATCTCTATTTGTATCAACACATTGCATATTCAAACGACGAATATATTGTCGAGTAGTAATTTCTTCTAATGTATTTTCACTGAACCCTACAAACAATTTATAGGCGCCATTTTTAGAGTTTGTATAACGAATCAATACCGTTCCGTCTTTCATAGCACCTGCAAAAGCACTTAAAAGACATTCTTCAACGACATTTGTAATCGTAACTGTTATTTCAATCTTATCTGTTTTTGAATATGCATTGTAGTCACTATCAGAAAGTTCCAAATCACGCTCACTGATACTTTTATCAAACAGTAAACGCAAAGCGTAAATTAAATTCGTCTTTCCAACGTCATTAGCTCCAATAATTAAAGTCTTATCTTGGAAAGTGATTTTTTCATCATCAAAATTCCGGAATCCTTTTATATGTATATTTTCAATTCTCATTTTTCCCTCCATCTTAATCAAGCATAATTAAACTCAATCATACAATCTCACATTAAAACGCAGTCCAAGCTTCGGTGATATATCCTTTACTTAGTCGAAAACCACTTCTTCTTCAGCAATATGATAGATATTAATCTGATTTTCTACATCAAGTTTATTGACTACCCAACCTTTAAATTGACATAATTGAATAAAGTCTTTAATGCGGTTTACTCCATTAATTTCCTTTAGAGTTACAATTACACCAAATCTCATGTTGTAACCATCTTTTTCATTTAATCGTTCTTTAGTTCTGACACTCAAGCCCCATAATCCATTTGAATTATTTGGTTTTGGTTGTCTTTTCTTTCCAGTAGGTGTCAACAATTCATCACGTAACAATTTGACGTTATCCCATTTTCTATACTCTTTTCGAGCTTGTCCTTCATAAAGAATGATTCTCTCATCTTCAGATTGTTTATTCTTATTTATAGGGTTAATTCCAATTTTTCCATTCTTTTTCTTTTTCAATGTGCCAAAATGAATATCTAATTCAGTATTCGTATAATCTACTCCTTGGTTTCTTGAACATTTTGGAAAATAGCATAAAGTAGCTTTAGCCACAAACGGGAATTTTTCTTTATCTTCGGGAACAGGAATATTATATGCAAATGTATCATAATCCAATGTGAATCCGTTGATCATAAATTTAATTTCATCATCCGGTGTTTCGATTATTTGATTAATATGTTTTGGAACAACACCATAACCTATCTTTTGCGGGCTATACTTTTCTTTATTCCATCCTGCTGCTGAATCAATAATCAAAGCCTTCGCTAATTCTCTTGTTAGGCCTAAAACTTCGATCAGATAAGATAGTTTTCTCGCAATCCAAGGAGCAGCAAAGGATGTTCCGCGCACAAATTTTTCTCCTGAAGGTGCGTATGCTTTTATTCTCTTATCATCGGTGCCACCATAATAGCTTACATCTGGTTTATTGAAAAAAGATAATACCAAACCTTCTCTAGTATAATCGGCTGGTTTACCATTAAAATCAACTGAATTAACAACTAATGAGTTAATAGAATCTGCAGGAGCTCCAATCTTTTTTGCGTTAAATCGTGATGTTTTATTTGTACCTGCAACAACAAATATCACATCATTCTCATATTGGATTTTATCTAGAATTGCCGCTTCTGGAGAAATGAAGTTTGAATTAATTTCTAATGCAGAACCTAAAGATAAATTCCAGACTTTTATATCTCTATTCGATTCTACAATTTCCTTTATGGCTCTCATTACTGCAAATGAACTAAAGCTACCACTTGGCAACGCCAAAATGTCTAACCTTAAATCTTCCACATCCGTCATCCAGTTCTTTATTGATGTTTGGTCCATCAACAATAATTGAACTTACCATTGTACCATGATTATAATCTGAACTATCTAAATCAATGCCATCAACCATATTTTTAAATTCTACCCATTCAGAAAAATAGACCGTCTCATCAAACATTGTGTCAATGACTCCAATTGTCGGCTCATTTCCAGGGTGTGGTATTGAGATACTACTTTTTTCACCATCTTCAAAAGATTCTTTTTCAAACTTGGAAATATCTGTTACTGCCATTGAGATTAAATATGGAGCTTTAGATAGTAACATCTTATATTGATCAGGTCTCAGTAAAAGTGTTGTCTCATCAATACTCCTTACATCTAAAAAGTTAATATCTAATTGTTTCATGATGTCCGAAGTTTTGGTTCCCGTTTCATAAATTGTAACGATTGCCTTATCATTCATGTCACTCACATCTTGATCTACGCCAAATTTTTCAACATAAAAAGCATCAACAATCGTATTAACAAATCTTGTTCTTGATACTTTGATTTTTGTTTCATCTTCGAACAATTTTTTTGTACTTTTTCGAATTAATATCATTTATAGTGTCATGACTAATAACATTACCAAAATAATTTTGAACAGCAGATATTACATTTGCGAGATTTTCTATAGCAGCCTCTAATTTATAACTTTCTAAACAATGAGTAATAATATGTTTTGGATTGTTTTCATCCGTGAACTTAGCTCCTACAATCGTATCATTGTTTTTCTTTGAAGAACTTTCTAATATGCCTTTGATTCGATTTGATTTGGCAACCACTGTGTTATAATACACACTCACTAGTGGATTGATTTGTAATTTTTCATTTTGCCAAAACTTTTGTACATTCATTAAATCATTCTTCAAATCCATCAAGTGTTCAATAGTCACAAATTTATTCTTAGGCAAATTGATGGCTCCCATAGAACTATTTTTCCCGTGTTCAAAAGTGCCTTTTAATTGTAAAATTCCATTCATATACAATTACTCCTTTAATTCTCTTTGTACTTGGCTTTTTGATATACCTGTAAGTATTTCAATCTCTCTAACAGTGAATCCTTGACTTTGTAAATGTTTTAGATTCTTTATATCCTCTTTATAAAAACTCCTATATACTCTTCTTAAATAATCAAATTCATCATTCGGATTACTAAATGCCAAAGAAGTTCTTATAATGTTTTTCAAATCTCCAGGATAAGGTATAATTTCTACAGAAGAAATTATTTTTCTGAACAATCTCATATTACTTCCAACATTTTTAAACTTAGACAAATAATGTTTTAATATGGTTACAGAAATTTCAACTAAATCTTCATGAGAATATCTATTAAAATCAATGACTGAATCAAATCTTCTTACTAAAGCCTTATCAAAATGATTAAATAGATTTGTTGTCGCAATTAAGAGTACCTCGTCATTTAGATTATCCAATCCCTTTAGCACAGAAGTGGTTGCTCGTCCCATTTCTCTTAAATCATTAGAATCCGTCCTATCTAATGCAAGTGCATCTATTTCATCAAATAAAACAACAACTTTTTCTGGTGAAAACAAGCCATTTATTTCATCAAATAATTGGGCTATATTTTTTGCAGTTTGACCAAGCTTGCTGTCAATCAAAAGCGCAAAATCCACCATATACAATTCTCTATCAAGAATGCGCGCTATCTGTTTTGCAGATTCTGTTTTCCCAGTTCCTGGTGCACCTTGAAACAAGAACTTATTAACGCCGATTCCATGTCCAGCAGCATTTACTATTCCCACTATATCGTCTTTGATACAATCTGGTAATGGTAACGGATCTCCATTAACTTCTAGTTTCTTCACAAAAGTCAAATCATCCTCTTCCATCTGTGGAACAAAAGTATTCGCATTTGATAAAAGTGCCATAATATATTCAGCTAGTTGATAATCACCATTTTTATCAAATTCATTTGCTATTTGATAAGCCTCGTTTCTAAAGGCAGAGTCATTTCTTTCTGCGTGGTATTTTATTAAATTTATAATATTCGCCTTTTTCATTTTGATACCTTCCATCTCTCTTGTTATCGGTGCTTATATTTTAACATAGTTGGGACATTATTTCAATGATTGGGACATAAATTGATTTATACATTAAAAAACGCCTAGAGTTTGTCTCTGGGCGTTTGATTTGTACTATCCTAATTTCTTAAGGATGTTATCTAATTGTGTTTTAGTCATTTCTAGCTTTTCTGTGTAAGATGCTAGTTTTTCTTTTTCTGCATTGACTTTAGCTTCTGGTGCTTTATTGACGAAGCCAGGGTTTTTCAACATGCCTGAACAACGTTTGATTTCGTTTTCTAGGCGTGCGATTTCTTTTTCAAGTTTTCCTTTTTCTTCTTCTAAGTCAATTAAGGCATCCATTGCGACTGTTAATACGGCTTTTTCGATTGTACGTGATAGTACGTCTTCTGTATTAAGGTCTTCTTTTACTGTGGCATGTGCCATACGTGCTAGGATGGCAGTTGATTCTGTATTTAGTGCTACATAGCCGTTGTCATTGTGTAGTGAGATTGTTAAGTCTTCACTTGGTTTCATTGAATATTCGACTTTGATTTCACGTACGGTTTGAATAGCACTGATAACTAATGCCATTTCGTCTTTTTCTTTGTCTGTGTATTCGAATTCAACTTTTTCTGGCCATGTTTCTACGTTTAGGCTTTCTTTTTCGTGTGGCAAGTTCAAATAGATTTCTTCTGTCACAAATGGCATGAATGGTGATAATACTTTTAGAATTCCCATCATGACTGTGTATAGTACAGCTTTTGTATTGGCTACTAGGCTTTCGTCTTCTGAATATAGTGTAGCTTTTGATAGTTCAATATACCAGCTGCAGAAGTCGTCCCATACAAAGCTATATAGTTCGTTTCCTACGATGGCTAATTCATATTTGTCCATATTTGTTGAAACGTGGTCTAATACTTCGTTAAAGCGTGCTAGGATCCATTTGTCTACGCTATTTGCTTTTGTCATGTCTAGTTCTGGTTTTGTATCACCAATTTGCATTTGAACATAGCGTGCTGCGTTCCAGATCTTGTTAATGAAGTTCCAGCTTGCGTCCATCTTCGTTTCGTCAAAACGTAGGTCTTGTCCTGGTGTTGAGTTTGTTGTTAAGAAGAAGCGTAGTGCGTCAGCACCTTTTTCTTGAATCACATCCATTGGATCAATACCATTACCTAATGATTTAGACATTTTGCGTCCTTGTGTATCACGTACAAGTCCGTGGATCAATACATCTTTGAATGGACGGTTCTTCATGCAGTAGCGTGTTTGGAATGCCATACGTGCTACCCAGAAGAAAATAATGTCATATCCTGTTACTAATACATCATTTGGGAAGTATCTTTCAAGATCGGCTGTGTTTTCTGGCCAGCCAAGTGTTGAGAATGGCCATAATGCACTTGAGAACCATGTATCTAATACGTCTTCGTCTTGTGACCAGTTTTCAATGTCTTTTGGATCTTCCATTCCTACATAGATTTCACCTGTTTCTTTGTTTGTCCATGCTGGAATTCTGTGTCCCCACCATAACTGACGTGAAATACACCAATCTTCAATGTTTTCTAGCCATTGTTCAAATGTTTTATTGAAACGTGGTGGTACGAAGTTAATTCTTTGATCTTCGATTTCTTGGTTCTTTAATACTTCTTCAGCCAATGGTTTCATCTTCACAAACCATTGTTTACTTAAGTATGGCTCTACAATTACGCCTGTTCTTTCGGAGTGTCCTACTTGGTGTAAGTGTTCTTCAATGTGATCTACAACACCAGCTTCTTTAAAGTCGTTAACTAAGGCTTCACGACATTCAAATCGATCCATGCCAGCATATTTACCACACATATCATTCATTGTTCCATCTGGATTCATACAGATAGGCATTGGCAAGTTGTATTTTTTAGCTAATGCGAAGTCATTAGGGTCATGGGCAGGTGTACATTTCATTACGGCTGTACCAAAGCTCATGTCAATATAGTCGTCTGCCATGATTGGAAGTTTATCTCCGTTAGCAGGGTTAATGGCATGCATTCCAACAATGTCTTTATATCTTTCGTCATCTGGGTGCACAAAGATAGCTTGGTCGGCAAACATAGTTTCTGGACGTGTTGTCGCAATCACTAATTCTTGTCCTGTTTCAACCACTTTATATTTGAAGTAGTACATGTGTCCCATGATTTCTTTGTGTTCAACTTCAATGTTTGACAATGCAGTTTTAGCTTCTGGGTCCCAGTTAATAATTCTTTCCCCTTGATAGATCAGTCCATCATTGTACAAGTCTACAAAGACTTTACGAACGGCATGAGATAATCCTTCGTCTAATGTAAAGCGTTCACGACTATAGTCTAAAGATAGTCCTAACTTAGCCCATTGGCTACGAATAGTCGAAGCATATTCTTCTTTCCACTGCCATGCTCTTTCTAAGAATTTTTCACGACCAATGTCATAACGAGAAATTCCTTCTGATTTTAAACGTGCGTCTACCTTTGCCTGTGTCGCAATACCCGCGTGATCCATTCCGGCTACCCAACATACGTCATAGCCTTTTAATCTTTTATAACGACATAAAATATCTTGTAGTGTTGTATCCCATGCATGTCCCAAGTGTAACTTTCCTGTTACGTTTGGTGGAGGGATCACAATACAATAGGGGCGTTTTGACATGTCGCCCGCTGTGAAATATCCTTTTTCAATCCAATTTTGGTATTTATCATTTTCTACTGCTAAATGATTATACTTTGCTTCCAACGTCATCCACAATCATCCTTTCCATACATATAAAAAAGCACATCCCCATAGGACGTGCTTGACGTGGTACCACCTAATTTTATTCTCATTCACATTAACGCTGTGTCACGAAATTTACTACTCTTAGTTCATAAATTCAACTCAAAGACTACCTTCACTTATCCAACACGCAAACTTTCACCAACCGCTTGCTCTCTATAGAATTGGTATAAACTACTCCTTCTTGTCATCGCTTTGAATTTAGTTTATCAAAGAAAAAGTAAAAACTCAAATCATTTTGAAAAATTAGTTGTTTTATTCTTTACTTTACTATATGATGATTAAAGAAAGCGGTGTAAACATGGATAATCAATTATACAATCAAATTAAGGCTGTTCATGAACAATATATTAAAGAACAGAATCGTTTAGAAGACGAAATTGATAGACTAAGACGAGAAATCGTTTGTCTAGATAATGAAGACGAAATTGAGGCGTTAAATAAGCTCGTAAAGATCGATGATATTAAGCGTAAGATGGTTGTAGAATTCATTCATAGTTTAGATAAGATTGTAGAACAGTAACTCTACAATCTTTTTTATAAGTATTTAACGCAAGATAAATTCAAGTACTTATTGTAGTCATTAAAACTAGCATCTCGTGAAAAAATACAATTAAATTAAGCAAATAATCTGATTATGATTAGTTACTATATAATCACTCTCTTTTTGATTTAAGTTATATATTTTCGAATTGAAAGCAACAACCTTAAGTCCTGCCATTTTTGCAGACTTTATACCAAACTCACTATCTTCCACAACAAACAACGGCTTTCCTTTTTTTATTTTAAGAATTGCATTATAGATTTCTGGATCAGGTTTTGTGTTCTGCACATCTTCTCTGCCAATATAAAACTCTACAAATCGATTTAAGTCGAGCTTTTCTAACACTTTTTCTATCACATTTCTAGGGGAAGACGAAGCTATGACGATATCAATATTTAAATCATGTAATTTGTAAAAACAATCCTTTACATTTGGAAAAGCAATTTTCGAATAATCTGGTTCTCCAGACGATTTAATATAATCTAAATATTTTTCTATAAGTTTTTCAATATCATTTCCAGATATATAAGACCCAATTCTTTTAAACACATGTATCATATCTAATCCGATTGTTTCCATCAAGACTTTATCAGGGATATTAAAATTATTATTACTCAAAAAATTTCTCAATAAGTTCAAACACCAACCTTCACTATCAATTACTACCCCGTCCATATCAAATATGATATATCTATTCATGCTTTTATCCTCGTTTAAATGTACCAATCATCTCTATAAATGACACATCTAATGTAGAAACAGAATATTCAATGACAGTTCCATCTTCTGTAAATCCAGTATCCTGTATGATTAAAATAGGTGTAGCTTTATCTATTTCTAATACTTCTCTAGCTTCTTTATCAGCCATCCTGGAATTAATTTTTCCTTAATTGTAGTAACAACTAAGCCTTTAGAATCTAAATACTTATAAAAATTTTGTGCGGCATCTTCTGCATCTCTTTCAAAGTCCAACAAATAATCTTTTCTTATATATGATCTCGAAAAAGATGCGGCTTTTTTATCTGCATAACGAATTCGGTCCATATACCAAACATGATCACCTGTTTCTATTTTTAATTGCCTAGCAACATCTGAACTTGCCTCCATAATGCCACATTTTACAAATTTTGTTTTGCAAACAAAACCGTTACGATTAATAACTCTATCAGTTTTATATACTGATGGACTAATAATATCATGCTGGTTATCCTTTTGCTCTTTTGAAGATACAAATGTTCCTACTCCTTTTTTTCTATATAAATATCCTTCTGTACACAGTTCATTTAATGCTTGTCTAACGGTCGTCCTACTAACGTTATATTTTTCAATTAATTCCCTTTCAGTAGGAATAGCTTCATCTTCTTTGTATATATTATCATCAATCGAATTAATAATGATTTGTTTTAATTGATAATATAGTGGCAATGGTAGACTTTTATCTATAATATATCTCATAACTTTTCACTCCATCTTCTTTATATATTGTAACATTTTAAATTTAAAACAAACATTTAAACTCCCCTTAAAAAAGGGTGATTTTGCACCCTTTTAATCTTGAAAAACTATTTATATGCATTTCCCATATCCATATAGCACTCTAGAATTGCTAATTCATCACCTTCATTTTTAGGTTTAATAATGTATTGACCTATACTAGCTGGAATATATAATGCCTCAGCATAATGCAATTCAATTGGTTCAAATTCATCATAAGGGCTTACAATCAAAGCTTCTTCACCTTCTACTAATACATGAAGTTTCACATGATCTTTAGTTTCAAAGAATATTGGTTTATTAAACCAATACCGGTCGATTTTCAGTAGCTCATATTCCATTGTTCCACTATGTTCTTTGCGCCAACCCGTTCCTCTAGCGACTTCACTTTTTTTAGAAATTAAATGTTCCTTAACAAAGTTTGTCTGATATCTTTCTTGAATCACTTTGGATCCATGCTCTATGTTAATTGGACGAGGCTTTCCATCAGCATCAATTCTTCCCCAATCCCATAATTTAAAAGTCTGAAATCCTATTGGATTAATTTCAAGAACTAATGTATTCTTTCCAGAGGCATGTATTGTACCGCTTGGAATATAAATATGATCATGCTTTTTCATTGGAAAACAATTAATCCATTTTGCATCATCAAACTCTCCTGTTTCTTGAGCTCTTTTAAAAGCATCGACAAGCTCATCTAATTTAACACCTTCTTTTGTTCCTAGATATACACAGCTTTCATCGCATGTATCTAACATATAATAACTTTCATAATGTCCAAAAGGAAAATTAAATGTTTCCTGAGAATATGCAATATCTGGGTGAACCTGCAAACTTAGATTTCCACCTCCCCAAGTATCTAAAAAGTCACATCCAACAGGGCAATTATAGCCAAACCAAAAGAAATTCTGATTACCAAGGAAAGAAATTGGTTGATATTGAACAATATCTCTACCAACAATTCTAAATTCATTTGATCCCAATTTAGCAATAGCATTTTGAAAATTCATCCAGCCTGTCATTCCCCACGCTGTATTCTCTTTGTCTAATCCTCCATTTAAAACATCTTTACACCAATGTCCACCCCAAACGCCTCTATTAAAGAATGGTTCTAATTTAAAAGGATGTGTCGCAAAATAATTTAATGCTTTTCTAAAATCATCTCCTGTTGTCATAATAGGATTATCTACATCATCTCCATCAATAACAAAATCCATTTCATCAAAAATGTGGCGTTTATGATTATCAAAATACTTTGATTCGACAAAGTTAAATATCTTTTCCTTTGTTAAAGGATCTTCATCAGGATTTTTCATACCCCAATTTTCTAGTTTGCCGAAAAATCCATCTTTAATTCTTTGAATAGTGATATTATTATAAATCAGTATATTACCTTTGACAACCCTGCTAGCTCCAATTCCATAAACAATGACAAGCCCTTTTGATTTTTTAATATCATCTTGAGCCATTTTCACTTTCTTTTCGTCAAAATACTCCTCTAAGTTTCCTATAGCAAATACTCCATTGATTCTATCGTTTGTCATATATCGATCTAATCTATTATGCAGTTCATTTAGTGATGGCATTAAATCACTTGTATTAATAATCAAACAAGGATTTAACTGTTTAACCAAATTCTCTCTTATTTCTATATGATTAATATCATAGTATGAATCAATAACAACAATACAATCACCAAATTTTGATATTTCATTTTGAATTACATTAACTATTTGCTTATATCCTTTCCAAGATTCAGTATCTTCTACTAAAAACACTGGATGTAAGTCAAAATTCGGACTTCTTTCATTAATTTTTTCGTACATATAAATTCCCCTTAAATATCCATATAAATTTCTAATACAGCGCATTCTTTATCTTTTGATAATCCAAATGGTTTTATGATATATTGACCAGCTTCAGGTGGAATGAATACAGCCTCAGCATAATGAATGATCATTGGGTCAAATTTGTTATCCAAGCTTTCGATAATTGCCTCTTCGCCTTCTACAAGCACATGAATCATGATACAATCATTAGGATCAAAGTGTACTGCCTTTGTAAACCAGTATCTATTAACTTCCATAGGTGCTTCAAATGGCATACAGCCACTACGCTCTTTTTTCCATCCAAATCCAGAATCAACTTCTTGTTTTTTTGAAATGAATTGATCTTTAATCATAGAAGTTTGGAACTCTTCTTGAATTACATGTTTACCATGGTCAATATTAATTGGACGAGGTTTGCCATCATAATCTAATCGACCCCAATCCCATAGTTTAAAAGTTGTAAAACAAAACATATCAATTTCCAATGTTAATGTATTTTTACCCGATGAATGAATTGTTCCTGCTGGAATAAAAACATGATCGTGTTTTTTCATTTTGAAATGATTAATATATTTTTCATCATCAAAATTTCCACTTTTTTGTGCTTCTTCAAAAGCATCAACGAGTTCATCTAACTTCACACCATCTTTTGTACCCAAATAAACAGAACTATCTTCACATGTATCAAGCATATAGTAACTTTCGTAATGTCCCCATGAAGAGTTAAACTCCTCCTGAGCATAAGCTATTGTTGGATGTACTTGTAAACTTAAGTTTCCTCCTCCCCAAGTATCTAAAAAATTCACATGTAAAGGGCATCGATATCCATACAAATACCATATTTTTCTTCCTAGTACTCCTTTTGGATTATATTGTATTAAATCTGTTGAAGGAAACTCAAAAATTCCATTTTCAAGTTCTACAGCAACAGCTTGCCAGTCTAAAAAACCAGTAATTCCCCAAGCAGTATTTTCCAAATCCAATCCTGCATTTAAAACTTTTTGACACCAATGTCCGCCCCATACACCTTTCATAAAAATTGGAATTGGTTTAAATGGACTAGTTGAAAATTTATTTACAATTTTATCAAACTGTTTTTGAGTAATCATTACAAACTGATTGTCTTTATTACAATCTATGATAAAATCGCATTCTTTCAGCATTTTCCTCTTATGTTTATCTAACACTCGACTTCTAAGAAATTTAAATCTTTTTTCTTTTACTTAAATACTCTTCTTCAGGATTATTAGCCCCCCAGT
>ENA-OQIO01000135-OQIO01000135.1-human-gut-metagenome-genome-assembly--contig:-NODE-135-length-35573-cov-7.221859_pt1 | contig 35573 bp, 46 predicted proteins | sample MGYA00242573_ERZ504737 | MGnify/ENA primary metagenome ERZ504737 (study PRJEB26092, sample SAMD00036203) | human gut metagenome | host: Homo sapiens | study: EMG produced TPA metagenomics assembly of...
ATCTGCTTGAATTCAGTCATAGAGCCAATCATTTCATCCAAAACAATCAGCTTTGTCATCTTGCAATCCGAACCCGTGGAGAGCAGCTTGGAGGTAGTCGCAATAACAGGATATTTCGAGCCAACAGAGATAAAATAATCCAGCTTACTCTTTCCATAAGTATCGCTGCCTGTAATGCGGACAACATAATCGGGATTCTGCTTCACCATGTCAGCGTTCTGGTTTGCCAAAGCCATCCGCATACGCTCTGCCGCTTCTTCGGTTGGGCAGAACACGATGGTTTTGGCCATACGGTCGGTACTTTTCAAGTACCGCGTGATTTCAGCAGCAACTTGATTGATACGATCTTCTATAATGATGTTGTAGTCGTAATCGCTATTTGTATAAATGCGATCTTCGATTTCGTTTCCGTAAATATCGCGCTGGCCCTTGCGAGGACGCCATCCCTCACCAATGTCCGTCATAACATTGATTACTTTAAAAGGCGCAAGAAAACCGTCCTCGATTCCTTCTTTCAGGCTGTAAGTATAGATGGGTTCGCCAAAATAGTCGATGTTTGAAACATATTTGGTTTCTTTAGGCGTAGCAGTCATGCCGATTTGCGTAGCAGAGGCAAAATATTCCAGAATTTTGCGCCAATTACTTTCTTTCTTCGCAGAGCCTCGGTGACACTCATCGACAATAATCAGGTCAAAGAAATCCGGGCTAAAGAGCTGTGACAGCTTATCGAGTTGCATTTTCGGCGTTCTCATCCTGTTCTTCGCTCTTTCCTGCAAGCTGCTGATAGAGAGAAAAATAGACCTCATAAGAAGTAATTGTGCGAGGGTCGTCCTTAGAAAAATTCACCTTATGAATGACCTTTTCCAGCGGCGCAAAGTCCTGTTGGATAGACTGGTCAACAAGATTGTTGCGGTCTGCAAGATAAAGAATCTTTTTCTTTAAGCCACTTTTGAGCAGCCGATACACAATTTGAAATGCCGTATAAGTTTTACCTGTACCAGTTGCCATTACCAGCAAAAGCCGATTTTGCCCTTTTGCAATCGCGTCCAATGTACGATTGATGGCAATGCGCTGGTAATAGCGCGGTGGGTAAGTTTTCTGGCTGCTATAATACGGCTGTGCAATCATTTTCTCCTGTACATCCGTCAAACCAGCTCCATTGTTTACACTGGCTTTGTACCGTTCAACCAGTTCTTCTTCTGTTGGGAATTCGTCAAGGCCAAAGGTGCGTTCTTTGCCCGTCAAGAAGTCATGTTCTGCAAAGCCATCCCCATTTGAGCTAAAGGCAAACGGAACATCCAACATCTGCGCATAGGTCATGGCCTGTTGCAATCCGTGGGAAACCGTATGATTGTTGTCTTTTGCTTCAACAATGGCAATCGGATTATTCGCGCTCAGGTAAAGCACATAGTCTGCACGTTTCGGCTTTTCACGGGCCACAATGTTACCTTTGAGATTGATACGGCCATCTGTGATTTTTGTTTCCAGCGTGATGTGCTGGTTGTTCCACTTTGCCGTGATTGCGGGTGTGATGTAGTGAAACTTAATATCTTCTTCGGACATTTGACTCTTTGAAAGCACCGCCATACAGACAACCTCCTGCATTGTAGAATCCCGAAAACTTCCAGATAATCAATATTATCGGAAGTTGTATGCCGCAACGACCTTTAAGGTTAAACTACTCCAATTATTACTATACCACGACTTGATTCGGTGGGCAACAAGACAATACCAGTATTTTTCCGAAATACTCTTAATATCTTCCAAACATGAAAAGCACCCCTGCCAATCCATGTGTTATCACACATTTCATTGACAGGGGTGCTTGCGTTTATTGTAGGCTGCTTTCTGTTTTACTGATGCAAATTATCAAATTTGGTGGTAAGTTGGTGGTAAATTCACATTGCTCCAGTATCGAACACCACGATTTCAAACGAAGCAAAGCCAATTTTTGCATTTTACTGTTCGATCGGCTTCATCGTGGGGATGTGGCAAGAACTAGCTCTGTTATCGTCCGTCAGACTCCAACAACGTCCACGAAGTAAACCCTCTTTTCAATGAACCCTCCAACAAGCTCCAACAGCGTCCACGAAAGTTGTGTACAGTTTTGGTCACAGCCCTTTTTTGACGGAGCCTGACGGAAACCGCGATAACCGCTGTTGTTCTCTGTTAATCCATTATAAACGAGATGTGCTTCTTTGTCCAGCAGAGAGGAACATTTCTGTTATTTTGAATCTATGCCTTACCGCACAAGCAATGCGCTTTGCAGAGAGGTCATGGATTCTTTCTTTTTCTCTTGGGTTGCTTCTGCGTATACATCCATTGTGGTGGAAATATCCGCATGACCCATGATTTCCTGAATGACCTTCAGGTTGGTTTCGTTCTCGCAGAAGCGAGTGCAGAATGTGTGCCGCAGGATATGGCAGCTAAACTTTGGCAGAAGAACCGGGTCACGATTTTCTTCCTTCGCCTTGGATTCTTCTTCCTTATTGTAGTCTGCACAAATCGAGCGGATAGTGCGGTTGATGGCGTTAGGAAGATAAACCTTGCCATCGCCAGTGCAGAAAACGAAGCCGGAGTACCCATCAAATTTCATCGGTACAGAAACCAATAACCTTTTGATACTGGTATTCTTCCAGAAAAGCATCGAATACTTCATCAAGCATCGGGATAATGCGGATGCCAGCTTTCGTTTTAGGGGAATTCACATGGTTGGTGCAAGTGCCATCTTCCTGCACACGATAAACAAGGTTGTGATTGATGCTGATCGTGCGGTTCTTGAAATCAACATCCTGCCACCGCAGACCTAACACCTCGCCAATGCGACAGCCAGTACCGAGCATTACGGTAAACAACGGATACCACCCGCGGTATTCTTGCTATTGGCGATGTAATTGGTAAACGCACGCTGTTCTGGAACAGTCAGCGCATGACGCTTTGTCTTTTTCCCAGCAGTGACTTTTCTTAATTTCTGCCATAACGCCCTCCGTGGGATTCAAACGCAGCAGTCCATCGCGGACAGCATCGTAAAGGTTGGATGCAAAAGTGTATGTACGATTTCCATGCTGTTAGGTTGAATCCTTTTTCTAAAATCAGTGAGTAATAGAATTTCTTAATATCGCTGTACTTGATTTTGCTGATACGAAGTTTTCCAAATCCATCCCGAACATAATGGTTGTACATATATTTATAGTTCGTCATGGTGGACTGTTTCAGATCATACTTCTGTGAAATGTAATCATCAAACAGCTCGTTCAATGTAATGCGCTCGGCACGGTCAGGGTCAAGACCATCTTCGATTGCTCTGCGTATTTTAACTTCTTTTTTTCTAAGCTCGCTCAACTCCTTTGCATAGACCGACCTGTGTTCGCCACGAAGCGTAGTATAGCGGAACACATAGCGGCCATCTTTTCGCTGCGATTCACCTTTCTTCAAGCATAACCACGAGAATCTTTTCTTGTTGCCATTCTTCTCACCTCGTAAAATTCGATTTAAGGAGAACAGTCATATCCTGATGACGACCTATGTAGTACGTTACGTCCGTCCTGTTCTAAGGATACACAAGTTGCTCCTGTCCTGCAACGATGACGAAAAAGTAATTTCTTTTGATACTTTTCCTATATGTAATACCCCGAAGAACGGAGTATTTAGCCTTACATTCTAAAGGTGTCCAAATATTCCTCAAAAATTTCCAGATTCACAAGGACAACGCGCCGGATTTTGTAAATTGCCCCGGCTTCTTTGGCAAGCTCTTCAAATGTATGCAGCCCCATCGAGTACAACTCGGCACCTTCCTGATAGCGGACGAATTTTTTCTTGCCAGCCTTTACCATAGGTTCCAACTCTTTGACTTCGGTTCGTGCAAATGCCATATATCTACCTCTTTTCAGTTTCTGTTTGCTCCATCTCCAATTCGTACTCGTCAAAATGAATTATCCTATTTGTTTATTCCGAGGCTTCTCAGCAGAGCTTCCTCAATTTGTTTCATTTCCCATTCGCTTGTCAGCCCCATGAAATTGTTGATACGTTCCTTATCTATCGTGAAAATCTGCTCTAACAGCACAACAGATGGTCGGCTGAAAGCGGGGTTCTTATCAATGAGAACATGGGTGGGTTGATTAGGCTTTTTGGAAACGCGTGAGGTCACAGCAGCTACAATCACGGTTGGAGCGAACTTGTTTCCAACGTCATTTTGAATAATGATGACAGGACGTTTTCCACCTTGCTCTGAGCCGTAATGTGGATCAAGGTTAGCAAAATAAATCTCGCCTCGGCGAAAGCCAAAATTCTTAGTCACATAAACGATAGCGGTCAACCCCTTTTCGCTATGTAGGCAAAAACCGTCCTCCCGGACGGTCTTTGCGGTGAGAAAAGAAAACTGCCATGAGCAGGAAGCGTTTTACTGTTTAATGGGAAGGCTCTTGGTACGGCTGGAGCGTTATAGGCTTTCAGAATCTGGTGCATATACTTCTGATAGTTCGGTCCGCTCATTGCCTGACCGCTGCGATAGATGGTCACGGGGCTTGTACGCTTGAGCTGGCGAATCAAGCGCACCGGGTCATATTCGTGATCGTACAGAGCGATAAAGCGGACAACGCCCTGCAACACCTCGGAACGAAGCGAATCGATGTCGCCTTCCCATGCTTCGGCCAAAATGCGAAGCGCATCCGTGTAAATGCGTTCGCCATGCTGCCGATACTCACTAAAGGCCGTAGCGATGCAAGCGATTTTCCATTTTGCATGGCTCTGATTGAAGCTCAGCCAAATCCAGCACGCTGGGTAGCACTCTGAAATGCGATGGCTTCCGGGTCGCCGCCATGAATTTTGGCGCGCAGCTTTGCACCTGCCGTAAGCGGTGCCGAGATACCCGTCTGCTGTGCAAACAGCAGGGCTTCTTCCTGTTCGGTCAAGCCAGAGTACACCTTGCAGACGATGTTGAGATCAGAATTGTTGTTCAGCAGCTTGCGGGCAGCGATGGTGTGCTGACCATCAAAGACATAGTAGTGACCGTCACGATAACTGACCTTGGGTGCGTTGGCAATGCGCTCGTCAAATTCAGCAGCGATGCGCTTGACGCGGCTGGCGTTGAGATGCCGCTGGTAGTAGCTACGAGGAACTTCCAGAAACTTACTGTTGATGACCATTTCGTGATGAACGAGTTTAATCATAGGCAAATTCTCCTTCCAGTTTAACGATATACTCTTTTGCTTTCTGCAAAAGTTCAACGACCTTTTGACGAATGTTCGGATTTTTAAGGAACTCTGGATAATGTTCAAAGCAGACGTCCAGACGATAGATCATTGCATCCGCTGCCGATTCCACCTCACTGAGCATTCCTTCTGCATCGGCCACCTGCTCAACGGATTCCATCTTATTGGACAAGACACGGATGGTTTGCAGTTCGGTCAATGCTTTTTGAGGTTTAGGCGGCTCCTCTATGACAGCAGGTATCGTTTCTACACTGCATGATAGTTCTTCCACAGCATCGGGCTGTTTCTTTTTCACTTTTTTTCTTTTTTGTAGTGGATGAAGATTTATTGGTGAACTTCTTTGGTTCCTTTGGCATACAGATTTTCTCGATAAGTGCAGAGCGTTCTTCAGGAGGGGTTCGGGCAAGCGACATAATGTCTTTGGCCGTGCCTTTTACTGTACCTGACAGAATTTTCTGACGGCTTCCGGGTGAGATTTTCTCCGCTTCGTCTACGCAGTTTGCAAACTTTTCAGCACGAATGACCGTAATTCTGTTGACCCCATTTTCTTTTGCAATTTGATCACATGTTTTTTCTCCGCTGATCAAGTTATCATTATGATAACTTGATTTTGCATCTGCACTTTTGCGATCACCGCCATGGGCGACTTTTTCGGCTTCATACTGCTTTCCTAATAGATAATTTTTCTGTTCCGGCGAGAGGTTGCGCCGCCCAAGCTGGTTTTTACAAATCCAGATGATTACTTCAAAGCGATCTGCAAATTCCTTCTCATGGACGGTATACGGAATGTCAGGATGCTTCTGGAGAATAGCGTATCGGTTATGACCGTCAACAATCAGCCTATTCCAGACGATGATAGGATTGATAACCTTGCCATCATTGACGATGTTTTTCTCAAGTTGTTCCAGCTCCTCAAAAGTGAGTGGTGGAATCTTGCCCTGAAACTCCGGGTCAACTTTAAGCGCAGTCAATTTCATCATCGAACCGTCCTTTCTTAAAATAAGTGGCTTTAGGGCTGGTAGCTGAATGTAATAGTCATAGCCAAAATTGGTCTGGCAGTAGGTGCAAGGTTCTCTGGTGAGCTGGTAGGGGTCTGCACGGCGGACGCGGATACCGCGCGCATTGCGGAATGCATTCAGGCAGCGGGGGCAGAGGGTGGTCAGGGTCGATTCATCGGGCTTGCGAGAAAATTACGGCTCATAATCATTACCTCCGTATCGTTGGTGTGAATATTCGGTATGTAAAAAGCCCACCGCCTTGATTCAAAAGAATCCCGGTAGTGGGCTTTGGAGTCTTAGTTAAGTGTTCCACCCTATTTGTCCTCAACGCCCGGTGGATTTGGAATACACCTCGGTAAGCGGGGATTTGCACCAGCCGCTTTCATTGGCCTCTCGGCCACCCCGTCTTCTTTATGACCGGGCCGCGAATTACGGAAGTCTCATTATTCTGTCCAAGGGAATGATATTCAGTTTTCAAGGTACGGCTTACAACTCCGGGCTTTTCCCTTGTTTTGGGTGGTGCCCTTGCTGTGACCATAGTGTACTTGAAACTGAACGCTTTTTTAGGACGTAACTGGTCCGGTTTTCCACTCAAAAACCGGACTACTATGTCCGGTTTTGAGAAAAATAAATCGTTGATACGATAAAATAAAATTTACGACTTTCAAAAAGCGAAAAATAAATTTTTTCATAGAAAAAGCCCTCCCGAGAGACTATTACAAGTCATCCGTCCGGGAGGGCAATCGCATTACAAGTCCCTCGCTATTTCATCTAAGTTACGAGCAATGCGATGTAATTTAGCATAAAGCTGTCTCTTCAGTTGTTCTTCACGCTCCGATGGAGCCTTTCCCAATAACAAATAATCAAGTGAAGTATTGAAAGTTGCCACCATTTCAACATAAAGGTCAATTGATGGCGTTTCTTCCCCTCGCTCTATTCTACGGATATGGCGGTCGCTAGTGTTTAACTCGATAGCAAACTGCTCCTGTGTCATTCCATTTGCTTTACGCAATTGCTGAATTCGCTTGCCTGTGGCATAAGAATCAAAGTACATATGCCAGCCCTCCAACCACAGAGCAGCGCAGCCAATCGCCACACCACAGGGCCGGAGAACAGACAGACATTCGGCGGCGGCATACCTGACCGCCGGGGCTAGGTTTGTACTCAATCAATTTCTTTTTCATGATTCTTCGTCCTTTCTTTGTCGTCGTTGATGGCAAGGCGGGCGGAGCATGGAAAATGTACAGTACACCTTCCATGATAGAAAAAGGGTGAAACCCTATTACTATCCATGTGAAATCAGGGAATCGTATTCAATAAACTCAAAACTGCTTCCTGCTGGTCGGGGCGCAGCACCGACCAGCGATCAATGACCTGCATCTGCTGGGGAGTAAGTACTACTGGGGCGGATTCGTTTCCTTCTGCCTTGGCAAAAAACTCAGAAAGCGTGATCTGAAAGGCATCGCAGATCTTTACAAGCGAAGGAATGGACGGAGTTGCATTGTTGTTATACCATGTGGAAATGGTGGTCGATTTCATCTCTGCATGAGTTGCTAGATCATATAGCGACCAGTTGCGTTCTTCACGGTAGGCGGTAATAGTATTCAGAATGGTGTCCACCGCCACTCCTCACTTTCGTACAGTAAACTTTTGCCTATTATACCGTACTACGCACAAAATTATAATCCTTTTCTCCGTACAAAAAATACGAAGTTCGGGAGTGCTAAAAACATGGATAAACCGTCCACACATAGCAATCAAGAAGTGAAAGAGTATTGCCATTTCGAGGCAGAAAGAATATACTTATGTTAGCTAAATTCCAATACTAGATGGAGGGACTACTATGCCTAGACCAAAAGGAAGCAAGAACGCAGTGCGTACCAAGAAAGCAAACATTGACTATGCAGCTGTTGTTGCTGAAAAGACCACTGCCAAGGAGCAAATTGAAGCCGAGATTGTTGCACTGTCTGATAACATCAGCGCACTGAAAGACCAGCTGAAAAGTAAAAAATCTGCTTTGAAGGTTGCAGCAAAGGAACTTTCTAAAGCAGAGGCAAAAAAGGCTGCTGCCGAAAAAAAGGCCGCAGAAGAATCCAAAAAGGCTGAAGCAGAATCCGTATTGAAAAAGCTGCTCGCCAGCGGTATGTCTGCCGATGAAATTATCGCCAAGCTCCAGTAAACTATTATGGGAGCCAGCAAACGAGTTTGTCCGAACTGCGGTCGCAAAATGAAGCAGCAGTTCATTGGCCTGTTCCACTGCAAATGCAGCACAAGCTGGCGGTGTGATATAGTAAGCGCCAGCTACTGCACTACCCGCCTGCGCTTTGAGGTCAAGGACTACCGTCAGGTCAATGAGCAGGCTGTAAAAGCGGCAGGCGCAACAGGCATCATCCGTCCGGGGAAGAACGCCTGTCAGGTCATTGTCGACACGAACGTCAAATCCGTTTATGATGAACTGGACAAGCTGCTGAAGTAAAGGAAAGGGGCTGTTGCACAAGGATAAAACCGGTGTAACAGCCTCTTTTTCATTCATGCTACAATTTCTTCAGCGTTTCAAACGTATCTAAATTAAAGTGGCATATCATATTCCTTTTCACACATACTTGCCATTTTCAGACAGGAGGTTGCTTTTATGAAAATATCTGCTGACTATCGTATGCTCGCTCGCGATGCTCTGCGCGGAAAATGGAAAACTGCTGTTCTGACAGGTATTGCCGCCAGTGCGCTCGGTGCTACCATTGTGAGCAGTTCCAACAGTGTCGTTTCCAATTCCAATCAGGCAAAGGACATTCATTTTAACCTGTTCGCCCAGCCAAACGGCGGTCGGCTGCTTGCTGTTTTGCTTGTCGGCATTGGTCTGTGGGCAATCCTCCAACTGATCGTGGGCGGTGCAGTTCAACTGGGATATGCTCATTTTAATCTGAACCTTGTAGATGGAAATGATGCTGCCATCTCGGACTTGTTCTCTCAGAAAGACCGTCTGTGGGATGGCTTCTGCATGAAATTCCTGCAGGGTCTGTACATCGCCCTCTGGTCGCTGCTGTTGGTGATTCCGGGAATCGTGAAAACATACAGCTATGCGATGACACCTTACATCATGTCCGAGCATCCTTCGCTGACCGCAAATGAAGCGATCACAGAATCCCGGCGGATCATGAATGGCAACAAATGGCGGCTGTTCTGTCTGGATTTCAGCTTCATTGGCTGGGAGCTGCTCTGTTCGGTGCACTGTATGCCGAGGGTTTTCTGGTTCTCAAATATTTCACCGGTTCAGAGGCTCTGGCGATTTCTCTTGTTCTTCTGCTGACAATTCCATTGAGCATTGGCTTCTTTTTTGTACGCCCCTATGAGGAAGCTGCATGGGCCACTTTCTACCGCGATATTACCGCAGCACCTACCGAACCGGATGAAGCATATTGACTTTTATATTAAAATTATCGTTGTAGTTCCCTTCATCGGCTATGACTCTAAATGGCCGGATCAGAGTAAACATAGATTGAAAAAGCTGATCCAAAACTCAAACGATTCTATTGTTATTTCACATTCTGCGGATGTTTCCAGTTATAAAAAAAGAAATTATTATATGGTCGATCATGCAGAGTACATCATCGGTGTGTTTGATAATCAGAAAAAGCTGCGCTCAGGTACAGCACAGACAGTCAACTATGCCTTGCATCAGGGAAAAGTAATCACTCTGATCCATCCAGACACTATGGAGATAACAGCCCCTGCGCCTTAACAAATTCACAAAAATTTTTCATTAGCATTTCCAACAAAATATTTTCATTGAAGGGGTGCTGTGATATAATAAGATATAAAACTACGCTCAGAACAAATGGTGCCGCTATGAACAAATATATTGGACAGCAATTTGCTGCTTTAAGATACGAAAAAAATATTTTGGTTGTTGAAGAAACTACATCTGCTGGTGGATGCGGCTCCTTCAACGCGGCTTCTTCATGTCCTGCGTCAGCCTGTCTTTATGACAGTGCGGCGTGGGGCTTTTTTATTGCCTGAAAGGAGTATGAGAACATGAGTCTGAAATATACCTGCCCCAGCTGTGGAACCCCATTGGGTTATGAGGGATTGTGTTGGAAATGTAAGTGCGAGCAAGAACGGCAAGCTGCTCTGGCCTGGATGCCGGAACAAATTGTCGAAAAACAAAGAAACTTGATACAGAACATCCAGAGGCTGGCTGATATGGAGGACCCAGAGTTCGCCGACTTTTGGCAGCTGCTTGGCTACCATGATGCCATCACCCCGGAGATTCAGCGAGTGGCACTGGCCGCAGAGGTGTTCTGGCCCTGTGAGATCTATTATCATGCTCCCGCCGATGTGCGGGATGGTCTGATCCATGCGCTGTTGTCCGCAGAATATTCCAGCGCGGCCTCCAACCTGATGAGTTGCCTTGCTATGCAAGGAGATGACAAGGCAATGGAGACTCTGCTGGAGCTGGAGCGAAATCCCCGGCCCTGGCGTAAGGGTCTCTATGTAGATCCATCCAGCTATGCGCAGATCGGAGGCTGGACCTTCGACAAGGAGGGCCAGAGAATCCGACTGGGCTTCGATACCTGCTATCCTATGGTCAAGGGAACCACTGGCGAGAAATCTCCCGTCCGCATTGGCCGAGCACGGGAGGACACCTGTCCCCACTGCGGCGGGCGGATGGTGGATATTTTGGTGCTGGATGGCCGGGATGAGCGGCTCCGGTTCCTGGGGCTGGATGGTATCCTGACTGCCACCTGCTGCCCCAGCTGCGTGGGATTCCTCAAAGGCCCCGCCTTCAACCGGTTCGCTCTGGATGGCGGCGTGGAGGTCTTTCCCTCCGAACTCTTTGACGGCGCGGAGAAGACGGATTGCTATGTCAGTCCCGAGGAGTACAAGGCCCTCACGGAAAATCCCTTTGTGCTGGGCGAAGCGCCTGTGTCCCTGTTTTACGGTGCGGCCTGTCAGGATGTGAATACCATCGGCGGCTTTGCCAATTGGGTGCAGGATGCAGAATATGCCACTTGTCCCCACTGTGGGAAGCCTATGAAGTATCTGGCACAGATCCAGTGGGATACGGTGTTTGACTGTGCGGAGGGCACGCTCTATGTGGAGTTCTGCTCGGACTGCCAGATCGTGTCCATGCAGCACCAGCAGACCTGAAAAAGTCGCACAGTATGAAAAGAGAAATACCAGCAGGTATTTGCGTAAGGAGCGTCCACTATGTGCGAGCACTGCCGAAACATTCAAACATGGAGAAAATTTGACGCCCCAAAGGACTATCTGGCCTGTATTGCTTACATTCAGCAGTTGGTGTCGGAGGGGGAATTTGAACTGATGCAAGAGGAATCCACCTGCCACTGGAGAAGGTAAAGACAGAGGATGGCTGGGCAGACGAAATTATGGCTCACATGATTAGGTGCAAGCACTGCGGCCAGATCTTCACCTGTGTGGTCAACACCTGGCGAGGCAGCGGACACTTCAAAAAAGGCAAAGGATGACACGGAAAAGGCGGTGAAATGATGAATCAGGCAGAAAAAGCAGAGCTGCTGGAGCAGCTTGAGCAATGGAATAAGAAGGACGAGTATTCCCGGTGTATCCGGGCCATCGAAGCCATCCCGGAACAGGAGCGGGGCTATCTGCTGACCGTCAAGCTGAGTCGGGCTTACAGCAATCTGGCGGTACTGGGAGATCATGGAGAGCATGGGACCGACGGTGAAGTGGACGGGGATCTCATCCGACACGCCATTGAGCTGCTGGAGTCCGTCCGCGCCCAGGGTGAGAACGATCCCTACTGGAACGCCCGGATGGGCTATTCCTGCCTGATGGCATACCGTTCCGCCGCCTCCGCCTATGAATACGCCAAGCACTGGCTGGCCCTGGTCCCGGATGACCCAGCCGCCCAAAAACTGGTTCGGAACTGCGAGGAATATCTGGAGGAGGAAAAAGCTCTGGAGCTGGATTTAAAAGAGCGGGAGGAAATCATCCGAAAGGAAACTCCCAATGATGTAAAAAAAAGGGGGGGGGGGTATCTGTAAATGAACAGCGAACAGATCACAGCATTTTTACAAGAGCATTGGTACATTGCCTCGGTGCTCATCGGGGCCGTGATTTTGTTTGGAGCGATCCGCAACTGGAACTGGCTCTGCGACCCCACTGGTACGCGGGATGCCCATCGACACAGCAGAGGATACCGGCGTGTGGTTTTCTTTCTGCTGGGTGTCCTCTTGATTGTGGTGAGTATCTGGGGATTTGTGCTGAAATTGAAATAGGAGGAGAAAGACTATGATGACTGAGAAATATCCCACCTGGCTCATCGGTCATGTGAAAGAATGGGCGGAGAAGCGTTTGCCCACCGTGATACTTTGTTCCACCACCGGCAATGAACTGCTGGAGGTTTGGTATTACGGAGATCTGCTCACGGTGAAAGGAGAACCCCAATCCTATATCATAGATAGCGACGAGGCCCACGGACTGGTGACAGCCCGTGACCCGGAGAGCGGCGAGGAGTTCGTCATCTTTGACGGTGGACGGCATGGCTACGACAATATGTTCTGCGATGAACATGATCCATCCGAGCTGGAGCACCGCCCCCTCAAGCGGTATGAGATCCCCGCCTCCAAGTTGGTGCTGGAGCTGGGGTACAGCATTGACTATGAGGACGAAAAAGAGAACTTTGAACCGGATGAGGCGGATACCGTGGAACTGATCAACGGTGAACGGATGCCGTGGGAGCAGGCCAAGCGGGACGGCATCGACTATATCGCCCTTTACTATGTGAACGAGAAAGGAAAACCAGTCCAGATCCTGGACGCAGAGCTGGCCTGAGTATACCGCAGCCAGATGACGGGATAAAGGAGGGCGACAGCGTGATCGGGACAGATGAAAACCGGGCGGTGCTCCATGTGGAGGTCATCTTCTGGAGCGGCAAACGAAAAATACCACCCAGCCTGGTCAGCGGAAAGTATTGTCCCCATTTTGTGGTCACAGGAACTACAGAATATTTGGGTGTATGCTTTCTGGACGGAACCGAGTGTACATTTGATACACCAGCTTTGGGAAATGCCCAACCCCTATATCCAGATACCATTGACTATGCCCCGCTGGAAAACAATGCGGAATTTTTGATCTATGAGGGAGCCAATGCCGTTGGCAAGGGCCGGGTGCTGGGCCGAACCGTTCCCTATAAAGTGAAACAACAACGAAAGCAGGTGCCTTATGTACCAAATTGCATATATTGGCCGCTGGGAGACCCTTCCGGAAACGGCTGCTGCCATCTGTGACCATGACACTCCCAAGTTGGAGGCGTTGCTACAAGGCGGTCTGGATTTAGATGTTCCCATCCAGCTCAGCGAATACATCAAGCTGATGCCATTGGAGATCGCGGTTTTTCGGAATGATGTGCCCATGATCCACTTCCTGCTGGAGCATGGAGCTGATCCCGGTCTGGCAGAGGAACAGCCCCTGCTGCTCACCGCCGCCCGCTGTTGTGGGCCGGAGGTGGTGGCGCTCTTTGCTGGACAGGCCGCAAAACTCAGCTCGAAGCAGAAAGAGCGGGCCTTCCAGGAAGTACGCTGGGGACAGCGAGCGGAGAATATCCAGGTGCTGGAGCAAGCTGGGATCACAGTGGACAAGTTTGGCGGCGAGGCATTCCGGGCCGCTGTGTCCGAGGGCAACACCAAACTTGCCCGGCTGCTTCTGGAAAAAGGGGCAGACATCAATTACCACAAGCCGGACATGGTGTTTCCGAACGCCCCCACCGCTGTCACCGAAGCGGCTCGGCATAAGAATCTCCCCATGGTGCGCTGGCTCATTGAGCAAGGAGCCGACATCACCATTGCTGACAAATACGGCGACCGGCCTTACACCGTGGCGGTGCAGAACAAGAATCAGGAGATGGCCGACTACCTGAAAGCCCTGGAGCCGGAGGAATGGCACAACAAGCAGGAAAAGATCCGGCAGCTTATGCCCTACAAGCTGCCTGCCAAGCTGGTGGAATACTTGAAGACCGGCCCCCTGCGCTTGGAGTTCCCGGATCAGAAATGGGTGAAGTGGGCGGAGCTCTACTCCTACATGGATGTGCAGGAGATGACATGGAAACGGAAAAAGCTGCTCTCCCTTATGGCGGCCATGGACAATTACAGCGACTATCTGCTGCTGTGGAGCCCCAGGGACAAAAAGCTGTGGTATCTGGACATCGAGCATGAGGAATTCCACCTCTGGCCAAATGGGATGACTTCATCGCAGATCCCGGCCGGTATCTGAACGGGATGATCGAGGGTGAGTTTGAGGAGTAAAGCCATGACATCCATAGACTTTCTAAATAAAGTACATAAAAGCCTGGATTCGCAGGAATACAGCCTCTCTTATTCTCCAGCCAAGTCCAAGAATTATATGCTGTACTGCAATGGCAACTTCATCGGCGGCCTGTTCGATGAGGAGCTGTGCTTCGTCTACGCCGACAGCGTGAGTGAGCTGCTGGGACAGCCGGAACCCGTCTACTGCGGCTACTCCAGCACCGCCCAGCACAGGATGCTGGTGATCCCGGAGGAACATTGGGAGAAGGCGCTGAAACTGCTCTATGCCGAGAAATTTGACTGGAGCCGGTTGGTGTACGACATCACATACACCAGCATTGGCGCGGCTGTGGTGGAGGACTTCTACGACGAGAATGTGGTGTTTCTGCGCTTCTGCTTTGAAAAGGAACTGCTGAAAAAGAACCCTCTGGACCGGCAGGGCCGTATCCTGCGGATGGTCTATCTCAATCAGGATCTGACAAATATCGGTAAGAATTTGTTTCCTGCGCTGCTGGACAAGTTCCTTGCTTTTTATGATCGGAAAGGAAAAACCAGTCTGGAAACCATGCTGCAACGGTGGTACATCGCTCTGGAGAAGGAGTACCGCAGCCAAACAGCAGAATAAGGAGGCGGCAACATGACAGAAGAAAACAGAACCTATATCACCCATCTCAAGGTCACGGATGTCCCGTGGCACCGGCTCACCACCGCCTATGGCCGGGGGACGGACTTTCCCGCGCATCTGGCGGTGCTGGAGCAGATGGAGGATATAGAGACAGTCAAAAAGTCCCTCTATGAGCTCACCACCAACATGGAGCACCAGAGTACCCTGTGGCACGCTACCCCCTTCGGCATGGTGTTCCTGAACCGGATTCTGGAGAAAGCCTCGCAGAGAGCGGGCAGAACCCCGTGGCCCATTTCCTGGCCGGGGAATTGCTGGACTTCTTTGCCTGCATCCTCCAGTGCTTCCACGGTGGGGATGAGATGGAACACGCCGAGGCGCTTCCGCTGTTCTCCGATTTGCTGAAGGAAGAATATCTGTGGTCGGAGGAATACGACGAGGAAGAAGATGAGATGCGCTACGAGGAGGACGAGGTCTTCCCCGATGACCTGTTCTACAGCTTCTATTACTACTCCTGCAAGCGGTGAAAGCCTACCAGGATGTATTGGAGCAAGTCCCGGCGGAGTTTGCCCAGCCTGCTGCCGCAGTGCGGGAACTGCTGTAAAGGAGATCACACCCATGTTTGAAGAATTCTATGAGATGTACGAGCTCGAGGAGCAGGAAGTGGTCGCTTTGATCAATCGCTGCATTGGGGGCGGATTTAACTGGAAAGGCAACTTTTGGGAAATGACCGTTGTGACGCTGGGCATAGTGTCCTGTGACACCGGCAAGGTCAGCACCAAAGAGGAGCGACTGGATTGGCCGGTCACCGACGAGGAGCGTCACAGTGACAAGGGCTGGGGACGCTTTCAAAACGAGCAGATCTGCCGCCTGAAGATTCGCCGGATGAAAGAAGAATGGGCAAAGGATCTGGTGGTGCAGCCCTGGTGTATCTCCCAGGTGGTCAAGGCCCACGAGGACTGCCCGGAACTCCAGGCCGTTCTGGACGAGTACCACAAGCCAGTGGTGATCCAGGACCAGGTGCTGGGAGAACTGACACTGGACAAGGACTATGATACCTTCGAGGGCGAAATCCAGTGGTGCGGAAAGGATGTGAGCCTTTCTCTGGAGGTCAATGCCGAAAGCAAGCCCTCCTGGACCCGCGCCCGTAGCGCCGCCAAAAAGCTGCTGGCCGACTGTGACACCTGGGATAAGGCCATGCGGGAGCTTGCAGCCAAGAACCTGACCGAGCTGGCCAACAACTGGCTCTCCCAAGATGAGGAAAACCCTCGCAATCCGGAAACCGACCCCATCACAGAGGACGAACTTGCCCGGCGAATCAGCCTGACGAGTCTATCCGTCACCTCCGGCGCAGCTTCACTGCCTGGTTTGACTGCGACGAGATGTTCACCGACCATGCGGTGACGGTCTACGGCTCCTTGAAAAAGGGCCTCAAAACTGCCAACATTGAGGGGTAAGGAGGATAACATTATGAAACTGAGCTGTAAACGCATTGATTTTACATATACACCCGGTGAGGAAATCTTCAACTTTCCCGAGGAATCGGGACTACCCTTTATCTTCGATGTAGAGGAAGAACTGACCGGCGATCCTGCTGTCATGGATGCGGTGGGAGAAATGCTGGATGAGGCGGAGAAATTGGCGGAGAAGGCCAAAGCCGCCATCAAAGCGGCGCTGGCAGACGAGGACAGCCGCTACCATAGCGTTGTGACATTTTTCATGGAGTTCCATCGGGACGATGTAGGCCCGGATATTGTGGCGGAACTTTTTCCGGGAACCGACCCAGCCAAACTGTCCTTTGCTGAGATGGTTGACTTTTTGAAGCTCAAGCGGTTCGGCAGTCTGGTGGATAGCGAGATGAACCAGCAAGTTTCATTCTGGATCTGTCCTTTAACCCGGAGATTACCGACGAACTGATGGTAATCTACTTTGATTTGAACAAGGAGATTTTCTGTATCACACATGAGAGCTGAGCGTGACTGACATACACGAGGAAAGGAGCAATCCCTATGAAAGCATTTGACCCCAATTACAAGCTGCTGGACGAGATGTATCAGGACGATTACTATCCTGCTTTTCTGGTGGACAAGGTAAAGGACGAGCTTCAGAAGGTCATCGCCCTGCTGGAGAGTGGCGAAACCGACACCGAAGTGGTGCAGGAAACGCTGGACGAGGCGGTCTGCGGCATCAATGATCTCCAGGAGGAGTTTGACGAGAACGACAGCGAGATCGAAACGGTGGCGCGGGAATGTATTGCGGCAACCGTGGCCTACATTCTGGAGTGGTTTGGCATCCCCATTGACACCGAGGAGGCCATCCGGGAACGGGACTGGTGAACCCTATGGCAGAAAAAGAACTGGCCCTTTGTAATGAGTGCGGAAGCCTGTTTTTCAAAGGCTCCTCACAGATGATGGGGCTGTGCCAGAATGTGCCCATGTTCTCTATGGCTACCCGAATTGTGACCATCATTTTCAGGATGGCCGGTGTGTGAACTGCTATTGGGACGGCTCAAAGAGTGTGTACATCAAGAAACAGAATCAACAGGAGGAAACTGATATGCCTACAACTGAATGGCTGAACAAATACGAAGCAATCAAGGATAAATTGACCTGTAAAGATGACTTGGAGGCCCATTTCACAGAGAAAGTGATTGGGAACATGGCGGTGGATGTGCTGGACATCGGCACCGTCCATTTCCCCACCGGGCAGATTTTCGCCTGTGATCCGCTGGTGGAACTGGAGGACACTCTGCCGTTCCTTCAAACGATCCCCGCCGGAACTTATCCCGTAAAAATCTGCGTGGTGCCCAGCGAACAATACGGCGACCGCTATGCCTGCGTCAAGGTGGAGGTTTCTCAGGAAAAGCTGTCCGCTATGAGCTGGGCATGGTGGGCAACGAGGATCTGGACGAGGAACTGGGAGAGGACGAGTATTTTGGCTTTGGCGTAGACGCGGGATGGGTTGTGTCGCGGACATCCAGACCCAGGCGGCCTTCAAGGCATACTGGGCCAAGCGTTTAGAAGAAGACCCGGACATCGACCCCTACAACGACCTGTTCTGCGATCTTCTGGAAGAAAACGCCAAAGCCTACCCCAAATATCAGGGGGACTGCGGCGACTGGCTCAACTGGACAGTGCCGGGCACGGACTGCAACCTGCCCATCTTTGCCTCCGGCTGGGGGATGGTTACTATCCTGTCTACTTCGGGTATGACGCCAAGGGCAAAATCTGCGCCGTGTATGTGCGGTTCATTGACATTGAAGCCAGTTATCGAGAGCAGGATTAAAAATGTGACAGAACAAAGGAGAGCGCCATGAAAGCCACCGCCGGAGAGGTCTATACCGTCTACAACCAATATCTGAAACGCTACACCGCCTGCCAGGTGGCATATATTGCGCCGCCGGACTCGGTGAGTAAGCAGCCCTGGGCGGTGATCCTCTCTCTGGATTGGGTGGGCGACGCCCCTCTGACTGCGGAGGAACTGCCTCATCTCCGCCCACTCTACAAGGACTTCATGTACTGGTCCCGCGACCTCCATCTGCTGCGGGTACCGTTGGAGGTCCCGCCCCAGTATAAGCTGGTGGGCACACTTCCGTCCTTCACCGACCAGCCTGCCGCTCCTATGGAGGCTGGAGTGACGGCTATGATGTGTACCTCCAGATCCGGTGGCAGGCCATCCCGGAGGAGCGGCGGCGGGCCTTCAAGGAGGCCGCGGAGAGCGACGGGGTGACGGAAATCGGCGGTATCCCGGTGAAGGTCAGCAGCCATCGGATCATGGACCAGCACGAGCCATTCGACTCGGCGCTGGAACTAAGGGCGCTGCCCTGTCTCTCCGACCTCATTTGCGAGCGGTGGCACCCGGATCTGCTGGAGTTTTTGCGGGAAACCCCCTTTGTTGATGAAGTGACTTTGCTGAACCACGGTCAGAGGACACTTGATCTGCGAGGCACCAGCATCAGAAAGCTGATGCTGGACATGACCGGGCTGGAGGAGCTGTGGCTGTGTGAGGGAACGGAGCTGCTCCTGTTCCAGAACAAGGGGCCGGACGCCTGTGCCATCCATGCCCCCGAAGATGGCAGCGGTTTGACCCTCCAATTTATCGGGGAATACCGCCCGCACACGGAACTGCCGAACCTACGGGGGCTGCATGGCATCGAGCTAAAGGACTTTGATTTGACCGGACTGGCTGCTGTTCATCCCCACCTGAAGGAACTGAGGCTCTGGGGTGCGCCGGGAAACCTGGGGAGCTTCTCCGCCGTGGGAGGGTTCCGGGAACTGACGAACCTATCCACCTTCGACCTGTTTGGCTTCGGCGCGGATGACATCCCCACCCCGGAGCAGATGCCGGAGCTTCGCTGGTTCTGGATGACCAGCCTGCCGGAGACGGCGGCAAAAGCGGCAAAGCAGCTCTGGAAAAGCAAGCCGGGAATGGATCTGCGGATCACCAAACCCCGGAAACCGGAGTGGCTGGCGCAAAATCTGGACAATCCCTTCCGGGGCTGGGACGGCGCAGAACATATCCCTGCCGCCGCCGCGAAAAAGGCAGCCAATCAATACCGCAAGACCCGCTCCCTGCTGATGAAGCTGGCCGCCGAACCGGGCGAGGATGCCCAGGCCCAGGCGCTGGACGCGGTGGCCGCCTACACCCAGACCTTCAACAAGATGGGCTTCATCGAAACCGAGAAACGGGATGAAATCTACATGGCCCTGCGGGGTATCCTGGATGCCCTGCCGGATGGCACGCTCCAGAAAGATGCCTGATGGAGAAGTTTGAGCAGTTGAGGGATTTTTGAAAGGGGTGTCACATTGAGCTACACAAAATTCAGCAAAGAAGTGACCAAGTGGCTGAAAGACAATGGTCTGCCCTGCTATGGGACAGCCAACGATAGCCCCGAAGAAACAAAGGCCCGACTGGACGCATGGATGCACGGGAGCAAAGAGATACTGCGCCAGTGGATCACAGAAAAGCGTTACCGTGAACTAATTTCCTGCGCCCACGGAGGCTGGTATCAGGATCGATGTAATTTTTGAGCCCTTGGCTGAACATTTTGTGGCGAACCACCTGTTTGATGAACTGCGGTTTCTCTGCGAACGCGGCATCCGTTTTTCTGCGGAAGATATGCTGGCCACCATTAAATCTGAGAAAGAGGAGCATGGGACGCTTGATATAGAAACAATTCGGTCTATCGATGTTCCAAGCTATGTGTCAGGCCGCAGTTATTCCCATTTGGGGGAAATCGCAAAATACAGGAAACGGGCGCTGGATCAGATTATCCGCTATGCAGGCTATCTGGAGCAGATCCACGCACCTGCGGAGTATTTGGAACAGGTAAATGTCCTGCAAGAGAGCGTTTCGGATCTGACGATCAAAACAAAAGATTTGAAACCGTTCCGGTTTCGGCTGTGAAAGCAATTTCCTGAAAGGAGTGTGGGCGCATGAGCCGAATTGTTGATGAACCCTACTTTACATACAGTGCATACAACGCCCTGACCTCTGGCATTCAGGTGAAATGCCCCAAGTGCCATGGCGCAGGTGTGGTGACAGCGGATGATGACAACGCCTATTTCCGGTGCCTGAGCTGCGGCCACCGGATGACGCAGGATCGGACGATCTACCGTTATGATGTCCATAACCAGTGCAAAAACTGCGGCAGGTACTACCGAGTGGATATTGAAGATACGGCAAAGCAGCATTTTCCCGTCCTCCATGTGACCTGCCCCTATTGCGGAACAACCATGTCGGGAGAAGTTCATAAAACAGCGGAGGCGTTTTCATATATTGGCGAAATCAGAGATGGACGAGAACCTTATTTCGGGTTGGAACTATGGTTTTTGACTTCATTTCAGGGAAAACCTGTATGGGCACTCAACCGAGAACATCTTGCCTATCTGATCGGCTATCTCAGCGCCGGACTGCGGGAAAAGCCGCCGGGAAGAGCGAAAATGACCCAGGCCGACCATCTCCCCACCTTTATGAAAACCGCAAAGAACCGGGAGCGGATCGTGAAGCTGCTGAGGCAAATGCAGGAGAAATGAGGATGGAACAGAAAGTAATTTACAACGGCCAAATTCTTACTCTGACTCGGTTTTGGGCAACAGGAGAACCTTGCCTGTGGATCACCGACCCACAGCAGATCGAGATGCTCAAAATGGAGTTTGTGGGAGGCCACCCGGACGAATACTGCATTTTCCTGAAAAATCTGACGGAAACAGAACTGGCACAGATCACATCTCTGGACGGCGCTCCACTGGATGTGAAAGAAGAACTAAGCGACATCGAATGAGGAGAACACTATGAAAGACCTTTGCCAATACGGAAACCGGCCGGAGGACGAATGGGAAATCTTGCCCTGGATACCTGATCCGCGCCCGCCCTTCAAAATCTGGGTGAAGCCGGAGCAGATCGCGCCATTCTTTCTCATTCCCCACCACCCCTATGCCATCTCCCTTCTGCTGAAGATCAGTGACGGGTTCCGGACAGAAGAATTCTGCCGGCTGGGACTGACCGGCAGCAGCGGAGACTGGGAACGGCTGGTCCGGGGCGTGATCCGGGAGTTTGAGGAAAGCAATAGTGGTGAGGATCTGTTTCACTTTGACTCCGACGAGGATGTGTTCTGCGTCTATTCCCAATACATCGACGACCTGATGATGCTGGCCAAAATGATCCGGGCGGCCTGTGCCGATGAAAAAACGATGCGGATGTATCTGAACATGAGCGAGGCAGCGGAAGCATGAGAGAGTTAACTACTCAAACAGGGATAGTAGTAAAATGCAGTAAAACGGCCATTGAATTTTTCCAAAATGCTCAGTCAGTGGATTTCTTTTCTGTGCTGGAGATCCCAGAGGAATTCCAAGGTATAGCGGTTGAGTTTTATGATTTGATTATGGAAAATGATCATCTTGCGGCCTTGCTGGGCTGTCGCGGCAATTATGATATTGCAATACAGATAGATGAGGTAACCGGCACCATGACGGGGTGGCATTGGTTCAAATGAGGGAAATGGAATGATCGAGTATATCAAGCTCTTTTGGGAGGGCGCACCGGAGGGTGAACCATCGGTCATCCTCTATGAAGTGGATACCGAAAATGAGCGGTTGGCCCTCCGCTCCATTGACATCTTTGCGGATGGCCGCACCCGCAACATCCCTGCCCTTTACGACGGCGCCATCGAGATCACACCAATCCTCACCGTGGAGGAATTGAACGCCCATGTCTGGGGCGAGGAGTTCCACGCCTGCATCATAGAGAAGGCGGAATTTGAGGCCATCTGGGAAACTCACACCTATGATGGAGCGTTAAAGTAGCCAGGAGGAGACACTATGAACAAACCTATAAAAGCCAAAAATCTGCCGTTGTTCTCCATCATTGACCTGGACCAGCTGCGCCGGGAAAAACATCTGGAGGGCACAGAAGTGACAGACTTTTTCACGGCAAGGGATGGAAAAGTCTATCTTCTCATGGAACAGCCGTCCGAAACACAGGGTAAGGACTGGCTCAGCACTCCTTCCACCTATACCGCAGTGGAAATCCAGCTGGATTGGGCGGAACAGCGGGTGCTGGAAACGACGCTGTTTCCTCTTGGCCTCTTGAAGTTCCAGTTTCATTATTTGCGGCCCGCAGGTGATCACTTCCTCCTGCTGGGGGCAAGATGCGCCTATCGGGAAAACGGCCCCGACCAGAACGCCTGGATCGTCAGCCGGGACGGAGCTGTGCTGTCCCGTTTCTGCCTGGGGGATGGCATTCAAGACTGTGTGGTAAAAAAAGATGGCACCATCATTACCAGCTACTTTGACGAAGGTGTATTTGGTAATTACGGTTGGGATGAACCTCTGGGTGCTTGCGGCCTGATTGCATGGACATCGGAGGGAACTCCTCTCTGGAAGAATGAGAACTATTCCATCTATGACTGCTACGCCATCAGCCTGGACGAAGAAGAAAACCTGTGGTTTTATTATTACGATGAATTCCGGCTGGTGCGGACGAACTTCAAAGAGGACTTTGTATTTGAACTGCCAATCGAAGGAAGCGGAGCTTTTTCTGTTGCCCCGTCCGGCAATACCTTCCTGTTTCAAGGCGGATACCAGCAACGGGATAAATTCTACTTCCTTACCGCTCATGGTGATCACCTTGGGAAAAAACAGGAGGCTATTCCCACCTGTGACGGAAACAAGGTCGCTGTGGAGCAGTGCAGCCTGCTTCGCAGCCGGATGTTGTTCCTTGGAAAAGATGGTGTACTCTATGGAGGTATTTGGGGGAGCGATGGCCAATGAAACAGTCTGATATTTATACCGAGGCTCTGACCTGTCTGCGCTCCATCCTTCTGGCAGACCATCCAGAGTTCCAAAACTGGATCGACTGGTTGGAGCGGGACATTCAGGACTGGAACCAGCGGCGGGAGGTTGCCCACCATCTTCGGGCATACGGAGGTATGGGCTCGTTCAACGACCTGCCCAGTATGCGTGGAAATCACGACTATATTTTCGACTTTCTCAAGTCCGTGTGCTATGCCTTCGGCCATCTTTATGGCAAACGGGAAGGCATTTCTCCGGAGGCATTGATGGAGGAGTGCCTCCACGATGTAGAGCAGGCAGCCTATCACCCCCATAAGGCACTGAACCAAGCCATTGCCCAGCACTTGATGCAGGGCGATTTACAGGAAAACCTGGATAGGCTGTAGGAGGACTTGTTATGAACAAAAGACTATTCCGCCCCCAATTTAATCAAATGGAAACCACCGAGAAGCAGGCACTGATGGAAAGCCTGGCTGCTCGTTATAATATGACCTTTCTCGGTCTACATACCTTTGACCGCTGGGGCCAGAACTGCACCACCGGCATCTTCAAGAAAGATGGTCGGGAGTTCGTCTTTGTCCCCGGCGATACCGTCACCCTGGGCTGGGAGCAGTTTGCCGTGGGACTGAATCAGGAGAGCCGGGAGGAATTGGAGTATCTGTTCCGGGAATGGGAAATGGAACCGCAGAACCCGGAGGAGATGATCCGGGAAAGCATGGCTCCCGTCCGGCAAGCGGCCATTGGCCCCATGCTGGTGGGCCGGGAGTTGGAGGAAATTAACTGGGAGCCAGTCAAAATGGACGATCCCAGCTGACTGCCCACCTGACTGGCTGAAGGAGTTCCGGGATTTTGCCTGGAGTGACAGCAGCAGTCTTACCTTGCATCAGTCGGCCCGTATTGAGCGGACGGAAGATGGATTTCAGACCTGGATCTATAACCGCACTGATTACGATGAACTCCTTGCCATGCTGGAAAACAGGGGCTTCTCCCTGCCCACGGCGGACGAGTGGGCCTACCTGTGTGGCGGCGGGTGTCGGACCCTGTTCCCGTGGGGAGATGGGTTAGACTACTCCATGCGTCTGCGCTGGTTTGAGGACATGGATGAGGATGAGAACCGGCCCTATGACATGGAGGAACCCAACTTCTTCGGCCTGTCCATCGCCTACGATCTATATGCGGGAAGTGGTGCAGGCTGATAGGCTTACCACCTGCGGCGGCGATGGCGGGTGCAATATCTGCGGTGGGCTGGGCCCATTTCTCGGTTTCCTACCCTGTTCGCCCCACTGTAAGCCAGAAGTGCAGGAGGACAATGAACTAAACGGAGATTATGACTTTTATCGGCCTATCATTCGGTTGGAGAACTATGATTGACAATAGAAGCTTGATACAAAATAAAGAAAGAGAGGTGCCGACATGGGAGCATGGGGCATAAAAGCATTAGAGCGTGACGAAGGGTTGGATGTACTGGACATCCTCAAAAATGAATATGTACCGGAGCATCCGGTAATGGATCTGGGCGAGATGATCGAACTGATGAAAGAGGAAGTCATGCTGGGAGCTGACTTCTCACAAATCGACTTCCTCTTTGACAATACTGCGATGGCTCTGGCGGAGCTGTATTTCCAATGGAAGGATAATGGCAAGCTGGACTACGATCATGAAGAAGCTATATGGGATAAAGTCACCGGTTTCACAGCATCCAAAGAAGCCCTTGCTTTCCTGCTGCGGCAGCTCACCGACATCAAAAACGAGGTGCCGGACGAGGACGGCATCCGTGAGATTGTGGATCTTTGGAAGAACGAGGACAGCGGTGAGATCGCTCCTGCGTGGTTGGAACACTTGAATCAGCTCATTGATCGACTGGATTCAGAACAGGAGGCACGACAAATGTATATCAAAAAATACTGGGGCAACTTTATTGGCGGTTCCGATGACAGTCTGAACCTTGTGGCATTTTTGGAAGACCAGAAGAAAGAGGAGATCCCCCTCAGCGAGATATTTGCCAAGATTGGGCTGGACAAACAAAACTGGGACTTCCGCCAGACCGTGGAGTATCTGGAGTTTACACACTCCGATGGCGTGGAGATGGACTTCCACTTCGCCATTGATGTGGTCACTGATCTGGCCGCCATCCTGCTGGAGTGCAGCGTCAGCGGCAGTGTAAACCTTCAGGATCTGGACGAGTACAACACCCCTGCCCGCCGCATCCGCATCACCGTCACGCCAGAGGAGCATGACGCCATGAACAAGGCACTGGCGGATTTTGCCCAGAATCCGCTGGAATATGACCTCAGTGAGATGATGGACAACGAGGAGATCCAGGAGATGGCTCGGGATGTGGAGGCGCTGCGGAAGGAACTGTACGAGGCCGCTGGCCGCAACCGGGACTACCATGTGAAAGCGGAGGATGTGAAATCTCTGCTCCCTGACTGGAAGGGTGCCGATGGCTGCATCGCCACCAACGCATCACAGTAGAGGGCCGCAAGGTGGGCTACTGCTACAGGGAGGAGCCGGACGGCGGCTGGGACAGCGGCTGGCGCTTTACCGCCGGTGATGAGAGCGACGAGTACATGGACGACCCTAACAACGCCGGGATCTACAAGCTGAACACGATCTGCAATGACGATCCCGACATCATTCCTCTGCTGAACACCCCCGCTCCCTGCGCCTTTGAGCGGGATGAAAATGGCGTGTTCCAGCAGATCAAAGACTGGAAACCAGATGAGGACGAGGAGGACCCTGATATGGATATTTTGAAGCAGTGCCAGAAGTGGCATGAGGAGGACAAACACCAGAAAATCGTTGACGCACTGGAGGCAATCTCTGCCGAGGAGCGTACCCCGGAAATGGATATGGAGCTGGCCCGCGCCTACAACAATCTGGCGGACTCCAGCGAGCCGGAGGGAAGGAAGCTGCTTCACCAGGCACTGGAACTGATGCAGTCCCATGAGGAGGAACTGGGAGATACTTATTCCTGGAATTTCCGTATGGGGTATGCCTATTATTATCTGGATCAGGAGGGCCGCGCTCTGCGGCATTTTGAAAAAGCTCTGGAACTGCATCCCGGTGATGATCCTAAGCTCAACACCCGACAGGACATGGAGGAACTAATTGACTCGTGCAAAAAGGGTATTTCTCTGCCGCAGTTCTGGGAGTGCTTCCGGGAACGGACAGAGAACTGGTGGGAAACCTTTGCCGAGATGGAAGCAGAGCTGCGCCAGATGATGGACGAGGACAAAGATCACACCCGCGGTGCGGAGATCGTGGCCCAAATGGAGGAAACCCTGAATTTGGTTTTTGACGAGATTTCCTTCGAGATGGGCTTCAACGGCGAAAAGCATGAGCTGATCCTCACCCCGGAGGGGGATAAGGTCAAACTGTTTGAGCTGGTCTACTTCCAGAAGCACGCCCCCAAGGAGGTGCTGGAGCACTGGAATATCCTTGTGGGCCGTCAGCCTCTCCAGAACATCGGCCTGCGTACTGAGGATGGCTGGGACATCTCCGGGGAGGATGTGCAGATCTGGCTGGAGGAGCAGGGTGAAAACAGCTTCGCCATCTCCGCCTACTGCGAAAAGCTGCTGCCTATGCTCCGGGAGGAAGAAGGCCGGGCCTGGTGGATGCTCACTACCCTCACCGACCAAGTGCTGGGCGAGATCTCCCACATGAGATACATAGACAGCTTTGATGTGCTGGAGGAACCCAAGGCAGAGCCGTCCTTCCTCCTGTCCCAGCTGCCCGACAAACTGCGGGAGCAGGGCCTGGAGCTCTCCACCGACCCGGAAGCCTATCTGGAGAGCTACCTTGGTTACAAAATGGAACCCAAACAGGACCCGGACGCCGATTGGCGGCTGGATGTAATGGCCGGTTCCACCTGCTGTGTGCCGCTCATCAACGGCTATCTGAATGCCGACAATGATTTTATGGACGATCTCCATGCCGACGGCGCGGTGGCGGGCTTCTTCTGCTATCCCCTGGATACCCTGCGGGAGGAGGAAGGCAGTCAGAAAATTTTCGACTTCCGGGACAAACTGGAGGAAGTGCTCACCGGCGGGGATGGTTCGGAAGTGCTCACTCTCACCGGCGGGGCTACCGGCCTCTACTGTGGCTATGTGGACTTCATCGCCTGGGACATCCAAGAGGCGCTGAACATGGCGAAAGAGTTCTTTGAAGGCACGGACATCCCATGGGCCATCTTCCACACCTTCCGCCGTGAAGCCGGTTCTGTACCCCTAAAGCAACAAGATGCTGGGTCAGAAACTGAGAATCAGGATGACGAGTTGGACGAGGCGCTGACGGGCATGGACTATATTCCTTATACCCAACAGAACGCCGAAGCATTCTTCGCTCAGTTGGAGCAGTGGAACGACGAAGACGAGTACACCCGCTGTATCCAGGCACTGAATGCCATCCCGGAGGACTGGAGGAACTATCGCACCGCCTACGCCTTGGCACGGGCGCTGGAAAACTACGCCATTATCGGGGACCATAACGAGGGCACCCCTCGCTATAAGGGAGACAAGGCCCTGTGCCGCGCCATCGAGGTGCTGGAGTCCGTCCGGGAGGAAGGCCAGGACAAGGCGGAGTGGAATATGCGGATGGCCTACGGCTATCAGTATCTCTATGGTCAGGAGGAAAAGGCCATTCCCTACGCCCAGCGGTGGGCAGAGTTGGACCCGGAGGACGAAAATGCCTCGGCGGTGATTCAGGAGTGTAAGGCGGAGATCCGGAAACGCCAGCGCAGCCGGAAGAAGGCCAAATTCGTGCCCGGTGATACCCCCTTCGAGGGCTTCGACCTCACCAACTTCTGGGACGACAGTATGTATGCGCTGAAAGAGTATGTCAGCGATCCGCCTTCCGATGAGCTGATCGCCAGCGTGGAGGAGGAACTGGGCTATAAGCTGCCCGCCGCCTATATCTGGCTGATGAAGCAGCACAACGGCGGCATTCCGGTGAATACCTGCTATCCCTGCGATGAGCCGACCTGTTGGGCAGAAGACCATGTGGCCATCACCGGCATTTTCGGCATCGGGCGGGAAAAGAGCTGCTCCCTCTGCGGAGAGCTGGGAAGCCAGTTTATGATCGATGAGTGGGAGTATCCTGCCATCGGAGTGGCCATCTGCGACTGTCCCAGCGCCGGACACGATATGATCTTCCTGGACTACCGGGTTTGTGGCCCCCAGGGAGAGCCTGCGGTAGTCCATGTGGATCAGGAAAACGACTACAAGATTACCCATCTGACAGACAGCTTTGAGGAATTTGTCCGCGGACTGGAGCATGAATCCCTCTATGATCCGGATGAAGATGTAGAGGATCTTGAGGATGACGCCGACGAGGAGAAAACTGACCGTAAGGGCTCCTTTGCCGGGTCTGTGCTCCTCTCCAAAGCGGAATGGGACAAGGAGCAGTTGATCCGGAATCTACGGGAAGAATGGGGCATCGTAGATGAGGAGCCGGATGAGGGCGACGAAGATGATGAGAACAGCGATGACGCTGTGGTAATGCGGGTCGGCGGCATGATGCTGATCGTGACACTCTTCCACGGTCACATCCCGGACAATGAAGCGGAGATCAACGCCGAAAACAACTATATGTGGCCAGAGGCCGTAGAGGTGGCCAAAGCGCACAAGGCCCATATCATGGTGGCTGTATTGGGCGAGGAGGAAAAACTGCTGGAACGGGGCAAGCTGTTCACCAAGGCGATGGCAGTGTGCTGCAAGCAGAAATACGCCACCGGTGTCTACACCAGCGGCGTGGTATTTGAGCCTCGTTTCTATGAGGCCTTGCCGATATGCTCAAAGAGGACGAACTGCCCATCTTCAACTGGGTTTGGTTCGGCCTGTACCGGAGCGAGGGGGGCCTAAACGGCTACACCTACGGCATGGATGTGTTTGGCAAGGAGGAAATGGAGGTGTTGAACACCGACGCTGAGCCGGAGGAACTGCGGGACTTTTTGGCCAGCCTTGCCTCCTATGTGCTGGCGTGTGATGTGACGCTGCAAGACGGCGAGACCATCGGTTTTTCTGCGGACGATAAGCACACCATCACCCGCAGCCCCGGCGTCTCCCTGCCGGAGGAACAGATGACCCTGAAGATCGGTTACGAGCCTATAAAGGGAGATCCGGAGGATGACAGCTGCGACCACTCAGACAATGATGACACGCAGGATGAGGAAGAATTCAGTAATCCCGAAGTCTACACCGAGGAGGAGATGGAAGCCGTCGAGGGGCACATTGAGCAGTATTTCGGCAAGTTCGAGAATGTGTTCCATGAGCTGGTTTCTCCCGACATCCATGTGGACATCTGCGTGGTGCCGCCCTCTGAGGAGCGGGACTACTGCACCCTGGTCACCATGGGCATGGGCGCTCACCGGATGAATGTGCCGGAGGAACTGGCGGAATATAAGCTGGAGCGGGCGGAGCTGGCCATTGCCCTGCCTGCGGACTGGAAGCTGGATCAGGAGTCCATGAAAGACGAAAAGTGGTACTGGCCCATCCGCCTGCTGAAATCCTTGGCCCGCCTTCCCATTGCCAGCGATACCTGGCTGGGCTTTGGACATACCATGGATAACAAGGAGAACTTTGCGGAAAATACGAAGCTGTGTGCCGCCATTCTCACCGGCCCCCAAAGTACAGAGGAGGGCGGCGAGGTCTGCACCCTGCCGGGCGGCGAGGAGGTCAACTTCTATCAGGTCATTCCGCTTTATGAGGACGAGTTGGACTATAAACTGGAACATGATGTAGACGCTCTGCTGAACAAGATGAGGGGGATCAGTTTTGTTGTAAACCCCACTCGTCAGAATGCGATCACCCGTGGCACCCTTTCCAATGATAATTTTGACGGTGAGATGGACGACGCTTCCTATCACCTTGAGAGCATTGAGGAGAAGGAACTGCCTATTGACCCCATCAATGCTTATAACCACATGGCCATCTACTTGCGCTGGTGCATGGAGCACGACCTGATGGGCGAGGACTTCCTGAAAGAATACAGCGAAGTGGCCAAACAGGTCAAAGCCGACCCTGCCAGCGTGGATCTGCGGGAGTTTATCCGGGATGAGCTGGACGGCTGTCTGTTCTCTGTGCTGTTCAATCAGCAAGGTCGCGCCTTTGCCGGTTATTACTACGGAGAGGGCGACAGTCCCTACTATCCTGCCGACATTGATGACTATGCCTGAAATATTTTGGTCCGTCCCGATACCACTCCAATGAATTTCAACAGGAGGCATACTTATTCATCCCATTTGATGAGAAATACTATCAGACCATGGCTCAAGTGATTGAGGAACGCTTTGAAAACTGGCAGGGACAGGACTTCGACGAGGACACGCTGGAGCCTTCCGAAGTGGCTCATGCCATCATGGAGTATCTGGACTGCGAGTGTACCTATTTCCCATCCATGGCAGATGATGACCCCATCATGTCGGCATACAGCTACGCCCGGCGGCTGGGGGTACGGGAGGGCTTTGTTCCCGTACTTATCCAGGCGGATGATGAAACGCTGTTGGAATGTCTGGTAATGAACGCCGACCCGGAGCATGATGCGGACTGCTATGAATTTGACCTCAAAACGGTAGAGGAGTACCGGAAGAAGATGCTCTCCGCTCCTGTTAAGGACGGAAAGGCGATTTTGGAGGAATTGACCGGCCAGCGCAAGGAAGAAGCCGAGGACGATGATCTGGACTGGGAGGAGGAAGTCCTGGGCGAGATGGAGGGCGGAGAACCCAACGACCGCTTCGCAAACTATTGGAACGATGATACCGGAATGACATATCCGCTCATTCTGGCTAAAATTCCGGTAAAGAACCCCTGGGAGATCTTCGCCTACCTGCCCTTTGGAAATTGGAATGAGTGTCCCGACACACCGGACCTGATGGCAGTGGCGAAATACTGGTTCGAGCAACATGGTGCCATCCCTGCCGCCATGAGCCACGATGAATTGGAGTTTGAACTTCCAACTCCGATCTCCAAGGAAAGAGCTATGGAGGTGGCTGTGGAGCAATATGGTTTCTGCCAGATCTGGATCAGAATGAGGATGGAAGCATTGGCTCCTTGGCAGATGTCCTGTGGCAGTCCACCGTCTGGTACTTCTGGTGGGATTGATGGGAGGTGCGACCAATGACAGAATATCAGAAAACCTATATCGAACTAAAAAAACAGTTTGTTGCGACCAATGAAGGTCCAGACAATGTCCGCGCTCTATATACCTTCAAGGAAGAACTTGAGCAGAGTGAGGATCAGCAGGCCAAGGAAGTGCTGGTGGATGTATATGACCTGCTGGACTTTAAGAAGGACGCCTACGAACTGCTCTGCCAAATCGGAAATCGTTCCGATAAAAAGACCCTCAAGCGGCTGGGCACGCTGAAGGACTATGCGGAAAACTGGGGCAATCATTATGCTCTCCCCAAGCCCAAAACGCCGGAGGAAAAGCAGAAAGAAAAGGAACGGCAGGCCCAGCTGGGCCTGCCCGCCTTCCGGTATCACCCAAACCCTCTGGAAACTGGGGCTTTTGAGGAATCCGCAGACGGCGTTGTCTGCGACTGCTGTGGCAAGACGACCCATATTTTCTATACCAATCCGTTCTTTTCCGTGGAGGATATTGCATATCTGTGCCCGGCGTGTATCGCCAGCGGCGAGGCGGCCCGGAAATATGACGGCAGCTTTCAAGATGATTTCTCTGTGGACGATGGCGTAGACGATCCGGAGAAGCTGGACGAGCTGATCCACCGTACTCCCGGCTACTCCGGCTGGCAGCAGGAATACTGGCGGGCCCACTGTGGCGATTACTGCGCCTTTTGGGGCTATGTGGGCGCCAGAGAACTGCGGGCACTGGGTGTGCTGGAGGAGGTGCTGGACGACCCCATGTGGGACGAGGAGCAGAAGGGAATGATCCGGGAATCCGTCAATGGCGGGCATCTGCAATGCTATCTGTTCCAGTGCCTCCACTGCGGAAAACACCTGGTCTGGATGGATTTTGATTGAGGTGGCAACATGGAGAAGAAGGATTTTCCCAAGGGAACCAAGCCCCGTGAGATCTTCGTCTATACCTGTGAGCGGATCGCGGAGCCTTTGAACCCGCTGGGCTACAAATACCGCAAGAGCAAAAATGACATCTACAAAAAAGACGGCATCTTTGTGTTCTCCTTTTACTTTTCCCCCTCCATCCGCTTTGGCTCCACCACTTTTACTGCCTTCTTCGATGTGAGTTCCCCGGTGATTGCCCAGTGGCGCAGTGAGCAGGAAGGGACGGAGGAAACCTATGATGGTATCGTGGGTACCTCCATCGCCCGGCTGACCCACCGGTATGATGACTTCCCCCGCTATGAGGTATCTACTCTGCTGGAGCGGGAACGCTCTATCCAGGAAATTTCCGGGCAGATCCAGGACTATGCACTACCATTCTTTGCCCGGTTTTCCAATCTGCCCAAGCTGCTGGACGATGTGGAACAGGAGGGGTTCTTCCCCCATCGGAAGGGGTTCGATGTCCCTAAGCGGAATCGGGAGTTCATCGAATGCTTCCGGGAGTATCTCCAAAAGCAGTAGGAATCAGCAGAAAGGAAACAACACCTATGTCAAACAGTAGAGTATCCACTTGGAGTGGAATCCGGAACAAATTGGAGAATGACTACCTGTGCCCGGCACTCCGGGGCCACATCCAGTATTTTGCCACCAGTTACAGCAAAAGCGCCGACCATGAGGGCCGGGCCGCCATTCGTGTGGACGGCGTGGAAGTGCTGCGGAGCAACTACTACACCTATTTTGAAAATGTGTGGACGAAATTTCATCACTTGCGCTCCACCACGCTGAAAGATCACGACTCCGCAAAAGAGGCCATCAATCAGGCTCATGCCTATGCGCTGGAGCAGGGCACCTTTGACCAAAAGGTGTTCTATGAGGCGTTTGGGATCTTTGACAACCAGAGCATCGAGAAAAGCCTTGTCAGCGAGAATCCCCTTGTCCGTATCTTTGCCCTTCTGGATCGCAGGCTTGGCAAGCGCCGCCTGCTGGCTTTGGAGGACTCCATGGAGCAGGAACTGGACTGGGTGCGGGCTTTCTATGTGATCCGGTTGCAGGCCGAAGGGCTGATGGAAGCGAATAACATTTAGGAGGAACCACCATGTCACAGATCGCGTCCTTTTATCTGATAAAAAATAACCAGCGGCAGGAGTTGTCCGACGGTGACTGCTCCGGCGCGGTCTATATGGCCATCTGGGACTGGTGTGAGAGCGAACTGGATCTGGATGTCCGTTTTCCTGCTCCCCAGACGGAAGACACCCTGGACTGCGCTCTGCTGGAGGGAGAGCTGGCGTCTCAACTGCTGGCAGCTCTGCGGGAGCAGGATCTCCCGGAGCTGGCCGCTGAAATTGCCCCGGACTGGGATCTGCCCACCGAGGCGGTGCAAAGCGGGCTTAATACGCTGCGCTCCCATCTGGAACTGGTGCAGGGCGATGCTGCTCTGCTGTATGAAATGACATGAGAACGGAGGGATACCATGCTGGCAAAGCGGTTTGAACACATTTTACATGATCTGGGCATGGCTGGGCTGGAACACCCTCTGTTCTACCATGCACCGGTGGGCATTCGTTTTAAGATCGGCGGGGAGGAACCAATCTATCTGGATAGGCGTGCGGCGAAGCTGAAAACCAACCCCGCTTATGTTCAGGGGGCGCTGGACCGAGCCGCCGCGATCTATCGGGCACTTCCGGCGGTGCCGGACCTTCTGCGGATCGACGGGTATCCCGATGAAGAACCCGCCGAGTCCCTGCTGACCGTTATCCGGCAGCGAGTGGGCCTCCCAGTTCCCGATGAACAACTTTCGGCCACAGAGCAGGATGAAGATGGGGATACCCATGCACAAGTGCAGTTTTACTGGGATCTCAGCAAGATCAGCTTTCAACCAGAGCTGCTTCTTCGGGAAATCATTCTGGGGGACATCGGCGGCTGGAACGGCTTTGTGTCCAGCGTCTATCTGGCTGGGCCGGGGCCGTTCCTCTACCATTTGTACGATGACCGTGGGCTGGATGTGCTGGGCGGCTCACAGAAGCTGCTATTGCCTCTCTATCATCAATTTCATGACTGGATTTTGGAATACGATCTGGAGAAGATTGACCAGATGTTCGCTCCAGCAAAAGAATGACTGCATAACAGAAAAGGAGACATTGCTATGGGACTTGATATTTACGCCGGGCCGCTGACCCGGTACTATTCTCACAACTGGAAAACTGTTGTTCAGCAGTGGGCGGAGGAAAACGGATACACCTTTAACCGGATCACCCCGGATGGAGAACCCGCCGACAACGAGGAGGAGCTGTCCCCGGCTGAGATCCAGGCGGCAGTGGAGGACTGGCGGGATCAGATCTTAGCCGCCATTTCCCAGCCGAACCAGCCGCACTACACTCCATGGCCGGAGGACAACGAGCGGCCCTATTACACCGATAAGCCGGATTGGGATGCCTTTGGCGCTATGCTGCTGGTGGCCGCCTGTCATACATACGAGGAACCGGTGCCTCTCACCGTGGAGAAGGACTGGGACTTCGGGGAGCATCCCCTGATTGCCCGCCTTGCATCGGACGAGGAGCGGGTGTGGTCCCTGCTTCGGGGCGCGACTTGGTGGCTTCCCCTCACCGACAGCTTTCTATTCCAAGGCCCTCTGCCCACCGATGATCAGACGATGATCGCCACCTTGGGCGGACTGCGGAAGGAGCTGGAAAAGCTGAACCAGCTGGCATGGCAGGCCGATGAGGACACTATCCTTGGTTGGGCAGACACGGAGGGATACCCGGTAGACGGAACCGTAGACTCAGATGGACAGTACAGCAAGGCAGACATCCCGGAACACACCCAGTATGACACCCAATCCTTGGCCAAGTTTGCCTTCTCCGTGTTCTGGCGGGCCATGCGGTTTGCCGAGGAGCAGCAGGTGCCTATCCTGCTTGACTATTAAAGAGAATTCGTCAGGGGGTGGAGACCGTGGAACAAAAACGGCCGGCAGATATAATTCAGGAACTTCTGGACTACCTGTGGAACGGCCTGGGCCTGGAGGAAAAGGGCTGGAAGCGTCTGAAAAAGGGCGACTTCAAAAAGAAAATGAAAAACGGGCTGACCTATCAGATCTGGTTTGACCGGAGCCGCTACAACTACATAGACTACGAAATCGGCCATGGGAATGTGGAG
>ENA-OQIO01000136-OQIO01000136.1-human-gut-metagenome-genome-assembly--contig:-NODE-136-length-35445-cov-3.064726_pt1 | contig 35445 bp, 40 predicted proteins | sample MGYA00242573_ERZ504737 | MGnify/ENA primary metagenome ERZ504737 (study PRJEB26092, sample SAMD00036203) | human gut metagenome | host: Homo sapiens | study: EMG produced TPA metagenomics assembly of...
CCGGAAATTTTTCCTTTAATTTTCTCCCCAGTTTAATACCATTCAGTTCTTCCATCGAAATATCTAAAATTCCGATATCAATGTTGCTGATATTTTCAAGCATTTGATTTGCAGACGCAAATTGCTCTATATGATAAGCAATCTTTTGACTTGTAAAAATCTTATGCAGCATAGTCACTGCACACTCAAGATCTGCTATATCTCATCACAGACAACAATTTCCAGCATAGCACTCACCTTCTTTCTCATTTATATATCGGCTCAATCTTTATTCTGTTTCAAATCTCACCTATAAAAGATATCACATGAAACAAAATATTATGGTATTTCTTCACCAAATACGATTTTTTAACACGAAATACGATTAAAAAGAAAAGCAGTAAACCATTTGCTCCTGTTAATACACAAAAGCACTGTATCTCAAACTCTTTGAAATACAATGCTTCCTCGTATTTTCTATATCGTCATATTGATATTATTACTTTACTATCCACATTTACTATCCGCCACACCCTTTGGGAGTGGCAAAAAACAACCTTAGCAAGCACTGCCTGTGTCATGACACAGGCGAAATCCCCCACACTTTCCTATCGTCTGTGTGGTCGAATTTCCATAGGGAAGTATCCCTAACCCTCTCTCGATTTTTCTTCGGTTATTCTTCATTTTACCGTCGAAATGCATTGACCTTTCCTGCCGTTTTTGCTACAATTTGCTATGGGTAATTACACCCAAAATTGAATAAAACATGAAACAGACTGTTGTAAAATCGAACATTTTACAGCAGTTTTTTTGTACCCAAATTTAGAAAGGACGTGGCACAATGGCAAACCGAAACCGCACCCATCCGGTGCAATTTTATCTCAGCGATGATGAGCAGTACATCCTCAACACCAAATTCAAAGCATCCGGCATGAAGAGTATGTCTGCGTTCCTGCGCAAGCTGATCTTATATGGATATGTGTATGATGTTGATTACAGTTACCTGCGAAATTATAATACGGAGTTGGGACGTATCAGCTCCAATTTAAACCAGATCGCAAAGAGGGTAAACAGCACCGGAAACATTTATCAAGAGGATATAAACGAAGTAAAGGAGTTGATGAATAAAGTATGGCGTACACAAAAATCCATGCTATCAAAGCAACCGTTGATAAAGCGATAGACTACATCTGCAACCCCGAAAAGACCGATGAAAAAATGTTCGTTTCCTCTTATGCCTGTTCTCCGGAAACCGCAGCTTATGACTTCAAATATACCCTCGACCACTGCCGGGAAAACAGTCCAAACAAAGCCTATCATCTGATACAGGCTTTTGCTCCGGGAGAGGTCGGTTTTGAAGAAGCGCACCACATTGGAAAGGAGCTTGCAGATAAACTTTTAGAGGGAAAATATTCGTATGTTGTTACCACCCATATTGACAAAGAACACGTTCATAATCACATCATTTTTTGTGCCGCTGACAACATCGAACACAACAAATATCACGACTGCAAACAGTCCTATTACCACATCCGTAAACTGAGTGATGAACTGTGCAGGGAACACAATCTTTCCGTCATCATTCCGGGTGCCCAGCGTGGCAGAAAATACGAAGAATGGCAGTCCGACCAGAATGGTTCTGCGTGGAAAACGCAGATCAGAAAGGACATCAATTTCTGCTTCAAGTCGGCTTCCACTTACGAAGAATTTCTGCTTCTGATGAGAGCCAAAGGGTATGAAATCAAAGGGGAAACTTTTGAAGAAGGAGCTGCCAAATACATCTCATTCCGCCCTCTGGATAAAGAGCGTTTTGTGCGTGGCAGTACAAGGTCTTTGGGTAAGGAATACACAAAAGAACGTATCAAGGAACGCATCGAAAGGAAACGGGAGCGAAAGGCAGTAATCCCCAAAAGGGACTACTCTGCCCGCAGGCTCATTGACACCTCGGACGAGAAATTTAGAAGCAGTCCGGGACTGCAAAGGTGGGCTGCCATTGAGAATTTAAAAATCGCCGCACAGAGCTATAATGAAGTCGGCTCCCTTGCAGAACTGGAACACAAAATTGCGGTGAAAACCGAAGCCGGAAAGTCTGCAAAGCAGAGCGTGGTGGAACTGGAACACCGCATCAAAGACCTTGCAGAAATCATCAAATATGCACAGCAGTACAAAGACAACCGCTCCTATCATATCGCTACAAAAAAGCCAAGAACCCGGACGCATATTTCCGCAGATACGAAAGCCAAATTATCCTTTATGGTGGCGCAAGACACATGCTTGAACAAGCGGGCATAAACTTAAAGGGCTTGAATGTCGATAAGCTAAAAGCAGAGTATCAGGAACTGATGAAGCAGAAAAGCGAGCTGACTTCCACCTACAAGAAATGTGAAAAAGAGGTTCAATCATTAAACCGAAAACTGGAAAATCTGAATCAATACCTCGGTCAGACGCAGCCCGATCCGGTGCAGGCACAACAGACAAAAAACAGAAATCACAGCTTATAAAAATGGGGGAGAATCCTATCCCATAGATAGCACTCTCCCCTCTGAATCAATTTTGTTCTTCATCTAACCATTCTTTTAATTTTTTCTGTAACAGTTTCTTATCCGGCAAATATAATTTATACTCTTTTGCATAAATATTAGCATTTTCCGGAAGTGTCAAATCTACCAGAGCCTCATCACTTTGCTTGCAGAGTAAAATACCTATTGTTGGATTTTCTCCCTCAATTTTTTCATAGCGATCATAATAATTTACATACATCTGCATCTGTCCTAAATCCTGATGTGCAAGCTCATCAATCTTAAAATCAATCAAAACATAACACCTTACCCCATGATTTTTCTCAATCAATTTTATATGTCAAAAATTTGCCAAATTAAAAAAGCAGGTAGCCAGCCATTGCAACTGACTACCCACTCGATACCGCTATTCTTCTACCGCTTCTAATGAATTTTCCGCAAATTCCTTATCTGTCATGCCATCCAACTTTCTCAACACCTGCCTAGAAAGATCTTCCATATCGCTGTCCTTTATGTACGGCATTATCCGTCTGATTTTTTCCATCATCTTCATTCTGTTCTGTGTCTCAAAAACACACATGAAATTGATTTCTTCTACTGTGAATTTATTCATCATCCTACATCTCCCTATGTGAATTTTTTGATTTTTCCAGTTCCTTCGTATCCTTATTGTTTCCCTGTGTTGCTTCCTTCTGTTTGGCTGCAAGTCGCTCTTTTAGGGAAGAACGTGCCTGCGGTTTTTCCCGCTGTTCTTTCTTTTCTTCCTCACGATTGAATTTCTCCACCCCATTATTAAGCCTGTCATCAATCATGTTATAATTCTGTTCCTCCAGTTCCTCGATCTTAGCAAGCGGCTTGTATTCTGCCAATTTCACAAGCAGTTCCTTTGCTTGTCTCTCACTGTCCTCGTCTATCCCCTCGTCAATAGATGCCTGTAAGAAAATACTTAGAGGTTTCACATTTCCAGTTCTTATATCATCAGCAATCATTTGTATCTGTGATTCTCTGTCTGATACCGAATCTCTATATCCATATGTATCAATCTCATAAGATAACTGGTCAAGTTCTGCCGCAAGTGTCTGTATCTTCTGCTCTTTTGTCTCCATATCAATCACATCTTTCTCCGGATATGCCGCAATCAGCTTTTTAATTGCGTCCTGCACCTTTGGTGTATCACGAAGCTCCGGTGTATAATTCAGGAAATCCACATCAATTCTCTTGCCGCTTACAATGTCTGCCTGCTCATCTTCCATTCTTCAGTCCCCTCGATGTGCATATTTACACCAATAGAAGGAATCCCATGCATACGGGAAGGATCAATGGCATTGTAAAGTTTCATAGCTTCCTCTATCGTTTCAATGCCCTCATGGTATTCACCCATATTATGAAATTCCCCACACTCCGCAACGGTAAATGTGATATGGACTGTCTCTGGTTCAATTACAGGCTCTTTTTCCAGTTCAGAAAGCACTTTTTCTTCTGATACAAGTGCGTTTTGTTCCTGCACCAATTCTCTCCCCTGCGTGACAAGCTGATTGTTGATCTGCTCCTGCTGTGCCTTCTCCTGCAGGTAAGTTTCCACCTCCGGAAGATAAGTCTCCAATGTTCCGGTTCTGCTCTCTGTAATCGGGTTAATATCCACCTGAATACCAGCGATATAAATGCTGTCCTCATGTAGCATATTGAAAAGGTCATCTTCTCTGGTTGAGCCTGTGTATTCCACAACTACATCCAAATCCGAATTTTCCTGCTCAATACCTCTGCATCGGCTTCCGGCTACAACCACATCCACAATCTCTGCATCCAGACCGTACTCATCTATCTGTGACTGCACATAGGCATATACCATCTTTTCTATGTCATCTGCACTCTGTCCGTCCAGACTATGAAACAATTCCTCTGTCTTTGCCCGAAAATCTGCAACCACATCCGGATTGTTCTCTCTAAATTCTGCCTGCTTTGCTTCCAAGTCTGCCTGTTCCACTTCCTCTGCTTTTTCAGATAGTTCCTCAAAATCAACAATCTCCGCTTCGGAACCTGCATACACCTCGCCCTGCAAAAATTCATCACGATAATACTGCTCTGTAACCGCTGAAAAGCGTGGTTCTTTCAGGTCTGCAATCACCATATCCATTGCACGCTGAATGGTAATATCCGGGTTGTCATAAACACCGCCATCCAGTAAATGATACTGCTCATTCAGAATGGAATAATCATATCCCTCCTCACATTCGTGCATCAGGATATAACGGTCTGCGATATGAACCGCAAGCTCCGTCTCTATCTCATTTTCCTTGCCCTCCAGTGTCAGCATGAACTTCGGCAGTTCTGTAAATCCAAAAGAATCTACAAAGTGTGCGCTGTTTTCCCCGTTCTCATGTAATACCACAATATCGCTGACCGACAGTGAATGTGCTTGTAGTCTGCCGGATGGTCAATATTGAACTTTGTATAGATTGCTTCCAGTGTTTCCGATTGCGTCCGTCCCTGCAATTCTGACAATTCGCCCAAATACACCAGTTTATAATTTTCCGGCAATACCGCATCAAAATTGTCTTTGGTTATTCCCATACGCTTCAGGCTTTCCGTTCCCTCAAAGCGGAACTTGTCCAGTTCGGGATTATCCTTTAACTGGTAAATACCGTATTTATCGGTATTTCCATATAAAAGCAGTGCTTCCCTGTTGGAATTACTCTCTGTAAGTTCTTCCTGCATCATGAGAAGTTTCCGTTCATTCTGCCAGTCCCCTTTTTCTATTCCGCACATTCCATCATGCTCTAAAATCTGTTTTCTATCAGCTACAGTACTCTCGGAACCATCCGTATGCAAAAGATACACAGGCAAGTCATGGTCAAATAGTTCCAATGCCCTTTCCTGTGTTAGTGGAAGCATTTCAATCCATGTATAGCCATACTCCTGCATTTCAGATATTCCGACCATGCTATCCGGCAGTGCGTCGATTTCTGCCTGTGCATCAAACATTGCTAATGCAACATCCTGATTTCCATCCACTTCCTGTGCATAGATATGTTCTGCAAGCTCCCTGGTTTTTTCAATGTTCCCCAGCTTGTAGGCATAATTTACAATCAAATTTCTTTCAGCCTCGGAAAAGGCAGGCTGTCCATGTTCCAATCGGTTAATGATATGCTCTGCATGTTGCATGACAGACAGTTCCTCCACATCCGTCAGACCTGCATCAAAATCGTATTCATAATCCCAAAAATCCGGCATATTTCCATTTAATCCCTTACTACTGGACGCAAGTAACGTGATTTTCGCTCCCTGCTTTTCCATATATGAAAGGTAATTGCCATCCCATTCATTTTCATAAAGAGAAGCCATATCTTTAAGAATTTTCCCGACATCTTCCCTCGATATATTTGTGATTTTCAAGACCTCCCATTCGCTTTCAAAGACGGAAGCGAACTTAACAACCACATCATCGGCATTGATCGGCTCCATTGCCTTATCATAGATCGCCTTTCTCTCCTTCATATCAATCAGCTCATCTGTATCTGTGTTATAACGCACATCCAGATGATACTCTCCGTACTCTCTGGAATCCTGATTGCCGATTTCCGTTGTCCATGCACCCCTGCTTTCCAAATATGCCTGTATGCTCAACTTGTCATCGTCTGTCATTTCTGACAATGCCTGCATCAGTTCCGGTCTGTCCATGCCATATACATCAAGCAGACTGAACTCTGAAAGGTCAGTATTCTGTATGAGGAGAATACTTTCCTTTGTCTGTTCCTGTGATACTTCCCTGTTCCTTTGTAATTCCTGTAATTGTTCCTCTATCCCGGTAATCAACTCCGAAGCTGTCCTCCGTATCGTATCCATGGAAGCTCTCAGTTCCTTGGTATCTCTGCCACTGCTCCATCCGGCAATATATCCAAAGGAATAATCGGAAGTGTCCACTCCAAAATGCTGACATACTGTATAAGCTATGCTCTCAGCTTCCACTTCTTTGGTATTGCGGTCTTTTTTCATCTGCTCATCTTGCTCCACTTCCTTGCTGTGCAGCTTGGAGTGAGCCACCTCATGGATCATGGTCTTTAAGGTCTGGCCCTCGCTCATGTTTTCCTGCACCGCAATCCGCTTTGCTTCCCTGTCATAGTAGCCTTTGGAATCTCCGGCTATCTCCTCCAGTTCAATCGGTACTGGTGAAATGGCTTCTACTGCACGAATCATATCCTGATACCCTTCCACATCTGAAAGAAGCTCCTTTGCCGCAAGTTCCGGTATCGGCTTTCCGTCTGTCTGCGCCACATCAAAAACGGATACTGCCCGGAATGCCGGAATTGTTATCTCGACTTCTTCTTTCTGCGGATTTCCGTCCTTATCAAGTAAAAGTTCTTGTGTGACCGGATCAATCTTGTCCCTCTCCTCTTTGATTTTATAGGGTGCCGGGGCAAGGATACGAATACCCTTTTCCCCCTTCTTAACGTGCCTGTCAAAATTCTTCTGCCAAGCCTTGAATCCGGCCACTAACGTAGCGTCTGGCTTTTGCATCGCAATTAACATAGTATTGTTAAAGCTGTAATTATGGAATTTTGACATGGTATTCAGATAAGTCTTGTACTTCTCGCTTTCAAAAAGCTCCTTGATACCCTGCTCTAGCTTCTCCGTTATTTCCTGTACTTTCTGTTTTTCTGTTTTAGATTCTGCCATAGTATTTCCTCCATCTGCTTATTTTTTGCATGACAAAAGGCAGCCATTATTGACTGCCTTTGCATAACTACGATATTCACTTATAAACCTTTATCATTACTGCCCGTATTCGTTTTGATTTCTGCAATGTACTCCTGTCTCCTTTCTGCACCTGTCACTGTAAATGTTTTTACAAATAAAAAAGACAACCAAGATTTTGTTTCTTAATTGCCTGTTTCTATGCTATTAAATTTTTATTGAACCGATAACCAACTCCCCAAACAGTCTGTATATAGCTTGGCTTGCTAGGATTATCCTCTATCTTCTCCCGAATATTCCGGATATGGCTCATGACGATGTTGTAATCGCCGGAATAGGATTCTTTCCACACAATGTCATAAATCTGTTCCTTACTGAACACTATTCCCGGATGCTTTGCAAAAAGCTTCAAGATTTCAAACTCGGTATATGTAAGCTCTATCTCCTGATTTTCCCGAATGATTACCCGTTGAACCTCATCTATCATAAGACCTTTGAAATTCAACAGATGCTCGTTCATACCTGACATCTGAATGACTTCTTCCTGTTCCTGAAAAATATCTGTTCTGCAATGAACTGTTGGATAAATTAACCCGCATTATTCCACCCTCTCCTGTAAATTACCTAATCTGTTCAGCACTTCATACATCCGGCCATTGCCAAATATATAATTTTGCAAAACAAGCGGCTTCCCCACCTGCCTGCTTTCCCGGTACAGCTTCATATAAGCATCCTTCGCTTGATAAAAGCTGTCTTCCAATTCTTCCATCTCTTTTGTTGGCATTTCAAAAATTTTCCCCTGAATGACCTGCCCCTGGGCTGCTATTCTTGCACAGGATTTCTGCCATGCCGCTTCCTGCTCAAATTGTATATCCAGCCACTCTATCTCATCTTCTTTTGTCAGCGGCGTCCATCTACCTTATAATACTGTTCATTTTCATAGCGCTGTTCAATTTCAGAATACAGCCTTGCATAACTCAATCCGCAGGCATTTACAACATCAGTATAGTCATACTGCCCTTTTTCTTCCCTAATTTCTTTTAATATTCCGGCTCTCATATCGCTGAACGATGTAACCGAATGCACAACTGTATGCTTAATTTTATCCATTAAATTTTCCCTGTTTTTCGATAATTGAGAAACCTCTAAAATATCCTTATGAAACACTTTCTGGTCTTCATTTTGGCTTTCCTGTTTTCCCAAATATTCCCTATCAAACTTGAAAAAATCCGGCAGATGAATAGGATGACTTAAAAATGTAATTGACATATCTCTTTCTCCTTACTTAAAAGCACTATCCGTAACCGCTTCCGTCATAGCATTTGCTTCATAAGCATTAGACGCTTTTGACAACAGCCTTTCATTGTTCCACGACCGTAATAATCGGCTTCTTTCCTGTTCCTGCTTTGCAATCTTTTCATTCAACATTTCCTGCTGCTGTTTTTTAACCTGCGCCCGTTTTTCCAGATATTCTTCCAAAAGCTCTTTTTGTCTATCTTTCTTGTTGCTTGTCTTTTTATAAAAACTGTTTTGTGAACGAGCATAAAATTCCGATTGATTATTAACACCAGACCATGAATCGCCCCTATAATCTTTAGCAGTAGCTCCTACAGTGAGCACCATAGAAGCTTCCAACGGTGCAAAGGACGAAGTTAAGTCACGTTTAAGTGCTGATAATATCTTTTCCCTGTACTCCGGATCATCTTTCATATTCTTAAATGCTTCCTCTGATATGTTGATAGCCACATTGGTTATAGTTCTATTTCTGGGTATCTTATCAATTTCAGCATAAAATTCCTTTTTGAAAATCGCCATTTCTTCCGCTTCTGATAATTCCTTTGTATTGCCCGTTTCTCCCGTGCTGTTTACGCTCTTTGTACTTTTCGTTGTTGCAACATTGTTCTGATAATAACTCTGTCCTACTCCACTAATAGCCATTTTTAATCCTCCTTTATCAGCACTTTTTCATAATATCCGATAGTATGCTTGTTGCTGTTCCTTGTTTGTAATTTATACTTTTAAAGGCTACCAAAAACTTCTCTTTAGCCTGCTCCATTATTGATACTGCGGTTTTCTGATATTTTGTATCAAACATTTGAGCCTTATCTTGTGTTTTTACTTCATTTTGAGGGCTATTTCTACGGAAATACCATGAACTGTCTGCGTTTTCAAATGCTTTATTGGTTTGTTGACAGGTAATATATCCTTCTAAATTTGCCAGACGCATTTTAAAGGCTTCGTCCAATCCGGCTAAATCTTCGTCAAGTGTCAATGACCTTTTCCCCGTAAGTTCGTAGGAAACTTCACGATCTCCATTTTCATGTTCTTTTACGATTTCATTATAACGGGTTTCATATGTATCCATTATAGATTTCATCACATCTTCAACATTATAATTCCCGTCTTTTAATGTTAGGCTGCTAATATCCCGCATTGCGGTATAGTGTTCCCAAGCAACCTCATTTGTATTTTGTATTGTCAGTTCCCTGACATTGGTATAATCCGAATCGGGTTCAAATTTGCTTGCCATTTCCCGCAGCATATTTCTTCCTGCATCAGAAATAGAAAGATTTGCCGACTGCTTCACCATCTTTGAGATTGCTTCCCTAACAGTTGCTTTTCCCCGTATATAATTTGTAGTCGTTCCCAAATAATCATAATTATGTCCGACTCCATTAATAGCCATTTCCTAATCCTCCATTGTCATCAATTTTTTATATTGCCGCCCCTGCCCCCTTGCAATAAGTCCGGGCAGTCCGCAAAAGCAAAGGTTTATGCGCCTTGCGGAATATGAACAATTTCTCCTTATGCCTTTATATCAAAACTTGCCCCTGTCGGCGCAGATGTACCAGAAACCGCAGCTAAGAGGTTCTGCGTAACACTTTTTACATCAGTGCCAGTAGCTGATATTGTAAACGTTTCATCTTCTGTCAGCTTCTCCAACTGCGCCTTTTTCTCTGCCCGTCTCTTAGCTGCCTTTTCTTCTGAGATTTTTCTTTCCTCACGCTTTTTCTATAATCTTTCTTTTTGTTTCTTTTCCGCATTCAATGTAGTTGAATTTTGTTTTGAACCACTGGTTCTTGTCATACCTCCGCAAGTAACAGAAGCATTCCCATCGGCATCTATTACAGTTGTAACACCATGTATCACTGCATTATCAGCTTTGGCTTGTGCAAACATTCTATTCTGTCCCGGTACTGCACCAGTTAAATTAAACTCTACTTTCTTGGCAAATTCCGGATCATTTGCCATTTTCTTTAGACATTCGCTAGAAAGATTTATTACCACTTTATTTTCATTTCCACTCATAAGACTGCTACCCGTATTAAAAGTAATCTCCGGGAACTTTTTACACAGTTTCTCATAATATTCCTGCACTTTGTCCTTGCTGTTTGTCTTTACCTCCGTTGCTACATTAGTGTTTCACACTCTTCTACTTCGAGAATTAATTGCTTTTTCATATCCTGTCATAAAACTCGCTATGTTAAACAATTCCACCGTGCTTATATTGCTGTTCCCGAAGCTTATCCAACGATTTTGCTCCATCCGGGCTATACAAATCCAATAATTCCAAAAAATTACCAGACTCCTTACACCCATTCAATATCATACGCATACTATCCGCATCTTTACCGAATAACATACCCAACAGACTCATATCATACTGATTTTGACTATCACTTAATACTCCCTGCTGATGTAAATCCTCCATAAAACCATAAGAACGAACCTCGGAACCTATTCGCATCGCCACATTATATAAATCCGGATCAACAGTATGAAGATAATTTAGGTAGCGTGTCTCAATATTTCTATTGGGCGTGCCGCTCATCATCCAATTTGCTATATCTTCCAAAGATGCACCTATGGCAGCATCATCAATCAAATGCATCTGCCATCTTCCGCTTTCAGTCTTTGTAAAGGTATATTTTCCATCTTCCGAATACAATGTATTTGACCATGAGTTTTTTGGAGCCGCCTGGTCTCTGACAAGCACTTCAAATGCATCCATTGCAACTCTGTCTGGGATACACTTTTTCTCATCTGTTGGTAATTCCATTTTCCCCAATGCTACTGCAGTTTGCACTAGTTCATAATCCGATATGTTTTCTCCATGATAAAAATAAGAATTTTGTTCTTTCAATTTATCAAATGATGCCGGTAGTTTTACTTCTGCCAACTGTTCTTTGGAAACCTCAGTCCAATCTTCTTTTTTCTTACTACCTGCGGTCTGCATCTGCACTCTCGGACCGTTTGTAATCTTTGTACCATATTTTGCATTTACCATATGTTCTGTTATTGTCACATGTGCAAACTGAAATAAACTCCTTTGGTTTCTTGTATTTCCGTAACCTTCAACTTTCACAGCATATGGAAATGATGACTTCGTATTCAAAACAGAGTAAGTACCTGTATAAAATGTATTTGCCGCTTGTATTCTCATAATATAACCTCCAATCCAAACAGAAACAGCGTCTATTTTCACATTCAATCCCTTGAAAACAGACGCCATCCTTAGCTCATAATATTTATCGACATTTATTCATTTTTCTTTACAGAATGGAACGAAACCTGAAATTTGGGCGTGCCTCTTACTATATCTGTAACCCTATAAGTTTTCGATACTCCTTTGCATTTTCACAATCTGATACAATTCCTGATTGCGCATCCAAGCAAAACGGTAACATCTGCCAATCCTCATTGCCACATGCTCCTACCAATAACAATTTTCTGCCATAAATGACCTCCATTTTGTACGATAAAAGGCAGCCACTACTGACTGCCCTTACATCAACTGCTATAACATTTTTAATAATCCTGCTTTATTCCCAACCCGAATAGTGCTGACAGGTTGGGAATAAAGTTGGGAATAAAACTTTTTTTATAAAATCTGATCTTTCCCCTTTGCCTTATCCACTGCATCCCTTCCTGCAGGTGTCCCAGACACTCTTGCCTTCATTGCTGCGAGCCTTTCTTGCAATGAAGTCCGTTCTGCTGGTCGGTCTGACAGCTTATCATCCGTAACCGTTTTTCCAAGATTACTCTGCTTTGCTGGCATATCAGCAACCTCATCCCCTTTTTTATCCACCGATTTCACATCTTCATGTGTTTTTTCCGGTTCCGTGGCTTCGTCATCCATGCCAATCGCATCATCGCCCTTTTCATCCATGTTAAGCAAGGCATTAAGTTCTGCAAGACGTTCCAGTTTCTCGGAAAGCTCCGCTTCCTGCGGAAACGGCTTGTCTACTTCTGCTTTTGCTGTTTCAAGCTGATGTTCCACATTGGAAAGTTTCGTCTGTGCTTCCTCAAGTTGTGCTGGCATTGCTTCCAGTGCATTGTTGATTCTTGTGATATTTCCGAGCGGATCAGTGCCGACTTCCATCGGATGGCTCATGGCTCCTTTGACATTCATTACAAATTTATTGTTGAAAGAATCAAAAGTTACATTCAGCTTAAATCCAAGATATTCCCCTACATCCGCACTGGCATTGATGCCTTTGATTTCCTTACACATGGCTATGATTGCAGTTCCTGCTTCCTTTTTATCTGTATATGGCTTTCCTCCCACCTGCATGAAAAATTGTTCCTTATCCTCCGGCTTATTTTTCGCATATTTTTCCATATCAGCGGTAAAACCTTCGATACGTTCCTTGAAAATAGCGATCTGATGCGGATAATGCTGTGTGATGTTATCCTCCAGCCTGTATTTCTGACTGGTATGGTTTGCCTTCATCAGTTTCAATTTCGATACCTGAATATCGAGATCCATCTTTTCTTTTATGTAGGGATTACCTGTTGCAAGTGCCTTAACCTCCGCATAGGAAAGTGCCGCTTCGTCCACATCCTCACAGCTTCGCACCGGGGATTTACTGGTCATGATCTGTCCGATAAATTTCTGCTTATTCTCAATGAGCTGCCATGAGTAACTGTCAAATGTACCTTCCGTAACATAACGAAATATCTTGACCTTATCATTCTGGTTGCCCTGTCGTAAGATTCTTCCCTCCTGCTGTTCAATGTCAGAAGGTCTCCAAGGCACATCCAGATGATGCAATGCAATCAGTCTGTCCTGCACATTCGTACCGGCTCCCATTTTGGCGGTGGAACCTAATAAAAACGAACCTGTCCGCTTCTTACTTTTGCAAACAGCTCCGCTTTTCTGAGTTCTGTATTGGCATCATGGATAAATGCTATCTCATTCTCCGACACTCCTTTTTTCATAAGCTTATTTTTTATATCCTCATACACATTGAAAGTGCCATCGCCCTTCGGTGTCGATAAATCACAGAAAATCAACTGTGCTGACTTCTGCTCTTTGGTATCTTGCCATATCTCATAGGCTTTCTCCACACAGGTTGCCGCTTTTGAATTTTCCTCATCCGGCAGCATATCGTTGAGCAGCCTCTGGTCAAGTGCCAGCTTTCTTCCGTCATTGGTAATCTTTAGCATGTTGTCCTCGTAAGGCTGTACCTGCCTGTCCCGGACTGCTTCGGCACGTTCCGCTAGGGACGCTACCATGTCTTTCTGGAACTCGCTCGGCTTTAGAACCACATTTTCATATTCTGCTTCCGGCACAGGAAGTTTTAACATATCCGGTGTCTGAATGTCCGCACTCTCCTTGAAAAGAGCAATCAGCTCCGGCAGATTGAAAAACTTCGCAAATCTTGTCTTTGCCCGGTATCCGGTTCCTTCCGGTGCAAGCTCTATGGCAGTCTGTGTTTCCCCGAAAGAAGCCGCCCATGCGTCAAAATGTCCCAGTCCCAGCTTCTGAAGCGTACCATACTGAAGATAACGCATATTCGTATAAAGCTCCGTCATGCTGTTGGAAATCGGTGTTCCAGTCGCAAAGGTCACACCCTTGCCGCCTGTAATCTCATCAAGATACTGGCACTTGGCAAACATATCGGAGGACTTCTGTGCTTCTGTCTGTGCGATGCCTGCCACATTCCTCATTTTCGTATAAAGGAACAGGTTCTTGTAATTGTGGCTCTCATCCACAAACAGCCTGTCTACACCCAACTGCTCAAAAGTCACGACATTATCCTTACGGCTCTGGTCATTTAACTTGTCAAGCCGCACCTGCAATGCTTTCCTCGATTTTTCCATCTGCTTAATGGTATAACGCTCCCCGTTGTCTCTTTTTGCCTGATCAATAGCAAGCTCAATCTCATCAATCTGTTTTTCGATTGTGGCTGCCTGTCTTTCCTGTGATAACGGGATTTTTTCAAACTGACTATGCCCGATAATAACGGCATCATAATCACCTGTTGCAATACGGGAACAAAATTTCTTACGGTTGGCGGGTTCAAAATCCTTTTTCGTTGCCGCAAGGATATTTGCTCCTGGATATAACCGTAAGAAATCACTTGCCCATTGTTCAGTCAGGTGGTTCGGCACCACGAATAATGACTTTTGGCATAGTCCCAGACGCTTGCTTTCCATTGCCGCCGCTGTCATTTCAAAGGTCTTTCCGGCACCAACGTAGTGTGCAAGCAGGGTATTATCCCCATACAGCACATGGGCAACCGCATTTTTCTGATGCGGCTTTAATTCAATATCCGGTGTCATGCCCGGAAATTTCAGATGCGAACCGTCATATTCTCTTGGTCTGGTGGAATTGAAAAGCTCATTATATTTTGCCACAAGTGTCTGCCTGCGCTCCGGATCATGGAATACCCAGTCCTTAAATGCTTCCCTTATCGCTTCCTGCTTCTGGCTTGCAATCATGGTTTCCTTTTTATTAAGTAACTCTTTTTTCCTTTCCATCTTCCTCAATGGTATCATAAACTCTTGTGTCTTTCAGATTTAAGGAATCTTCCAGTATCTTATAGGCATTTACCCGGCTTGTACCATAGGTCATGTTGACAAGCGTATTTCCAAAATCAGCGTTTTTCCCTTTAATGTTCCACTCTCCGGTCACACCCGAAAACTGCACCCCAATCGTATCTCTGCGGAATAAATGCTCCGGTGTCTGGAACGTATCACGCATGAAATCATTGATATATTTTGGATCAATCCATGTGGCACCAATACGCACCTCAATCTCCGATGCGTCCAGCTCCCTCGGCTGTACCTGCGTAAGAGCCTGCACATTTGGAGCATATTCCGGATGATTTTCTGCATAGGTTGCTGCAATGGCAAGTTTCTCACGCACATTTCCGCTGAGATACTGGTCTGCTGTCTCCCAGACATCGGTAAGCGGGTTCTGGAAAATAACACCACGAAGCTCCTCAATCAGCGTATCCTTGTCCTTTTCAGTCAGCTCTGCCATATAATCAAGGTCGATTTTAGCTTTCTCTGCTAAAGATACTGCTAATGCTTCACTTGCAGTATCCACACTTGTGACCACCTCTGCCCTTTTAATGGTACGCTTCGTGAACATATCCGCTTTTCCCTTGAAATTGCCCTCATCATCAAGTTTTTCCAAAGAACACAACAGGCAATAACTGCTGTCCTGATTAAAGGCTCTCTTATTCGTCTGCGAATTGATCAGACCATATTTTTTCGAGAAGGAATCGTATAATGTGTTTAATTCCGCCTGTTTTCCCTTGATTGCCGCATCGGAATATTCCTCAAGCTGCATATCAATCAGCTCCTGCGTACAGTTACGGATTGCCACCATTCCCTTGATACGTTCTTTTGCGGTGTCTGATACTTCCACAGGCTTCATGACAGAATTTTCACGGTAATACACTTCATTCTCAACTACGGTATAGCTGAAATTTTTAACGGACGGATCAGCAGGAATACTCTGCCTGCTCATGTCATCCGCAAGCTCCTCATCCAGATCAATCGTATCAATCTGTCCTGTAATATTTTGAAGTGCTTTCGCTAACTGCTCCTCAAATGGGCTGCTGTCATCTGCCTTACAGGTGCTTTCCATGCCATAAGGACCGGATACCATTTCCATCTTTCCTACGATCTGCTCCGGGTGCTCTGCAAAGTAAGCGTTCATTGTAATGCCATTTGCGTCCTCTCCCAGATGTACCCAGTCCGGCTCACGCTCCACCATGCGGTCACGCTTCTGGAAAAATAAAATATCCGAAGTGACCTCGGTTCCTGCATTTGCCTTAAATGCGGTATTCGGAAGTCTCACTGCACCAAGCAGGTCTGCTCTTTGTGCAAGGTATCTTCTGACTTCCGGACTTGCCTTGTCCATGGTTCCCTTGCTTGTGATAAAAGCAACCACACCTCCGGGACGCACCTTATCCAATGTCTTTGATAGCGATAGGTAATCCTTTGAAGTTATCTTCGGATTTTCCCCCGCTCCACACCGTGCGTGCGACTTTCACCGCACACGGCGTTCCACCGTTTATGATTCGGTATTAACTAAAGTAAACTTGCAATTTTCGAGCAGTAAAGAAACTCGTTTTAATATTAGATGGCTTGCATATTTGCCAGTTGCGTAGCTTGTTTAGCTTTGCCTTTTGTTTGTAGGTGAGCTGTAGTTGTGAGAGGTAAGCCTTGATTGTTTCTTCTTTTGTTGCGTGTAGCAATCGGTGTATATCCTTGTGTAAAATAGTCAAGTTTTCGTATCTGTCGTTTCCCCCTTGACTGACAGGCTTTTTGTGGTGACAATGAATTTCGTGTAATTCCAGTATTTTCCCTGTAATTGCACATTTTCCGTACTGTGCCACATAGAGAGAAATTCGGTTATCCATATACTCAACACTTCGACCTACTTCCTTTGTTCTCATAAGGAAAAGCATTGTTCTGGTATCCATGCCAAGATTTTTATGAATTTCTCGTCTGCCCTCTGGCGTGTATTTGCATACCGATTTTTTCTTCCACATTGGATTTTTGTGCTTAACATAAGCAACGGGTATCAAAGGTTTGCCACTATAGAATCGGATTTGTTTGCTTTTTCCGTATTTCTTTTCAATGAACGAAAATCCTTTGTAATCTCCTTTTGCGGAAAGTGCCTTTTGCTTTAATTGGCTTAGTTTCACAACATCAACTTCTCGCCCCATATCTGCAAAATCCGAACTCACACAGGTCGCAATCTGAAAATAGTTGTGCATACCCATAATCATGGAATTGTATTCGTTGATAAGAGTAGCTCGTTCCTCATTCATTTTGGGGATGTGCTATTCTTTTTGATTTGACCTTTCAGCTTGTCCGTTTCTCGGCGTTTTGCTTTGTCGCATATATGCGATTTGACAACATAGGACGCCCCTTTTTTCATAAGAGTGAGCTTAAACCCAAGAAATTCCGAATAGCCTTTTTTCAGATTAACAATTTTAGATTTTTCTTCGCTGATTTCCAACTTCAATCGCTCCTGAAGCCACGCCTTCGTCGCATGGTATGCTCTGTCGGCATCTTTTCGGGTAGAGCAAAAGATCTTAAAATCGTCAGCGTATCTTACCATGTGCATCTCTTTTAATCCCGATTTACGAAATGCGTCATAGGCTCGCCCTCTGTGGATTGCTCCTGTTTTCGTGATATGGTCACGAACATTATGGGCAGGTTGTTTCTCCCACTGGCTTACTATCCACCAGTCCAGTTCATTAAGGACAATGTTCGACAGCAGCGGCGATAGGATTCCGCCTTGCGGCGTTCCTTTCTGTGGGTAAATTGTTTCGCCGTTTGGCAAAATAATCGGAGCCTTTAGCATTTCCTTAATCACACATAGCAACTTTTTGTCCTGTATTCCCATATTCCACATCTGCTTTATCAGCTTGCTGTGGTTGACATTATCGAAGAATCCTTTAATATCAATGTCCACAACAAAATGCAGATTGGATTTTTGCATTAGCGCATATGCTTGTGCAATAGCGTGTTCTGCCGACCTGTTAGGTCGAAATCCATTGCTTCTGTCGCTGAATTTAGCTTCGCAGATAGGTTCGAGGATTTGCAGAATACATTGTTGGACTATCCTATCCCATATTGCAGGGATACCGAGCGGTCTTAACTTTCCGTTCGGTTTTGGAATTTCAACTCTTCTTACTGCTTTTGGTTTATACCATTGGAGTTTCTTTCTCACAACTTCAACAAACTTCGTTTCGGGTATTTTTTCAATATCCTTAATCGTCAGCCTGTCTACTCCGCTTGTATTGCTTCCAAAGTTGCGTTTTATATTTCGATAAGCAAGGCGAATGTTTTCCTCGCTCTCAATGAGTGGCATGAGATTATTGAAAATCTTCCCACGCCCGCTATCGGCGTACAATGTGTCAAGCGTATTTTGCAAGTCATAATACTCCAAATGGCGTATTTTTGAGTTCTTTTTCTGCTTCATAGTTGTCACAGGCATCTCCTCCTTTCGGATTTGATTTTCTTTGTCATACTCGAAGCTGTGAATGTTTACTTTGCTATTATTTGAAAATCATAAACGGCTAATGGCTGTTCCTCCGTTCCCATTACAGGAACATCAACGGTCGTGCCATCGCTCTCACAGAAAACTCACGCAGTTATGATTTCCTGCGCTAACTAACCTTTGGTTAGCTTTTCTGCTTTCCTCGTTCCAACAACTCTATCTATACATATATCCGTAGGTGTCCTCTCTGAACCTGTATGTTTGATACCGCCTGTAACGGCATAGGGAATTTCATATCTTCGATTCTTACTTTTCCCCACATACTATCCGTTTGGATAACTGCACATTTCTATACAGCCTACTTATAGACCCTTACATTCGAGGATTTGTCAGACCTTTTACAGTCATTCTCACCATAGATATTTTGTAGACCTCCGGCATATAGGCTACACCATCCACCGCTGGACAGCTTTCGTTGCATCTGTTTTCACAACTGCAAGACGGTAGCTCTCTGCCGACTTCACCGAGCTTCTGAACATCTACCTTTTGAGCAGAGCCAGTCGGAGTATTAAGGTTGGCGTTTCAGGGCGTTACCCCATCATTCCACCAATCGAATTGTTAGTTTGCAAATGCTCTGTTTCACCTGCCTTTCAAAATTTGCACCTAAGCTTTTCACTTAGGAACGAGTCGCACCAAAGAAATAATCATGGATCAGGAAATTATTTTTATCATACTGCTTATCTGCCACCTTATACTGACCAAAAGGTACATTTCCGATTGCCACATCAAAGAAATCGTTCGGATAATCGGTCTTTTCAAATCCTTTGATCTGCACATCTGCCTGCGGATAAAGCTGCTTTGCAATGCGTCCTGTGATACTGTCAAGCTCTACTCCGTAAAGCCTGCTCTCTTTCATGGAATCCGGCATCATACCAAAAAAGTTGCCGATGCCCATGGAAGGCTCCAGTATATTCCCTTTGGAAAATCCCATTTTCTCCAATGTTTCGTACATCTGGCGGATAATGACCGGACTTGTGTAATGGGCATTCAAGGTACTCTCCCTTGCCATGCGGTACTCCTCCGGCGATAACAGTTCCTTTAACTGGTGATATTCTGCTGACCAGTTTGATTTGCTCTCGTCAAACGCATCGGCAAGACCACCCCAGCCGACATACTGGGATAAAATCTGCTGTTCTTCCGGTGTAGCATATCTGTTTTCACCTTCGATCTGCTCCAACAACTTAATTGCCGCAACATTTCTCTGGAATTTTTCTTTTGGAGAGCCTTCACCCAAGCGGTCATCACTGATATGGAAATTGACAGCGTTGCTTTTATCCGGTGCAGCCACAGATCTTTCCTGTACAGTCTTATTCTCCTCTGCCGAAGGTGTAAGCGGCTCCCAATCTCCGGTAAGCACCTGCGACAGCATATCTTCAGTCTCTTGCTCTGCTTCTCCATTCTCCAGACGCTCACGGGCAGCCTGCGTGTCTATGTTGTCCAGTTCATCTTCGGTCTGTTCCCTTTCATCAGAGAACTCCGTCTCTGCTTCCCTGCCACTTTCTGCAAGCTCATTCCCCCAGTCCAATGCTTCCTGCAAAGTCGAAAATGTCTCCAATGCCGGACGGGTGGTGTCTGCCGTATCATAAATAGCATATCCGTCCACTTCCTTATCAATCCAAAGAAATACTCCCTCTGATAAGGTGGCACTCCACTGTGTCGGATTTCCATATTCATCATCTGCATCATGTACCACATGCCATGATAATTTCTGCGATTTCTCTTGTGAAAATTCTTGTTGTGGCTCAGTTTCATCCGGCTCAGCGATACCATCCGTCCCATCAAAGCGTGAAAACACTTCTGCTTCGTGCCTGTCAATATCTTCCTCTGCCAAAGCATTGATATAATCATCTTCTACCTCGCCACGCTCCGGCTTATGGTCGTATTCAAAGGATTTCCCATTGACCTGTGCATAATAAAAACTGCTGTCCTCAATGTCATTTCCAAGCAGATATTTCTCTTTTTCACTGCCCCACTCATCAACCAGAACACACTCATATCCATCAATCGTGATCTTTTGCTGTGCTTCCTTTTCTTTTTCCCGAATCACATTGATATATCTTCTCGCCTGATTAGTAAATCCGTCCAGCACTGCCGGATGTGAGCTTAGAATCAGATCGTTGTTCTCCCACTCATTTTCCGCAACAATGTCCTTTGCCCAGTCCTTATTGTTCCGTGAAAAACGACCATCATAATCAAAATGCGTAACCGTATTTGCAAGAACAAATTCCACACAGTCAATGCCATATTTATCTATGATCTCATCTGCGGTATTCCTCGGAAGAACAAAACCATTGAATTTCTCAGCAATCAGTGCATCAATGTCTTTCTTACACTCTAACCGCTGTCCATGCTCCAGACGAGAAAGCTCACGCTGTCTTGCTTTTTCTGCCTGTTCTTCCTTGTAAGCCTTATAGTTTTCCTTTCCCTGTGGAGATAAGTATTTGTCCTCTTTGATCAGCTCACGAAGCCTTTTCTCTACAACATTCCAGTTCAGAAGCACTTTTGCATACGGATTGCCATAACTGCCTTTCTCCAGACGGATACCTTTTCCATCATGTTCATTATGGGAATCATCATTACCCGGCAGTCCGCCGGAACCACCACCAATGCCATATTCTTTTTTCAGAAAGGCTACCGCTTCCTTCTGGTCATGTCCTTCCATGAAATACTCATAGATGCGGAAAGCTCCATGCTCATAGCCGCTTCCCCTGCCTAGTGCATAGTCAATCTCATCCTGTGTAATAAAATCTTCCTGTGCTACTTCCACAGTATCTGGCAATGGAAATTCCAGCCTTTCTCTGTCAAGGTCTGCTATCTCCGATAACAGATATTCCGGTGATTTCACATGCCGCCATTTTAATTCTGCTTCTCCAGAAGCAAGGCGGTTTGCCGCATCTTCCAAAATATTTTTAAGCTGTTCCCTGCCCTCATGGTAGAAAGAAGTTCCATGAGTTTTGCTTCACTCTCCGGATAGTTTCCGGCTTTTAATCCAAGTTCTTCCGGTATCTCATCCATGCCATCCCGAAGAAAAGAAAATATCTGATTAGCAACACGGTTCCGCTCCTGCGTATCCACGAGAAATGCTTCACTCGCACTCATATAAGTGCCATTTTCAATCATAGAGCGGATATGGTTCTCTACCTCTTCCCAACTCATAGTAACAAGTGGTGTTTCCTTTGCCTGTGTTCCATAGCCGACACTCATACCATGTTCATCGAACCACACTGATACGGGATTTCCATTGATTTCAAAACCTTTTCCGGTCTGTCCGTACTCATTTTTCAGAAAATCCACCATCTGCTCGGCATTTCTGCCTCTGTGTACTTTGCAAAGATACGCTTTCTGCTGTGTTGTTTTCCTCCACCACTGCGAAGAATGGTTTCAAGCTCATTCTGTGGCAAAGAAAAAGCAGCGGGCATGGTATATTTCATACTTGCTTCCGCTGCTGCGACTGTTCCGACCTGCTCCTCAAAAGAAGGAAACAGGCTGAGTTGTGTAAAGGTGGGTTCCGGTGCTTCTCCCCGGAGAAGATCATCTGTGTCTGCTACAGACTGTAAACCAGTTCTCCCAGAACCACTTCCTCTGCTCGGTTTCGAATGCTGTTCATCTTCGCTACCCAGAGCATCTGATCGGTTTCCTTGAGCTGTTCTGTCACTCCCTCGGTTGCCGCCATCTGGCTTGTCAGCTTCTCCATTCTCTCCTCTGCCTGCTTCTGGATTGTCAGTAGGTGTTCTTTCAATGTCCCTTTCAGAAGAAACGCTGAGTACACGCCCCTGTGGTTCTCCTTCAGATAAGTCTCCCTCATCATTCCGTACTTCGTTACGGTTCCCTCCGGCTGAATGTCCGCCTGTAATGTCGGGATCAGATAATCCCCGTTCTTTTCGTATGTCAGATTCATCGCTATTGCCCCTTTCTACGCTGTTTGGATTGTTGTCACTATATTCCTCATGTCCGCTCTCGCTTTCACGCTTTAACGCATTGTAGTCTATTTCAGAAGTATTTGCAAGTCCTTTCTGCGTTAAATTTTCTGTTTGTTCCTGTTCGTGGCTCCTGTTATATGCCTTATGGTTCTTCCAATTTCTAAAAGTACCGGTTTTGCAAGTTCATTAGCTGCATCTCCAAGTACCGCAAGGGTGTTCATGGAATTAAATTCATGGATAAAATCGAAAGCAAACTCCGAACCATACTCCTGCATATCTGCACCGCAGGCAGATAAAAGTGTAAAAGAAATACTCTCAGATAAAGTATCTCTTAAACGGATACCGACATTCTGCTCGTCCAGTCCTTCTAGGAAGCTGCCCTCGATCATGTACTGCAGATCCGGCAGCAATTCCTCATAATAATCTGCCGCAATCCTCTCAGCTATCTCCATAAGTCTTTCTTCAAACAGCTTCTTATCATCGGTAGCACCATAAGTCTGCTCTAGACGCTTAATTACATCTTCCTTATGTTCCTCATGTAATTCCCAGAGTTCCGGATACCGTCCGATTCTCCTTGCCGCATGGACATCTGAAACATCAAAAACATATTTCAGACGCTTGCCATGTGCTTCGTCCTCGTCCAGAAGTGCAATACCCTTTGCCCCTTTGTTTACCCAGCAGTGCATCCGCTCATTCCACAGTTCTATGGAAGCACACGCTGTTGCGTCCGGTCTTTGTGCATAGATCAAAAGCTGTTCCCGGAACGGATACTTATACAGCCTTGCCGCTGTAGTCAGGTATTTCATCCATTCCTCACGATTTTTGACAACCTCGGCTGCTGTCTCTTTTGCCAGAGCCGATATAAAATCATATTTTCTCACACAGTTCTCCTTCCTGTCATAGATACGACAAAAAGGCAGCCACATACACTACATGACTGCCTTTCCCTTACTTCCCGTTACATTCCTATTCTGTTGTACCAAAGCTGAAAGTCTTACTCTCAGCCGCTTTCTTAGGCGTAAATCTCGCCTTAACTTCCGCAACCCTCCCCTCTAATGCCTGAAACATCACATCTACCTGTTCCTGTGTATATTCGTAGGAACCTCGATTTGCAAGATTCTCCAGTCTGCCAATAGCATCCACCGCCTTATTCATGCGGTACTCACCAATACGGATAAACTTCTCCGCCTTTGTCTCATTTTCCTTTGCCGCAGGCTCACCCTGCATTTCCTCTGCTGTCATTGTTACATTTGTTTCTTCCATGTGTTTTCCTCCATTTTTTGATAAAAAAATTAGAGCGTACAGGTTTTCCCATACGCTCTGACGCTGTGTTGTTATTTTAGTTATGTGTGGTATTAGTGTTGCACCGACAAACTTGAAGTTGTCAAAGAGAATTGTTCCAGTATTCCACAGTATTGCCATTCACATCATAGAATGTAATGGTTCCCGCACTTATAGCAAAACAATCGCAAAAGGTTTATTGCTGTCAATGTCAAGCACTTGAATTGTGTTGCCGTCATCTATTTCAAGCTGTGTTACCTGTTGCTGATTCATAGAAATAAATGCTCGCTCATTATATCCTTCTACGGTGTACTCGGCAATTCCTCTTTGAACCCCCGAAAGGTTTCCACCCCCACGGAAAAAGTATCCAAAGGAAAGACCAGGACGGTTGACATAGACGGAAAAAGAATGGTCACTCAAATCCTGAGGGTAAGAAATATATGCAGCCATCGTGCTGGAAACGCTTCCATCGACCGTCCAATCATCCTTAATCTTCTGCGACGAACGAATATCTGCCTCCAGCTTAGATGAAGTCACGCCGATCTCATTGTTCGTATAAAGAAAACAAACAAATAAAATACAAACAAGAACAACCCCTATCACAATTTTAAGAAATATTTTTTTCACGCTATCAAAACTCCTTGTCAACTTCCGATTTGTAAATTTCTTTCTCTCATAATACCACACTTTTTCATCATAGATACAGCTATTTCTGCTTCCGAAATTCTTCTAGTATTTTTTCCTCCCTTTCTCGTTCCTCGCAATATTTCCAGAAATCGTCCAAAAATTCATCGACAGATTTTTCCGGTGCTTCTGTCGGTTCAAGTTCTTCCAGCCTTTTTACAATTTTTATAACTTCCTCGGCATCAAATTCCTCATCGGTTGCTACCAACGTATAATAGTCAAGTTTTTCTTTCAGCATATCTATTTCTTTTTCCTTATTCATGCCAAAGTCCTCCCTTCACTATATACATGACAGTTTTCGACAAAATCTTACAAATTATTTTGGAATTGTTTTCTTCTATTTGTCCTTTTTCGGTGGAAATTCCATCTTAAATTTATACTGTAATCCCTTGATTTCTTTACCGTCCTTCGTGTAAGAAAACTCCTCTATCCTCTCTGGAATCAAATAAGCATCGTAGCTGCCTTTCTTGCCCTTCAGACCTTTTACAAGTATCTTTTTCCCTTGAAGCAGGCTCTTGACCTGTGTATCGGAAAGTGTTACCCCAAGTGCCTTGCCGACATTCATGCCACATTTCCCGGTACAATACGCTCCGAATTTTCCCTTGACTACATCAGCACCACACTTCGGGCATTTGCCTAGCACTTCTTGTCCACCCTTGCCTGTGCCAAACATGGCTTTATGTTCATCACTAACGCTGTGATAGGTCTTTACAAGATCAGTTACCATTGCTTCAATACCTGACATAAACTGTTCTGCAGCAACTTCTCCTTTGGATACAAGAGTAAGCTTATTCTCCCAGTCAGCGGTCAGTTTCGGAGATTTTACTACATCCGGAAGTATCGTGATCAGCTTCATTCCGTCCTCTGTCGGGATCATCTGCTTTTTCTCACGTTTCACAAATCCGTCTTTTACCAACTTTTCTATGATATCGGCTCTGGTGGCAGGTGTGCCAAGCCCTTTTCTCTCCACCTCATCACCATATCCTCTGCTCCGGCTCGCTCCATTGCCGACAAAAGGGAATCTTCAGTATAATGCTTCGGTGGCTGTGTGAAATGCTCGGAAACCTTTGTCTGCTCCACTGCAATCATCATGCCCTCACGAAGCTCCGGCAGCTTCTTTTCTTCCTCGGCATCCGATTTATCCTCTGTGGTCTTATAGGAATTTTTGAAGAAATCATCAAATTCCTTCCATCCATTTTTCCATACTTCCTTACCGGATACCTTAAACACAATCTCGTTGCAGGTAAGCTCTGCCTTTGTGGAATTATAAATGTGCTTCTCCCCGGTTGCACACAGCAGACGGTTCGCACATAATGAAAGGATCTTCATTTCACTCTCAGGAATCACCTTTAAGTCCTGTTTGATGATCTCCATGGTCGGAATGATTGCATGGTGGTCCGTAACTTTCTTGCTGTTCAAAATTCTTTTAATATCTGGATTGAACATGATATTCTGCTCAAATAACAGAGAATTGAAAATCGCTTCGATCACATTTTTTGCAGTACCTTCCATGTCATCGGAAAGGTACTGGCTGTCTGTTCTCGGATATGTTACTAACTTTTTCTCATAAAGGCTCTGCGTATATTCCAATGTCTGCTTGGCAGTAAAGCCAAACAGACGGTTTGCATCCCTCTGGAGTGTGGTAAGGTCATAGAGCTTCGGCGGTGCCACCCACTTTTCTTCCTTTACCACGGAAGTGACAAGAGCCTGTCCGTTTTCACAGGCTCCTGCAATCCTCTCTGCTTCCGTTTTATCACTGATATGCTCCGATACAGCATCCAGACCATTTTCCATGATATGAGCCATATAATAGGCTTCTTTCTTGAAATTCATGATTTTACTTTCACGGTCTACCAGCATGGCAAGTGTCGGTGTCTGCACTCTGCCGACCTTTAATGCCTTGCCACCATACAATACCGTAAAAAGCCTAGTGCCATTGATACCCACAAGCCAGTCGCTTCCTGCCTGCATAATGCCGAATGATACAAGTTATCATAGTCGCTGTCTGGGCGAAGATTATGGAAACCGTCACGGATAGCACTTTCCTCCATGGAAGAAATCCATAACCGCTTCATCGGTTTTCTGCACCCTGCCATGTTGTAGGTCAGGCGAAAGATCAGCTCACCCTCCCTTCCGGCATCAGTAGCACATACAACGGCATCAACCCTGTCATCATGCATGAGCTTTTTCAAAATCTGATACTGTGCTTTTGTATCACTTTTCACTTCATGCTGCCATTCCTGCGGAATGATTGGAAGGCTCTCATAGCTCCATTTCTTCCATGCTTCCTCATAGCTTTCCGGCTGTACCAGTTCTACCAGATGTCCCACGCACCATGATACCAGATAGTCATTGCCTTCCAAATAACCGTCCTTACGCTGTGTGGCACCAAGAACTGCCGCAATGCTCTGTGCCACGCTCGGCTTCTCTGCAATTACAAGCTCCATCTCTATTCCTCCCCGTTTTCTTCATCATTATCGTTGTCACTGTTATCTTCACTGTCATTCTCGCCTGTGTCCTCTGATTCCGTATCATCGCCACCATTTAAGAATGCTTCGTCTGAATCCTGCTCGGCTTCGTCCTCGTCCTCATAATCATAGTCCTCGTCAAGCTCGTCCTCATCTTCATCCTCATCAATGAAGTTTTCCTTTTTCTTCTTAGACTTCACAACATATACCACTCCGATCACAGCTACCGCAGCAATGCCTATTAAAATATATGTAAAGCCGGAACCATCTGCTTTTGCGGTATCCTCTTTCGGCTTACTTGTATCCTCCGTGCTTTCTTCGGTACTGCCCTCAACACTTTCCGTTCCCTGTTTTTTCTCTCCTGTGGTATCTGCATTATTATTTGACAATGCACTGTCTTTGGTAGGAATTGCAGATTCCAATGCTGCTGAATTTTTCGGAAGTGTCTCGCTGTTATCCGTTGTGGTATTTAACAGGTCATTTTCACTGACTTCGGTAAGGAAATATACCTTTTCATCTTCCCCGTCACGATCAATCACCAGATAAAATACCTTTCTGATGCAGTCTGGATTGTATAAAATTCCTTGCCTTTTTCAGAAGTCTGGCTGTCACTGCTCTGGTCGGTATCCTTAGAAGTATCTCCCGTACTCGGGGACTGCTTGGCTGATGTTCCTGTACTGCTTGAAGTTGTTCCACTGCCTGTTTGGGAAACAGTATTTCCATTGCTGTCTGTCTTGGTATGGTCTGTAACCTGTGCGGTTGCAGAGCTAGGCTTGGTTGCTGACGCATCCACCGTGAGCTGCTGTGCCGGATCTTTTTCATTGCTGTCCTTGTTTTCCGGATCGGTGTAATACGGATTGGCTGTTTTATAGATTTCTGAGGTATTTCCTGCATTATCCATGGCTGAAATCGTGAAATACTGATATCCTGCATCAAACTGTTGCAGACGGATATTCAAAGCACCATTCGTATGGTCGGTAAACTCATAGCCATTGACATAGATTGCCTTGATACCGGAATCCGTATCATGTGCCTGAATACTCAATAGACCATCGCTGACTGCCGCATTTAAGGTAGGCTTCGTAAAATCAAAGCACTTGATATAGCGATTTTTCTCATAGTCTTGCCCTTCTGGTCTGTGACCTGCACATAAATAGTGCTGTTTTCGGAAATCTCTATGTACATATCCTCGGTAATATCTGTCCAGCTTCCATTCTGCCGACTTCGCCTTTACTGTCTGAACGGTAAAATTACCGGAAACTATCGTATCTTCTACTTTGACTATCACCTTAGTGGTATCGTTATGCCACCCAGAAGGTGTATTGATTGTGATTTTTACGCTCGGATTGATATAGGTACATTCCTTATAGTTCTTTGCACACACCTCACAATCTTCATCCACCGCATACTGGCTGCACTTTTCTTTGCAGGTGCATTTTGCGGCAGGCTGTGTTTCTTCAGACGAATCTTCTGTTGTGCCTTCTGTGGAATTTTCCATCTTTCCCTCTCCGGTATCTGTTCCTGAATTTTCTTCCCTGCCATTGCCGGTGTAACTGTATTTTCTGCGTCACTTGCACTTTCCGTTTTCTGCTCGGCAGTATCCTCCGCATGAACCTCTATCGTATTTGTCCTGTTGGCAAAAAATGCCCCAATCGGCATACAAAAAAGTATTGCCGACAGCATAAGGGACACTACCGCCCTAGCCGATAATTTCCTGTTTTTCATTGATTGAAACCTCCTTTTCCTGTTCCCGTTTCTGTAATAAATTTCTGACTTCATCCTCACTGAGCTTGTTTAACATCTGCAAACGCTCCGATGAGATTTTATATTTTCGTATGATCTTCATGGCTTCGGCATCCTCCGCCATCTGTTTCTGTTCTGCAAGGTCTTTTTCCTTTGCCTGTAGCTGTGCTATCTGCTCTCTGACCTTTTTAAGCTGTGAATTGATTCGTTCTACTGACAAAAATAATTCCTCCCTTCGCTAATTCAAATCTTCCAAAACCATAGAAATGGCTCTGCCAGTAAGAAGTATTGATTGATGTGTACTGAATTGGATCACCGCAATGCACCATCGTACCGTTTCCACAGTAGATACCAACGTGTGTAACCGGACGTCCTGCATTATAGGTTCCTGTAAAAAATATAATGTCCCCTGCCTTTGCATCTGCCGCTGATACCGGAGTACACTGGTCATAAATGCCCTGTGCTGTGGTTCTTGGCAGGTTATGTACGCCACTGTTTGAAAATACCCAGCATACAAAACCGGAACAGTCAAAACTAGCCGGAGCTGTGCCGCCAAAAGTATATGGCATTCCCAGATACCTGTTTGCTTCACGCATAAGCGTCTGTACGGTTGCATCATCATAGGATTCCGGCGGTATCACATTGCTGGTTCCTCCTCCGGTGCCGCCCGTTGTTTCTCCATAAATGGTCTGTTCTCCTGCTTCAAAATAAAATAACGGGTTATAATATTCCCCGTTATACAGACATTCGATATGAAGGTGGCTTCCGGTACTGCTTCCTGTATTTCCGCTTTTGCCTATATTGTCACCTTTTTTTACACTCTGCCCTGCGGACACATTTAAGCTGTCCATGTGGGCATATTTTGTGGTATATCCCTTACTGTCCGTAATCACCACATAATTTCCATAATAGGAATCGTAAGTTGCTTCTGTTACCGTTCCATCATGTGCCGCATATACAAACGTTCCTGTCGGCACCGCTATATCCACACCCCTGTGAAGCTCCTCGCTCCGGTGTTTGGATTTTTCCGGTAGCCATAATAACTGCTGATATAGTAATACCAGTAATAATCAACCGGAGAAGCAAAGACCTGTAAGCCGCCTTTTGTCTCCGTATAGGCTCCAAAAATTTCCGTCTGTTCGCTGTCCATGCGTCCGGCTACAATGCTCTCAAGCGGTGTGACCGTAAGTGTGACACGAAGAATTGTTACGGTATATTCTTCTTCCTCCTCATACTCGTATTCCTCGGTACGGGTAGTCCCGTCCGGATTTGTTACTATTCTGGTTCCGGTCTTTGTGACTGTCCTTGTCCGTGTTTCCTCTACTTCCTCGGTAGTGAGTGAATACATGGCATCAAATAATTCCTGAATCTCACTCTCTATTCCTGCGGCAGTAAATTCCGTATGGACTGCGGAAAGATAACTGATCAGTGTGTACGGATCATGCCCGATTGCACCAAGGTTATAATCGTATTCATCATATCCCGGATAATCAGTTTCAATCCGGTCAATCTTATTTTGCAGCTCCATTTCCTTTTCTGTAAAAGATAAATCTGCTGCATCAATCTCTGCCGGAAGGCTAAGATATGTGCTTGCCATCGTTGTTGTCACAGTTCCGGTAAACATGGAACCGCAGCTTGATAATGCCGACATGATCATAATAAGCAGAAGTGCAAAAATACCGACTGTGATAATCAGTGTTTTATTTTTCGTGGCAATTTCCTGTAACTTCTTTGCAATCCCGGTTGCAGCATTGGCTGTCTTTGTAAATGTTTCCTTTGCAGTCTTGGCTTCTGCTCTTACCCGCCTTGCCTTGGCATACTCACGCTTGATGCGCTGTTTCTGTAGCTGCCTTTGCAACTGCTTCTTTGGACTGTTGCCCTTTAGATGTGGATTTTCACTGATGAATTTCTCATACTCCAGCTTCATATCCGCTGTAACCTGTTTTTTGTGCAATCGCTCTAAGCGGTCACGCTTTCTCTGTGCCTTGCTCTTGCGGTGATACTTCATATAGTGGTAAATATCCTCGGCTCGCTGTTCCGTCTTGTGTGCGCCCTCCACAGCAGAATTATCCTTTTCTGTCTCTGCAATCTTGCGATGCACAAATACATATTTTCGGTCTGGAGCTTGTGAACCGCAGTTTTTCCCAGTCCATCCGGTTTAAATGGCTTCTCCACATCCACCGGAACCACAACATACTTTGCTTTTCCGGTCTGTTCATCAAAGACACGTTTCATCTCATACTGCCGCTTTTTCGGCATCTTGTCCTTTGCTTTCTGCAACTTCGGCGGTTCTTTTCCGACTTATCAAAAGCCTTCTGTACTTTTTGGTCTGTAAATTCGTCCGCCTGCCCCTGCGAAAATGTGGCGTCCTTTGTCTGAAGATCTCCATAATCGGACTGCTTTGCATTTTCTGACTTTGCACGCTCTCTGTGTGCATGTTCTCTCTGCACACGCCTTTTGTGATATTTTCCTTTTTCCTCAGACCGTTGGTAGGTATTTCTAACGTGGTAATTGTCCTGAAAACTGTCTGCGTCCTCTGTATGGAAATTTGTAGCATTACCGTTTTCCTCATTGATAAAGCTGTTTTCCTTTAAGAATGTCTTTTCCGCTTCGGCTTCCGACTTCTGGACGCTGTGACCAGAAGTGTCCTGTTGTTGCTGTCGGTAATATTTTTTCTTATTATTTTTCCTGTATTCTGTCCCAGTATTAAACTCTGACTTCTGGACGCTGTGACCAGAAGTTGCTTTTCCTGTACGACTGCCATGGTTCGCATCCCTTGGCAGATTGCTCACAGGCTTCTCGCTGGCACTAAACTGGTTTTCCACAGAAAAGGTGTTGTCCTGCCTGTGTTCTATATGTTTTACTCCAGTCACTTCCTTATCTTTGGAAAATGTCTCTTTTTCAAATGCCTTTGCCGCCTGCTTCTTCTGTCTTTTTTCTGCCATTTACACTGCGTCCTCCTTCTGCACCGATTCCTCCGGCTTGGTATTCATAATTCTGTAAGTCTTGGTGTCTGTCGGATATTTGTCTACAAATGGAATTACCACATTGTCAAACAGTATCAGACCACTTCCCGGCTCGGAGTTGGTGACATAGGAAAGCTGCTTATCAGAAAGTCCCAGCTTATCAGCGAGAATTGCCTGATCTTTGGCATTCTGATTTAACAGATACACAAAATCGCTGTTACCCAAAATACCTTCAATCTCCTCAGAACGAAGAAAATCGCCCACGTTCTGCGTCAAACCTGTCGGAATACCGCCCCATTTTCTGAAACGCTTCCAGATTTCCACGGAATAAATAGCTGTCTGCTTCTCCTTCAGAAGAAGGTGGAACTCATCACAGTAATAACGGGTAGCAATCTTTCGCTCCCTGTTCTGCGATACCCTGTTCCAAACCGCATCCTGCACGATTAACATACCCAGCTCTTTCAACTGGTTTCCCAAATCTCTGATGTCAAAGCACATGATACGATTGCCGCTGTCTACGTTGGTATGGTGGTTGAAGTAATTCTGGGAACCATGCACATACAGCACAAGGCTGTTTGCGATACGCTCCGCCTTTGGATTTTTGTGTGCTAACAGGGCATCATATAAATCTTCCAGCAGCGGCATATTTTCCGGCACCGGATTTTCAAAATACTTGTCATAAATATGACGGATACATTCGTCGATGATACCTTTCTCATCGTTCTCCAGACCGTCCTTGCCACCTGCGATCAGGTCACATAATGTTATGATAAAATCAGATTTCAGTTTTAATGCTTCCTTATCCCCCTTATGGCTCAATTGAATATCCATAGGGTTCAGATAGTCTTTGGAATTGGTGGCAAGTTTTACCACCTGTCCATGAAGTGCAGCTACAAGTGCAAAATACTCGCCCTCCGGATCGCAGATAATAATGTCGTCCTTTGTGATAAGAAAACAGCTTAAAATCTCACGCTTTGCACTAAAACTCTTACCACTTCCGGGTGTTCCTAAGATAACTCCGTTTGGTGTACGGAGCCTTTTGCGGTCTGCCATGATCATGTTGTTGCTGAGTGCATTTAACCCGTAATAGATTGCCGGAGCAGGCATAAATAATTCCTGCGTGCAGAATGGTACTAAGATTGCGGTGCTTTTTGTGGAAAGAGTACGCTCAATTCCGGTTTCATTGCACCCAATCGGTGCAGATGCCATAAGGCCCTGCTCCTGCAAATACTGTAAACATCTGAGGTCACAGTTTGCCTGCTGAATAATACCGGACACTCTCTGCATTAAGCTCTCCAGTTCCCGCTTGGTTCTGCCATAACAGGTAATAAGGAATGTCATGTTGATCATCTTCTGGTTGCTCGTATTCAAATCATCGAGAAATTCCAGCGTGTCCTTTTCATAAGTCACGATGTCTGTTGGAAGAATATCCATATCGTAACCGCTTCGGACTGCCTTTTTCTGCTCCTCAATCTTCATCTTCTGGATATTGGAAATGACCGCTTTTAACTTCTTGATTGCCTTTACCGGATCTTCCGTCTGCATGTGCATGGAAATCGTAAGATTAGCATCAATATCCAGAAGATGCTTGATCAGCTCGTCCGTAAACTTCGGTGCGATAATATCCAGATAGGACACACAGCCATACATATTCCCTGACTTAAAGCGGTTCGGATAGCGGAAATCAAATCCCGGCGGTGCAATATAGTCCTTGACCGACTTACCGGATTCTGCCAAATCCTTAAATGAAAAACGGAAAGGCTCCATGGTATCCTGATTAAAATATTCATGCAGGATGCGCAGTCTTTCCTTTCCGTCCAGTCCCCTCGCAAGGGTTCCTATGTTGTTTAAGTTCCGTATTACATCTTTTTCAATGTTGTTAAGGCGGCTCTTGGCTTCCTTGTAGCCGTTGCTTTCTACACCAAAAATCAGATATTTTGATTTGATGATACCGTTGTTGCCCTTTGCCGCCTGCTTCTTTAACATCTCCGTGTATTCCTCACGGATGTCGTTAAAATCATCCTCCTGCCACGGAATGTCAAACTGTTCTGTAAGCATCTGCTCGTTGACCTGCCTGTTGAAAAGCACCAGTTCAAACCTCACAGACGGATCAAAATAATTGATAAGCTTGCTGTACTGTGCCAGTATGTCCGCCTGGTCATCCACTTCCAGAAGCTCATAGTTTATATCAAAAAATTCCACCATCTTTGTATAATAACGGTGGCTGACCTGACAGATACCGTCACGGAACATCTTTTCAAAAGTGATCGTCCTTTGTGCGGTAGTCGGCTTTTCTTTCTCAATGCTCTTTCCCGATAAAATATGCTTTAACTGTATAAGACGCTTCTTTTCTGAAAAGGTAAGACCGCCACTTTTACTGTTGTTCCTGCTATTGCCTTTATAACTGCTTTTTCTGCGGCTTTCCGGTTCTGCCTTTTGCTTTTTCTTCAAGATAACGAACCTCCCTTCGTAATTTTTCTTTTTCTTCCAACTGCTTGTATAAGTTCTCTGACCGGTATGGTCTTATGCCCGGTGTGAGTATCTTCTGCCGGAGCATAAAATACAAAATCTTCTCCGCCGGAAACCCGTTTTTCTCATACATCGCAAAAAAGAAGAACGGAAGCATTGCTCCCATCATAAGAAGTGATGCGCTGATGTTCCGATCAGTCCCTTGGTTAAAAAATACAAGGGTATCCCGGCTACTGCCGCACCGCTGAAACAGATGATCTGTCTCTTTGTCAAGTTCAGTGCCACTTTTGTCTTGATACCGGACAAATCTTTTGGCACCTGCACAGATATTGCCATGTCGTTCCTCCCTTAGTGCGCATTCCAGATAGATTTTGACAGCGAACCTGTCTTAAACAGGGAAAAACATAAAATCACAGTATATGCTGCCACCGACCAGAGTGCCGTATGCAGGTTGTCGGCTACTGCCACACCTGCCACCAGCACCGCATAGATTGCGACGCACACCATCATAAAAAAGCCCTGAAATGCCAATGCACAAAGTCCCTTAAAATAATTAGTTCCTATCGTTCCCCATTCCCGGTTGGTTACGGTTGCACAGGGAACAGGTGCTACTGATACATAAAGATATATTTCAATCATTCGCCCATAAAGAATGACGGTGATAAGGACTGACATGATTTTCATACATAAACTGACGATCATGGTCTCCATCCCCAGTCCTAACAGCTCGCCTATGCTCATCTCCGAAAACTGCTCATTGAACATCGTCTGCAGCGTACTTGAAACATCAATACTGGTACTTCCGGTAATCGCTGATGCGGCAGAATTTACGATATGGCTTCCCACATCAAATACTGCCATTACAATGTCAAAAGTCTTGCTAAGAAGCATGACTGCAATACACGCTTTCATAAAAAAGCGGATAAAAATGGCTGTATTGAAGTCATGCAGGTTATTTTTGTCAATGACCATGGAAATAAGCTCATAGACGAGTACAAAGCTGATGATCATTCCCGCTATGGGAATCATCACGTTGTCGGACAGGGTTTTTATCATATCAAAAATACCGGAGTTCCAAGTGCTGGGAGTTTTGCTGACCTCCCCTGCAATCGTGCCTACCTTGTCATTGACATCGGTAAACATGGTTTCAAAGTTTGTCAGCACCCATCCCTGCAACAGTTCCTTTATGAATTCAGTAATCTTATCAATGATCCCGCCCATGAATTATGAGAACAGTGTGGTAAGCTGTGGGATTACCGTCTGTGCCACAATGATGATGCCACCGCCACTCATAAGCTGCTTGATTCCCTGTGATTTTGCACCGGATTATCGTTTCCATATCCTTCGAGAAGATTGATAACTCCCCCACACGCCTACACCTGCTCCGATTGCAGTTACTACTGTTTTAAG
>ENA-OQIO01000138-OQIO01000138.1-human-gut-metagenome-genome-assembly--contig:-NODE-138-length-35289-cov-5.810108_pt1 | contig 35289 bp, 48 predicted proteins | sample MGYA00242573_ERZ504737 | MGnify/ENA primary metagenome ERZ504737 (study PRJEB26092, sample SAMD00036203) | human gut metagenome | host: Homo sapiens | study: EMG produced TPA metagenomics assembly of...
TACCGTTATCGTCTCCGGCACGTCCGGCGGCGCGGTTACTGCCGCCCGTCTGAGCGATTTCTGCACCGCCCCGATTAAGGGCTTCGCTGACGCTCTGCCCGTCTGCCTCTTCGTTATGATCCTGGGCGGCTTCCTCGGCATGATGACCGAGACCGGCGCCCTGGACAACGGCATCGCCGTCCTGGTGCAGAAGCTTAAGGGCAACGAGATCATGCTCATTCCCGTGCTGATGCTCATCTTCTCCCTCGGTGGTACCACCTATGGTATGTGCGAGGAGACCGTTCCCTTCTACGCCCTGCTTGCCGCTACCATGATGGCCGCTGGCTTCGACCCGATGGTCGGCGCCGCTACCGTCCTGCTCGGCGCTGGCTGCGGCTGCCTGGGCTCCACGGTTAACCCGTTCGCCGTCGGCGCTGCCGTCGACGCTCTGACCGGCGTTGGCATTGAGGTCAACCAGTCCATCATCATCGGCCTCGGTGCCGTCCTGTGGATTGTTACCACTGCCATGTCCATCTTCTTCGTCATGAGCTATGCCAAGAAGGTCAAGGCTGACAAGGTTCCACCATCCTGTCGATGCAGGAGCTCAAGGACGCCGAAGAGGCTCACGGCAAGGCTGCTTCCGAGGTTCACAATGAGGTCAAGCTCACCGGTCGTCAGAAGGGTGTTCTGATCGCCTTTGCCTTCACCTTCGTCGTTATGATCGTCGGCTTCATTCCGCTGGCCGACCTCAACGAGGGCGTCGCCAACTTCTTCGACGCTGGCGCTGTCTACGACGCCGACGGTAACGCCGTCGTCCAGGGCTGGTCTGCCTGATCACCGGCCTGCCCATTGGCCAGTGGTACTTCGACGAGGCTTCCACCTGGTTCTTCCTCATGGCCGTCCTGATCGGTATCATCGGTGGCCTGTCCGAGAAGCAGATCGTTAACACCTTCATCACCGGCGCTGCCGACATGATGTCCGTTGTTCTCGTCATCGCCCTCGCCCGTGGTATCTCCGTCCTCATGCTAACACCGGCCTCGACGTCTACGTCCTCGACGCTGCCGCCAATGCTCTGGCTGGCCTGTCCGGCGTGATCTTCGCTCCCATGAGCTTCCTGGTCTACTTCGGCCTGTCCTTCCTGATCCCCTCGACCTCTGGTATGGCTACCGTCTCCATGCCTATCATGGGACCGCTGGCTGTTAAGCTCGGCTTCTCGCCCGAGGTCATGGTCATGATCTTCTCCTCTGCCATCGGCGTTGTGAACCTGTTCACCCCGACCTCCGGCGCCATCATGGGCGGTCTCGCCCTGGCCAAGATCGAGTGGACGACCTGGCTCAAGTTTGCCCTTAAGCTCATCGTCGCTCTCTCCGTCGTCTGCGCCATCATCCTGACCGTCGCTTGCGTGATGCTCTAAGTACCCAACGGGTACCCCACGGAAACCTTGACGATCCTGTAAAGGATCACCTGGTCATCGTCTGTCCGGTGGGGTCAACCCACCGGTAGACTCCTACCTTTAGCCCCCTCCCGTTCCGTGCGCGGGAGGGGGCGCTTTTTTGTTCCGCGGTTTTACCAAACCGCGGAACCGGTCGACGCTGCAAACCCGCCAGAGCGGCAATCTGACGTTCAATCGTCGGGCATGGCCAAAAGGCCTATGCCCTCCTCTTTCACGTCACCTTGCTCGCTCTGACGGGCTTTCGCTGACTTATGCTCCACCTGCGACGTTCCCCTTGTTGGTGCAGGGGGAAGCTTGCTCGCTCTGGTGCCCGTTCGCTGGCTTCAGCTCTGCCTGCGACGTTTTCATTGTTGGTGCTGAGTGACTTGTTCCCCGTTCCAAACGAGCTGCCCCGGGTCCCCGGTGGTTGTGGTGAGCGTGTTTGGTTGGTGCCTGTTGATGGTCTGGGTATCGGGGAGGGCGGCTCCGTTATAATCGCCTAGGACATTAAATGGAAACGGGACGGGAGCACACATGCGCCAGGGTTTCGACAATGCGAAGTACATCGAGCTGCAGGCTGCTCACATTAAGGAGCGCATCTCGCAGTTTGGTGGCAAGCTCTATTTGGAGTTTGGCGGCAAGCTGTTTGACGACTATCATGCGAGTCGCGTGCTGCCGGGTTTTGAGCCGGACAGCAAGTTCCGCATGCTCAAGAGCATTGCCGACGACGTCGAGGTCATCATCGCAATCAATGCAAACCATATCGAGAAGAACAAGGCCCGTGGCGACCTGGGCATTACCTATGACGAGGACGTCTTGCGCCTGGTCGACCTGTTCCGCGGCAACGGTTTTGCTGTCGCGGCCGTGGTTATCACGCAGTATGCCGGTCAGCCCGCTGCCGACGTCTTCCGCAATCGTCTGAATGCACTCGGCATTCCCGCCAAGCTGCATTATCCCATTGAGGCTATCCGCACGACGTCGATCTGATCGTTTCTGACGAAGGCTACGGCAAGAACGAGTTCGTCGAGACCACGCGTCCGCTCGTTGTCGTGACGGCGCCCGGCCCTGGCTCGGGCAAGCTCGCCACCTGCCTCTCACAGCTGTATCACGAGCATAAGCACGGCACCGCCGCCGGTTATGCCAAGTTTGAGACCTTCCCGGTCTGGAATCTTCCCCTGACGCATCCGGTCAATATTGCCTACGAGGCCGCTACGGCGGACCTCGACGATGCCAACATCATCGATTCCTTTCACCTTGAGGCCTACAACAAGACCACGGTCAACTACAACCGCGACGTCGAGGCCTTCCCGGTGGTCCGTGCCTGATGGAAAAGATCCTAGGCAAGAGCCCCTACCAGAGTCCCACGGACATGGGCGTCAATATGGTCGGCTTTGCCATCACCGATGACGATGCCTGCCGCGACGCTTCCAAGATGGAGATCGTCCGCCGCTACTTTACCGCGGTCGAAAATGTGCGCCGTACCGGCGTGGGCGATGAGCAAGTCGACCGTCTCAAGATTATTATGAAGAAGGCCGGCATCGATAAGAACTACTCACCGGCGCGCTCGGCGGCCTTAACCAGGGAGCAACTGACGGGTGGTCCCGTGGGCGCCATGGTCATGCCGGACGGTTCCGTGGTGACCGGTAAGACCTCCACGCGCCTGGGCGCCGCAAGTTCGCTCATTATGAACGCTCTCAAGCATGTTTCGGGCGTCGACCTTGAGCTTGAAGTCATCAGCGACGAGGCGATCGAGCCCATCAGCAAGCTCAAGACGCATTTCCTGGGCAGCAAAAACCCGCGCCTTCACACCGACGAGACGCTTATGGCGCTGTCGATCACCTCGGCTACGAGCGAGACGGCCGCTCGTGTCCTTTCGGGCCTGGAGCAGCTGCGCGGTTGCGATGCCTTCTTTAGCGTGATTATCTCGCCGACGGACGAGACGGTGTTGCGTAAACTGGGCATCAACGTGTGCTGCGAGCCCAAGTTTGAGCGTCGTGGTTTCTTCCATCGCTAAGTTTGAAGTACCGCGGTAATTGCATCGCCTTTTGGCCGTATCGGGTTAGCGCCCGGTACGGCTTTTTGATCAATAAAGCGTCTATTTCGGCGAAAAATAGCCGTTTACCTGCCTAAAAACAATTTGGGCGGTATACAATAATCGTAACTGTTTCATCCTTAGCGGGATGCCGCATGATGGATATTACCTGCCATCGTGAGGTGTGTCGGTCGTGCACGGCGCGCTGGATGCTCGTGCTCGGTTAGAGGAGGCTGCCATGGCGGGCAAGGGTCGTGCGAGTGTCAACGATATGAAGCGTGTCGAAGTGCTGGTGTTGATGGAGATTGCCCAGCAATCCGAAAGTGGCGGGACATATGGCTTCTCGCGCAAAACGCTTGCGGAGCACGTTGGGGTGTCTCCGTATCGAGCCCGCGCCGCAATTGAGCGCTTGGATTCTGACGGTTTGATCGAGGTCGTTTCGCGTTATAGCGAGGATGGCGGCCAGCTTGCAAATGGTATTTGCCTTACCGAGCGTGGCGGGTGGTATCTGAAAGGCATCCGCGCGGGTATGCTCGTTCGGGATATGCTCAGGGACGAGCTTGCCGATCGGTAGCGATCTGCCGCCTAAGTTGTTGTTACGCCGCTCGGGTCCCGGGCGGCGTTTTGTTTCGAGATGGAGAAATGCAAGCACTTTGGTGAAAAATGGCGAACTGCTTCTTTCTCGAGTATTACAATGAAGACCCGTAAGATGTGTATGGACAACTTCTACGGGAAGCGCAGGTAATTCAATATGACTAAGCATGTGTTTGTGACCGGCGGCGTGGTTTCGTCTTTGGGCAAGGGCATTACCGCGGCATCGCTGGGCCGTTTGCTCAAGTCGCGCGGCTACAAGGTGACGATGCAGAAGGCCGACCCGTATCTGAACGTCGACCCCGGTACCATGAGCCCGTTCCAGCACGGTGAGGTCTTTGTGACCGAGGACGGCTACGAGTCCGATCTGGACCTGGGCCACTACGAGCGCTTTATTGACGAGAACCTGACCCGCGATTCTAACTTTACGACGGGCGCCATTTACAAGAGCCTGATTGCCCGCGAGCGTCGCGGTGACTTTTTGGGCGGTACCGTCCAGGTGATCCCGCACGTCACCAATGCTATCAAGGACAAATTCCGCCGCATTGAGGAGCAGACTGGCTCCGACGTTGTCATTACCGAGCTGGGTGGCACGATCGGCGACATCGAGTCGCAGCCGTTCGTGGAGGCTATCCGCCAGTACCGCAAGGAGGCCGGTCCCGAGAACGTCTGCTACATCCACGTATCGCTCGTTCCCTATATCGCCGCCGCCACGAGGTTAAGACCAAGCCACGCAGCACTCCGTCAAGGAGCTGCGCAGCTTTGGTATCCAGCCGGACATCATTGTGCTGCGCTCCGATCACCATATTGATGACGCTATCCGCGGCAAGATCGCGAGTTTCTGCGACGTCGACACCGACTGTGTCTTTACCAACGAGGATTGCGCGAGCATTTACGACGTGCCGCAGCTGCTCGCGCAGCAGGACTTTGACCTGCGCATTTGCGAGCGCCTTGGCCTCGATCCGCGCGAGCGCGATATGAGCGCATGGAATGAGTTCCTGCGCAAGCAAAACCATGCCAACCATCACGCCGATAAAGTTAAGGTTGCCGTCGTGGGAAAGTACACCCAGCTTCCCGATGCATATCTGTCGGTTATCGAGGCCCTGCATCACGCGGGCGTTTTCTACGATCGTCACGTAGATGTGCAGCTGGTCGATGGTGAGAGCTCGATGCCGAAAACGTCAATGAGGTTCTGGGCGACGCATCGGGCATCCTGGTTCCCGGCGGCTTTGGCAAGCGCGCCCTGGAGGGCAAGATCCTTGCTGCCGAGTTTGCTCGCGAGCACAAGATTCCGTATCTGGGCATTTGCTGGGTATGCAGGTTGCCGTGTGCGAGTTCGCCCGCAACGTTGTCGGCCTTGCCGGTGCCAGCTCCTCCGAGTTTGATCCGGACGGTCCGTTTAGCGTAATCGACCTGATGAGCTCGCAGGAGGACGTGACCGAGAAGGGCGGCACCATGCGCCTGGGCGCTATCCGTGCAAGCTCGCTGCCGATACCCTCGCGCGTGAGGCGTATGGCGAGGAGCTTGTCTACGAGCGCCACCGTCACCGTTTTGAGTTCAACAATGCCTTCCGCGATCAGCTCGAGGACGCCGGTCTTGTCATCTCGGGTCTTTCGCCTGATGAGCGTCTGGTCGAGATGGTCGAGCTGCCGCGCGATGTGCACCCGTGGTTCGTGGCCACCCAGCTCACCCCGAGTTAAGAGCCGCCCCACCAATCCTCAGCCGCTATTCCGAGAGTTCGTGCGTGCCTCGATTGGCCAGCATGAGGCGTCGATCGCCTGCAGGTGACGCCCATGAATCGTTCGACGGACTAAGGTTGCCGGCGAACCGGGAACATATCGGAGAAGCTCCTTCGCCGCTCGCTGTGGCGGCGGGGGAGTTTCTTGATTACCTTGCAGTCGAGCGGGGCTTGGCGCGTAACACGATTGCCGCCTATCGCCGAGACCTGACGACCTACTGTGCCTATCTGGAGCGGACGGGCATTGCGTCCTTTGAGGACGTGAGTCGGCGGGTCATTGAGGACTTTATCGCCGATCGGCGCGATGGGGGCTATTCCGATGCTCGGTGGAGCGCGCGCTCGCTGCCGTCAAAGGCCTGCATGCCTTTTTGGTGCGCGATGGGGCCGTGACCCAAAATCCTACGGCGGCGTTGCGTTTGCCAAAAAAGGCCGAGCGCCTGCCGGAGTGCCTTTCGGTGGAGGATGTTTCGGCATTGCTCGACCAGGATTTTCCGGATGGTGAGATGGGTCTGCGCGATCGCGCTATCTTGGAAGTGCTGTATGGGTGCGGCCTGCGCGTGAGCGAGCTGGTGGGGCTCGATGTGAGTGATATCCATGCCGATGACGGCTTTGTGCTGGTTCGCGGCAAGGGCTCCAAGGAGCGTCTGGTCCCTTTGGTGGGAAGCGCGGCGCGTGCCCTGACGCACTATATATGTGATGGGCGCCGACTTCTGGCGGCTCATGCTCGTGGGACAGAGACGCCGGCGGTCTTTTTAAACAAGAACGGCGGGCGTCTGTCGCGTCAGGGTGTTCACGTCATATGCGAGCGCTACGGACGCCAGGTGGGGTTGGTGGGACTCCATCCGCACACGTTGCGCCATTCCTTTGCCACCCATATGCTCGCGGGCGGCGCGGATCTTCGCGTGCTGCAGGAGATCTTGGGACACGCCGATATATCGACGACGCAGGTCTACACGCATGTCGATCGTACGCAGCTGACTGAGGTTTACCTGGCGGCCCACCCGCTGGCACATCGCTAATACGCTGCTGAGCTGCGATTACATGCTATCCGAGGACGGACCCCCGATTGCTGGAACGTGCTGTTGCGCACGTTTTGGCAATCGGGGGTCCGTCCCATTTTGCGCCACCGGCCAATGGCGCGGCGGGGTGCACATGCCGCGCGTGGGAGAGTTTGGGGGCGATGTGAACGGGATGTAAAGGGACGTAAAAATCGCCTCAAGGTCAACTTGAAGGTTGAGGTTGAAAGGCGGGGTGCTACAGGTGGCATCCCGCCTTTGCGTTAAACACAACATATTGTGTTTTCGAACATATGCTCGGGGGTGGCGCCCAATAGTTAGGGGGTGGAGTGGTGGGGTAGGGTGGGGGAAGGGGTGGGGAAAGGTGTTGAAAAATGGGGCAGTTCCCCATATTATTAATGACGTCGACAGGCGGGGTGGTTCCCCGCGTACGTGCCATCTGAGTAACCGAGGGGAGGGCGCACATGGGAATGACTGGTGCATACGAGCGCAATCTCGATGCAAAAGGTCGTCTGTCCCTGCCTGCACCCCTTCGCGAGGAACTTGGAGAGCACGTTCGCGTGTTCAAAGCCCTGGATGTCGATGCTCTGTACGTGTTCTCTGCCGAGGCCTTCGATAAGTGGGTCGAAGGACTCTTCGCGGGTCGTGAGGGCCACGAGGGTTTTAACCCGCGTGACATCAACGACCAGAAGCTCATGAGGGCGATCAACAAGCGCACCACGTCGATGGATGTGGACAGCGCCGGTCGTATCGGTCTTTCTGAGTCTCTCCGCAAGCAGGCGAACCTTGACCGCGAGGTCACGGTTGTGGGCAACTACGACCACCTTGAGGTTTGGGACCGCGCCGCGGCCGATGAGGACGATGACGACGAGGCTCTGCTTGACCTCTTCTTCTCGTAAGGGCAAGGCACGAGTAACGGATGGAGCGTGGGATCTTGACACAAGAATATCGGCATGAACCTGTCATGCTCGGCGAAGTGCTTGAGTCGCTGCAGCTCAAGAGCGGCTCCGTTGTCTGCGATTGCACCCTTGGCGGTGCCGGTCATTCGGTAAAGATGGCCGCGCAGGTGGGGGAGACGGGCCTTTTGCTCGGCGTCGATCAGGACGACATGGCCCTCGAGGCCGCTGGTGCCCGTCTGGACCGCGAGGTTCCCGGCGTCCCGCACCAGCTGCTGAAGGGCAACTTCGGCGACTTGGACGAGCTGCTTTGCTCGGCCGAGGTGCCCGGGGTCGATGGCTTCCTGTTCGATTTGGGCGTTTCGTCACCGCAACTCGATATCCCTGGCAGGGGCTTTTCGTATAACGAAGATGCCCCATTGGACATGCGGATGGATCCGGGTAACAACACCCTAAACGCAGCTGAGGTCATCAACACCTATAACGAACACGACCTCGCCCGGATTCTACGCGTCTACGGCGAAGAGAAGTTCGCCTCGCAGATTGCGCGCGAGATTGTGCGCCGTCGCGAGCAAGAACCGATCGAAACTACAGGCCAATTTGTCGAGATCATCAAGCTGGCATTCCGGCTGCCGCTCGTCGGCATGGTGGGCACCCGGCCAAGAAGAGCTTCCAGGCCATTCGCATCGAGGTCAACCACGAGCTCGATGTGCTCGAGAGGGGGCTTGATGCCGCCACCAGGTGGCTCAACCCGGGCGACGCATCTGCGTCATCTCGTATCACTCGCTCGAGGACCGTATCGTAAAGAACCACTTTAAGGAGATGAGCCAGGGGTGCACGTGCCCGCCGGAGATTCCGGTGTGCGTGTGCGGCAACGTGCCGATACTCAAGGTCATCACCCGCAAACCCTTGGTTGCCCAACCCGATGAGGTTGCGCGCAACCCTCGGGCGAGATCAGCCAAAATCCGCGTGGCGCAGCGCCTGTAGCGCGACCGCGCGAAATTGGACCTCCGCTCGCACCATAAACGAAGCTTAAACACACTACCAACGTACTCGGGATGGGAGGCGGCATATCATGGGCTATAACACCTCAAACGCAGCACTCGCCTATGATATGAACGCCATGCCCGCCTACCGCGAGGCACCGCAGGCGCCCGTTGCCCCTCGTGAGCAACGCACGCCGCGTTTTGATGTCTACACGGGCGCGGGCCGTCAGGCAAACCAGGCGGTAAGCCCGGTTTTCATGAGCGTTCTTAAAACGGTTTGCATCATCGCGGCTGTCTTCATGACGATCGGTGTCGCCCGCGTGGCACTTGCCGGTGTCACGGCCCAGGTGCTCAACGGCAACGCAGAGCTTGCCAGCACGCTCGAGAAGGCGACCGACGAGAGTTCTAACCTTGAGGTCATGCATTCGGTCTATGGTGCCGACACGCGTATTCGCGATCTTGCGGGCGCCTATGGCATGGTGGAGCCCAGCGAGAGCGTTACGCTTGACTTTTCGCAGGATGCAGCCGCGGGCGCTAGCTCGACTGCGGCCGCTCAGTAAATAAGACGGTAGCTGAGTATGACAAATGACTATCGCCGCGGTTCCGACGGGGACCACGGGTCTGGACGTCCCTCCTCGCGGGGACGTTCTGGTTATCAAGGAACGGGTCGGCCATCTTACAACGCGGGGCCGTCCTATGGCAACGACCCTGCGTCGCGTCTTCGTGGCTCGGGCGGACCTCGGGTACGCAATACGGGCGCGCGCAAGGGGTCGTCGTCTGAATGGGTTACGGGAGCGCCGCTGCCTCGCCGCGATGTCGTTATGGGCTGTATCGGGGTTGGCCTTGCCGCGGGCGTCTTCCGTCTTGCCGAATACCAGATCGTGAATGCTGACAAGCTGCGCGAGCGTGCGGACGCGCGTCGTCTGCTTTCACAGACGCTCTATGCCAAACGTGGCACTATCTACGACCGCAACGGCAACGTGCTGACGTCGTCGGTCGAATGCCGCAATGTCGCCGTGAACCCTCAGCTTGTCGAGGACGTCGACAAGACGGTCTCGGCGCTGGTCAAGGCTACCGGTATTGATAAAAAGACCTGCCGCAAGCTGGTGCTGTCTGATGGTTCCTGGTGTATATCAAGCGCCAGGTCGACGAGGATGACGCTGCGCCCTGGAAAAGAAGAATCTACCCGGCGTGCTCTTTGAGCAGGCGATGAAGCGGGTTTACCCGTATGGAAACCTGGCTTCTCAGCTGCTGGGCGTCGTGAACGTGGACAACGCTGGCCTGACGGGACTCGAAAAACAATACGATGAGCTTCTGACCGGAACGAATGGCTCTCTTGTGCGCGAGCGCGCAAGAGATGGCGGCTATATCGCGGGCGGTGCCTATAAAAAGGTTGCCGCGATCGATGGCGTGGATATCGTGACGACGATCGACGTCAACATTCAGCGTGCCGCGGAAGATGCCTTGGCCGAGGCGGTCGAGAAGACGAAGGCCAAAAACGGGTCGGCCTGGTGACCGACCGACGACTGGAGAGATCCTGGCCGCCTGCTCGTATCCGACCTACGACCAGACCAATTTGGAAAACGCCAAGACCGAGGACATGAACCTTCGTCTGGTGACGGATGCCTACGAGCCCGGCTCGGTCTTTAAGACGCTGGTTGCGGGCGCCGGATTTGATTTGGGCGTTGTGCGCCCGAGCACATCGTTTGAGGTTCCCGCGAGTATCAAGGTGGGCGACGATACCGTTACCGATGCCGACAAGCGTGACTACACCATACAATGGACGTACGCGAGATGATGCGCCGTTCGTCCAATGTCGGTTTTGTCCTGGTGGGGCGCAAGATCGGTGCCGATGATTTTGCCACCTATGTGGACAAGTGGGGTATCGGTCATAGCTCCGGTGTCGATTTTCCGGGTGAGAGTCTGGGCATCGTCAAGGAGCGCGACCAGTACGATGGTGCCACCTTGGGTGCTATGAGCTTTGGCCAGGCGCTGTCCGTCTCGCCGATTGAGGTCGCACGTGCCGTGGGCGGCATCGCGAACGGCGGCGTGATGATGACTCCGCACTTCTATAAGTCGAGCAAGGGCGATGAAAAGGATTGGGGCGAGGGGGATCGCGCGATTTCCGAGGAGGCCGCCTCGCAGGTGACATCGTGTATGCAGACGGTCGTTGCCGAGGGAACGGGCGTTGGCGGCGCGGTGGACGGCTACGACGTGGCGGGCAAGACTGGTACGGCCGAGCGCGCCGATGAGAACGGCGGCTACCTCAAAGAGAACTACATGTCGTCTTTTATGGGGTTTGCCCCGGCGCAGTCGCCCAAGGTCCTGTGCTATATCACCCTTGACGGAACCCCGTCAGGCTCCGATGCCGCCGCAGTGCCGTTCCAGTCCATTATGGCCAGTGCGCTTGACGTGTTGGGTGTCCCGCGCACCAAGTAGGGGGTTACTATCTATGAAATGGCCAGTCGGTTAATCCGGGTTGTTCACACGCCCTGCACCACGCGTAGGCGGCGCTGGGATACAATACGCCGATAGCATTATTAGGTTTACAGGGGAGCTGCAATGATAGAGATCGCCGTCAACAATCTCGCGGCCGCAACAGGGGCCCGAACCGTGACGGGAGAAGCCGATCGGGTATGCCGCGGTTGCGTTATCGACTCGCGCCAGGTTGAGGAGGGCACGATATTCGTCGCCTTCCTGGGTGAAAAGGTCGACGGCAACGACTTTGCTTCCCGTGCCATCGAGTCGGGTGCCGGCGCCGTAGTGATGACGCGCGAGCCCGATGCGAGCTGCTTTCGCTGGCCCATGAGAAGGGCTGCGCCATCCTGCATACCGATGACCCCGAGGAGTTTTTGCTGCGCCTGGCTCACGCTTATCGTTTGGAGCTTGGCTGCCTGGTAATTGGCATTACCGGCTCTATCGGCAAGACAACGACCAAGGACGTGCTCGCCGCGGTGCTCGCCAAGCGTTATCGCGTTTGGGCAACCAAGGGTAACTACAACAACCTGATCGGTATGCCGCTCACGGTGCTGGCGGCCCCTGCCGACACCGAGGTTCTGGTGCTCGAGATGGGCATGAACCATTTCCACGAGATTGAGCGCATGTCTCAGTCCGCCAATCCCAACCTTGCCATTGTGACCAAGATCGGCACCTCCCATATCGGTATTCTGGGCAGTCGCGAGAATATCGCTCGTGCCAAATCCGAGATTGTTGGCGGCATGTGCGCCGCCGGAGACCTTCTCCCGTTGCTGGTTTTGGGTGGTGAGGACGACTTTACCCCGTTCATCCGCGACACCTTTGCTGCGCCTGCGGGCGTCGACGTGATGCTTGCGGGCGTCTCGGACGACGATGAGGTCCGTGCGTGCGACATTCGCATTGATGACGAGGGGCGCCCGGTCTTTACGCTCGATTTTGGCTTGGGCGAGACTATCGACACACTGCTTGCCATTCCCGGCGCGCAGTCCGTTCCCAATGCCGTCAAGGCGCGGCGGTTGCCTATCGTCTTGGCGTGACGCCCGAGCAGATCGATGCCGCCTTTAGGGGTCTTACGATTACCGGGCATCGCCAGGAAATCAAGCGCGCCAAGAGCGGCGCTCGCGTCATCGACGACTCATATAACGCCAGTGCCGAATCGATGGCAGCCGGCCTCGACCTGCTGTGTTCGCTTTCGTGCACGGGTTCGCGCATGGCGGTTCTGGGCGAGATGGGCGAGATGGGCGACGAGGCTCCTCGCATGCATGAGCTGGTGGGCGCCTATGCGGCGGCCAAGAAGCTCGATATGCTCGCATGTGTCGGCGGTGAGCTTGCCCAGCGTATGGCCGAGGCCGCGCGCATGATGGGTATGGATGAGGACCGCATTCAGGTGTTCTCCGACAATCAGCAGGTGCTCGACCGTATGGGCGGCGCTCTTGAGCAGCATGATGTCGTGCTGGTCAAGGGCTCACGCTTCGTTGAGCTCGATCGCTTTGTGGAAGGTGTGTGCTAGTCCATGTTCGGCAATCCTTCGTATCCTACGTACCAGGCATTTTTGGGGTTGGGCATCGCCGCCGTCATCGCGATGCTGCTTATGCCGTGGTGGATTAAGCTCCTGAAGGTCGAGGGCATCGGCCAGCAGGTTCGCGCCGATGGCCCCAAGCGTCACCTGATTAAGCAGGGCACGCCCACCGTGGGTGGCGTCATCATCCTGGTTGCCGTTTCGCTGACCTGCCTTTTGATGGGAAAGCTCACCACCGAGCTCGTGCTTGTGCTGCTCGCCACGCTGGCAACCGGCGTTCTTGGCCTCATCGACGACCTGACTTCTGTCACGCACGGCCGCTCGCTCGGCCTGACGCCTCACGCCAAGATGATTGGCCTTACCCTCATCTGCGTTACCTTTACCGTGCTTGCTGTCAACTGGTGCGGCGTCGCCCCCGAGATTCGTTTCCCCGGTGGCCTGACGATCGACCTTGGTGTGCTCTCGACCACCATTTGCGGCCTCTCTTTTCCGTGGCTCTACCTTGTCTTTTGCTGGCTGATGATCGCGGGCCTTTCCAACGCCGTAAACCTCACCGACGGCTTGGACGGTCTTGCCGGCGGCACCTCCATGATCGCCATGCTGGCCATGGCCGCCATGGCGTTTTTGCACGGCGATGTGAACCTGTCCATCTTCTGCACGGCGTGCGCCGGCGCCTGCCTGGGCTTTTTGTGGTTCAACTGCTATCCGGCGAGCATCTTTATGGGCGATACCGGCTCGCTTGCCCTGGGTGCCGCTTTTGCCTGCACCTCCATCATGACCAACACCGAAGTCGTTTCCCTCATCATCGGCGGTCTGTTTATCGTCGAGACCCTGTCGGTCATGATCCAGGTTGTCTATTTCCACTTTACGCACAAGCGCGTCTTCCTTATGGCGCCCATTCATCATCATTTCGAAAAGAAGGGCTGGGCCGAGACCAAGGTCGTCATCCGTTTTTGGATTGTCGCCGCGGCCTTCGGAGCCCTGGGCCTCGCGTTGTTCTTCCAGTTGGGATAGTGGTCTTTCATGCCTCTTGCTAATGTCTTTAGCCTGCTCGTTTTGGGCCAGGGCAAGTCCGGTCTTGATGTCGCTCGCTGGGCGCTTGCGCATCCCGAGCGCGTGAGTGCCGTTACCGTTTACGGTGGCGGCGCGTCCGAGCCCAACGATGCCACGCGCTCGCTCGAGGCGCACGGGGCATCGTTTGTCTACGGAACCGAGCAGGTCGAGGGCGCGTTTGATGTATGCGTGACGTGTCCGGGCATCTCGGAGTTCTCGGCATTCTTTAAGGCTGGCCGTGATCACGCTGCCCAGATTATGGGTGAGCCCGAGTTTGCCTACCGTCTGTCTCCCCAAAATTGGATTGCCATTACGGGCACCAACGGCAAGACGACAACCACGTCGCTGACCGATTACCTGCTTAAGGCGGCGGGCGAGGCGAGCGTTGCTGTCGGCAACATTGGCGAGCCTCCGGTGAACGAGATCGATGGCCGTGCGCATAACGAGTGGTTTGTGGCGGAGCTTTCGAGCTATCAGATCGCAACGACCCGGGAGTTTCACCCCCGTGTGGCGGTGCTGCTCAACATTACCCCCGATCATCTGGCTGGCATAAGAGCCATAAGAACTATGCGCTCGCCAAGATTAAGCTCTTCGAGAATATGGTCGACGATGACCTGGTGATTGTTGATGTCGAGGATGCCGGTATCCACGAGTTCGATGAGTACATCTATGTTCCGGGCCGTCGCATCTGCAAGGTTGCTTTTGACGAGCCTGCGGGCGAGGACGCCGCATTTGTTCGCGATGGCAAGATGGTCATTCGCCTGAAGGGCGTCGAGACCCCGCTCGTCGATACGTCCGAGCTTAAGATTTCGGGCCATCACAATGTAATCAATGCCCTGTGTGCTGCCACGGCGGCCCTGACGGTCGGCGCCGATGTTGACGGTGTGTGTCGCGGCCTGGTCTCGTTCCAGCCGCTGGAGCACCGCGTTGAGCCCTGTGGCGAGATCGATGGCGTGCGCTATGTTAACGATTCCAAGGCAACGAACACCGATGCGGTCGAAAAGGCCCTGACGGCGTTTCCCGATGACGATGTGATCTTGCTGCTCGGCGGTCACGATAAGGGCACGCCGCTCGAGTCCTTTGCCCGCGTTGTGATGGATAACGTTCGCTCGGTGGTCTGCTTTGGCGACGCGCGCGAGCGCTTTACCGCCGCTATGGACGAGGCGGATGTCGACGGTGATGTCGATATCGCCCAGGCCGACGACCTGCGCGATGCCGTGGACGTTGCCCGTTCGCTCTCGAGCCGCGGCGATGTGATCTTACTGTCGCCCGCCTGCTCTTCGTTCGATGAGTTCTCGGGCTACGAGGAGCGCGGTCGCGTGTTTAAGGACTATGTGGCCCAGCTTGCCGCTGCGCCCAATATGCAAATGGAATAGGGGTTGCCGGTGAGAGAGGAGAGCCCCCGACAGAATATGAGGAGGCCCGACTCGGACCGTGCTTCCTCGCAGTGCATCACGCCGCGCGCCGGTCGTCGCACGCAGGCATCGGCGAACGTTATATCGCCGGCGTCCCCGCACGTATCATGCGACCCCGCCTGGTCTTTTTGACCTGCCTGTTCTCGCTGGTCTGTTTTGGCCTGCTTATGGTGTACTCGGCTTCTTCAGTCGAGGCGCTTCACGAGAACGACTCCGCGACCTACTTTTTGTTCCGGCAGTTTATGTTCACTGTCGTCGGTGTTGCTGCCCTCGAGTTCATCGCGCGCGTTGCACCCGATAGCTGGTTTGGCGAAGGGGCGCTTAAACTTGCCCTTATCGCTATGATGATCTTGCTGCTTGCGGTGTTCCTCTTTGGTAGCGGCAGCCGTGGCGCTACGCGCTGGCTGAGCATTGCCGGCATTCAGTTTCAGCCATCGGAGTTTCTCAAGCCGTTTGCCATTGCCTATTCTGCCATCATGCTCGATCGCGTGTTTTCGCCCGGCGGTAACATCAATGAGTTCCTTAAGGGCATGGGCTTAAATTTGGGCATATCGCTCGTCTTGATTTTTATTCAGCCAGACTTTGGCACCATCCTGATTATTCTGTTGACGATCATGTGCATGGCGCTCTTTGCCGGCCTTGACCCAAAATTCATTATCGGTGCGATTCTTGCTGGCGTCGTCATCATCGTGATCGCTCTTGTCGTCGAGCCGTACCGTATGGTGCGCATTCAGGTTCTCTTGAACCCTTGGGCAGATGAATATGGAGACGGGTATCAGGCAACGCTTGCCATTATGGCGTTTGCTTCGGGTGGACTGTTCGGTCGCGGTATCGGCAACTCAACCATGAAGTACTCGTATTTGCCCGAGGCGCACAATGACTACATCCTGGCCATCATTGGCGAGGAAGTTGGCTTTTTGGGGACGCTGCTGTTATTCTTGGTGTTTGCGATGCTGATCTACTCGGCGTTTCGAATCGCCGAGCAGGCTACCGATCGTCGCGGGGCGCTCATGGCTTCGGGCTCTGCGGTTATCCTCGCGGTGCAGTTTTTGATCAACGCGCTGGGTATTCTCAACGTGTTTCCCATGACGGGTAAGCCGCTGCCGTTTATCAGCTATGGCGGCTCGTCGATTATCGTGTCGCTCATGCTCGCCGGGCTTATCTTGCGCGTTTCGCACGAGAGCGCTCGACGCGATGAATACGATCGTCGCGAGATAGTTTTGCCGTTATGGACGAAAGCACCGCCGGGGTGCCCCATGCGCGTGGGGAGCGCTCATCGCGTGGCGGTTTTACCGTCTTGAACGGTTTTGCTTCGGAGTCGGATGCCCGTCCCCGGCCGCGCTCTGCGCCGCAGGGTCGCCCGCAACGACCGGCACCGCGCAATACGGGTGGCGGATATAATCGAATCGACTTGAATTCGGACCCGTCGGCGCGCTTGCGCACCGACGATCAGGGGCCGCGCGTACGAAGGGACTACCATGACCGATAAGATGACCGTTGCTATCGCAGCCGGCGGCACGGCGGGACATATCAACTGCACTCGCCTTGGCCGAGGAGCTACGTGACCGTGGCCATCACGTTGTGTTTGTAGGTCAGTCGCATAAGCTCGAGGGTCGTCTGGTTCCCGAGGCAGGGTTCGATTTTGTGCCGATTACGGTTACGGGCTTCGACCGCTCTCGCCCTTGGACGGCATTGAGCTCGCTGTGGCGTGTCTATAAGGCGAAGCGCGCGCTCGGCAGCCATTTTTCTAAAGCCTGCAAGCCCGATGTCGCTATAGGTTTTGGCGCCTATGTCGAGGTCCCGCTTCTGGCTGGTGCAAAGACGCGGGCATTCCGTATCTGCTGCATGAACAGAACTCCGTTCCGGGCCTTGCTAACAAGATGATGAGTTCGCATGCGCCCGCGTTTGCATCTCGGTGCCGGCAGCACGTTCCGTGTTTGAGCGTGAGGGCGATCCTGACCATGTGCTCATGACCGGCAACCCCGTGCGCCGTTCTGTGATCGAGGGGGATCGGGTTCGCGGTCGCAGGGCTCTCGACGTGCCTGAGGACGCCACACTCCTGCTGGTTTTTGGCGGCTCACTTGGTGCTCAACATCTTAATGAGCGCGTGGCTTCGCTTAAAAACGAGTTGCTCTCGCGCGATAATCTCTATGTTTTGCATTCGACGGGCGCCGATGGCTTCGAGGACACCGAGCGTGCTCTTGCCCTGATGCCCGAGGAGGCGAAGCGGTATCGCGTCCAGCCCTACATCGACAATATGGGCGATATGCTGGCCGCGGCCGATTTGGTCCTCTCGCGCTCGGGCGCTTCGAGCGTTGCCGAGATCGCGGCCCTTGCCACACCTTCGGTACTGGTGCCGTATCCGCATGCGACGGCCGATCATCAGACCACCAATGCCCGCTATCTGGTCGATGCCGGTGCTGGCGTGCTCTGCGCCGATGCCGATATCGACACCCGGGCGTTTGCCGATGAGCTGCTGCATCTTATCGATGATGCGCAGGCGCGCGATGCCATGCGTCAGGCGGCTCGCGGTTTGGCCCAGGACCGCGCTGCCGTCCTTTTGGCAGACGCGGTAGAAGGATTGCGTTAGTTAGACGGGATATCGCGGGTCGCCCTCGCGCGGATGCGGTAGGTGCGGTACAGTAGACGGGTTACAGGCAGTGTTTACGCAAGGAGTACACGAGCACATGCTGATTCCCAGACTGCAACCTCCGCGCCCGATTTCAAGAGCGCCCATTTTATCGGTATCGGTGGCGCCGGCATGAGCGGCATCGCCCTCGTCCTTCACGAACGCGGCTATGTCGTTACCGGCTCCGACCTTAAGACGTCGCGCTATATTCGCCAGCTTACCCGCGCCGGCGTGAAGGTGCATGTGGGCCATGAGGCCGCCACCATCGACGAGGTCAAGCCCGACGTCGTCGTGGTCTCTACCGCTATTCCCGAGTCCAACCCCGAGCTCGTCCGTGCGCGCGAGCTGGGTATTCCCGTGTGGCCTCGCGCCAAGATGCTCTCGCTCTGGCCACGGCTACACCACCGTCGCCGTCGCCGGTACTCACGGCAAGACCACGACCTCTTCGATGTGTGCCACCATGCTCGACCGCATGGGTCTGGACCCCAGCTTCCTGATCGGTGGCATTGTTGAGGGCTACGATACCAACGGCAAGAACGGCTCGGGCGACTATTTTGTCGCCGAGGCGGATGAGTCCGACAGCTCCTTCCTGTTCCTTAACCCCAATGTGGTCATCGTGACCAACGTCGAGGCCGACCATCTCGATCATTACTCGGGTATCGAGGAGATCGAGGCCACCTTCGCCAAGTTTATGAGTCTGGTGGGCGAGGACGGCACGGTCATCGTCTGTGGCGAGGACCCGCATCTGGTCGAGCTTGCCAAGTCGACGGGCCGTCATGTGCTTTCCTATGGCTTTGCCGAGACCAACGACATCGTCTGCGTGCATCCGGATGTCAAGGGCATCCAGAGCGACTTTATCGTTCGCTTTGAGGACGACACCGAGCACGCTGTCGAGATTAAGAGCAACCCCGGTCGTCACAACATGCTCAACGCCACGGCCGTCTTGACCGTCGCCCATGTCCTAGGCCTCGATATCGACGCCGCCGCTAAGGCACTTTCGAGTTTTGAAGGCGTCCGCCGTCGCTTTACCCACGTGGGCGATATCGACGGCATCACGGTGGTTGACGATTACGGCCATCATCCCACCGAGATCAAGGCGACGCTCGCTGCTGCCTCTTCGCTGGGCTACAAACATGTCGACGTCGTGTTCCAGCCGCACCGCTATTCGCGCCTGCAGGCTCTGTGCGATGACTTTGCCGACGCATTCGCCAATGCTGACAAGCTGCTGTTGATTGACGTGTTCTCTGCCGGCGAGATGCCCATCCCGGGTGTCACGTCCAAGATGCTTGCCGATACCGTGCGCGCCAAGCATCCCGGCAAGGAGGTCGTGTACTGCTCGAGCCGTCTTGAGCTCAATGAGGAGCTCGAGAAGATGGTGGGCGAGGGCGATTTGCTGCTTACCATGGGCGCCGGCGACGTCACGACGGTCGGCCCCGAGTTCATCGAGTATCTGACTGCCAAGAAAGACGCTTAAACCCCATGGGTCTGTTTAACGCCGTCATGGCGCTTTCGGGCATGATCGATACGGACGTAATTGAGGATGAACGCCTCGCGCGCCATACGAGCTATCGTATCGGCGGCAAGGCGGACCTCTTTGTGACGTGTCACAGCTATCATGCCTTGCGTCGCGCCGTGGCGGTGCTCGATCGTGAGCAGGTACCGTGGGTCATTATCGGCAAGGGATCTAATCTGCTTGTTGCCGATGCAGGCTATCGCGGCGCCGTCATTTCGTTGGGGCGTGAGTTCCAGCGTACGGTTGTCGCCGAAGACGGTTGTACGCTGACGGTCGGTGCGGGCGTAATATTCGCTCGCCTAGTCAACGACGCGCTGTCGCGCAGCCTTTCGGGCCTTGAGTTTGCGGTCGGTATTCCCGGCTCCGTTGGCGGCGCCGTGTCCATGAATGCCGGCACGCGAACCGAGTGGATTGGCTCGCTGGTCGAAGATGTCGTTACGTTTGACCCGAGCTCCGGCATCAAGCATTACGCGGGCTCGGAGATCGCTTGGGGCTACCGTGAATGCAGCCTGCCGCGTAACGAGATCATTCTGGAATGCGTGCTCAAGCTCAAACCTGCGCCCAAGGCCGATATCCGTGAACGTATGGAGCGGTACCTGACGCGGCGTAAGCGCACACAGCCCATGGGCTGTGCATCCTGCGGGTCGGTATTTCGCAACCCGCCCGATGCGAGCGTGGGCAAGCTTATCGAGGATTGTGGATTAAAGGGTTTTTCGGTTGGCGGCGCGGAAGTTTCGCCCGTACACGCTAATTTTATCGTTAATAACGGAACCGCCTCGGCCGATGACGTGGCCGCGGTTATCAGACATGTGCACGGAAAGGTGAGGGAGGCGTATGGCATCGAGCTCAGACCGGAAGTTAAATTCCTCGGCTTCTAGAGCATCGAAACCAACCTTCCGCCGCGCGGAGGGCGTTCCGGCGCACCGTCTCAGCCTCAACGTAAGTCCGTTATGCCTTCTAAGCCTGCTGGGTCCGTGCGGCCTGCCAAGCGTTCGACTGTCGGTTCGCAGCTTGGCGGACGCCCCGCGGCCAAAAATGTTGCTCGTCCGGTGGCACGTCCCTCGGTGACGCCCAAACCGGCGATGGGCGCCATACCTTCTCGCCCCATAGCGTCGCCCAAGCCCTCGTTGGGGGCAAAGGTGACGCGTCCCGGTCGCGCGCTGGGTGCATCTAAGCCACGTATGCTGACGTCGGTGTCGGCCTCCGCAAAACCGCAATCGGGCAAAAAGGGCTCTAATCCGTTGTCATCGATCGGCGCCCTGGCAAATCATGCGGCGGGTGCCGCTTCTGCCGTTAAGGGCAAGGGCAAAATCGCGGGCGGCATCCTTGCCGCTCTGGCAGTGCTTGCAGTCGTTGCCGTCGTCGTCATTAACTCTGGCCTGTTCGCCGCTAACGATATTCAGATCCAGGGCAGCGAGCATGTGACCAAGCACGATGCCATCCAGCTGATCGATCTGCCCGAGGACACGTCGCTGTTCAATGTGAATCCCGACCAGATCACCGAGGGCCTCAAGCAAAATCCGTGGGTTTCGGGCGTGGATGTTCAGCGTCAATTTCCCCATACGCTCATCATCACGCCGACGGAACGCAAGGTTATCGCAATTGCCTACATTAGCTCCGACGATCTTGCATGGGCGATCGGGGACGATGACACATGGATTGCACCGCTGTCTACCTCGGTCGATGTTGACGACCAGGGCAATGTCATCACAACGGGGGAGGGTGCCAACACCCTAAACGGCATCGATGCGCCCTGCGCTCGCCAAACATTACGGAGCCGTGCTGCTGACCGATGTCTCGGCCGATGTCGCGCCGGTTTCGGGGCAAGCGGTAAATTCCAAGGCGGTCAAGGCCGGCCTGGATTACGTCCGCGGATTCTCGAGCGAGTTCCTGGGCCAGGTCAAGGATATTTCCACGCCCTCGGTCGAGGCCATCTCGGCGAATCTCGATAACGGTATCGAGGTGTCGCTCGGAGATTCGGATGACATTGCCAAAAAGGAGCGTATTGTTACCAAGCTGCTTTCGCAGGTGGAGGGCGTGACGTATATCAACGTTCGATCTCCTGGCAACTATACGTTTAGGAACGCACCGACCTCGTAGCGTCTTCTGGCCTTTGTTGACGGGGCATACCGCGCCGTTTATCTGGTTTGTTTGGTTTTCACCGTCAATTATTTGACTGATACGTTCATAATGTGCAAACATAATACGGTTTACCTTTGCATTTACTTTCAACTTGAAGGTTAATGTGCGCAGGGGTCAACCCATGCTATGGCAATAACCTTTGTTCGGAGGACCGACATGCACGAGACAGAGATCAACAACTACCTTGCCGTCATTAAGGTGGTCGGCGTCGGCGGCGGCGGTACCAACGCGGTCAATCGAATGATCGAAGAGGGTATCCGCGGCGTCGAGTTTGTTGCCATCAACACCGATGCTCAGGCACTCGCGATCTCTGATGCCGATATCAAGGTGCACATCGGCACCGACCTGACCCGCGGCCTGGGCGCTGGCGCAACCCCGAGGTCGGCCGTAAGGCCGCCGATGAGTCCCGCGACGACATCGCCGAGGCGCTCGCTGGCGCCGATATGGTGTTCATCACCTGCGGCGAGGGCGGCGGCACCGGTACCGGCGCTGCCCCCATCGTTGCCGATATCGCGATGAACGAGGTCGGCGCGCTGACCGTCGCCGTCGTGACCAAGCCCTTTACGTTTGAGGGCCGCAAGCGCAAGAAGAGCGCCGAAGAAGGCATTAAGACGCTTTCCGACTGCGTCGACACCATGATCGTTATCCCTAACGACAAGCTGCTCGACATCGCCGAGAAGAAGACCACCATGCTTGAGGCCTTCGCAATCGCCGATGGCGTCCTTTCCCAGGGCACCCAGGGCATCACCGACCTCATCACCGTCCCCGGTATCATCAACCTGGACTTCGCCGATGTTAAGACCATCATGAAGCAGGCCGGTACCGCATGATGGGTATCGGTACCGCTTCTGGGGACACCCGTGCCGTCGACGCTGCCCAGCAGGCTATTTCCAGCCCGCTGCTCGAGAGCTCCATCGATGGCGCTACGCGCGTCCTGCTTTCCATTGCCGGTTCCAAGGACCTGGGCATCCAGGAGATCAGCGACGCCGCCGACGTTGTCGCCAACGCCGTCGACCCCGAGGCCAACATCATCTTCGGTACCGTTGTCGACGAGTCCCTGGGCGATCAGGTGCGTATTACCGTCATCGCTACGGGCTTCTCCGACTCCAACGTCAACCGTCAGGACGAGCTCTTCGCTGCACAGCAGTCCCAGAGCAAGGCCGCTGCTTCTACCGAGCCGCAGCGCACCGCTCCTGCCACGAGCCCGGCTCAGGCTGCCCCGACTCGCAACGTCGGTGGTACCGAGCTCCCCAACTTTGGCAACGACCAGTTTGAGCTTCCTGACTTCCTCAAGCGCGGCAGCTTCTAGTTCGTTTTTCTCAGCGACCTGTATGGGGTGCGTCCGATTGGGCGCACCCTTTTTGTTGTGTTTTGCCTTTGTAAACGAAAGCCTCCAATCTCCTTACGTTCCCCTTACGTTTAGCCCCTACCGCTGCGGGTATCCTTTTGATGAAGTATGGCAGCCGTGTGGCACGGACTGCTGCGGCGTCGCCGCGATACTTGTGTTATTAGGAGGCTTTAGTATGGCAGCACGTGCGGACAGCGTTTCGCGTGTCGACCATGATGGAGTTACGTTGGTAGAGGGCGCGACGCACGATGTTCGCTTTGCTTTTACCGAACGCGCCGGCGGTGTTTCCGAAGATGCGTACTCCTCACTCAATCTGGGCTCGCATGTTGGCGATGACCCCTTTGCCGTTCAAGAAAATCGTCGCCGCGCACTCGAGGCCTTGGGTGCCGCCGAGTGCGAGCACAACCTGCTTGTTCCCAATCAAGTACACGGTGACCATGTCGTGACGGTGGCCTCGAACGGTGCCGATTATCTCGAGAATATTCGCGAGCAGATTGCCGAGGGCTGCGATGCCATCGTCTGCATGGCCCGTGAGGTACCCGTGATGCTCTGCTTTGCCGATTGCGTTCCCGTGGTGCTGGTGGCTCCCGGCGGCTTTGCGTGGTGCACTCTGGCTGGAAGGGCACGATTGCGCGCATTTCCGCCAAGGCGTGCCAAGCGCTCTGCGAGGCGGCTGGCTGCAAGCCGGACGACATCTCTGCCTACATTGGGCCCCATATCCTGGCGACGAGTACGAGGTGTCCCAAGAACTTATGGATCGCTTTGCCGCCGAGTTCGCGTGCATCGATGCCTCTGCTTCTCGTATGCTCGATCTTTCCGCCGCCATTCGCGAGGCGCTGATGGACGCCGGCGTCGAGGCGAGCAGCATTGTGGACACCAAGCTTTCCACCGTTCGTCAGAACGACCGCTTTTATTCCTACCGCAACGAGGGCGGCACCTGTGGGCGCCATGCTGCGATCGGCGTGATGCTATGAGAAAGATCGCATCGGTCCTGAGTGCTGCAGTGCTTACGCTCACGCTGTGTGCTTGCTCCTCGGGATCTTCCACATCTTCTATTACCGTGGCCGGCTCGACCACGTGCCTTCCCATTGCCGAGATCGCAGCCGAGGGCTTTAAGGAAGAGCCGGCACCGATGTGCTCGTCTCCGGCTTGGCTCCTCTGCGGGTATCGAGGCCGTCAGCAACGGCACGGCCGACATCGCCAGCTCGTCTCGTGGCCTCAATGCCGACGAACAAGACCTTGGCCTGACCCCGATCGTAATCGCGCACGACGGCATCGCAGTCATCGTGAACGACGACAACCCGGTCGACAATCTCTCGACCGAGCAGCTCCGCGATATTTACGCCGGCAAGATCACCAACTGGAAGGAAGTCGGCGGAGAGGACCTGAAGATTCAGGTTATCAACCGCGACGAGGCGTCCGGTACGCGCGAGGCCTTCCGTACCATCGTGATGGACGGCACGCCGTTCGATCGCCGCTCGGCCGTTCTTTCGGGTACGGGCCAAGTGCGCGACGTCGTGTCCCGCTCGCATGGCGCCATTGGCTACATCTCGCTGGGTTTTGTCGAGAGCCTCAACGCCACGACCTCGGTTAAGGCCGTTTCGGTCAACCATGTCGAGGCATCCGAGAAGACGGTCGCAAGTGGCGGCTATCCCATCTCGCGCGACCTTTACTTCTTTGTGAAGGGTACGCCTTCGCATCAGGCGCAGGACTACATTGACTATGTGACGTCCGAGAAGATGGACAAGCAGATTCGCGAGGCGGGCTTTATTCCCGTCACCAACGACGGAAAGGGGAGTGAGTAGCGTGGAAGCACAGGAAACCCCCCAGATTGAGCAGGAGGCTCAGACGCCCAAAAAGCGTGAGTTGGCGTTGGTGTCGCGTAGCACCTATCTCAAGGAGAAGGCGCTGCAGTGGATCTTCTTTGCCTGCGCGTTCTTGGCGGTCGTCACCGTTATCCTGATCTTTGTCTTTACCACGTACTCGGCGCTGCCCGTCTTTACCGACATCGGCCTGGCGGACTTCTTTAGCTTTACGTGGGCGCCATCCGAGGGCCACTACGGCATCATGTCGCTGCTGGCGGGCTCTGGTCTGGTGACGGTCGGTGCGCTCGCCATGGGCGTGCCCCTGGGTGTGGGCACGGCTGTATATCTGTCGAGATCGCCAGCAAGCGCGTGCGCAGCTCATCAGCCCGCCGTCGACCTGCTGGCGGGCATCCCCTCCATCATCTACGGCTTCTTTGGCATGGTCATCATCCGCCCGTTTATCGCGCAGCTGACCGGCGGTCTTGGCTTTGGCGCGCTGACGGCGTGGTTTGTGCTTGCCATCATGATCGTTCCCACCATTACCACGCTCACGATCGATGCCCTCAATTCCATCCCCATGGGCATTCGCGAGGCGTCCTATGCCATGGGTGCCACCAAGTGGCAGACCATCTACAAGGTCGTGCTGCCTGCAGCCAAGCTGGGCATTGTCGATGCAATTGTCTTGGGTATGGGGCGTGCCATCGGTGAGACCATGGCCGTGCTGATGGTCGTGGGCAACGCCCCGGTCATTCCAGATAGCATCTCGAGCCCCATCTCGACGCTCACGAGCCAGATCGCACTCGACATGAGCTATTCCTCGGGCCTGCATCGCTCGGCTCTGTTTGGCATGGGCGTGGTCCTGTTTATCATCTCAGCTGCACTGGTGGGTATCGTTCGCCTGATTTCAAAGAAGAGGGGGTAGGCTATGTCCGATTCCGTTGACACGACGTCGATACGACATCGTCGCGCGAGCTCATCAAGCGTGCCCTTTCCCATGGCAAGAAGGGCCGCATCAACAAGGACCTGTCCAACAAGATTATGCTCGGCGTGTTTCGCGCCGCGGCCTATATCACCACCCTGGTGTTGCTTGCCATCATCGCCTATGTGGTCATCAACGGTCTTCCGCATATCTCGCTCGACTTTATCTTCGGCTGGCCGCAGGGCGTAAACGCCGAGGGTGGCATCTGGCCCACGATCGTCTCGACCATCTACGTGACGGCGCTCGCCATGCTCATCTGCACGCCGGTTGCCGTCTTGGCTGCGGTCTATCTGGCCGAATACGCCAAGCAGGGCAAGGTCGTCGACATCATTCGCTATGCTGCCGATGCCCTGGCCTCGGTGCCTTCCATCGTTATGGGCCTCTTTGGTTACGCCTTGTTTGTTGAGGCCATGGGCCTGGGCCTTTCGATGGTTTCGGCCGCTCTGGCGCTGGCGCTTCTGATGCTGCCCATCGTCATGCGCACCACCGAGGAGGCAATTCGCGCCGTTCCGCGCTATATCCGTTGGGGCGCATATGGCCTGGGCGCCACCAAGTGGCAGGTCGTCTCCAAGATCGTGCTTCCTTCTGCCTTTGGCCGCATTGCCACCGGCATCGTCCTTGCCATCGGTCGCGCCATCGGCGAGACCGCGGTGGTGCTCTACACCATGGGTCAGGCCATCAATCTGCCGATCTCGCCGCTCGATTCCGGTCGTCCCATGACCGTTCACCTCTATTTGCTTGCCAACGACGGCATCAACATGAACGCAGCCTACGGCACTGCGCTTTTGCTGATGGCGATTATTCTGGCCTTCAACCTGTTTGCGCGTTATCTGTCGCGCAAGCGCCGCTAGTTAAGGAGTCCCATGTCCGTCTATCAGTCCGCTCCCACGCCGGAGCAAGCGGCCATCACAGCCAAGGATTTCAACTTTTGGTACGGTGACTTTCATGCGCTGACGGGGCTCGACCTCAACATCGCCAAAAACGCCATCACCTCGTTTATCGGTCCTTCGGGCTGTGGTAAATCGACGTTTTTGCGCTGCATCAACCGTATGAACGACCTTATCGAGGGTACTCGCGTCGAGGGCACCATGACACTCGACGGCAACGATATCTATGCCGAGGGCGTCGACCCGGTCGACCTTCGTCGCCGCGTGGGCATGATTTTTCAGCAGCCCAACCCGTTTCCCAAATCCATCTACGAGAATGTCGCTTTTGGCCCTCGTCTGCAGGGCGTGACTAGCAAAAGCGACCTCGACGACATCGTGGAAGAATCGCTCAAGCGCGCCAACCTCTGGAAAGAGGTATCCAATCAGCTCAACAAGGATGGTTTGGCGCTCTCGGGCGGTCAACAGCAGCGTCTGTGCATCGCGCGTGTGCTTGCGGTGCAGCCCGATGTCCTTCTGATGGACGAGCCCTGCTCCGCCATCGACCCCACGTCCGTATCTAAGGTCGAGGATCTGATGGCCGAGCTGGCGCCCGAGATGACGATCATCATCGTCACGCATTCTATGCAGCAGGCCGCTCGCATTAGCGACTACACCGCATTTTTCTTGCAGGAAGTTGCCGGTGAGCCCGCCACGCTCATCGAGTATGGTCAAACCGACGCGATCTTCACCAGCCCGGTGGATTCGCGGACGGAAGACTATATCACCGGCCGCTTTGGCTGATCGGTGCGACTAGTCCCAAGCCGATCGGACCTGGTCCGGTGCGTATTCACTGTGCGGGCGGCATGACCGCACCCAACTGATTGGAGTGAACCATGCGCAAACTGTTTTCCCGTCAGCTCATCGAGCCCGTCACGAGATGTTGAGCATCTACGAGGCCGTCGATCTTGCCCTTCACGACGCCGTGAAGGCCTATGTGACCGACGACCGCAAGCTCGCCACTAAGACCAAGAAGCGCACGCTTTCGATTGATGCTCGCTGCGCCAACTTGGAGGCCGTGTGCTACAACCTGATCGCTACGCAGTCGCCGGTCGCCTCCGACTTCCGTTTGCTGCAGACGATTATCTACGTCGACTTTAACCTGCAGCGCATGACCGATAAGGTTCGCCAGATCTGCCGCGCCACGCGTCACATGGTCAAGGCCGACATCTCGCTGCCTCAGGAGCTCGTCGGCACGGTTGAGGCCGAGGCCGAGGCCGTGTACCAGGTGCTGGGCTCGTCGCTGTCCGCGCTCGTCACCAACGACATGTCCATCATCTGCAACCTGGCCGTTGAGGATGAGCCGGTACATGCGGCGTACGAGAAGTTCTTCCGTACCTTTAACCGCATGGACACCGGCGATTTTATGGACGACGACAGCAACTATGACGACCTGCGCCGTGCCATCATGGTTTCGCGCTACCTCGATCGCATTGCCTCGATTTCCATCGATGCCGCCTGCCGTCTGACCTTCCTTTTGACCGGACAGCGTATGACTGCCGGCGATATCGCCTGTACGGATGAGGACGAGCTCGAGAGCATGCGCGTGCCTTCGGGCGAGGGCGTCATTATGAGGCCCGCCGTGGATGCACGCTTTGTTGCCAAGTGCCCGCTAACGAGGTGAGCGAGGGTCTTCGCTACCTGTTGGATCATCTTGAGGACGAGGATGATGCCGAGGACGACGAGGAGTAGGGTACCCCGTTCGTTGAGAGATTGTAAATACCTAAGGGAGCGCGGCCTTGCGGATGCGGGGCTGCGCTCTTGCGTTAGCATGGGACTACTTGTTGTGCTGTTAGCGGAGGCGATTGGCAATGGATAACTATTTGAATGTAATGCGCGCTCGCCGCGAGCAGATACTCGAGCGTTTCTATGCCGCGCTCGATCGCGCCGGGAGGCCCCGTGATGCCGCGCGTTGATTGCCGTGTCCAAGACCGTCGCGTCGATGAGACCATCGCGGCCATCCAGGTGGGATATCGCCATTTTGCCGAGAACCGCCCGCAAGAGCTCGTCCGCAAACTTGCAGGTCTGGCGGATCATCCGGAGCTGCCCGAGGTGCGCTTCGACATGATTGGCAACCTTCAGACCAACAAGATCAACGCGGTGTTGGGCTCGGCCGAGCTGATTCATTCGGTGGGGTCGCTTCATTTGGCGCAGGCGATCTCGAGCCGTGCCATTCGCAAGATCGAAGCTGGCGAGCTCGCCGCCCCCCAGCAGGTGCTGATCGAGGTTAACGTAAGCGGCGAGGAGTCCAAGGGCGGTTTTTCGCCCGATGAGATTCGTGGCGCTGCCGGCGAGCTTGCGGAACTTGAGGGAATTTGTGTGCAGGGCCTTATGACTATGGCCCCTCGGGGGAACAAGGATGTGGCGCGTCGCACCTTTGCCGGGCTGCGAGAGCTGAGGGATGAGTTGGAGGCGGCGCATCCCGATCTGAGGCTGCCCGAGCTTTCTTGCGGCATGAGCGAGGACTTTGAGCCTGCCCTTGAGGAGGGCTCTACGCTCGTTCGCTGGGCAGGGTAGTATTTAGCCCGGAGTTTGCAGTAAAATAGGGCTCTGAAGTGCGCACTGGTTTACAGAGCGCCTGCACTAAACCGTGAGAGGACACAACCATGGGCTTCCTTGACGAGATTAAAAATAAGATGCACCTGGGCGGCCAGCAGGGTTACGACCAGAGCTATGACCAGGATGACGACTACGGCTACGATGACGGCTACGATGATGGCTATCAGAACAACGGCTACAGCGGTACCTCGGGCGAGGGCTTCTATACCCAGGACGAGCCGAGTAACGGCCTGCTGGGCCAAACGCGCCGCGGTGAGGCCGAGTCGGTCGCCGTGTATACGCGCTCCGGCCAGCTGGTCGGCGATGACTCGCGTCATGCAACGACGTACAATCCGCCTTCGCGCTCGCAGGACAGTGTTGCGAGCGGTTATCGTCCTGGTGCCTATGACACGCCGTCGAGCTACGCCGAGAACACCCGCGCCCGTGCCGCCGCTGCGCCTGCGCCTGCACCGAGCGATGCCTCGGCCTATGCGAGCAATATCATCAACGCCACACCGCAGCTGCCGGCCTATGTCCTGCGCCCCGAGAGCTATGACGACGTGGAGACCGTGGTGCGCCGCGTTCGCACCAAGCAGCCTGTCGCACTGATTTTTGTGGGCGTACGCACCGAAGTTGCCAAGCGCGTCTTGGACTTCTCTTACGGCTTTGCCTGCGGTCTGGGTGCCACGGTCAAGGAGGTGGGCGACCGCGTGTTCATGGTGCTGCCCGCCGGTTGCGAGGTCAAAGATTCCGATCTCAAGAAGCTTCGTGCCGACGGCTACCTTAAGTAAAGACAAGACGAGGAGATTCCCATCAACATCTACACTATCGTCCAGCTGGTCAATACGCTGTTCAACTTCTATTCCACGCTCATTGTCGTCTACTGCTTTATGACGTGGATTCCCATGAAGCAGGGTGGTTTGCTTCAGGATATTGCCGCGGTGCTTGATAGCGTGTGCGGTCCGTGGCTCAACCTGTTCCGTCGTTTCATCCCGCCGATGGGCGGTATCGATTTTTCGCCGGTCGTTGCGATTATTGCGTTGCAGTTGGTGCAGAAGCTGGTTCTGCAACTTCTTATAGGTATACTCATATAAAACTGGCTTAGTAACTCACGTCGGGCGCACGGCGCCAAGGCGAAGATAAAGGAGAACTTGTTATGGCTATTACCCCTGCTGACATTCAGGCTCAGACCTTCTCTGAGGCTAAGCGCGGCTACGATCCCGCCGAGGTCGACGTCTTCCTGGAGACCCTGTCCTCTGAGGTCGACGCCATGCTTGCCAAGATCGTCGATCTTAAGGTCGTCTGACTGCCACCGAGCAGCAGCTTGCCGATACGCAGGCCCAGCTTGCTCAGGCTCAGGACGCTGCCGCGCAGGCCGTTCCCGCCGCCCCTGTGGCCGCTCCTGCACCCGACTTCTCCGCTCAGGAGCGCCAGATTTCCGCTGCCCTTATTGCTGCCCAGCAGACCGCCGAGGGCATTGTCAACGACGCCAACGAGAACGCCGACCGCATCCGCAACGAGGCCGACGCCAAGGCCCGCGAGGTCATCCGTCAGGCCCTGACCGAGAAGCAGGCCGAGCTTGAGGAGATCGACCGTCTTAAGGCTTCCCGTGAGGAGTTTAAGGCCGAGTACCTCAAGCTCATCCAGCACTTCATGGACGATGCTCAGAACTCCTTCCCGTCCGATCTCATGGCTTCCACGCCGGTCGGTTCCGCCGCTTCTCCGGCTGTGACCGTTCCTGCTGCCGAGCCGCTGCCCGTCGCCGAGCCGGTTATCCCCGTTGCCGATCCCTTCGCACCGATTGACAACTTCGCTGCCGACGACCTGGACTAACATCCAGCTATCATTTAGCGCCTAGAAAGGGCCCGCAGCTTGCGGGTCCTTTTTGTGGCTGCATGCAGTCTGCAAAACAAAACGCCGAGTCCTGCGTTTGAGGGCACAGGACTCGGCGAAGGGCGCGTGGTCAAAGGTAGATTTTAAGGCATGTCCTAAAATCTACTTGAGGAGGAAGTCGGGGAGGGGAATGGTGCGGGCTCGCGATGCTCGGGATCGGCGATATGGTCGGCAGGATAGCCGCAGACGAGCATGTGATAGGGATAGATGCCCTCGGGCAGGCTGAACTGCTCACAGGCCACCTCGGGCTTAAAATGGCACACCCAGCACGTACCCAGGCCCTGCTCCTCGGCCTCCATCATCATCTGATCGCAGACGATCGAGGTGTCGATGGCACTGGAGTTCATCTGGTCATAAGGGCGCACCCAGGCGTCATCGGTAACGCTGCAGATAAGGAAGATAAGCGGAGCCCCAAAGATAGACCCATCACGAGCAAACCGAGGCTGACAAGCAGTGGCCTTTTCCAACAGCTCCGGAGTATCAAGCACCATCACACGGGTTGGATGATTATTACAAGCAGAAGGAGCAATACGCCCAGCCTCAACAATGGCATCCACCACAGCCTGCTCCACAGCCCGATCCTCAAACAAACGACAAGAATACCGACCCCGAGCCAGATCCAAATACCCCATAACCAAACCCTCCAAAGCTAATAAAACAACCCAAAACTAAGCAAAAGGGTACCCAAAGCCCCATCCAGCCAAACGTTTAAGGCGGTCCCAAAGTTTCCAATCGGGCCCCAAGGTCCTGCCAACAAAAGCCTCATCGCTTTCAAAGTATCAGCCAAAGTTTCCAATGGTGGTACGTAAGGGAGCGGGCCCGACCACTAATAACCTTTTGAACGACTCTGCTTGCAGCCGGAGTGAAAAGGGTTATTAGTGGTCGGGCCCGCGACCGCCGGGACACGTACCCCCAATTAACTGTTCTTCATGACAATCGAATCCACGACATCGGCCACATTCTCACAGCAGTCAGCGCAGTACTCCAGGAAGGCGTAAACGTCACGCCAGGCGATAACCTCGAGCGGGTCCTTGCCGTTGACATGTAGGTTGCGCATAGCGTTGATGTAGAGCTCGTCGGCCTCGGACTCGATCGTGTTGATCTGGATGACGAGTTCGCGCAGGGTCTTGGACTTGCGGTAGTTGGGCAGCTCGACCATCAGGTCCTTCATGGCGCGACAGGCGTCGGTCACCTTGTGGGCGATCACGATGGCATCGGGATGGATGCTCTGGATGTTGGTGAAGTAGACGCGCTGCACGACGCCCTCGATACGGTCGAGCACCGTGTCGAGCGAGCAGCTCATCAGGTCCAGGTCCTCGCGCTCAAGCGGGGTGATAAAGGCCGTGAGCAGGGCGTCTTCAAGCTCATGATGCTTCTTGTCGGCCGCATGCTCGATCGCGTGCATCTTGTTGAGCATATCGTGAATCTTTGCGGGATCGAAGTTCTCGAAAATCTTGGTGAGCAGCTCTGCGGCCTGGACGGCTAGGTCGGCGCAAGCAACGTAGTTGTCGAAGTAGAACGAATCGGGTTTCTTTGCCATGAGTGGGTCCTTTCGAGGCGAAGTCGGGTGGGCGAGGTATTACGGTCCGGATGGACGCTCGGTTTGACTAGATGAACATCATGAACAGCTTGGCCATGACAAAGCTGATGAGTCCGCAGGCGGGGAAGGTGAAGAACCAGGTGAACATCATGTCCTTGACCACGCCGAAGTTGATGGCCGAAAGGCGCTTGACGGCACCGACGCCCATGATGGCGCAGGTCTTGATGTGGGTGGAGGACACGGGGATACCGGTAAGGGTGGCAAGCAGCAGATTCGCGGCGCCCGCGAGGTCGGCGGAGAATCCCTGATACTTCTCGAGCTTGACCATGCTCTGGCCGACGGACTTGATGATGCGCTCGCCGCCCACGCTGGTGCCGATGCCCATGGTGGCCGAGCACAGCAGCATAATCCAGATGGGGATGCCGGCATCGCCGACGCTCGTCTGGCCGCTGGCGAAGGCCACGCCTAAAAAGAGCACGCCGATGAACTTCTGTCCATCCTGCGCGCCATGCATAAAGCTCATGGCCGCGGCACTCGCGATCTGAGCGTATTTAAAGAAGACATTGGCACGTCGCCTATTGGCGGCGGCAAACAGAATCGAGACGAGTTTGCACAGGATCCAGCCCATGACAAAGCCCAGGCCGATGGAGAGCGCCAGGCCGTAGATGACCTTCATCCACTCGTGGACGTTGACGCTGTTCGCGCCGCCGAGGGCGATAGCGGCACCGGTCAGGCCGGCGATAAGGCTGTGGCTTTGCGAGGTGGGGATACCAAAACGCGATGCCGTGGCACCGTAGACGACGATGGAGAACAGAGCGGCGCAGAGGCACGCAAGCGCCATGGTGCTGTTTCCGCCAAAGTCGACGATATGTGAGATGGTGTTGGCGACGCTCGCGTTAAAGTGCGTCATGATGAGCACGCCCAAGAAGTTGAATGCGGCGCTCATGAGAATGGCGGCGCGGGCGGGCATGCAACGCGTGGTGACGCAGGTCGCGATGGCGTTGGGCGCGTCGGTCCATCCGTTGACGAAGATGGCGCCGAGCGCGAGAATCACGGTGACGGCAAGGACTGGGTTCGACACAATTTGGCCGAGGAAGGTTGAGAACGTTACGTCCATATATGGGCTTTCTCGAAGTTTGCAGACACGTTACAAAAACATGATAAATCGTATCACCTCCTGTGGGTTTCTTTACCGAGTTCTGATGGGAGAAGTGAATTTTTTGGCACTAAAATTGAATAATAGCCCTGTTGACCGCGGGTATTCTTTTTGCTAACACGCCATGAGGACACGCGTGCGCGCCCCAACACCCCAAAACCACAGTCTGTTCGCTTTACAACATACAAACATGCGTTCGATAATAGAGGGCATGGAATATCGACAGACAGACGGCAAAACTCGGCGCGTGCACAAGCAGTATGTGGACGTCGTGGCTCGCATCCTCGCGGGCGGACAGGTCGTGCCGGTCACCGTCTGCTGGGTCGACGGCCGTTGTTTTACGATCGACGAAATTATCTCGACCACTGGGTTTGGCCTGATGGTCCACGGCATCCGTACGGCAACATATAAGGTGCGTTTTGGCGGGCACGCGACCGAGTTGTATCTGGAGGACCAGACGCGCGAGCGGGCGGACGGCTCGCAGGCGCACGTGATGCGTTGGTGGGTCTGGGCCTTTGATCGTACGCTTGAGGGCGAGCGCCGTAGGTAAGGACGTGCGGCATTCGGGTACAATGGCAGGAATCTTGTCACCTACGGCGCTGTCGTGCGCTTTTTGAAAGGACGAAGTATGAACGATATCCAGGCTATCAGAACGGCCCCATCGAGACCGGCGCAAGTCGCGCCAAGGAGATGTCGCCGCGCGCGTACAATCTCGCCATGTCTGCTCTCATCTTCTTGGGCTTTTGCGCCATGGGCGCCGGTGCTTACTTTACGAGCACCATGGCGTTTGCCCGCATGATGATGAGCGGCGCCGCTTTGCCGCTGGTCTTTGGCTCGTTTATCCTGACTATTGTCGGTATCGTCATGATGTCGGCTGCTGCGGGCAAGCAGTCCGTGGGCCTGTCGCTCGTGGGTTACGTGATCTTTGCGAGCACCTTTGGCCTGACCGCGTCGTTTGGCCTTGCCAACTATGACCTGCCCACTATCAACACCGCTTTTATCGCCACCGCTGCCATCACCTTTGTCTTCGGTGCGCTGGGCGTGACCTTCCCCAAGTTCTTCCAGCGTGTGTATGGCATCGGCTTTGGCATCCTGCTTGCCACGATTCTGGTTGAGATCGTGCTGATGTTCATGGGTGTCTCGCAGACCATCACCGACCTGATCGTGATCGTGGTGTTCGCCGGCTTTATTGGCTACGACACCTATGTTGCCACGACGGTGCCGCCCACGCTGCCCAATGCGGTGCTCATGGCGTCTAACCTGTTCGTGGACATTATCAACGTGTTCCTGCGCATTCTGAACATCCTCGGCCGTCGCGATTAAAGCGCGGCATTGCGACGCTTCCTGCCGGACACGGTAAAACGATACGAAAGGCGGTCCTTCGGGGCCGTCTTTTTTGTGCGCGGCGGGGTATGATGGATGGGAAAAAGCCGATAGCGGCAGCGACAGGAAAGGTGGCCACGTATGGCAGATGTCGACAACAGGAACCGTAACCGCAGGTCTAACCGAGCGGGTCAGCCCAATCCCAAGCGCGAGGCGCGTGCCAAGCCGCCGAGCGCCATGTGGCGGCTGTGTCCGAGGCCTGCGCCAAGGACATCGAGCGTTCGCTTGCCGGCGTGCGCGAGTTCGATGGTATGCCTGCCGGTTTTGTCGCGGCGATGAAGGCCAAGGCCCAGAAGGCGGCGGTTGCT
>ENA-OQIO01000139-OQIO01000139.1-human-gut-metagenome-genome-assembly--contig:-NODE-139-length-35248-cov-3.361863_pt1 | contig 35248 bp, 40 predicted proteins | sample MGYA00242573_ERZ504737 | MGnify/ENA primary metagenome ERZ504737 (study PRJEB26092, sample SAMD00036203) | human gut metagenome | host: Homo sapiens | study: EMG produced TPA metagenomics assembly of...
TTTTTACTGTTTTGTTCTTTCTATCTTTTTAATATCTTCGTATGATATTTTGTTATCTGTAATTAATGCCTTTATTAAAGAAATACTACCTAAACTTGCAAAAGATGTATTCCCTATTTTCGAAGAATCTGCTACAAGGAACACTTCATCAGATGATTTATCATAGCCGATTTTACAACTAAGTCGCTTAAGCTTGGGTATGTAAGTTGCATTTAGCAGAGATTCCAGCTGTAGCTAAGAATAATTTGTTGGCATGTAAATTATTGAATGGTTGTGCAGCCATTTCCCCTGTTAATGACAATGTGGGAGCTTTAAATTCTCCACCTGTAACTATCAGACTGATATTTGGGTTCTCACCTAATATCAGAGCAATATTAAGTGCATTAGTTATTATTGTCAGGTTTTAAACGAAACCAGCATGTTTGGCTATCTCAGTTGTTGTTGAACCTGAATCAAGGATGATACAATCGCCTTCATTTATAAAATTAATTGCTTTTCTTAGCAATTTCTCTTTTTCTTCGATATTTTTCTGGTTTAATAACTGACCAGTTCTGGCAAATGAGCTTACGTCTTTTAAGAGAGCACCTCCATGCTCTCTTTCTATGTATCCCATTTTCTCTAATTCTTCTAAATCCTGTCTGATAGTGACATCAGTTACTTTAAATATCTTGCTCAAGTCCTGTACTTTTGCATGTCCGTCTTCTCGGATAAGATTTAATATTTTCAGTCTTCTTTGATTTAGTGCCATGATACTCGTAGTTATAGGTTATTCTTGATACGATATTCCTGAATACTTTTAATTGAAATAATTTTGAGTTGGAATTTTTGTGCAATTTTCTCTAGTTGTGGTAGACGTGCCATTGTTCCATCTTCATTTAGAATTTCAATGAGTGCTCCTCCAGGTTTTAGACCTGCCAGTCTTGTCAAGTCTAACAGAGCTTCTGTATGTCCATCTCTTTCTAAAACTCCATTTGTTGCACCATATAATGGGAATATGTGTCCTGGGCGTGCGAGTTCTTCTGGAGCAATATTACCGCATACAAGAGCATGGATAGTCTTAGCTCGGTCAAATGCAGAAACTCCAGTTGTACATCCGTATCCTTTTAAATCTACAGACATAGTAAAAGGTGTTCCTAAAAGTGAAGTGTTATCCGTTGCCATTGGGGCTAGTTTAAGCTCCGCACATCGTGCCTTAGGAATAGGAACACATAATAGTCCTTTCCCATGCGTAATCATAAAATTGACTTTTTTCAGGAGTTATTTTTTTCTCCTGCAATGATAAAATCTCCTTCGTTCTCTCTATTTTCATCGTCAATGACAATAATGATTTTCCTTGACGGATATCTTCCAGACCTTCTTCTACTGAACTTAGCATACCTTATTATATTGTTAAAATTCGTATTATTTGCAAAGGTAATTATTTTTCTGAAAGAACTATTTGGTTTTGATTTTTTTTAAAGAAAATACTTTGTACTATTTATGTCTTAAAATATAAATTATGTTAATATAGTTTCGTTTTCTTTTTGTTTCTTTGTTTTGGATCTTTTTTTATGTTTTATTTGCAAGTGAAAAATAATAAATGATATGCAAACAAAAGAATTACAGTTAAAAACAGAAATTAATCGTAAAAGATTAGTTGAGGTGATCTTTAAAGCTAAGGCTGGACATATTGGAGTGATCTTTCTTGTCTTAATGTATTGACTGTTCTTTATAATGGTATAATGCGTATTGATTCATCAATTTTGAAAGATGCCAATCGTGATCGTTTCGTTATGAGTAAAGGACATTGTGTTGAGGCGCTATATGTTACCTTGGAGTCTAAGGGTATTATTTCGCCAGAAACACTTGATACATTGGGGCAGTATGGCTCTATTTTATCTGTCATCCTACTATTGAGGTGCCTGGAATAGAAGTAAATACAGGGGCCTTGGGACATGGCTTATCTATAGGTGTAGGCATGGCTCTTGCTGCTAAAATGAACATCAGTCTTATAAAACGTATGTACTGATGGGAGATGGAGAACAAGGGGAAGGTTCTATTTATGAGGCTGCGATGGCTGCGAATCAGTATAAGTTAGATAATTTAGTTGCCATAATAGATCGGAACAGGTTGCAAATTAGTGGTACAACAGAAGAGGTTATGGCAATCGAAGATATATATCAGCGCTGGACTGCTTTGGGATGGGATGTCAAACATATGAATGGAGATAACATTGAGGATATTGTGAATTGTTTTTCCGAGATTGATTTTGAAAGCAAACGCCTCATTTATTAATTTCGCATACTACAAAGGGTAAAGGAGTATCTTATATGGAGAATGTTACCAAATGGCATCATGGAGTACCCAATCAAGAAGAATTTGATTTGGCAATTAAGGAAATTTCAGAAAGAATAGCAACATTAGAAAAATAAAATTATGGAAGCTGTAGAAAAAAGTTTTACGGATACATTGTTGGAACTAGCTCGTGCTGATAAAGATATTATTGCTGTTACAACAGACGCTCGTGGGTCTGTTACATTAGGTGATTTTGCAAAAGAGCTTCCTGAACAATTTGTAGAGTGTGGTATTGCAGAACAAAATGCAGTTGGTATTTCTGCCGGCTTAGCTCATTCAGGAAAGAAGTTTTTGTTTGTGGCCCTGCTTGTTTTTATGTTGCAAGAAGCTTGGAACAAGTAAAGGTTGATTTGGCGTATAGTCAGAACAATGTGAAGATTTTGGGCGTGAGTGGTGGTGTTGCATATGGAGCCTTGGGAGCAACTCATCATAGCTTGCATGATATAGCAGTGATGAGAACTTTTCCGGGGATGAATATTGTGCTTCCATGTGATGCTCGTCAGACACGGAAACTGGTAAAACTATTGGTGGATTATCCGGAACCGGTGTATGTACGGGTTGGGCGTGCTGCCGTTCCTGATGTATATGTAAATGATGACTTTGAATTTACCTTGGGAAAAGCGAATGTTTTGTTGGAAGGTAATGATTTAACGATTATAGGTACAGGCGAAACTGTATATCATGCTTATCAGGCTGGTCTAAAATTACATGATGAAGGCGTTGGTGCACGAGTATTAGATATGTCTTCGCTAAAGCCTTATGATAAAGAGGCCATTTTAAAAGCTGCTTCTGAAACAGGTAGAATTCTTACGGTAGAAGAACATAGTCAATTTGGTGGATTAGGGGGTATCGTTACGGAAACTCTTTCAGAACATCCGGTTCCTGTTAAAATATTAGGTATCCCGGATGAGAATGTTGTCCATGGTACTTCTTCTGAGATATTTGCACATTATGGTTTGGATGCAGAAGGTATTTATCGAGCTGCATTGGAATTCCTAAAGTAAACGCAGAAAGAAAAAGCAAGGTTGATGATAATACAGCAAAAATGCAGTCTATTAAGTGGTTAGGTGTTTAACTCATAATACTGCATAAGCTGAAAAAGGAGGTCCGATAAAAGCTGCGAAAGACTTCAGTTCCCATATCGTTACTGATATAACAGGAACAAGAAACGGCACAACAGATTCTATTTCAGTAATTTGCACAGTTTTTCATACCTGAGGACAACTCGCTTGATATTAACTTTGTAACGATCAAAAAAGTATGAAAACGAGTATGAGCAGATCGACCTTCAAAATCCTCTTCTACGTGAAGAAGGGCAGCGAGAGAGCCAACGGCTATCTCCCCCTGATGTGCGTCTTACGGTAGACGGCGAAATCAAGCAGTTCAGCTGCAAGCTGGACGTGCCCCCGAAACTTTGGGACGTGAAAACGGCACGTGCCACGGGCAAGAGCGCCGAGGCGCAGAAAATCAATGCGGCGGTTGACCGGATACGCGTGGACGTGAACCGCCGTTACCAGGAACTGATGCAGTCCGACGGCTATGTCACCGCCGCCAGGCTGAGGGACGCCTGCCTCGGGCTGGGCGTGAAACGCGAGACGCTGCTGAAGCTCTTCGAGCAGCACAACGAGGAGTTCATCAAGAAAGTGGGACACAGCCGCGTGCAGGGAACATACAACCGCTACCGTACCATATACAGGCACCTTTGCGAGTTCGTCCCGAAAGTATACCGCCGTGACGACATCCCCCTGAAGGAACTCAACCTGACCTTCATCAACAACTTCGAGTATTTCCTGCGTACGGAGAAGAAATGCCGCACCAATACCGTATGGGGTTACATGATCGGGCTCAAGCACGTCATCTCCATCGCCCGCAACAGCGGTGCGCTTCCCTTCAACCCCTTCGCCGGGTACATCAATTCCCCCGAGAGCGTTGACCGAGGCTACCTGACGGAGTGTGAGATACAGACGTTGATGGAGACCCCGGTGAAAAGCGGGACCTGCGAACTGGTACGCGACCTCTTCATCTTCTCTGTGTTCACCGGACTGGCATACGCGGACGTGAAGGCACTGACGACCGACCGGCTCCAGACCTTCTTCGACGGCAACCTCTGGATCATCACCCGCCGTCGCAAGACAAACACCGAGTCCAACATCCGCCTGCTGGACGTGCCCAAGCGCATCATAGAGAAGTATAAGGGACTGTCCAAGGACGGTCATGTATTTCCGGTACCGAGCAACGGCAGATGCAACACCATATTGAAGGAACTTGGCAGGCAGTGCGGTTTCAAGATACGGCTGACCTATCATGTGGCCCGGCATACGAACGCCACCACCGTGCTGCTCTCGCACGGTGTACCCATCGAGACCGTAAGCCGTCTTTTGGGGCATACGGATTTGAAAACCACCCAGATATATGCCCGGATAACCAACCAGAAGATCAGCAGCGACATGGAAATCCTGTCCCATAAGCTGGAAAAGATGGAGAAGGAAATATGCGATGCCATCTGAGGAAATGGTATTTATGAAACGGATGATTTTCCCCTTCCTCATCAAAGTTCGTCCGTCCCTGCGGGACTCCGCGTTTTCCCTTCGGTTTCCGGCAGAAATTTCCGTACGGCGAAATTTTCTGCCGGAAAAACGCTCCGAAAGCGCAGGGACGGACGTAAGAGGGATTCAGAAGGCGAAAACTGCGACCGACGTAGTGCATGTGCGACAAGGAAAAGAACTGTCCGGGAGCCCCTTTCATGCCGTACCCCGGCATGAAACCACTTTTCTCTCCGGCTGTGGTGAAGGCTCTCCTGCTCCCTCTGCATTGCATATGCGGGTTGTTTTGCCCATATCCACGTCCGCCGGTATTGCCTGCCCTTTCCTTGAGAAAAACGGCTTACCGCAACGGGTGGCGTGACACAGACTTTTCCGGATATGAGGAACATTCCGGAAAAAAGAGTGGAAGACGGGCTATTATTTGGCTGTATAACAACAAAGTTGTATTTTTGCAAAAAATAATATTATGGCTATAACTATCAAGAACATTCCGGTTTTGGAGGGCGTTACGGCGGAAGATTTCGTACGCAGTGCAGACAAGAACGCCGCAAAGGTAACACCCCGGTTATCAGTGGAGGCAAAGAAACGGTTGCGAAAAGTATTGGAGAAATCCCGTTCATTCCGGTTCAATTAACAGCAATGGACGGTATTTCTTTATATGATGATTGTGTCATGCTTGCCTATAACAAGGAAGTACGGAGGAATTGCCTTCCTTTCACTTGTGGCGAGAATGACCTTGATGATTTTTTTCTCAATGATGCCGATCTGTATGCGGATGAACTCCTTGGGAAAACATATTGTTGGGTGACGACTGAAATCCCGCATCGTATTGTGGCCTTGTTTACCTTGTCCAATGACAGTATCAAGACCAGATTAATATCCCCCAATGATAAAAACAGGCTGCAACGCAATATTGTAAATCCTAAACGTGGACGCAGCTATCCGGCCGTGCTGATAGGAAGACTGGGGGTCAACCTGGAATATCAGGGTACATCAAGCCACGTAGGACGGCAACTGATGGCTTTCATAAAAGACTGGTTCCGTCATGAGGACAACAAGACAGGATGCCGTTTTATCGTGGTGGATGCATACAATGAGGAAAAGATTCTCAGGTATTATGAAAGAAACGGTTTCGTTCCACTCTATAAAACAGACGTGATAGAAAAGCAATATTATGATATTCCGCAAGATGAACCTTTGAAAACCCGTTTGCTGTATTTTGATTTGAAAAAGGACTGACATAATAATATATCAGTAAAATCCTTTAGGGTGACAACGGGTTCCAAAGACAGGCTGTCGCTACGATTACCTGCCATATGGCACCGGCCGTTTTCTTGATGGCGGGCGGTGGATTTCATGGGAAGCCAATCCGGAATGACAAGTAATGCCGCACCTGTGGCATAATAGAGCATTATTTTGAAGGCGGAGACTTTGTCCGGTTCTTCTTTTTCCAAGGTTTTCCGTCGGATGTCTTCAAGTTTTCCACACTTGTTTTAGAATAGTCCGCATTATCAGCAGATTGCGAGTTTCAGTCTGCCGTTCCGATTCTCTTTATTGCATCGTAGCATGTCGTTGATATATTCCAAATACTTATCCATGAATAGGCGACTTATAATTTTGTCTCAGGCAAATATCGAGACACACTCCCGAATGAGGTCTTCCATGATTTTAAAAGACTCCGTATTTCGGAAGGAACAACGTACACATACAATTTCTCCGGAACGGCCGACTTTCCTGTCACTTCCCTGTAATCCTCCCCAAAATCAACACCGCCGTATAAACTGCATGAAAGCCCGGGCACGCTTCCTGTTTCCAATCCCATATCTGCTCCTTCCGCAACATCACGTATTGCCGTTCTCATTTCATATCCTTGAATATTTCTCCAAACATACCAAAGACAGAAAAGCTGCATGGAATCTAAATTCTCACCGGACAGACAATAGATAGAAGGAAGGAATCCATCATCCTCATTTCTTGCGGCAAAAATAGTTGTTTTTCAGGCCGGTCCCGCAAGGCGGCCCTTCGGGCTGGTTGCACGTGAAAAATCTTCCTCACGCTTCGCGTGAGCGTATTTTTTCACGGCAAGCCTTGCCGGAGACCGCCGAAAAACAAACTGGAGGAAGCACAAGAAATAAGAATGCCTACCCGTGTAGGCCATGTATAACTCAAAAAAATATAAAGCTATGGCAGACAAGAGCGCAGAAAAGGAAAGACTGTTCAACGAGTGGTTCACTGCATCCTATGACAGGTTGAGAGGGACGTTACGCCGGTACGGAATGCTGGACGAGGACAATTTCCATGACACCTACCTTTTTGTAAGAAGGCAGGTGCTGGTTCCCGGAAAGGACATAACGGACTATGACGCGTATTTCATCGGATGCTACAAAAAGGCGGCCCTGGTAAAGATTAAAAGGGAGAATCGGTATGCACACCCTGAAGATGATTTCTTCCTCCGATGTGGCGAAGAGGCAAAATTCCTTTCCGAGGACGACCTGAACGGGTGCGAGCGGCTGGTAAGAGACATACTGCGTTTCGTAAGGCAGAAGTTCTCCTACGAGGAGTACCGGATGTTCATGCTCAGGTTCTATGAGGCGCAGTTCTCGTTCAAGGCACTGGCGGAATGCATGGGTATCTCGGCATCGGCCATATCGCAGAAAGTATGCAGGATAGTGGACGCGGTACGTACCCACAGCGGTTTCGCATGGAGAAGTCAGATGCTGGCGGTGGAAAGCTTCATGTATTGAAAAAATTGTTTAACGGAAAAGTAAGAAAGTTATGGCACTGATAGTATACAACAGGGAAAACTCCCGTCCGCAGGAAGTCACATACAAGGGAAAGCGGACCATCAACCTTGACAGCAGGGGGACCGTCTATCTGTCAAAGACGATGTCAATCGAATTGGGAATCCTCGGTGGCGGACGGGTGAACTTCGCCCACGACGACGAGACGGATGACTGGTACATCTGCCGGGCCGATGATAGCGAGGGGTTCATTGTCTGGAAGGATAAAAGATGCGCAAGGTTCTCGGCGGGGTTTATCGTGCAGAGACTCATGCGGCAGGCGAAGGTGGAGAGGAAGAGCGTGCAGTTCATGATGGCGAGGATGCCGGTAGAGATTGGCGGAGTGGCCTATTACAAGATACTGCTCTCGAATCCGATACTCAGATAGAGGCATGGGCCGGAGGAGTCCGGCTGTATATGACATGACGGAGACAGGTGCATCCGACGGGACAGGAGCCCGGAGGATGTGCCTGTTTTTATGCGCCGCCATGTTTACACACGGACATGCGGTTGTCACCGGCCGGCATAAGGTCACTCCGAAAAGACCGGGAAACGGCATTGCCGGAGGATAATGATACCAGTACGGAATGTGCCGCCATTACGGAAACGGATCGTCCCACCGGTACACGAACGGCCCGCCCCAATTTCAGAATAACATAATGACATAATAAAATAAGAGTCTTTTTTTTATAATGGAATCCCCGTATCTTATTGCCATATCGGAAAAATGTTTCCATGTCCCGCCATGTTATGCCAATGTTGTCACCGGATCATAATTCATAAAGAAAAAAACACTCTGTGTATAAGTATTTTACGAGCAAATTAAAGTCGTTCATCCGGTGGAAAGAAAATGAAGGAGCGACCGGTATGACAACCGACCGCCCCTTCATTCACGATCCCGTACGGAACTTTTCTAAAGTTCCTCCGGCCTGGTTCTCGCCTCCCGGTAGCAGCCGTCAAGCAGCTTCTCGATGTCGGAAGAACGGTACAGTATCTTGCCGCCCAGCCGGGTGAAGGCAAGCAGACCGCTGTCACGGTACTGTTGCAGGCTGCGGCGGCTCACTTTCAGCTTTTCAGCCAGTTCGCGGTCCGTATAGAAGTTCTCGCCCGCCATCGCCGGTGACCTGCCGGCAAAGAGACGCTCCATGGAAACGGAGAGACGTTCGACGGTGGAGAAGAACTCTCTTATATGCTCGCTGCTCTCACGGGTGAGCAGACGGTTATCGGTATTCATCATGACTTGATCTTTTTTTTGTTCGACATTCGTTTTTCATGGCCTTTCAGATCGACCTTCCCATACTTTCAGCCCGCTTGCGGCGCTCCTCCACTATCCGGATGATACTTTCCACGTCCCCGGGCTTGTAATATGTCTTGTGCAGATCTGTGTGTATGCCAGCGTGCCGTTGTCACGGAGGGTCTGCAGGGTTCTCGGGCTGACCTTCAGCAGCAGGCACACCTCCTGGTTGTCCAGCCATTTCTTCTCCTCCATGTCGCCGTACAGCCGGCAGAGGGTGTCCAGCCGGTCCGCAAACGTCCGGAAGGCCGAGAGCATCGCCTCGAAGGTCCTTGCCTCAATGTTCACTATTTCCATAATCACTGTAATTTCAGGTTTGACATCTGTTTCATTCTCTTTTCGGATCCGGATTCCGTTCCGCAATTTAGTGAATCCCGGCGGAACGTCCTGAATTTCAAGACAGGATGACTACCTTTGACACCATATGCGTACTTGTTTCATCTGCAAAGTAAATGATTGTTCCCGGATATGGTTCCGCCCCTTCATCAGATGTCATTATATGTCATCAGATGTCATGGAAATCGGATTTTAATATTCATTTGCTTTTAGTAAACAGACGTTCAGATCCGTTCCCGAAGAGTGGGAAATTTCCGGTGCGTATATTTGTGAAGTCATCACCGTCAGACTGATCCAACAATATGAATAACACGGCAAACCCCGCCAATCGGACCCGTCCGTTTCACAGCACTTGTTATTATCGTTTTATTTGCTTCCGACAATCGGGCAAACGGGTAGACTGTGCCCACAGTATCAACCATCTAAAATCCATGTACAATGAAAAGTGAACCGACTGAAAAAACGAAAGGGAAGAAAATGGCGGTATCCGAAACCGCAGACAGAAAGAACGGCCGTAGTCCCGGAGCCGGCCACGACGAGTGGTGGGAAAGACTCATGATGGAACCCGGTTCGGGAGAATCCGCCGGTACGGATGCGGAACCGGTGATTCCATCCGGGGCCGTTGCGGAAGAGGTGTCCGGGGAAGCGGGAAGAAAGGACACCCCGCCGGAACCGGAAGACCCCGTGAGAAGAAGGACGAGCGGCAGGCAGCGTAGGGCCTCGCTGGAGGAGTACCGAGAAACATACCTCACCGTCCCGAAGATTAGGAAGCGCAAGACGGTGTTCGTCAGTGAGGATGTGAGGGACGAACTGGACGCCATCGTCCGCAGGCTCGGTGGGCGTGGCATGAGCGTTTCCGGACTGCTGGAGAACCTTGCCAGGGAGCATCTTGCCGCCTACCGTGAGGACATCGAGCAGTGGAGAAAAATCTGACAGCCTGTTACCGGGCGTGGAGTATACCCGATGTATGCACAGTCCCCTGTGTACCCGCTTCAATGTGGAAAATGCGGGGGGATTTTTCTGTGGGGGGAGCAAGGGTATGTTTCCGGATTCCCGAAAACCCTTGCTCCCCGCGCCCGGCGGTTGCTGGGAGGGCAAATCCGCTCCCGCCGGTCGCAGATTTTGGAATGAAAGAAGTACGGACGAAAAAGAAAAAACATATGACAAACGATGTGAATGGGATGAAGAAAAAATGTGGCCGTCCGGCACTGGGCAGGACGCGTAAATTGACCAGAGGCGTGACGGTGAAGTTCTCCCCCGTCAGCTACGAGGCTCTCAGGTTCAGGGCAGGGAAGTCCGGCCGGAGTCTGGCGGTCTATATCAGGGAGGCAGCACTGGCGGCCACCGTTACGGCAAGGCATACACCGGAGGAGAACGCACTGTTGCGCAGCCTGGCGGGAATGGCTAACAACCTGAACCAGCTGACAAAGCTCTCGCACCAGACCGGCTTTTACAGGACAAGGCTGCTGATAGAGGGGCTGCTGGGAAAGCTGAAGCGGATCATGGATGATTACAGACCGAAAGGAGGATAGCCTCATGATAGGGAAGATCAGGAAAGGCCGCTCGTTCGGCGGCTGCATACGCTACGTGACGCAGAAGGACGACGCGGAAATCATCGCCTCGGAAGGCGTGCTGCTGGGAACGGCAGAAGAGATGGCGCGAAGTTTCCGGTGGCAATGCCTGCTGAATCCGGACGTGGCGAAACCGGTGGGACACATCGCGCTCAGCTTCAAGCCGGAGGACGCACCGAGGCTGACCGACGCGTTTATGGCAAGGCTGGCGGGGGAATACCTAGAACTGATGGGGATACGGAACACGCAGTTCATCGTGGTGAGGCATCACGGGACGGACAACCCGCACTGCCACATCGTCTTCAACCGGGTGGACTTCGACGGGAAGGTGATTTCCGACAGCAACGATTTCAGGCGCAACGAGAAAGTGACAAAAATGCTTAAGGACAAGTATTCGCTCACCTATTCCGAAGGCAAACAGTCCGTTAAAACGGAAAAGCTGCATGCTTCCGAAAAGGTGAAATACGAAATATACCGTGCGGTCAAGGAAGCTTTGAGGAGTGCAGATACATGGAAAGAATTTCAAAATAAGCTCTTAAAAATGGGCGTGGAAATGGAATTCAAGTACAAGGGAAACACTAATGAAGTGCAGGGCATCCGCTTTATAAAGAACGGTCTGTCATTCAAGGGAAGTGGGATTGACCGCAGTTTCAGCTGGTCAAGGCTGGATGCGGCATTGGACCATAACCATGTCACGTCCCTGGAAAATGACGTTTCCCAAAAGCAACCGTACCATGAACAAAGTCATGGTTCTGTTATTGATAACCTGGTCGAAGTCACCGGTACGGGTGGCGTGTTCATGCCTCGGTGGCACCGACGGAGGACGAGAAAGAGGCGGAACGCCTGCGGAGAAAGAAGAAGCGCAGGAAAGGAAGGAGTTTGTGAACCATATGTATAACAAAAAACTTTGAAAGATGAAAGAGGAAAATTATCTGGAAGGCATCTACGGATGCCTTGAAAGGATCGAGAAGAAAGTGGAGACGCTGCCCGTGGAAGGCACAAGCCCCGCAGTTGGAAACCGGACCAGTTCCCCGGAAGGGATTGCGGAACTGAAAATCCGTCTGGAACGCCTGCAATCCGCGGTGGAGAAAAACGGCTTGGAAATAGCAGCGGTACGTAACCATACCGTCCGGTTGTCGGAAGCTGGCCGTTGTCTGCCGAAACGTTTGCCGGGGAGATGGAAAAGATTAGATACTGCCTGAGTCAAGACTGCCAAGCTGTAAAGGAGACAGTGAGACGGCTGGATGAGAGAATGGTCCTGCTGAAAAAGGAACCGGAGCGCAGACTGGTGACCTACCGTCTGGAAAGCGCATCCAAGGCAGTGGTAACGACAGCTTCAGCACTGATCCTGCACTGATCATTTCCGTCTGGACCAACTGCAACCAGTACCGCACGAACCGGCTTTTGAAAGATGCCGATTTGAAATACCGAGCCATCAGGATCTGCCTGCCGGGGGATGATCCCGACATCGCCTTCCTTGAGAAGCATTTCACCATCAAGCGGGACGAGGAAAAGATCCGGCGTGTGGAAAGGCTGGTGACCGCTTTTGAGGACTCGGTCAGGAACCGCATCCGTAACCATGAAATGGCAGCCTACAAGGACAGTCTGGCGCACCGGCTGTTCAGGGAGGCACAGGAAATCAGGAAGCAACTGGACAATCCCAATTCAAAATGACTGCACTATGGCAACAATCAGAACCAAATTCAGGTCCTCGTCCGCGGAAGGCAGGGAGGGCGCACTGTATTATCAGGTGATTCATAACCGTGTGGTCAGGCAGATCAGTACCGGATACAAACTTTTCGCTTCGGAATGGGACCAACGTTCCGAAGCGGTCATTCCCTGTCAACACCCTGCAGGGATGGAACGGGACAATTATCTTCTATCGGTAGGGGAACGGATAAGACGGGACAAAATCCGACTGGAAAAGGCTATCAGGACATTAAGCCAATCCGGTCCGTTTACAGCGGATGATATCGTCATACGTTTCCATGACAGCGGACAAGAACCTTCGTTTAACGACTATATCCGGCAACAGATAGTAAGGCTGAAACGTTTGGGAAAGATACGGACCTCTGAAACCTATACAGCCGCGCTCAAAAGTTTCAGCAGTTTTATGAAAGGTAGCGATATACTGTTTGGCGAACTTAGCTCTGACTTGCTCATGGAATACGAGGCTTATCTGAAAAACAGGGGGAACTCACCCAATACAATCTCGTTCTACATGCGCATTCTGAAAGCGGTCTACAACCGTGCGGTGGAGAACGGACTGACCGGACAGCGGAACCTGTTCAAGTCTGTTTATACAGGTGTGGAAAGACCTTGAAACGGGCCATTCATTTAAATGATATCAGGCGTATCAAAAGACTGGACTTGTCCCTGAAACCCCACCTTGATTTCGCACGTGACATGTTCCTGTTCTGCTTTTACACACGGGGGATGTCCTTTGTGGACATGGCTTATCTGAAAAAGGGAGACATTGCGAACGGAATCCTGACTTACCGCAGGAAAAAGACCGGACAACAGCTGTTCATCCGATGGGAAAAGTGTATGCAGGAGATCATCAAACTTTTTTGTTTATCGGTTCAAGATTTCAAAGTTGTTCATTAATTGCTTTGTTGGTTATATCCAGAGTATTATTTGTAAGAGACTCTACGAATAAATGATGATAAGACCAGTTAGTTTATCGCTTGTTTTATAATTTCATTGCGATATTCGTTCGGTGTGCAACCTTCCATCTTCTTGAACCAACGTGTGAAATGTTGCGGGTATTGGAAACCCATTTCATCTGAGATTTGACTGATACTTTTTTGCGTGTTCATGATGCGCTCTTTGGCTATATCCATAATTTTTTGCTGGATATGCTTGATTGCTGACATACCGGTTTCCTTTTTTACCAGGTCACTGAAATAATTGGTGGAAAGACACAGTTGGTCAGCGCAATACTGTACCGTCGGAATACCTTTACTCGTTGGCAAGGCAGAATGATAGTAATTATTGAGCAACAATTCAAAACGCGCCAACAAATCGTTGTTGGCATTTTCCCTTGTAATGAACTGGCGGTCATAAAAGCGGATGCAGCGGTCAAGGAGAAGCTTCATGGTATCAATAATCAAAGAACGGCTGTGCTTGTCAATAGGATGCCTCAATTCTTCTGCTACATTGTTTATACATTCAATGACTACTTTGCGCTCCTGTTCTGACAGGTGCAGTGCTTCGTTGGCATTATATGAGAAATAAGAATACTCTTTTATTATATGTGCAAGGGAAGTACCGCGCAATAGTTCGGGATGGAACATCAGGGCCCATCCGGCCGGCTGGTGCAGACTGCCATCATCGTCAGAACCCATTACCTGCCCCGGAGCGATAAACAGCATGGAGCCTTTTTCATAGTCATAGAGGCTCCGTCCATAATTCATCGTACCGCAGTCAGTATCTTTCAGCAACACAGCATAAATGTTGTACAGTTTCTTTGAGTGTCTGATGGGCTGCACCTCGTAACAATTCACAACGCTGACCAACGGGTGCAGAGCTTCGACTTCGAAAAGGTCGCAGTACTGCTGAACTGTATCTATTCTTGTTATATCTCCCATAACCATCCTTTTGTTTTTTACAAAAATAAGTATTTATATTGACATTGCTGTCTGAGGAACAGCTGTTTCTTTTCTATCCCTTATTTATTTTATTCCATGACGACAAAGTTAGTTCATTCAATCAACGAACATATAACCCTAATCACAGACTGTCTTACCATTTTCACAGATAACATTTAACCCGGTCCAAGCCCGATGAAAGTGGTAATTTTATCAGTGATTGAGGTCTAATCTTCAGTATGTGAATGCTGTAATTTTGCAAGTGAAACCAAAAAGGTAAATAAGATGAAACCAAAAGCTTTATTTGTCATGTTAATCTTATGGCTTAGCTTCACTACGATTCAAGCGCGGTCAACCGAAGATGTCCCGGATAAGGGAACTTATGCAAAATTTCTGTTGGTAGGATGTTATATGAAGCCAGACGAAGAAGGTGTCAGAATGTACCGGTTTGACGGACAAACTGCCGATGTCGACTATCCGTGTGGGCTGAGAGGGATTTCAAATCCTGCTTTCCTTACATCTGATAGCACTGGTAATCGAATTTATGCCATAGGCGATGATGAAGGGAAAAGTTCGACTGCCAATGCTTTGCTTTTTGATAAGGAAAGTGGTCTGCTGTCTCTGCTTAACTCGCAATCTACAGACGGTGAACTTCCTATTTATATTACTCTCAGTCCAAAGGAATACTTTGTTCTGACAGCAAATTATAAGGGTGGCAGCATCACGGTATTCTCACAGGATAAGAAAGGAAAGTTGCAACGTGATACAAAAATAATTCGTTTTGCTGGAAATGGGCCGAATAAAAAAAGGAGGAACAATCGCATCTGCATTGCGTGACCTTTACACCTGATGGCAAATTCCTTCTTGCTACCGATTTGGGAACAGATTGTATCTATCTGTTTCCGATAGGCAAACGACCGGAAGCAGGTAAGGCTCATTCTCTGTTGGATGAATCAAGAGTAGTCCGCATACAGATGGATTCCGGCTCAGGACCTCGACATATATGTTTTCACCCGAATGGCAGATTTGCTTATCTCATCAGTGAACTCTCGGGTAAAATAACTGTATTCTCCTATAATGAAGGCAAGTTGGAACGTTTACAAACAATTGTCTGCGACCCTTTCGTTGCAGAGGGAAATGCAGATATCCATGTTTCATCCGATGGCAAATTCCTCTATGCTTCCAAGCACTTGAAAGAAGATGGCATAATTGTTTATTCCATTGATTCCCAAAAAGGAACATTGGTTCAAATAGGATTTCAGCCAACAGGTCTTTATCCGCGAAGTTTTGCCATCTCTCCGGATGGTTGCTATTTGGCAGTGGTTTGCAGGGATGCCAACTGCATACAGATATTCGAAAGAAACCGAAATACGGGGTTACTGAAGAATACGGGAAAAAATATCCGACTGGAAAGACCGGCGTTTGTCAAGTTCTTATAAATTCATCACTAAACAGAAAGCAATATGAACAAGTTAATTACAACCATCGCCTGCCTGATATGCTGTATCGTTTATACGCAGGCACAAAACAAGGACAATATGTTAAGCAAGAAAGAACAAAGTATTGCCGCCATCAGTATGTATGCCGCACGTGGCAATCAGGACAGCCTCAAAGTGATCCTTGCCAGAGGACTTGACTGTGGGCTGACCGTGAGCGAAGAAAAAGAAGTACTTACCCAGCTCTATGCCTATTGCGGCTTTCCACGCAGCATGGGTGCATTGGTTACGCTGATGAATCTCACCAAAGAGCGTGCAGCACAAGGCATAAAGGATGAAGCCGGACGGGAGCCTTCTCCGGTAAAGAGTTCGGATATGTTTGTTGTCGGTGGACAAAACCAGCTGAAACTGTTCGGTCGTCCGGCACTAGGAGAAGTGCTGACATTTGCTCCGGCATTGGACCAATTTCTGAAAGCTCATCTGTTCGGTGACATATTCAGCCGTGACAATCTCGACTGGCGTACCCGTGAACTGTCTACTGTGGCTGCCTTGTCGGTGTTGGACGGCGTGAAGAATGAGTTGAATACTCACATTGCCCATGCCAAGCACAACGGCGTGACACAGGCTCAGATAGACGAAGTACTTATCATGGCGGCACGCTGTCGGAACGGAATGGTGCTTTCTGAATCCGATGAACCGGCAAAGACTTTTCAAACAGATCCGACAATTACTGTCCGTAAGGTCTTTTATAAAAACAGGTATGATATCATGCTTTGCGCCGAAATGTACCTCCCGAAGGATTTCAATGAAGCGCAACACTATGCAGCCCTCATCATCGGACACCCGTTCGGGGCTGTGAAAGAACAGTGTAGCGGACTCTATGCACAGGAAATGGCACGGCGAGGCTACGTGACTCTGGCTTTTGATGCTTCCTATCAAGGCGAAAGTGGAGGAGAACCGCGTCACACGGTATCGCCCGACGCATTGGTGGAAGACTTCAGTGCTTCTGTAGACTGGCTCGGACTACAACCGTTTATTGACCGCAACCGTATCGGTGTGATTGGCATCTGCGGAAGCGGCGGGTTCTCTGTCTGTGCGGCTTCTCTCGACCCCCGCATCAAGCATTGGCAACCGTGAGCATGTATGATATGGGGCGTGCCACCCGTAACGGTTTGGGGGATTCGATGACGGATGAACAAAGACGCAAACTGTTGGATGAAGTTGCCGAACAACGTTGGAAGGAAGCAGAAACGGGAGAAGCACGTATCCGCTTTGGCACACCGGAGAAACTGCTGGGAAATGCCAATGCCGTGCAGAAGGAGTTTTTCGATTACTATCGCAACCCCTTGCGTGGCTATCATCCGCGCTATCAAGGTATACGCTTTACCAGTCAGGCGGCATTGATGAACTTCTATCCGTTTGCCATGATTAAAGAGATTTCACCACGCCCCGTGCTATTCATTGCAGGCGAGCATGCACATTCGCGCTATTTCAGTGAGGATGCCTATCAAGAAGCCAGCGAACCGAAAGAACTGTATATCGTTCCCGGAGCCAATCATGTAGACTTGTATGACCCGGATGGATAAGATACCGTTCGAAAAAATTTCGGAATTCTTCTGGTATGCTTTGCGGTAATTCAGATGAAAATGGTAATGCTATCCGTGATTATGATACAGCAAAGCGAATACGCAGGAGGGTAACTTTGCAACAGAAACAATTTAAAGATTATAGTATTTGCAACCAGTTATTACTCAATATTTTGTGAGTTATAAGTCAGAAATATGGGCATAACCTTTAGGGGTACATTCTAAAAGGTGAAGATTTAACCTTTTTATTATTTCTTAACACTCAAAGAGCGGTGGTAGAGGGTATTTTCCCTCTTTTCGGTACTTTATTGATGGTTCGATGTTCCCATCTTTCCACATTGCTTGGCTCGTTCGCACAAGCCACTACAAAGGTACTACAATTTCCAATAAAGGCAAGAGGACAGCAATTCAAATCTATTATTTTTGAGGGAGTGAAATCTGCCGCTTGCCAAATTTCTCTCTGTCGAAAATAATAGTCCTCTGAAAAGAATGAAAACAGCATTGATAAAATTGCCTTATTAAGGGGGGGCTATGCTGTTTTATGCTATTATTTCGTCAGTCGTTTATCTCCGTTGCCGGATGCAGTTTTCAGCCAAGCCGATGAATAAGAAAAGGTTTTGGAGCTGTTTACTCTCCAACGGAGGACGAAACTGCTCCAAATGGTTTACCGCTTGAACTTTTCGTTTTCTAAAAGAGGTTTGGCAACCTTTGCATCCGACAAAAGGAGATAAATGACCAGATATATAACAGTAGTATTACATTAAGGTAAAGAACAACCATGGTATAGTATTATTGCAATTTAACTATTTAAAGTTTGTTTATAATCAAATCATTTAAAGATTTTTGTCCTTCTATGATTTTTTGTATTTGATAAATGTCGTAATTAAATAAAAAATATCACGCATAATGACTTTTTCTTTTTTCTAAATTTCTTCAAATGACAAATTATTGTTACCTTTGTAATGTAATGTAGTTAATGGTTGCGCTTATAAAGTCCTTGGAAAGGATTTATGTATAAAAGAGGTAGATGTTTACTCTGTTCTTGCTTGGATTATCAGCATCACTGATATGAAATAACAAAAAAAAATATACAATGGCTAAGCGGACGGACAGGCAGGGAAATAGTACAGATTCCCAATCCCCCTCTTTATAATACATTGCGTATAAGATTTATTAACTGTCTGGTCTGGGGAATCTACAGAGATTTAACGAATCAAGATGGGAAGAGTCAGTCTTTGTCTTGTCATAATGTTCTTCATCTGTAGTGCTCAAAAAATTGATGCACAAGTACAGAATATCAGAGAGAAACAAGATACCATTTCGGCGACTAAATCATTAGAGCATATCAGGCCCGAGAATATCAAGAAGGGACCATTGAATAATGCTTTGGATGTATTGAGTGTCAGTCTGCCGGTGTGAACGTCACCACTAATGGGACTGACAGGCTCGCTATGCTGAATAGTATCCGTGTGCGTGGTACCACATCCATTATGGGTGGCAATGACCCGTTAGTAATTATTGACGGAGTGACATCTGACATCGCTACGCTATCTACCATATATCCCGCAGACATCGAGAGTTTCACTATTTTGAAGAATGCTACCGAAACGGCAATGTACGGTTCCCGTGGTGCTTCAGGTGTAATTGAGATTAAGACCAAGAAAGGAACGGGGCGAGGTTTCGAAATATCATATGATGGCAACTACGGATTCGAGTCAATGTATAAACATCTGCAAATGCTCAACGGCCCGGAGTATATAGCTACAGCAGAGGCACTTGGATTAGATTACAATAATGGTGGCTACAACACCAATTTTCACGATGTAATTACTCGTACGGGCTTGATACATCAGCATCACTTGGCTTTTAGCGGTGGTTCGGAAAACTCAAACTATCGAGCATCGTTCGGTTTTATGGATCATAATACAATTGTCAAAGTTAACGATTACCGAAATTTAGTGGTAAAACTTGATGCTACACAAAAGGCTTTCGATGGTCGCTTAGTTGGCGATTTTGGTGTATATGGCTACTCTTCAAAGATACACGACATTTTCGATACACGAATGCTGTTTTACTCGACAGCTGCACAGAATCCTACATATCCAGCAGGAACTGATGTTAATGGCAACTGGGTGAAGAACTCGGCTGCATCACACATCAACCACCCCGGAGCACTCCTCTATGAGAAAAATGACTCCGAAGAACGGAATTTCAATACACATTTGGGGCTGAAATTTAATATCCTTGACAATTTGATATTGTCGGCTTTCGGCTCTTATTCATATTCATCTACGGGAAATGCTCAATTTTGTCCTACATGGGTGTGGGCGCAAGGCAATGTTTATCGTGGAGAGTTCAAGGGTGAAGACTACTTTACAAATGTGTCCCTCTCATATAACAATGCTTGGGGAGACTCACACCTTGATGCTGTTGTTGGCGCAGAATATCTTAAACAGGTAAGGACTGGTTTATGGGTGCAGGCAAAAGGAATAACAACAAATGATTTCTCCTATAATAACATCGGAGCAACATCATCGCGTCCTTTCGGTGGTACGAGCAGTAGCTATGAAGACCCGTCACTTGCTTCAATAATGGGTAGTGTCACATATAGTTACAAGGATAGATATTCTATTGCGGCAGCACTCCGTGGAGATGGCTCTTCAATGGTAAGCGATAACAATACTTTCGGATTCTTCCCATCAGTATCACTGGGTTGGGATGTAAAAAAAGAAGGCTTCCTCTCTGATACTGACTTTATAACAATGTTGAAACTAAGAACCGGATATGGTCGGTCAGGAAATCTTGGAGGTATAACATCCTATACAACACTTAATACCGTAAAGGAGAATGGTATCGTATCCATCAACGGTGCACCTACCGTAACAATGGGAAGTATACGCAACACGAATCCGGACCTTAAGTGGGAGACTCGTTCAACATTTAATATCGGTTTTGACTTAGGTATATGGGATAATCGGTTGATGCTTACCTCGGAATTATATTACTCAAAGACAACTGATATGCTCTATGAGTATGATGTTCCCGTTCCGACCTTTGCGTTCGATAAACTGATGGCAAATATCGGCTCGATGTCTAACCAGGGTGTCGAACTAGGAATCTCGGTAGTTCCCATTCAACGAAAGGATATGGAGATGAATATCAACTTCAATATGTCCTACCAGAAGAATAAGTTACTTTCGCTTAGTGGAGAGTATAATGGTATGCATATGACAGCTTCAGATATTACTCCGATTGGCTCGCTTTATGGTGCAGGTCAGAACGGTGGAGACAATAATGTAGTATATCAGATTGTAGGTCAGCCATTGGGGGTATTCTATCTACCTCACTGCAAAGGGCTTAAAGAAAATGAACTTGGTGGCTACAGTTACGATATTGAAGATTTGAATGATGATGGCGAGATTGATTTTAGCGATGGCGGAGACAGGTATATAGCAGGTCAGGCAACCCCCAAGGTAACTATTGGATCAAACATCAGTTTCCGTTACAAGTCCTTTGATATTGCCATGCAGATAATGGTGCTTTCGGTCATAAGATATTCAATGGCACGGGCTTGGCTTATACCAATATGTCTATATTCCCTGACTACAATGTATTGAAGGGTGCTCCTGAAAAAAAATATTATTGATCAGAATGTTTCAGACTATTGGTTGGAAAAAGGTGACTATGTAAATATTGAACATATTACCATAGGCTACAATATTCCAATGAAATCCAAGGCTGTGAAGTCATTGCGTCTTTCGGCAGGCATTAGCAACCTTGCAACAATCACAGGCTATAGCGGTCTTACTCCAATGATAAACAGTTATGTAGTAAGCAACACTTTGGGCATTGACGACAAACGCACCTATCCTTTATATCGTACCTATTCGTTAGGTCTTAGTATTCAATTCTAACCGCTTACAGTTATGAAAAGATATATAAACATATTGATGGTTGCTTTGGCAACGATGATGACCTCTTGTCTTACTGAAGACCCTAGAGATCAACTTTATGAAGAAGACATTTACAACAATGCCAACAACATATATATTAATGCAGTGGCTGTGCTCTACAATTACATTGGTGGCAGTGCAGACAGTGAGGGTTTACAGGGGACCTGTCGTGGGATTTATGACTATAACACACTTACTACAGACGAAGCCATGATACCTATTCGTGGTGGCGACTGGTACGATGGAGGTTTGTGGACGAATATGTATCAGCATAAGTGGAGTCCTAATGATTTACCACTCTACAATACTTGGAAATACCTCTACAAGGTTGTTGTGTTATCGAACAAATCTCTGCATATCATCGATAAGTATAGCCATAACCTATCTGAGGAGCAGAGAGTGGCCTACGAAGCTGAGGTGCGAGCTCTGAGAGCACTTTTCTACTACTACATTATGGATATGTATGGCAGAGTGCCCATCGTAACATCCTATGAACAACCGCAGGATGAAGTTGTGCAGAGCGAGCGTAGCGAGGTTTTCCGTTTTATCGTGAATGAGTTGCAGGAGGTTGCCGAGTTGTTGCCAAATGAGCGTAGTAATAAGATGGGTAACTACTATGGTCGTATAACAACACCTGTAGCTAATTTCCTTTTGGCTAAGTTGGCTCTTAATGCGAGATATATTGTGATGATAATTGGACTGATGGCGTTCCACGGAACGGTAAAGAGATATTTTTCACCGTCGATGGTGAGAAACTCAACGCTTGGCAGACCTGTATCAAATATTGCAATAAACTTGCCGAGGTAGGTTATCGGTTGGAGGACGATTATAGCTATAATTTCTCTGTGCATAACGAGAACTCCAACGAAAACATATTCACCATTCCGTTGGATAAGAACCTCTATGCTGCGCAGTTCTGGTATCTCTTCCGATCACGACACTACAACCATGGCGGTGCGTTGGGTGGCTCATCGGAAAATGGTACCAGTGCCAATATCTCAACAGTCTTAGCCAACGGATACGGCACAGATGATGTAGATGCTCGCTTTGAAAAGAACTTCTATGCCGGCATCGTAGAGGTTGATGGAAAGCCTGTAATGATGGACAATGGACAGCAGTTGGAGTATTTCCCATTGGAGCTAAAGTTGAATCTTACGGGAAGCTCCTATGTCAAGACAGCTGGTGCTCGTATGGCAAAATATGAGGTTGATAGGACCTCACATTCCGACGGTAGACAACCGGATAACGACATCGTGCTATTCCGCTATGCCGATGCTCTCCTGATGAAGTCCGAGGCAAAGGTACGTAATGGTGAGGATGGCTCGTTGGAGTTGAACGAAGTCCGAGGTCGTGTTGGTATGCCATATCGAGAAGCTACGCTTGAGAACATATTGAAAGAGCGTTTGTTGGAGTTAGTATGGGAAGGCTGGCGACGACAAGATATGGTGCGTTTTGGAGTTTATCACAAATCATACGATCAGCGAGTCCAACTGGCTGATGAGAAAAATGGGTATACCACAGTTTTTCCTATTCCACAAAAAAGTATAGACTTGAACCCAAAATTGAAACAAAATGTTGGATATAAATAACTTTAGCCTATGAGTATTCAATTTGACATTGCAAAACAGATTATAGCTGAAACATGCCCTAATCGCAAACTTAAGTTGGAGAATATTCGCCTTTTTGCAGATATTATTCAGCCTAAGAAATATCAAAAAGGTGATATAATTCTAAATGAAGGTGATATCTGTAATTGCCTATTTTATATAGAAAAGGGATTTATTAGACAGCACTACCTAAAGCATGATAAGGATGTGATAGAACATTTAGCATGTGAAAAAGATGTTGTCTGGTGTATTGACAGCTATTTTAACCGAGAGCCAACACATCTTATGATGGATGCTGTAGAAAACAGTGTTTTATGGGAAATTCCGCGTGATATAATGGAAGAACTTTCTGATGCTAATGGTGATATAGCTTATCTATATCGGAGTTTTTTTGAAAATTCCTTAATGTTATCACAATTAAAGGCTGACATTTTACGTTTCGAATCAGCAAATGACAGATACGCTAGATTACAGCAACATTTTCCTGAAATAACTAGAAGAGCACCTTTGACAATGATTGCTTCATATCTTCAGATGACATTGGAAACATTAAGCAGAGTACGTGTATCAATAGCTAATGCTGAGAGCAAATAAAGCAAACTAACTATTAGGACTTAACTAACATCAAAAACAGGTCAGGATATAGCGTCCTGACCTGTTTCTTTAATAAACTTAAAAGCTATGGATTAATGAGATGTTAGTCATCGTCATCATCATCGAATTCATCCTCATCGTCGTCATCATCATATTCTATTGCTTCACTTTCTTCAATAATGTTACTAAAAGCTCCTGTTAAATCAAATGATAGTTCTTTTTATTGTTAGAATATGGAAAATAAGAAGGAAGAGCCAACTTTGAACAAGGTAACGTTCGTAAACGGTGTGCAGATTAAAAACAAAAGTGGAAAGCACTGATGTGGGATAATTTTATCTATTATGGTAAGATTAATCAAAACAGAGACAGTCATAAGTGTACTGATGGGGCATTTTATAAAGAAATTATTGTTTATCTTGCTGTTTGTCGGGGTACTGATTGCTCCGGCAAACGCACAAAACGAAAAGAATATGTATTCGTACAAGAAAATTGGCAACAAGTATATTGTCAGCATTAACAATCATACTGAAATTGTGAAAGCCTGAATGCTTTCTGCAAGGAGAAAGGAATTCTGTCGGGTTCTATCAACGGGATTGGTGCTATCGGAGAGCTGACCCTCCGTTTCTTCAATCCCAAGACAAAAGCATATGATGATAAGACATTCCGGGAGCAAATGGAAATATCCAACCTTACAGGGAATATATCATCTATGAATGAGCAGGTATATCTTCATTTGCATATAACCGTCGGCAGGAGCGACTATTCCGCTTTAGCCGGACATCTACTTTCCGCAATACAGAATGGTGCAGGGGAGTTCGTGGTGGAAGATTATAGCGAGCGGATAAGTCGCACATATAATCCGGATTTAGGACTGAATATATACGATTTTGAAAGATAGTTGCCTATAAATATCGCTTGGAATACAGGATAATACATCATTCAGCTTAGATGATATATATCAAAAAAAGTTTATCAATCTGTCACGTTAACTTTGCAACAGAAATAATTTAAAGACTATCAAATATGGATAAAGACAAGGATATGAGCCGCCGGAGATTCCTTAAAATGGCGGCATTGACAGGAGCTGCCATGTGTGTCGGGCCTACCTTGAACAAGGTAACGGCAGCAGAACGGGTATGGATGGGGAAACAACAAGTTGCAAACAACATCCCTGCAGGCATGGCGGCGGTGCGCACTCGGCGAACATTGGGACACGGAAATACGGCATTCACTGTTTCTGCAATGGGATATGGCTGTATGGGCTTGAACCATAACCGCAGCCAGTACCCGAGCAGGGAAAAAGAAATCGCCCTGGTGCATGAAGCTGTTGAACGTGGGGTGACCCTTTTCGATACAGCCGAAAGCTACGGCTACCACATCAATGAAAAATTGGTCGGCGAAGCCTTGAAAGGATATACCGACCGGGTATTTGTGTCATCGAAGTTCGGACATAAGTTTGTAAACGGTGTGCAGATTAAAACCGAAGAGGACAGCACTCCGGCCAACATCCGCCGGGTTTGTGAAAACTCGTTGCGCAATCTCGGAGTTGAAACATTGGGCATGTTCTACCAGCACCGCATAGACCCGAACACACCGATTGAAGCGGTGGCTGAAACATGCAGCAAACTCATCAAGGAAGGTAAAATCCTGCATTGGGGCATGTGTGAAGTAAACGTTGATACCATCCGCCGTGCGCACAAGATATGTCCGGTTACGGCAATCCAAAGCGAATATCACTTGATGCACCGCATGGTAGAGACGAACGGAGTGTTGGAGCTGTGCGAGGATTTGGGCATCGGTTTCGTTCCATACAGTCCGCTGAACCGTGGTTTTTTGGGCGGTATGATCAATGAATATACCAAGTTTGATGTTACCAACGACAACCGGCAGACCTTGCCACGCTTCCAGCCCGAAGCCATACGCGCCAACTATCGTATTGTGGAAGTTCTTAACGCTTTCGGCCGTACAAGAGGCATTACCCCGGCACAGATAGCTTTGGCCTGGCTGATGAACAAGAAGCCTTTTATCGTGCCTATTCCGGGCACCACCAAACTCTCTCATCTGGAAGAGAACCTTCGTGCCTGCGACATCCGTTTCACGGCAGAAGAGATAGAAGAACTGGAAACAGCCGTAGCTGCCATTCCTGTGGTGGGTAGCCGCTACGATGCCTTGCAGGAGTCTAAAATCCCAAAATAATCCGTGTATGAAGAAACAGATATTTTACATGACGTTCATCGCTTTACTGTCGGGCTGTAATTGTTACAAAGGGAATATTCTGCAAATAGAGGAACAAGGCAGTTTTGCCGTAGGTGGCACCGTACTGACCGATTCATTGGGACACAAATACCACGGCGACCATGCTTATGTATTTTATCAGAAACCGGTTGATGCACGGAAATATCCGCTTGTTTTTGCACATGGTGTCGGCCAGTTTTCCAAAACATGGGAGACCACTCCTGACGGACGCGAAGGGTTTCAGAATATATTTCTTCGCAAAGGTTTCTCCACCTATCTTGTCGACCAGCCTCGCCGGGGAAATGCCGGACGGAGTACGGAAGCTGTCACACTGGAACCGGTATTCGATGAAGAAGAATGGTTCAACCGTTTCCGTGTGGGAATCTATCCTGATTATTTCGAGGGTGTACAGTTCAGTCGCGACCGGGAAGCCTTAAACCAGTACTTCCGGCAGATGACGCCGACCATCGGACCTTTGGACTTCGATGTCTATTCCGATGCCTATGCTGCTCTTTTTGACAAAATCGGTCCGGCCATATTTGTCACTCATTCACAAGGCGGTCCGGTGGGTTGGTTTACTTTGCTCAAAACGAAGAACATCAAAGCCATTGTAGCATACGAACCCGGTGGAAGTGTACCCTTCCCAACCGGTCAAGTTCCCGAAGAAGGCAAAGTCTTGACACGGTCTAAAAAAACAGAAGGAATAGAAGTCCCTATGGCAGTTTTCAAGAGATACATGGAAATTCCCATCATCATTTACTATGGGGATAACCTGCCCGAAACAGACGAACATCCGGAACTTTACGAATGGACACGCCGTCTGCATCTCATGCGCAAGTGGGCCGAAATGCTCAATAAGCTGGGCGGTGACGTGACGGTCATTCATCTGCCCGATGTCGGTCTGCATGGGAATACGCACTTCCCGATGTCGGATTTGAACAATGTGGAAGTAGCTGACCTGCTGTCGAAGTGGCTGTATGAGAAACAGCTGGACAGATAGAAATTAACAGAGGATAACCCCAAAACCTAAATAAAAATAGTTATGAAACTGAAGTGCTTATTGGCAATGCTGCTCTTAACCTTCCTTTCGTGCAGCAACACTCCGGCTGTTGAAGATAAGATAGATTCGTTGCCTCACTCAGAGCCGGGGAAAACATTGATAGTCTATTTCTCATGGAGCGGACATACGCAAACTGTAGCCAACATTATCCATGAACTTATTGGATGCGACATGGTGGAGATTGAACCGGAAGAACCCTATTCTGATGAATATAATGAAGTGGTTGACCGTTTCAAAAATGAAAGAGACAATCATATTCTTCCAGCTCTGCGTACAAAAGTAGAGAATATGGATGATTATGATACATTGATTATCGGTAGTCCTATTTGGGGTGGTCTTCTGTCTTCTCCTGTAAAAAGTTTCCTGTCCGGTTATGATTTGTCCGGGAAAAAGATACTCCCATTCTGTACACATGGAGGAAGCGGAACAGCACAAAGTGTGGATAATATCCGCAAACTATGTCCCCATGCTGAAATATTGCTGTTTATGGCAGTCAAACTGCAAACTCTCGGAATGAAGTGAAAAAATGGCTGTCAGAAGCCGGATTTTCTGTCGAATTAAATTACGCCCGTTCAATAGTTTTAATACTGAAATGAAATATCCTTTGTTATCCGCACTCTTTCATCCCCTTTTTCAGAGATTTGCAGATAGACCAGTAGTTGAGATTAGGGAATATGAGATTGTCTTCCTGACAGGGTCGGTAACGCTCGATAATCTGCAAAGGAGTATCCAACAGTTTCACTTGGAACGGCACTTTTGTCTTGTACCGTTTGGACAATATCCACTTCTCACCATTCACTTCTACGATGTTGCTATTGGTTAGTTCCTTGATGTCCACGAAAGAGAGGGCAGTGAAGCTGGCGAAAACAAAAATGTCACGAATATAGAACAGTTGGACATCCCCAACTCGTGCGTCATCAACGTTTTCAGTTCATCTTCCGTCAGGAACTCACGTTCCGTCACATTAGGCTGATGTGGAATTGGGCAAACGTTTTTTTCGGTATTAGTCCGTTAAAGTGCACACACATGACAACGCCTTTCAGCCACATGCATTTTTCCCATATCGTCCCGTTGTGAAGTCCCGCTTTCGTTGATAGGTAGGCTGCAAACCCCTTGATGAAGTCGGGCTTAATCTCCAGCATGAACATATCCGTCCGTCTGTAAAAAGACTTGATGAACGCTGCCACATGGTTTCTTGCCACCACCCGTGAACGGTGGTTGCCATTACCCTGTCTTTTCCGACACGCTTCTTGAATACTTCGTTCTCACGTCCGGACGCTTTGAGCAGTGTCTCATACTCACTGCCGATACCCTGATAAGCATTGCTCACCATTTCAGCCGTCACGAACGCTTCACGGTCGAATATACGCAGGTAGTGCTTGATGATTTGAGCCTTGATGTTGTCAAGGGCAAGGTTGATATCACGTACTTCCGCACTCTTGCCTTTCGCCCTGTTCCCTTTCACGTCCCAAAGCGTTTTCGGGATACTCTACTTATAGCTGAACTGCGTCACAATCCCGTTAATCGTTACCCGTCCTATGATGCGGACAATATCGTTTTTCTCCTTGTTGCCGTTCACGTAGAACAGCACTTTGAATGTACTTCTTGCCATACTCGTTTTTTAAGTTTAAAATTAAGTATCAATGAGTTATGCCTTGTAAACCAACCGAAGCCATACGGAGAAAAATTCAGCACGGAGTATCAAAAACCACCTTTCACGGGGTAATGATTTAGCAACCTTTCTACTTCATAAATTTACTTTTTTTTGCGTTACCTCGTTTTATGCCTTTGTCCTCATTTGTCCTCACAAACGCTTTATTCATAGCCGTTTTAAAAACATTTCCGCCTTTCTATTCCTCTTTTCCACAGATTTTTAGTAAATTTATATCCGTCTAATTTTTAAGGTCCTATGTTCAGACTCAATCTAACCAAACATTGCATAAAGTGGTACTGTTTCATCCAAATGCAACTGATGGACACGTTCGTACATTATTTTGTGCTTGTATCGTTATATCTATTGCAGCTATTATCTGTAGTTCATTTGTATCCATGGCCCATTACAGACAGGCGTTATTCAGTATGACTTATTTTTCCTCCCTGGTGTTTTTTTGTGGAGTATGCATTGCGCATTTGCGGCACCGGTCAAATATCCGGATAGAGACATAAACCGTACACGATGGAAATATATTTTTTTCATTCTATGGTTTGTGGACTCCGTGACCATTCTCCCTTATATGTTAACCTATATGTATTGGGATACGAATATTGTCCATGTCATTATCCTCCTTTACATTTTTATTATTGTCAAATAGATAAGATACTTACGGAAGAGTGGGTTATGACCTATATACCTGCGGTATCATGATCTGTTTTTCTGCTATTCTGCTATACTATATAGAGCTTAATGTACAGCTTGAGGATTTCAAAACATTCGTGACGGGCTTTGGTGGGCAGTAATTCTAAGACTTTAAATAAAGAAAAATTAAGCCACCCCTCACGGCTCTTTCATTTAAGCTTAGATAAAGGCACATAATTCCCCCACCCACTTCTTATGGGAAGCAGGGATTTTGTTATGATTGATACCCAAAACGTTACGAATCCTCTGAAATTACAAATTATCTCATTTTTGATCCAGCATATGTATCATTGCGGTAAAGTCCAAGGAAAGTTCTCTGATAAGTTCGGCCGTTCCCTTAGCCTTGTCGGAGAGCTTTTTCCTTTTACCTTTCCATATCGAAAGTATTGCCAGTACCATCCTCTGTATCGTGTCAAGGTTTCTGGCGGACCTTGCACTATTCCGCCTGATGAAGTCCTGCCTCAGGTTGCGGTCAAGGTCCCAGTGCATGCTTTCTATTGCCCAATGCATTCTGGCTATTGTACTCAGCCGCCTGGCACTTCCGTGAAAACTGGAGACATAGAACCTCTTCTCGGAAGATTTCTGACCATCAGATTTTCTCTCCGTTGCAGTCCGTATTTCGACAACCGTCAGATTTCCATTCCACTTTTTCCTGTCCGTAATCAGGTCATTTCCACGAAAGATACGGCATACTCTGGTCTCTATTCTGCCATGTTCAAGAAAAGGGCCTTCCGAATATACATCCACAGGCTCTGCAAGTTCGACATTGTCCTCAACCCCATATCGCAGAGTCCTCTGGTTTGCCTTCAGCTCGATAAGGAAATCACCGCCTTTTTCCCGGATTTTATCTATGATGGCTTTCTGGAAGGACATGGCGTCTGCCGTAACTATGCATCCTGACACATCCACCTTGTTCAATAGTTTGGGTACGGAAGTTATCTCGTTGCTTTTTTCTTCACACATGTCCGTGGCAAGGGTGAAACCTCCTTCAAGGGAATAGGCGGATACGATGTCGGGGTTGCGTCCGTTTTCAAGTACCGTCCTCTCATTGCCTTGCCGTCAATACAGAGGATGTCCCCGGCACAACCGACAAGCTCATCATGGAAGGTGGAGGTAAATTCAGACATCCGCTCAGACATGGCTTCATCATCAATATGTTTGAATATACGGCAGAGCGTAGGTTCAGAAGGCACGCCGTCCAACAAAATTCCTAAAGAGCGGAAGCGTTTCAGATTACGCTCGCCGAATCTGATTATATCCGGTCTTGTTATACACTTGCCCAGCCGTCCGAGTATTACAAGGAGAAGAATATCTTCCAGCTTGTATTTGTAGTTTCCCTTGTCTGTCCTGCGGTAATCCGGCACTGATTTCACAAATTCTTTCAGATGTTTCATTATGCTGCCACGACGGCAGAATGCATGTTTCTTTTTTATATATTAGACATGCAAAATATTGCATATCAGTAAAATAAATCGTATTTTCGCATAGCGAAAATTAAGGCGAAAATCAAAAAACGACCTCTGTCGCATTTGATTTCTGCCTACAAAAATAATTTTATATGAACGATAAAAAGAAACACCGGAAGCGGTGCTTCCTGCATCGCTGTGCGCAAAAATAATGGTTTTTCGGAGAATAACAAGGATTATAGAGGTTGTTTTAAACGAAAGAGCCGTGAGTTCGGGATAAGAAGTATCTTTAAAAGTTGGTAATCACCGAATTATTTTGTATATTTAAGTCTGACAAACAATTAATTACAAATTAACAACAATGATTACCAAGGACAAAGTTACGGAAATTTTCTGTATTATTGATGAGTTTGATAAGAATTTTGAGTCTGAATTGAAGAAAAATCTTCTTCCGGTCACTGATGGAAAGCAACATCGTAATCGAAAAGCTTCGCTATCGGATAGTGAAATAATGACTATTCTTCTCCTTTTCCATTTCGGGACTTATCGTAATTTCAAGCACTATTACATCTATTATATTCGTGAACACATGAAACGTGATTTCCCTAATGCGGTTTCATATAACAGATTTATAGAACTGGAACAACGCGTATTTTTTAAGCTAGTTTCTTCCTCAAACTTTTTGCGTTCGGAAGATGTACGGGTATAAGTTTTGCTGATAGCACCATGATACCGGTATGTCACAACCTAAGACGTTATGCCAACAAAGTTTTTAAAGGAGTGGCAACCGATGGCAAAGGAACGATGATGGTGTCACGGATTCAAGCTTCATCTGTTGTGTAATGACAGAGGAGAAATCATAACATTTTGTCTTACAGGAGCGAATGTTGACGATAGGAATCCGAAAGTATGGAAAGTACTGTCCAAAGACTTGTATGGAAAGGTCTTTGCAGACAGAGGCTACATCTCTCCCAAACTGTTTGATTCCTTATTTGACGACGGCATTCAGCTGGTACATGGAATTAAGACGAATATGAAGAACAGGCTTATGTCCTTTTATGACAAGATGATGCTCAGAAAGAGGTATATCATTGAGACGATTAACGATCTGCTCAAAAACAAAGCACAGCTTGTGCATTCCAGACATCGTTCGATAACGAATTTCCTGGTAAATCTGGTGGCTGTACTGGGCGCTTATTGTTTCTTTGAAAACAAACCGAATGCATTGCAAGGATACTATATTGAGGACTCAAAACAACTGGCCTTATTCTAAACTTATCCCGAACTCAGGTAATTAATTGCGTGTTTGGTTCAATCCCAGACACGCAAATAAATCGTTCAAGCATGTAAGCATTGTGTATGACTGACTTGCATGATGATATGGAATATTTTATTCCCATCTTCTTACAGGCAGCCTTGGCGAGGTTTATAGCTGCAAGTGATGCATTAAAGTGGAATGCCAGTTTCCTGAAGTCTGTAGACTGACAGTTTGTTATTCCGGCATGTTGCTTGGCATCCCGAAAGCAGAATTCGAGTTGGAAACGTGTTCTGTAAAAGTCCAGGACATCCTGTGCGTTCTGTATTTCGTTTGTAGAGAAATACAGCTGCCATTTGTCCGCTCTTCCATCCATGGGGTACCATACAGCCAGGCTCACAAAGCGTTTGAGTGCTTTGGAGTATGCTTTCAGTCCGTAAAGTTTACCCTTGTTCACTTTGTACTCGGTACATCTTGTGATGTCCAGATTTTCAAAGTCAATTTTCTCGTCATGTAATTTTGGACGTCCGCGTTTTCCTGTCCTATTTTCTAAGGTGGGATAAAACAATACGGCATCATTCCTGAAACGGCTTATTACGTGGAAACCGTTATCGTACAATGGTTTGATGAAAGTTGCCTTTGAAAAGAACGCATCACATACGACTGTGCCAGAAATACGTTTCAGCTGTTCCTGTATGCTGATAAGGTAAGAGCTGTACCAGTCAACAAGATTCTTCTCACAGCTTTCCAGCGTTGCGTTGTCAGGTGTCTGTACAGAGCCCAAAGTCATACATTCATGGTTGTCAACGTCTATAACTCCAATACCGGTTATTTCCAGTCCACGTTTGTATTCACCGGCACAACCGGACCAGAAATAGCCAATCCACGGCGTTTTGCTGCCTGATTTTGGAATGAAAGACGGATCAACGGCTATCGCCTTGCGACCACCTTTAAGGTGTTCCCTGATGATGGCTTCATTGAAGGAAAACCAGTCAAAGCCGTCGTTCTCAAAATTGTTGCGGTATGTCTGTTCCGAGAAACATCCATACCGTCCCATTTGCAGGAAATTGATGCGGTCAGGTATAGCCATGAATAATTTCATTGCATCCATGAATACTTTCTGAAAAGATTTGCTTATATTTACAGCTGATTCGAGAGCGTTTCTGCACTCGGATTGGTATTGCATAAGGAGTGATTCTTTAGTCATAATTAAAAGTGGTGAAGTACTTCTAATTTACTAAAAATCAGTGAATTATGCAATACTTTTTCTGTTAATTTTCAGCTGTTTAGCATATCTTTTTCATCCCTTTTCTTACTCCTTGACGATTTATTCTTGACAGTATTTCAATGATCTCTTGAATATAATTTTGAACCGGATTATGCCGATTCTATGTTTAATTTTAATTTATCGGTAAAAATTTACCGAAGTATTGCCTAAGTACTCACGCTGAATATTTATTTCTGTTGTTCTATAAAGAATTTTATTTTAGATAGCATCTGGTCAAACGATTCTGTATTTGACATAGCAGGGAAATCTTCTCGTCCCTTATCAAATGCCCATAATTAAAAACTGGACTAATACTCCAGAATAGTTACTACAATCATTTTTACATAATCGAAAATTTCAAATATTCTTTGGTCCTCATCTGGATGTTGATCATCTCCTTTCAAATCATCTGAAAAAAACAATAAAGAGGATAATGCGGAAAGAATACCTAAAGAAGCTGTAATTTTTTCTTCTTTGGGAACATCAAAATATATATCCCAAAAGGCTAAATTATCAGCATCAGATTCATCTTTTTTATTTGGAAGATAATGCTTAAAACGGAAATGAGCCAACTCATGTAAAAGGATAAAAACTATTCCATAAGAAAAAACTGAATTAGTTTTAACACTATAAGTGCCACCCATATCAATTTTATTAAGTTGCTTCAAATCATCGTCAGACACTTTATTTTGTCTTAGATGAGAAGCTATTGTAAATTCATCAAATGTTTCTTTTAGGACTTTTTCTAATGAATTTATTTCTCGCAATGTAACATACTCTTCACTTGTTTTGTTATAATCATTTAGTTCGTTTATTACTGCATTGGCTAAATCAGGTTCTAGCTTCTCTAATTCAAGTTTAAATACGATTGCATCATAGGTCTTAATGGCTATATCACATATAATCCATAAAAATTGGCAATATGCAGAAGATAAATGAACCCTATTTAAACAGTCTAAATGGGCAATATCTGTAATCATTCCATCACAATCCTCCCATTGAATTTCATTATGTAATCCCTCTTGTATTTGCTCTGAAATCTGGGCAGATTTAATTTGAGACAATAATTTACTAATATTATCATTTAGTTTATGTACCGGAAACTTTAATTTTTCCATAATTACAACAAATTTATAGCTGCCAGTTCCTCTGTCAGCGCGTTAATACCTTTCTGAATCTTCTCTAATTGTTGTTTGCGTGGTTTGTGTACTCCAGCCGCATAATGCCACAACTGACGTTCATTAATTCCGGTTATCCGGCTCAAAGCAGCTTTAGTAAAGATACTGCTGTAATAGTTGATGAAAGTGGCAGCATCTATCTTGAACTTCAAGGTGAACTCTCCCTGTAAAACTTCCACTGGAGCGATGTTCATCTCCTTGCATGAATCCAAGTATAGTTCAACAGCTTCCTTCATGTTCTTCTCGATTTCCTTCACATCGTTGCCAACCGTTATCACCGGAGCACCTTCAATGTAAGCACTAAGATTATTTCCAGCATGTTCTACAATCACTTCTACGGTTTTCATACTGACCTCCTTTTTATCGTTAAACAAAAGAGGCGGGGGCTATTTTAGCCCCGCTTGCCTCAGAATGTTGTAATAAGTGCCTTTCTCAATACCACCCCGGTGATTTGGAACAACAACCACACGTTACCGTTAGTAAAAACCATGTGACTTCCTGTCTGCCTCACCTGTTTAAAATCGTATTTCACCAGCAGTGTTACAACTTCTTTCACTGATTTGTAACTCATAACGCTTTGGACTTAATTACCATGCAAATATAGTAATAATACGAATATTATCAAAGCATTTATTCGTTATTTTACTATGAATATAAAATAGCGGTAACTCCGAAGAATTACCGCTAACCATTCTATTTTTCTTATACTAAAATTATAAACCTCGTAATTTTTCTGACTAAGAGGCGTTTTTCTTTCCCTTATCTCCGATTTGCTCATTCTTTACCCCTTGTTCCTCCTTGATTTCTGCAAGTTCCTCTTCTACTATCAGCATTTCCGGCAAACATGATTCCCTCACGCGTTGACCA
>ENA-OQIO01000141-OQIO01000141.1-human-gut-metagenome-genome-assembly--contig:-NODE-141-length-35003-cov-4.799834_pt1 | contig 35003 bp, 43 predicted proteins | sample MGYA00242573_ERZ504737 | MGnify/ENA primary metagenome ERZ504737 (study PRJEB26092, sample SAMD00036203) | human gut metagenome | host: Homo sapiens | study: EMG produced TPA metagenomics assembly of...
CTCAACGATCATGTCCTGTGTACTAATACGGGTAATAATCCGAAGATTGATTTTCTTCATAGTAATTTCCTCCAATTTCGATGTTTGAGTTGATGGCAAAATCGAAACCAGAGGGTGGGCTGCGGCAGCGATAAGGTCTAAGTCTCTTTCTGATTAAAAAAAGGGTACAAAAAAGCGCGCCCGTACAAAGAACAGGCGCGCCAAAGCAACAGTATGAAATTTTTCCGGGAGGTTGACAGCGAAAATGCTCAAACTTTGTCGAAACCAAAAACGCCACAATCCATACGAGCTGGACTACGACGTATAGGTGACTGAATGTAAAGCAGTTTATCTGCGGATCTGTGTTGCATAGACGCATAGGCATTTCCTCCCATCAAGGAGGGGCCTGAATCGGCTGCTTGATACCTCCTTGGGAGAAAATTATATCGATTATGTTTCCTGTATCAGTCCGCAGACATTCGCTTTTTACTCTTTATATTCGCAATTTTCTACATATTCTGCTCCTTAGAATATATGCTGCAAAAAGCAAGCCCACAAGGGGAACCGACACCTTGTGGGCTCATATTATAGTTGTTCAAATTTATAGCCGATCCCGGCGACACTCTCAATGTAGTTTGGAAGATCCGGTTCAAAACGCAATTTCTTACGCAACTTACTCATATGATTATGAATCGCTTTTCTCGAATAGAAATCACAATCCTCTTTCCAAACCAAATCGGTAATCAGTTCGTAAGTAAAAACACGTTTGGGATTGGCAATGAGCAATGCCAGTATATCAAACTCCTTACTTGTCAAGTTGATAATCCGTTCCCTAACCCTGACAGTGCGGTGTTCCAGACATAGATAAAGCTCGCCTTCTTGTATTTCTGTAAGAGGATTCTTCTCTGCTGCGGAGAAAGTGTGACAGGAATTGAATACTGTTCCATGACTGACTCCTTGTTCCAAAATATATTGCATTAGAGCATTCTTTTGTTCCTCGTTAAGAAGCAGAAATAACTTTTCACCAATCTTCTTGCCGGATTCTTCAATATCAAAAACAGCTAATGTCCCATCACATCATCACCTCCATATTTTGATAAATTTATTGATTAGAGCTCAATTCTTGCTTTCGATGGCTTATCTTCCCAATAGGTAACTTTAATCGTTGTTCCCTTGTCAGGAACGTTGTTTCCTGCACCAATCCATTTTCGGCAGATGTAATCTTTACCGTCTATCGTATATTTGACCTTGATAGTATGCGGAAAGCTGCGCCATCCATCGCATGAACGCGGGCAGGTTTACGATTCACTTTTAACCACCATTGTTTTGTAACTGAAATTACAGTTCCCATTGTTTCTTTTTCCATAAGTTATACCTCCAATGATATTTTTGATTGATGATACCTATTTTCTATTCAGCCTTTTCTTTGTTTGTAGTAAAAGCGGAACGCTGCTGCGCCGGTGGCCGCCAACTGTACCAGAATCAGCACAGCAAACAGACCGAAGCTCTCATAGTAGAACAGTTATTTTAAAAAAATATAGTCTGTTCAAATGATGCCATTTATTGTATTCTAAATTTGTAGGTAAGCTGAACGGGTAACTTACCAAGGGATAGCGGCAACAGATGTCTATCTAACCATACTACCATTGAGATCGAAAAGTATGAATTGAAGAGTACAATAATAGGGTTGATTGAGGATCAACTTTTATTTTTTGTACCTTCATGTTAGAAGCCGTTGTGGACTATTACCTAAAAATAATAGATATAACACAAAGAGAATTATTCAATCTGTCCAAGCATAACAGGAAGGAAAAGATTGAAATTCCATAGGTAGTGGCTTCGTTGACGCGACTAAGTTCAATACGGAAAAATCGGTCTGCAGGTGTGTCAAACAGAAGACACTATTTTTTTATATCTGAGACCGATTGTTTCCGATACAATTTATGGAACATTCAGCACATCATGGACAAACCAAGTCTGAGCCGTGACCATAATGGCAAATGTGCAAATAGCAAAGAGAAGTACTTCAGCCACAGCATTGACACGGCTGGATTGAAGTTGCTTTTTCAGATTGGCAGGCAAGATTCTTGACAGCAGACAATAAACTAAAAATCCAATACAGGCTCCAGCGGTATTTGTCATCAAGTCATTGATGTCGGAAGAACCCCAGCCAAACATCTGGACAATTTCAACAGCCAAAGAAAACAGAAAGCCAGTCAATGCAACCGTCTTCATGTGATGATATTTCTTGTACAGCAGCGGCAGGAAAAATCCCAACGGGACAAACAGAATAATATTCAGAATGGTATCAATTGGCCCAGTTATCATACCGATAAATGGAGTCCAAGAAATGTTCGGGCGAAAGGTCATTGTGCTTGTAAAGCCGATGCCTGTGACGGTCAAAAGTCCGAATAAATAATAACCAAAAACAAACACTGCAGCGGTATGGAGAAAACTTTGTGTTCTCCCCAATTTTTTGAGCCACAAGAAATACAGTACGAAGACTGGAACCATAAACACATACCCACTAATTGAGCGGATGAGAATATCAGAAATTGGTATCATTATTATCTCCTTGTCAAATTCAAATTTATTGCCCATTCCAGCATTGAGCATTTTCTCATAAAGCAAACAGAATACTGTCATTAGTAACGACGGTATTCCCATAATGCTAATCGTAAGTCTAATTGTTCAATGTCGATTAGACATTCACTTTTGCATTTTGGACAAAAGAGAGGAAAATTTTTAAGTACGGTATCTTCCCGAATTTTGTCGCGTGTTTTATTCCCGCAGACTGGGCAGCGGATGAACTCTGTTTTCTCCATATTGTTCACTCCGAATTGCGATCATTCTTTTTCTTATCCCGATATTTCCGTATGAGTTTATTACGGATAGGAACGCCAACACCAATCAAAAGCACAACTGCCAAAATTGTGAAATCCATACAATCACCTCACATTTCCTTATTCTTCATAACCCGAATGGACAAGAAGATTGAAACCGCATACATCACGACAATAGCAAAAACCGCAAGGAAAACGAGAAGTATCGGAGAAGATTCAACGACTGAAATAATTGAGTTCCCGATAGCTGGCATTTTAGAGAGAAGAAGTAAAGTCACCAAAAAACCGGCCACTGGAATATACATAAATACCCGTCCTTTGATTGAGCCGTACTTGTAATATCCCGGAATCTGGAACACGGTATAGAGTGCAAATAAGAATACTCCTGCAATAGCGGCAGTTACAATATCAAATACGCCAACTGTTTCACCCAGCACTTTCAAGACAAGCGGCTGTGCAATCAAAGAAATAATCAAGGAAAGAAGCCCCATTGCAAGGACGAAAACATAGCGTCCGATCACAAGCTCGCTTTTACGAACAGGTAAAATACCAAACAGACGATCCATGCTGTTTTTTTCTGTGATGGAAAAGGTATATCCCGTCGTCATGGCAATAAAGCACATAGCAAATGATACCCCTGTCAGCAAAGAACGATTGATTGCGGCAAACACAATCGGCAGGAGCAGGGTAAAGCAAATCGTCTTAAAATATGGTTTTACCAATGCAATATCTAATTTTGTGGATTTCAAAATATTACTCATAATCGTCACCTTTCTTGCTTGTAAACACTACAATTTCATCAATGGTGGCAGGATCAACGGTCAGGTTAGGGAAACCGCTAATATCTTCGGTTTTCATCAGAGCCTCAAATCCCGTAGGGAATGTACGAATACCAGCCGCCTTATTTTTCAGATCATCGGACAGTTCCTCAATTCCACCTTTTACAATGCGGAACATATCTACAAAATCATCTTTGCTGCCAGTAAAGTACAGCTCGCCATAACTGATGTAGGTAATATAATCGGCTGCACGCTCCAAATCGCCTGTGATATGGGTGGAGAACAAAACACTATGCTCGCCATCTTCAATATACTCTGAAAGAATTTTCAAAAGTTCATCTCTGGAAACCGGATCAAGTCCACTGGTCGGCTCGTCGAGGATCAGCAGTTTGGCGTCGTATGAAAACGCACAGGCAAGCATTAACTTCATCTGCATACCTTTGGAAAGTTCTTTTACCTTTTTGGTTGGTGCAATGTGAAATTTCCGTAACATATCCGCAAATTTCTGGCTGTCCCAATTTGGATAAAATACCGAAATGGATTTTTCAACCTGCGACACTTTCCAATCATCACTGAAATAATTTGTATCGAAAACAACGCCCAGCTCTGATTTTACTTTTTGTTCTTCTGCGATATTATCCAGCCCCATCACTTTGACTGTGCCGCCGGTGCGCTTGAGCATATTCAAAATCAGTTTGATTGTCGTTGTTTTGCCAGAACCATTCGGGCCGATCAAGCCCATAATATACCCCTTTGGCAAAGTAAAGCTGATATTGTGAAGTTGAAAAGAATCAAAAGATTTTGAAAGATTCGTTACCTCTAAATAATTAGTCATCTGTTTTTACCTCCGTTAAAATGTCCAAAAGGCGATGTAATTCCTCTGTGGATAGATTTGCCATTCTTGCAGCTTTTATTGCTTCGGTGAGATTGTTTTCTACTTTGCAAATAAGCTGCTCCTTAATCAGTTCTGAACCAGACCCCATTACGAAACATCCGCGCCCCTGCACATTTTTAACAAAGCCCTCTTGCTCTAATTCTGTGTATGCCTTTGTCACTGTTAAGACGCTGATCTTTAAGTCTTTGGCAAGTGTTCTAAGGGAGGGCAAAGTTTCTTCGGCTTGAAGCTCGCCAGATAAAATAGCCGCCTTGATCTGCTGTTTAATCTGCTCGTATATGGGGACGCCAGATACATTTGAAATAATCAGTTTCATTTCTGCATCCTCCGTGTGTTTTAACTGTTATGCTGTTGTGTATAACAGTATAACACAAACGCGGCTAAGATGTCAATACATGGAGCTAAACTTACTGGCAAGCAATGCAATCTTACGTAAGATTGCGTATTTAGCAGAAATCCCGTTCCCGGAATTCCTGCTAAATGCTTGTTGGTGACATATCCCCAAACCCCTGAGATCATTGCGGGTGGCAATGGCTGCGCGTTCCGTTGGAACGCTGAAAACGAAAAGCTGACAAACCTTATTGACGTGATTTTTCTGTGCTGCGCTGCGGTAGCGGTGGGGAAGAAATCTCTAATAGATATTCCACATTAGCCCGAACATTATGAAGTTCTTTCATATCATTTTTGGCCTGCTTATAGGCAGAATAGGCTTTCCGTTTTTTGTTCCAGAAGATCGGTGTATTCCTCCCGGAGAGATTTAACAGAGGGGAGCTTTTGGATTCCTAGCTCGTCAAAATGATTCTTTGCCGCCTGGTGCAGCAGAATTTCAGCCTCATGTACTATTCGGTATTTTTTGCTGTACCCGGCTTTGCGATATTCTACATAGACAGCCCGCGTTTTCGCATAGTTTACGATCTGCTTTTGTAGCTCGGCATTGGCGTTCATTCTTGACTCTAAATCTTTAATTTGAACGGATAAGGTATTGAAATTAGTGGTAGCGGCGTTGGCTTTTTCCAGAAGATCCTCATAACCCATATCGCCATGTTCTTTTAAGTAGAGCACTGCCTGGGAAAGCTGTTTTAAGTTGAACACTTTTGCCCAACGCTCATAACCGGGACCTTTGCCGGAACGGATTGCAGCCTCTATATCTACCAGCAATCCAACTTTGGAAACCGGTTTTTTTGAAAAAGTATGGCGGGATTTTACTGTCCGTGTACCGGCAATTCGTTCTTTGATGGCCTGTTCTGTATAATCGCCTTTGAGCTATCGCATCGGGTATAATTTTCTTGTCCCGGAACTCGGAACCGAAGATGTTTTCTTTCACGGTTAACTTCAATCCCGGCAGCTCCAGCTTCTTTAGAAGTTCCTCAAAATCTTTTGGCATTTCCTCTAATGCAGCATCAATAGCAATACGTATCTGCTCCTGAAAGGAAGGCTGCTTTTTATTTCCCAGCCATGTGCCATAATGCTCCCGGCTGGGTTTCGGATTTTCAACAATCGAAAGTCCATGCTCCAAACACAGCTTGTCATTCATTCGCCGGATTGCCCAGGTAGAGCCCCAGAAGTTGCGAATTTTTTTCTGACAGTCCAGTGTAGTAGAGTTGATAATGATGTGATTATGGACATGGTGCTTATCTACATGGGTACAGACGACAAAGGCATGTTTTCCTTTTGTGAGTTTTAGCGCCAGCTCCCTGCCGATCTGATTGGCTTCTTCCGGCGTAACTTCGCCGGGCTTAAATGCCTGACGGAGATGGTAGGCGATCACATCATCCGCCCCCTGGTTTCTGCCGGTCAGATTTGCATACTGTCGTTTAGAAAGAAGAAACTCTGCATCAGCAAGCCGGGTATCACACTCATAGCCATAAATGAATTTTCCAAAATCGGTTTTCTGCGGATTTTCTACATAATCAATAATATCTGCAATCGCAGTAGAGATGTCCCGACCTTTTCCTACATGCAGAGGCATCAGTCTTGTGGTCGCCATTTTCGTCACCTCCTTAACTTAATTTCAATCAGAGAAGTTATAATTGCAGAAAAAGAGCGGGGCTGCCTATGCGCCCCGCCAAATCTGCTTAACCAAATATAAAATCCTTTAAGGCACTGTTTGTCCCGCCAATGATCCCTACCAGCCATGCAGCCGCCAGAGGCAGACCGTATGGACTGATAAGAAAGGCGATCATAAGCCAGGCAAGACCCGGCAAAAATCCTGAGACAAAGAACAGCACCAATGCTGCCAAAAAGATGATCCCGGAAAGAATCCCAAGTACCGCACCGGAAAGGACCACCAAAAATTTACATACCAGATAAAGAATCCCCGTAACCAGCATAAAGGGAAGTGCCAGTAATTTACCTATCAAACGCATACGCTTTGCCTCCTTTCAGAAGGGTATCTGCCCTTATAAAAATTTTACCGTGACGGCAAAAAGAAAGCAACGGCTTTCCGGCTGTTTATGAAATGTTTGCAAATCCCCGGATCAGTTTGTCCATGCCATCCCAAAGGCTGTCCAGACGGGTGCGGATGTCCTCTATATCTGCGGCATAAATATTGCCGGTCTCATTGGCCCGTCTGGTATATTGGTTTAAGTTATTGGAACAAATGCGGAGAAGCCGGATCATTTCTTGAATGTCTCCCATATCAAGGTGAATGATGTAACCGTCTACGGCCATCTTTCGCAGATATGCCGACAGATTGGTAATGCCAAGTTCCGCCATGCGTTCTTTTACCAGTTCGGCCTCCGCTTCGGACATGACAAATTCGACGCGGACAGATTTTTTGTTATGCCTGCCCTTCATCGTTCCAACCCTCTTTTATGAGATGAGACCTCCTGTGTTGAAACCACCGTCTTTGCTCTTTTGAGTTTTTCCCGCAAGGTGGTCTTTTCCAGCTTATCAAGATATTCCTCCAGATTTCCGGCTGCCGCATGATAGCTGCGTTTGAAGCGTTCCCGTTTTAGGATCATCATCAACTCCGGCTCATTTTCTGGCAGATACGTCATTGTTTTAGGTGCTCCATGCTCTGGCATAAGCCGGTTCATAAGCTGTCTCCGTTCCTGATAGGGAATCGTGATAATATTTCCATCCTCAAATGCAACGGCTACATTTCCGATTGGACAGGTCAGTTTTTTCATCCGTTCCACATGTTCTCTGTAATTTAGCGGATAGAGATCGCCAAATATTTTTCCGTCCCTGACTTCTTTCAAAGAGATAGCATAAGCCAAAACGGGATCATTTGTCTGTTCCTGGTAAAACCGCCACACTTTGTTTTCATGGCTGCCCTCCAGATAAACTTCCCGTTCACGCAGGGTATAGGTTCCGCAGGGGCGTGACATCCAAAGAAGCTGTTTATCCTCTGAACGGTCTGACACAGCCAGTTTTGAGATCAGTTCTTTATCCAGGTCAAAGTCCTCTTTATAATGTTGGGTATGAAGATCTACGATACGGGAAAGAGCACCCAGAAGATCTACATCCTCAAATCTTACCCCAGCCATCAGCGTTCCCTTTCCGGCACCGGAGGGATCATCTGCCTTGCTTCATGCTCCGGTTTATCTGCTTTCAGACGGTCCATCAAGGACGGCTTTGCTTCCGGCACGAGCTCCCGGATTTCTTCATCCGTCTGTCCATCTGTCAGATCCGGACGCACAAGAGGTTCGTTGTTCAGCCTGCCATCCAGCATATTGTAGTTGCCGGTTTGTCCTTCCTCATAAAGTTCCGCATTGCAAGATAACTTTCTGGCGCTTGAAATGGCTGTCCGGCAAACAGGATTTCTCTTTGTGTGGTAAACTGTGCAAGGACGCCATTTTGCAGTCTCGCAAATTCTTCATACTGGCGCAGGGTAAGCCCTCGTTCCAGCATTTCCGTCTGGGTATGCGCCCAGCCTTCTCCATAAAGAAAATAATACATGTCGGGCTGATCACAGACAAAGCACAGGGAACCATCCTGATTGTCATAGTAAGATGGCTGCATATCCTGACAATGGCAGCGTTCCTCACGCCCCAAATACACACGGTTGTCCGCACCCAGCATAGCGACCATGCCTGCGTAATTACTATGAACCGCAGAGCGGATTTCTACCAGCGGATCTGTTTGAGAAGGAATCTGTCTGCCCGGAATCTCATTTTGTTTTTCCGATGCATCATTTCTTGGTGTCACTTCTTCATGGCTGCGTGCATCCAGCTCCGGTTGAGATGTTCCTTTCCGAACAGCACCGGGTTCCGGTTCTTTTTCTTTCACATAGTATCGGACATTTGCTGTCGTATGCTCGTTGGCTTCCTTTGCATAGTTTTCAGCATCGGCTTTGCTATCAAATTCCAACGGTTTTCCATTTTCCTTGCACCAGCTTTGTGCCGGTCCGAAAATAGAAGTGCTGCTTCGTACCGCCCATACACCATAGGTCAGTTTCTTTTCCATTCCGCATCCCTCCTTATCGTTCCTGCTGTTTGGAAGTTTGCTGCTTTTTTACCGGGTCTGCCGGTTTTGTTGCTTTTAGCTGCTGACGGAGAGAATTCTTATGCTCCGGTTCGGAATCTGTGATGTTGACATATTCGCCAATGATACAGAGCGCTTCTCCATAACTGCCGGAAGCAAATACCCGATCAGACATTTCTTTTGCCTGTTCTTTCAGACCATGCTCCCGCAAAGTACGGGAAGCAATACCCAGCAGATTAAAAATGTTCCCATCTGCTCCGATCAGTGGACAATCCGGTTTATCTGCCAACGCTTCCGGTGTTTCTATAAATCCGCCTAAATAATTCGGCACAAAGTCCGACAGCCATGTGCCGCCATAGACTTCATGGGTCTGTAAACGCCACAGGGCAAGTTTTCCTATATCCAGTTTCACATCATCAAACGGGTAAAGCAAACAGGTCAGTTCTCCGTGCTGAAAAGCAAACACATTCTCAAACTGACTGCCATCTTTCAATATGCCTGCCTGTGTCAGCATTTCATTGATTCCGTCTACCCATTCTGTCAGATCCCCGCCACAGCCCTGTAAATCAGTCCTTCCTTATCCGGCGTACGGCGAAGATCCTCCGCAGTAATCGTGTTGATATTCAAAAAATCGCCTCCTATCGTTTTTGTTAAAATATATGTTTTGTCCGCAACTTAACCTCATTTCAAAGCACTGGAGTATTCTTATACAGCTCCCTTGAAAACAGGTGCAAAAAGCCCTTGAAAATCAAGGACTTTTGGGGCTAAGTTGCGTACATATCATAGTTGGTTTTGCCGCTTCCGGCGTTTGCGTTCCCGCTCGGATTTCCGTCTTGCATAGATCCGGCAGGCATCAGAACAATATGCCTGGCTGGTTATAGGAAGATACACTTTTCCACACACAGGCATATTTTCTGTCTCATGGAGGTGTCCTCGCCGGTAATGGCTGATTCCAGTGCTGCATCCACCGGCAGCACCGCTTTTTCAAAGTACCTGCAATAAGCACCGGTCCACCATTTATTCAGCATATAGCAAGGACTGTTCAAAGGAAGGCAGATCTTATCCTGAGAGTCATAGTTGGCGCAAAGCTCCGTAACCAGCTTTCGGATCGCAGCCCGCTCCGAGCGGTTCAATTCTCTCTCTGCCATAACGCCTACCTTTCCGGGGCACTTCTTTGCCGGCCGCTGGAAATTCCGGTTATATCAGTAACATTCCTGGACTGTGAAAGGGCATCGGCAATAGAGTTCCGCTTTTTCTGTTTTGGTTCATGGTAAATAAAAAGTTCGTTTTTCCCCGGCACATACAACAAACCATTTTCTTCGCACCGGAAAATGTCACATTCTTTGTCGGTTGCGACGGTATAAAAGTCTTTGTAATCATAAGGTGCTTTTGGCCAATCCTGATAGGTACACAACCCTAAGTTGAAGTCACTTGCCAGCCGTTTCGATATGACGAAAAAGTCGCCTTCTTTTTTGTGAAATTTTCGTATGGGCGTGAAGTGATAACCGCCATATTCAAAGGTTTTTCGATCACTCATTTACGCCTGCCTTTCTTTACGGGAAATTCCAGCTTGAAATTCACATATTTACCGCCGGTATCATCCAGGATCACTTCCGCATCATAGGTCTTTCCTGTTTTTTCACTGTAAAGCCCGGACATAGAAATACGGCCCTCTTTCAAAAGAGCCGCTGCCACAGACTTTGTGATGGACTTTTTCTTGCTGGAAAAGAAACGGTTATCTTTCCAAAGAGCAAAAGAACATTCCCTGTTGTCGCAGAAAAAACCTTTCTTTCCTTCATATACCGGGGCTCCGCAGCGAGGACATACCCCCACGGCTTCATGTGCAGTTTCTCTGGAAGAAGGGAACAGATCCGCAAAACGTTTCTCCGGGGCGGTATGTTCTTTTACCAGCGTCCGGCTCATATCTGCAATCTGATCCATAAAAGATGTTGCCGACAGTTCGCCATGTTCCACTTGTTTCAGCATAGATTCCCATTCTGCAGTTAAAATGGGAGATTTGATATTGTCCGGCAGGACTGCGATCAGGTTCCTTCCTTTTTCCGTAGAAATGAGCTGCTTTTTCTTTCTCTGTACAAATCCGGCAGAAACCAGCTTTTCCAGTGTTGCCGCACGGGTAGCCGGAGTACCCAATCCTTTACGCTCGGCATCGTCCGGCATATCTTCCGCACCGGCCGTCTCCATAGCGGACAGCAGCGTGTCCTCCGTATAATGTTTCGGCGGTGAAGTTTTCCCTTCACGGAGACTTGCTGACACAGTTTCAAAAGTCTGTCCTTCCTTCAGCACAGGGAGAGCGGCATCTTCATTTTCTCTGTGTTCCGTTTCACTCTGCCTGATACTCATACGGTGAATCCGTTCCACCTCTTTCCAGCCGGACTGTAAGATGGTCTTTCCTTTTGCCGTAAAAGTATATCCCTGGCAGTCTAACATAGCGGTGACCGCTTCAAACCGGTTTGCCTGCGTTGTGGCACAAAGCAGTCTGACGGCAAGCAGGGTAAGCACATCCCGCTCCCCGGAAGGAAGCTCCGACAGGTCTGTCCGTGCAATCTCCACAGTTGGGATGATGGCATGGTGGTCGGTCACTTTGCTGTCGTCTGTTACCCGGTCAATGTCCGGCTCTCCGGCGCAGCCTTTTCCAAAGGGCATATTGTCACGCAGCCATAGGATCAGGGAAGCGGCGGTTGCCTGCATGTCCTTCGTCAAATACTGGCTGTCCGTTCTCGGATAGGTTGCCAGCTTCTTTTCATAGAGAGATTGCACATAATCAAGGGTCTGTTGAGCCGTATAGCCATAAATACGGTTACATTCCCTTTGCAGAGTTGTAAGGTCATAAAGGCGGGGAGGCTGTATAGTTTTTACCTGCTTTTCCGCAGAACGCACAAAAGCGGAGTTGTGGTCACAGTCCATACGGATTTTTTCAGCCTCGGATCGTTCCGTCATTTTTTCGCCGGAAGCAGTAAAACCTCCGCAGGTGATTTCCGGCACATAAAAAGGCTTGCTGATGAAGGATTCAATATCCGACTCACGCTGTACCAAAAGTGCCAGCGTCGGTGACATAACACGGCCGACATTTAGTGTGACACCATACAGGACAGAAAAAAGCCGGGTGGCATTGATCCCGATCAGCCAGTCGGCTCCTGCCCGGCATACTGCCGCATCATAGAGTTTATCGTAATCACTGCCGGGACGGAGATGGTCAAAACCCTCACGGATCGCCGCATCCTCCATACTGGAAATCCAAAGGCGTTCCATAGGCTTATTACATCCGGCATATTCATAGACCAGACGGAAGATCAGTTCTCCTTCACGCCCGGCATCCGTAGCGCATACCACGGAATCAACCCGTTTGTCCTTCATCAGCCGGCACAAAAGGGCAAGCTGTGTTTTCTTATCCTTTGGAACTTCATATTTCCAGTTTTCCGGTAGGATCGGAAGGTCCTCATACCGCCATTTGGCGTACTGTTCTTTGTAAGCCTCCGGCTGTGCCAGTTCCAAAAGATGTCCCACGCACCAGCTCACCAGATAACCGGAACCTTCGAGATAACCGTCTTTTCTTTCCGTTGCGCCTAATACTGCTGCCAGTGACATAGCAACAGAGGGCTTTTCTGCAATCACAAGTTTCAATTTTTATTCCTCCTTCATAGTTTCAAATTCTTTATCCGCAAGTTTTCCGGTTTGCATAAGACACATCAACATAACGCCGGAAGCCATTCCTCCGGCAAAGGTAAGGAAATGTGAAATCAGGTTCCACATAAGCATTCCTCCTAAAAATGGGTAAAGAAAAACGCCCACTTCAAAGTGAGCGCATCAACAGGTATCTATTTTGTTTTTGGTTTCAAGTGATCCGGCAGGACGATCTCTCCAACCGGGATTTCCCGCAGTTCCTTTTTCATCCGATGGGTGAAGCGGATCGTCTTTGCCGTACCGCCGGTTTCCCGTCCGTCATATACAGCGATCACTCGGTCGGAGTGCTCCACCATATAGCGGTTTCTGTGGGAGTAGACGCTTGGGAGATATTTTTCCTGTATGACAACAACATCCGCACAAGCCTCCAGCAGTTCACGGGTTCTTGTTTTCTTATTCAGGCTGTCCAGACGTTTGCGGTAAGGGATCACTGCGATCAGCTCCAGCGCCGGATTAGTCTGCTTTCTTTCCAACACCAGCTCTGCAAAATACTGATCCACGCCATCTGCAAAGCCACTCATAAAACAGGTAAATCCATCTGTAACGGCAGCATCGATCTCATGTTCCAAAGCGGCTTTTATTTTGTTGATCTCATTCTGCGGCAAATCCCTGTGTCCGGTAACACAGCAAGTCTTTCCTTTCATCGGTCATCCCTCCATCTGATAGGTAAATTTCTTCACTTTTCACATAGTAATAGATTTTATTTAGCAAGTCAACGATAATACCTTTTTCTCTTTGCGGATAATAAAGGGGTGTAAGGTACAATCTATTACAGAATGGGAGGTGAAGGCGATGTATGAAGATTTTGTCCCGGAACGATTAGCGAAGCTGCGGACACAGAAAGGAGTTTCCGCACGCGATATGTCTTTATCGTTAGGTCAGGCAAACAACTACATCAATAATATTGAGAATAAAAAGTCACTTCCCGCTATGCAGTCTTTTTTCTACATCTGCGAATATCTGGGTGTGACTCCGCAGGAATTCTTTGACGAAGGAAATACTTACCCGGAAACCTTGAAGGAATTCATTGCAGAGGCAAGACAGCTTGATCCTCAATCCATGCAATATATCCTTGGTATTATGAAAGAACTCAATAGCAGAAAGTAGGCGGTCACGGTAATGGCCGCTTTTTTCGTGACTTTCTTTATTATATTTTATAATGTTCTCGAAATGTCCGCTCCCTATACCGATAAGTATTCAAAAACTGTTCCCCAAACAGCCTTTTTCTATTCGCCGGTACTGCCAAAGCTGCCGGTTCCTCGCTCTGTTCCCAGATCTGTTACAAAATCCGCAATGACAGTCGGCGTGATCACAAGCTGCCCGATACGGGCTCCCTTAAAAAGAGACTGCGCCTGATTGCTTACATTGCTGATGATCGCATGGATCTCTCCTCGGTAGCCGGAATCCACAGGCGGCAGTTCACAGACCAGACCTTTTACCGCCATACTGGTACGGGGAAAGATATATCCCGCATACCCATCCGGTATTTCCAGTCCAAAGCCAAGAGGAATTTGGCGATTTCTCCGGGCTGTAAGGTGCAGTCATAGGGCAGATAAACATCTGCTCCGGCATCATTGCCATGAGGACGGTAAGGACGCTGGTGCTCCGGCACGCCAAAATCGATTAGTTTTATTTTCATCGGCAGCTCCTTCCCAAAGAGCGGGATAGTCTTTTTCTAAAATATCCTCTGGCGTCATATCTGCCTGCAGTTTTCGCCCGCAGGTCATTTTCCCTTCCAGACATCGATCCAACTGACAGAAAGGCCCGGTCAGTGACGGGGCAAACAAGGCAGGGCTTAGGTCATAAAGTTCTTTCCAGACCTTTAACAGCACGATCCTTGTTTCATCTGTATTTCTTCGGCATACCCGCTGGCCGATGATATGTTTCCACTGATAAGGGGTGGCGCTGATGAGCAGTACATTCCGTAATCCCTGGGGCGTGGCATAACCGGCCGCATCGTGCCCGCTTCCGGCAGTGCACAGGGCTTCATAACATTTCATGCTTTCATTACAACTTTTTAAGTACAGCTCCTGTACCACAGCCGGAGCCGTCATAATAGAATACGGGACAGCGAAATCCGCCTGTCCCGTATAGTTGCTGTACTGCAGCGATGCACTCATAAATTTTACTTCGTTCTGGTGGCGGGTGATCTGCGCCAGAAAACGCCTGCTGGCGCCGACAATGGCTACCGTGATCACCGCAAATTTCTGGATGGTAGGATGGGGAAGCGCCCCCATAGCTGCTACTGTCTGAACGCTGAATGATTTTTCGTAGAGCTCCATCAGGTCGTCCATTGAGGCAATCTTATGTCCCTGCTGGGTAAGTCTTGCCGCAAAGACCATGTTTTTTTCTGCTTCCGCTACCGCCTGGCAGTTCAAAATTTTTACTTCAATCTGTTTAATTGGTATGTCCCTCCTTTACAATCGCTTTCAGTAAGACAGATAGTTAAGACTGTCTGTGATCTTTTCGTCCCATGTGTCCATCGGATAAACTGTTTCCTCGGCAAAGCACATATCGTATAGAGAAACAATATGCTTTGCCAGCATACCGGCAAGGGCACGCTGGGGCGTTGTGTGCTGTAAAGCTGCCGCTGCCTTAAATGCACCCAGCCGGTCCGGATCATCCCCGGTGTATTCTTTGGTTTTCCGTTTCAAGGTATCAGCACAGAGCCGCACCTGTTCGTCAAAAACGGCATTGACTTCATTTTGCGTAATATAGCATCCCTCCTTTGAAAACAAGAAACCGGCTATTCTAAAGCATCTTAGAATAGCCGGCAAATAAATGGATATGTAATTGTTTATAGTGTATTGATCTCTTTTTCCAGTTCCTGGACCGCTGCTATGACTGTCTCAAATGTCGGAATATCCCCATACAACATATCCTGCATAGAGTTATAGTCCGTTTCCAATGCTGCGAACCGATATTCCGGCGGGAGTAATTTTAATGTGCCCGGCACAGCCTCCGGGTACTTCGCCCATGCTCTGGGATAGAATTTCATTTTGAAATCTACAACTTTCTTCAGGAGATCCAGCCTGGAAAAAGCAGCTTCTTTGACCGGTGTTGCAGCCATGCGGTAGAGATCATAATAATGTCTGGAATACCGCTGCGGCATTTCCAAATGTTCCGGTCTGTTCGCTTCATGGTGCAGGATTGTGGCTTTTTCCCAGAAGGTCCGTTCCGGGGCAACGGTAAGGATTGCGGTTTCTTTTTGCTCAAAAATCTTCGGATAATATTTTGCCGCGTATGGTTCGATCAGCGCTGTTTTTGCAGGAGTCCACGCTGCCAGCGCACCAATCTCTAAACGGATCACCTGTAAAGTCGCCGTATTCGTAAAAAGGTGCGGATAGGCGAAAATGACCGTCTGTTTATCCTTTTCATCTATGTAGACATTTGCTTCACAACCGATTTCCTGGGATAAGCCGGCTTTGACTGCCGGGCAGAATGTTTCGGACAGAAATACCTCTGCACGCACATTGGCTTCTTTGTTAAAAGCATCCTGTTTTGTATTGGAACGTTTCTCCCATGGTTCATCTTTGCCATATCCCAATACACGCCAGTCCAGAATCAAATCAATATCTTCTGAAAACCGGCTGATCAGGTGAAAGGCTTTTGAAAGGCTGGTACCACCCTTAAAGGTGATGGACTCTTTCCATGGTGAGCGGTGAAATAAATAATCCAGCGTAAAACATACCCAAAAGTCTTTTTCCACGATGGCATCATTCAGCCCCATTTTATCTGCTGTATTTCTGAACAGCTCCCTGCGGTCGTTATCTGAAAGTCTTGCTATATTTCTCATTGTACCTTTTCACCTCCACAAATCTGCCGTATCGTATCGTAAACCCAATCCGTAGACTCGGTTGCTTCCTTCAAACAAGCCTGTTTATCCTTGTCTGTCAGTTTTTCGGAAAGCATCTGTATGACTTCTGGCGTAACATTCGATCTGCCAAGCGTTTTTAATGCCTGTATAACCAAACTTGTCATATAGGACAATCCGGTAATCTCCTTATTGGTCCGGTGCTTAAATTCCAGCTTTGTAGAGTTCCACTCGTAGGTCTTATATGGACCATCGCTGATATAGGACCATACTGCTGTTACCTGTGTTGAAAGACCTAACAGGTTCAATGCTGTATTCCCACATGGGGCAATCGTCCAGTGATAACTTCGTGCCAATGCGTTCGCCACCGCTTCCGGGTCTGCCGCCACATATTCATCCAGAAGTTTGCTATATTTTGGTTTTTCATAAACTCCTTTCAAAATACGGCGCAATGTTCCTGATTGCACTAAACGGCTTAAACTTTGACGAATAGTGGATGTATCTGCAATATCCGCAAAATCAGACATCACAAAAACAGTTCCATCTTCAAGAGAAAGAACACGCTCTCGTATTCGTTTTGTATATCCGTTGTCCACAATACCGCCTCCCTTCATGTCACGAATATTATATATTATTCGTGACATGATTGCAATAGGTCCTATTCCTCTTATTTTGAGTGTTCCCATTAAAAATCTGATTTATACATCAAAAATCAAAAATTTTGCAAGGCAGTACAGTTTTCATATATGTCACATATTTTATATATTATTCGTGACATCAGGCAGTTGGCAGGTAGATCCAGTCGTGCATCAGGCACACGCTGGGTTCATCCTCCCTGGGAACCAGACGGTAGGTACATTCCCCATAGACCGTGCGTTTGTCCTCGATCTCCATGCCATAGGCTTTATAAAAGCGGTATTCCAGATTGGAGATAATACAGCGCAGGGTTTGCAGAGCCTCCCTTTGAGCTGATACGATCAGGTCACGGTCAATGCTGCGCTTCAAAAACAGCAGCGATTTGTAAAGCTGTACCTCTGTGCGGTAAGGGCGGCAGTCTTTCGTTTCCAGCCATCCGCAAAAAGCGACCGGTCCGCTCTGGATCACACTGCGGTCCGGGTGATAATACTCATAGCAGTCCAGGTTTGCCGTATTCAGAAGATAGAGCATTTCCCGGACTTCATTTTCCGGCATGTCGTAAAACGCAAAAGCGAGCGGTAAAGATGGACATAGCCGGGAATGGAAATCATGGTATTTACCATAAAATAAAATCCTCCTTGTAAACAGCAGGTGCGGGAGCTTTTGCCCCCGCACCGTCTAAAATCTATATTTCGTTATCTACTTTCACGAGTTTTCCCATGACAAGAAAGCGTCCTGTGCCGCCCGGCGTACAGGTAGAAAGGGTCAGTACCTTATCGCTGCAGGTCACAGTCACATCACTTTCCACCGCAGAACGTTCCTTCATAGCTGTAAGCCAGGTAGTATAAGCACCGTCATCCTTCCAGGAAAGCTGCCAGGGAGAAGTTTTACTGCCGGATTCTTCCGGTTTTGCTGCAAATGCCGTAAAGATCTCCATGACATAACCCCCCTTCGGAGTAACGAGATACATCTGCCTGTGAGTATCAAAGTAACTTTGTTCATCGTACCGGTTCAGCAAGGCAAACATGGAACCATCCCGCATATTATGACCGTAAATGATCGTATTGCGGTCTGAAAAATCTGCCCGGTTTTCATAGTCGGCAAACAGGCAGCCAACCTTGTTATAGGTCCCGTCATAAAGATGGTTCAGGTAATACTCGTTGTTGTCGGTCTGCGTCACCGGATAATTGAGCACCGTATCAGGAAGAGAAAGCCATCCGATGATGTCCGGTCCATTTTCACGGAGCGTTTCAAAGTCTACCGAAGGCAGGACAATATCGGTATCGTCCCGTTTTGGTTCTGTCGGATCGGGTGCCGACTCCGGGGAAGCTGTCTGCTCCGGCACTTCCACATATCCGGCAAGATCTCGATAGGCATCTTTACTCTCAGCATACTGGTTCAAGTCACGGAACACCAAAAAACCGCTGCCAAGAGCCACCAGAACGCAGAGTGAAAGGACAGAAACCCCGACAGCCGTTCTTTTCAGGGAAGTCCTGCTGTATTTTCCCTTTTTGAAATAATACACAGCAAATACGCTGCCGCCGATCAGTGCGGCTGCCAGCAGTCCGCCATACAGGAAAATATACGGATCATCCCCGGTCTGCGGTACCGGCTTTTGAGGGGTGGAAGGATTGGAGGGAACAGAAGGCTTTTCCGGGTTCTTTGGGTTATCCGGCTTTTCCGATTTTTCATTAAAGAACTGGACCGTAGATGTCTGATCTGCCTTGATCTCCACCGTAGCGGCATCAGGAATGATGTAATCCTTGCTTGCCCGGTTTGCAACTTCTGTTACGGTATAAATACCGACACGAAGGCCCTTAACTTCAATCACGCCGGATTTTGGAGTGGTGAATGTCTCGCAGTAGGAGCCGTCCGCACTCTTAACCTCGATGGCAAAACCATCTTTGCGCCCGTCGCTGGAATCCTTTGTGATCTTTAAGTTGCCGCGGTAAGCCTCATTGGTAAATCCGTGCCCGGCTTCTCCATTTTCCACAACTGCGACCTGTCCATCTTCTGTGATGGAAAAATAGTAAGCGTTTGAGTCAGGCTGATAGCCTCCGGCGCTTTGCTTTCTTTGATAAAGTAGCCGCCAGCCAGAAGGTTTTCCGCCGTATGATAGCCTGCATCGGTTTCTTTCAGCGTACCGATCTTTTGATCGTCAGGATCATATTCCTGGTTGGCGTTGGAATCCGCATACAGGTCGAACACTGCACCGGGCAGGAAGCGCAGGAAAGAATTCTTGTCTTTCTTATCCTCCTTTTCCACAGGGGACGGTTCCTCCACAGCTTCGGTTTTAGTTACCTGCACACTGCCGCGGATCAGGGTGTTTTCCACACGGATCTCGATATGCTGTCCGTCTGCACCGATATATACATGGTGCTGCTGCGGGCTTACCGTATAAAGGTCAGGGGCAGAGATCTCCTTGACGATCCAGTGTCCGTAAGGAATGTTCTCAAAGGAAAAACTGCCGTCTTTTCCGGTAATAGCAGTAAGCAGCGCATTTTCTTCAGTAAATTCTTCGGTATCAGGTCTAAACAGACCCATGAGCGCACCGGCAAGCGTGACATCCTCGCCGCCTTCCGGGTTTTCCCCGACTTTTACACCGTCTACACGCCCACGGAGAAGTTCATTGGAAACAGCCTCGCCTTCATTGACAAGGATCTGTACCAAGGCGGTTTCCTGACCAGCATACTCAAAGACAACCGGATATTCCTGATTCGAAAGGATATAGGCGCCGTTGGTTGTGCGTTCCTTGACATAATAGCTGCCAAAAGGCAGGTCGGAAGCGAAGGAAGCGCTGTAACCGCCGGATTCCTCAGACGAAACAGAGACCACTTCCAGAAGTCCACCTGCCGGGATTACGCTGCCATCTGCCGCCGTCAGGTCTGCGGAAGCATAAAGTCCAAAGGAAATATCCTTATATTCCTCGTTCATGCCAAGACCGAACAGGTCATCGGTCTCCATTGCCTTGAAAAGTGTGACATCCACTTTCTGGCGTTCGTCATAAAGACCGGCCGCTGTCTGTGTAACCTCTACGGTCTCACCCGCATAGGTCAGTTCCACATATTCCGGTTGAGGATTCAACACACAGCCGGAAGGCGCCTGACGTTCCTCCAGACGATAACGGCCAAGATAGAGAGACCCGCTTTTCGCTGTGCCGTCCTCGCCGGTCGTAAGTGTTTCCACAACCGTATCTTTTTCTGCCCGCAAGGTACCGTCACCGGTATAAATATCTTCATCTGCGATCACATCATAGACCGCTCCAGGAAGTCCGGCAACCTCATATACCGGTTGGTACAGTCCGTCGTTTTCCTGGACAGAAGCAAATACTTCTCCGGTCTTTGTGATGGTAAGCTGGCCTTTCTGCGGCATATTGTACTGAGTGACCGTCACAACCGCCTCGCTGCCGTCAATGGTAAACGGTACCGGCTGATCGGAAAGCACATAGCCATAAGGGGCAGCCACCTCATAAAGTTCATAATCCCCGGCGGCCAAAGGCTCCGGCAGCATCAGCCAGCCCTCGTCAGAAACATAGAAGGTATCCAGTGTTTCCGGGTTCGGATAGTAGACGGTCTGGGTGATAAATTCCCCGGTGGAAAGATCCTTGATCTGAAAACCGGTTCCGGTCACAGGGATAATCTTTCCGGTCTCTGCGTCACATTTTTCAACTTTCAGACGGGCTGTGATGGTGCGGTTGTTCAGGATATAGCTGTAAGTCTTTCCGTCAGAGGAAATGAATACCGTAAAGTCCGGGACAAAGGCTTTGCCTTCCTCGCCTGCGATCTGATGGACCGTATAATGTCCATAAGGAAGCGGTTTACTGGAAGCAAAACCATCCGCATCCGTGGTAAGAAGGTCACGTTCACTTTCCTTTGCCGCGTCATAGCTCCCGGCTGCCTTTAAGTAAACTTCAAAGACTGCGCCTGCTTCCGGGCGTTCGATGATACCAGCATTGGGATCGTCGGTATTTTCGCCCTCAGGCACATCCGGTCCAGGTCATCGGTGTGCTTGACAAGCTGGATATTTCCGTAAATAACCGTTTCCGTCACCTGATTTTCTGTGGTATTGAGTTCCACTTCATACAGGGAAGGGGATGCACCCACTTCATAAATGGTTTCATTCAGAAGATACCCGGTGCTCGGTTCGATTTCCCGGATCGTCCAGCCATCCCCGCATACATAATAGCGGGTCATAAAGCTGCCATCCGGTCCGGTAGTATAAGTGTCGATCAGTTCGCCATCACGGAAGATCCCATAGGCCGCCCCTGCAAGCGTGGCATCCCCCTGAGCATTTCCGGTGTCAGCATCACTCTTTACCACATGGACGCGAAATTTCTTCAGAATATTGCTGAAATGTACCGAAGAAGTCTGCCCGCTTTCAATGGTCACGTACTGTGCGGAAGGGGTCACATAGCGGTCCACCGGAAGTTCTTTTACCAGATAGGTTCCCGGCAGGAGCTTCTTTTCAATCTGGCCGTTTTCTCCGGTCGTAACTTCCTCATTGACTTCATTTCCCAAAATGTCCGTACCGGAGATATGGAAGGTGATACCGGAAACAATGCCGTCCTCACTGGTCTTGACAAGTTTTGCGGTACCGTAAGTTTCCGTTTTGAATTTTACAAAGAAGGAAACCGGATCGCTGGCGCCGGTCATCATGGTCTGGTAGCCGGGTCTGCCCCAGATCAGCATGTCGTTTGCCACCGGGATATTCTTTCGGAATTCAAACAGCACCGGGTCCATCATCATCTGCCTGCTGGTAAAGGTGTATTCATTTCCGTTTCTTGTCACAGAAACGCCGCTGCCTTTCAAAGCCTCCAGATCGATCTTCAAGTTATTGGTATCTGTGACCGTCAGGGTATAGACCTTTTTTTCTACATCCCATTTCAGTTCCAGTTCCGGTGCTTCGCTTTTCTTAGAAGAAGTAAAGGAAGGTACTGTGGAATGGGAAGCGACCTGTGCAAGAATCCAGTCATAGGCTTTTTCTGCCGGTCGTCCGGCGATCACGCTGAAATACTGGTCGGCGTCTGCGTGGCCGTTTCCGTGGCGGCTGTACGGATCGCTTCTAAGTTGCTGCTGGTATTCCCAAAGGATGATCTGGGTTGCCATCTTATAGTCATCCTCGTTGATTCCGGAAACAGGGAGCGCCGCACCGGGTTTCCAGCCATAGATCGCAGTCAGGGTGATCCCCCTCCTTGCCTCGGCAGGAAGCAGGTTCAGGTATTGGCTGTTGGTCCCGCTTTCCGAAACATAGGTATTTTCCGAAGTATGGTAAGGAATCCCGCTCTCCACACAGTAAACCTGGTGGCTGATCCCGTCAGAATCCGTCAGCATATAGTGCCGGTAAGCATTGCCCCCGGAACTGGTGTGTACATCGATGGTTCCGTCTGCATGGTAGGCAAGATAGGTGTAAGGCGCCGGGGCACGGTAGTGGTTCCCATCAGAGCCCACATACTGGTCGCCCAGCCAGGAGCTTGCCGTCTGTCCGACAGACATGGCAAAAGCCTGAGCCGGAAGAAGCCCCAAAATGCTTGCCATACAAAGCAAAAACGCCAACAGCTTGCGAAAGCCGCGGCGTCTGGTTATGATATGTTCCATGAAAAAATCCTCACTTTCATAAAATCTAAAAGGACAGCCTTATTTGCTGTCCTTGTCGTCAAAATCATCCTCGGAAAGATATTCCGGTTCCCCGTATGCCTCATCCGGGTCAAAGCCTTCGCCATAACCGTCATCCTCAAATTCCGCATCGTCCTCGGCCTGCTGTTTCGGACGCACGATTTTTACATAGTAACCGATCCCGCCGACCGCAAGTAAGGCAGCAAGGATAAACAGGATCGTGCCGACGCTGCCGGTTTCTTTCTTCGGCTTTTCCGGTTCTGCCGGTTTTTCAGTTTCCGCCGGCTTTTCTTTTCCTTTGCAGCCATTTAAGTCATTTTTGCAGACCGGACAGCCGGTATTGACTTTTCCTGCCTCACATTTTTCTGGGCAGTTACAGCTTTCTTCCTGGGGGATCATGCTCATGCTGCCATTGTTCTTTTCTGCAAGTGCCATCAGGTCGGACTCTGTGACGCCGTTTAAGAAGTAGACATTGTTATCTCCCGTTTCCCGTCGATCACCAGATAAAAGACATTGCCCGCGTCCGTAGTGATGGTGTAAAACTGTTTTTCCCCATCCGTACCGCTGATGTTGTCCTGTACCGTTCCGGTGCCTTCCGGGGTAAATGCACCTTCCGGGATCGCAGAAATATTTTCCTGCTGTCCGGTACTGTTATCTGAACCGGAAGAATTTCCGCCGCCGGAAGGGGTTGCAGCGTTTGAGCCGGAAGGTTTTTCTTCCTTAGGCGGTTTTGTCTGTGTACCGGACGGACTCTGGGGTGCTGTCGTAGCAGGTTTCTTTTCAGGAGCCGGTTCTTTGTAATACGGATTATCCAGCTTTACCACATCAGAACGGTTGCCGGCATAATCTTTTGCGTATATGCTTACCTGTTTTTCTGTTCCGGCATAATCTTTCAGTGCGACCGACGCTTTCCCGTCGGTGAGGGAGTTGATACGGTTTTCATCAACAAAGACCGCCTCCACGCCGGATAGATCGTCACTGCTTTCTATTTTCAGGGCATCGCCTCCATGGAAGCAGTCAGCGTTGGCGGTGTGGTGTCTTTGGAACCGCCGGCATGAGCCGTTACAGGTAATGCGCTGACACTTACAAGAAGCGTAAGCGCCAGCAGCAGGGAAAGTTTTTTAAGCCTCATGCACATCCTCCTTCTCCTGCGGTAAAACAGTTTCCGAAGGGGCTGCCTGCTGTGATTTCAAAAAATCCGCAAGCTGCTGGGGCGTCAGTTTGAAACTGCGCGCCACCGCTACATAATCGGTATTTTCCAGCTCTGTTTTCTGTTCCTCCAGCTTATGGAGCTTTGCCTGCATTTCCGCAATCTTTGTTTTGGTCTTTTCAATTTCCTTTTCCAGTTTTTCAATTTTAGGATTCAATTTATTACCTCCAATCTGTTAAGGCAGACGCCCAAATGTATAAAAATGCTGCTGCCAGTAGCTTGTATTGATGTTTGCATAAGAAATCGGGTCTCCACAGTGGATCATCATTCCATTTCCCACATAGATCCCTACATGCTTGCGCCGCTGGTGTTGTAGGTCCCCTGGAAGAAGATCAGGTCGCCCGGTTTTGCATCCGCACTTGATACCGGCGTACATACACCTAAAAGACCATCCGCGGTCAGCCTTCCGAAATTCCAGCCAACGCCGCAGTTGTTGATCACCCAGGACACATAGCCGGAACAGTCAAAGGAAGTGGAAGGCTTGCGCCTCCCCATACATACGGATAGCCAAGATATTTTTCCGCCTCGGCCATCATTGCGGCAAACTGTTCATCCGCAAGGGCTTCCGGTGGAATGTCATAATCGAAGTAGTTTCCTGTGCCGCCTGAACCAACTTCCGGCAGGTGCCGTTCGCTGGTATCGCCGGTATCGGCAAAATACAGGGGATTCAAATACTGGCCGTCAACCAGGACTTCTAAGTGCAGGTGGGCCCCGGTAGAATTTCCGGTATTCCCGACCTTTGCAATCACATCCCCGGCTTTGACCTCCTGCCCGGCAGAAACAAGGATCTGGGAACAGTGCCCGTATTTGGTCGTCAGGGTATGTCCTTCGTATGCCTCGCCTTCAATAGCGACACACAAGCCATAACCGCCGGCATTTCCCGCAAGGGTGACCGTTCCGTCATGCCCGGCAAGGATCTCTGTGCCCTCCGGCATCCCGATGTCCACACCGGTGTGATAGTTCTTTTCCCCACTGATGGGATGTACCCGGTAGCCGTAATAACTGGTCACATAAGGGAGCCAGTTGGTGCCAAAGACATTTTTGACATACTGGCGGTTTCCTTTTGTCTGCAGCAGGATCTCGCAGATCTCTTTCTGGTCTGCGTTCATCCGGGAAACGACCAGGTTTTCTAGAGGTGTGACTGTGAGCTTGACATTTAAGATGCGCCATTCATAAGGCACTTCCTCCTGGGTTTCTTCCCCGGTTTCCGGATCAACGGAAGTTTCGGTGCGGTAACGGATCTCGGTTTCTTCTGAAAAGGACAGGTATATTGTTCCTGGAAAAGCTGCCGCAGCACGCTTTCCACTTCATCGTAAGTAAATCCCTGATAAGCAGAAGTCAGATACCCCATCAGCACATACGGGTCATGCTCGATCGCACCCAGGTTATACCGGTATTCGTCATAGCCGGGGCGGTCTGATTCCACCCGGTCTATTTCCATTTGCAGATCTGTTTCCCACTCGGTATAGGTAAGCTCCGCCTGATTGATGTCCTGATCGTCTGCGAGATATGTAGAAGCAGCCAGACTTCCCAGACTGCCGGTCCCGATATTGGAGAATGTGGAAAACAGGGACATAATCAGGAAAATTACCAAAAGGAGAAGCAGGAGGACAAGGCAGATCACAGGGTGCCGTTTGACCGCATGGACAATACCGACGCTGACCCTCTCTGTTGCAACTGCGGCATTTTTTTGCTGTTTCCCGGCTTCACGGGCACCTTGGCATACTGCCTTTTCAGTTTTTGTTTCTGCCATATCCGGGCAATCGCATGTTTCTTCAGCTCCGGGTGGTCGCTAAGAGCCTGCCGGTAAGCAAGTCTTGCGTTTGCTTTTGCTGATTTTTGCTGTAATTTCGCTGCCTTTCGGTAGGGGGCAGTTTTATGCCGGTGATATGCCGTGCGAAGCCCTGCCTCGCCCACAAGTTCAGAGCGGTGGGCTGCCTTGATGCCCACATTTTCATCCTCTGCCTCATAAATCTTTTTATGAGCGTAACCAATGGCAGTATTGGCGCCCGCCTTGACCGGACGCAGGGGTACAGGTCCTTTTACATGGACCTTTTGGGATTTGACCTCCTTTTCAAATTTTAAGTGTTTTTTGGCTTTTCCGGTCTCCGGGTCGGAAACCGTCTCCATGCGCAGTTTCTTCCGGGCAGGTAGACGATTTTGCGCCTGCTCTGCTTTTTGTGCAGTCCGTTCCGCCTTCCGTCTTGCATGGGTGAGCTTTTTATCCTTTGTCTCCAGCGGTAGTTCATCCGCAGTAAATTCCAGCTTGGATGTTTTCGGCGGTTCGCTATCCATACCCTTTTCCTTCTGCGCTGCCTGTTCCTCCGCCTGTGCCGCTTCCTGAAAACGCTGCTGATATTTGTTCCCATGCTGGTGTGTCCGGTAACGGTGTTCCTGACCGGATCTGTCTGTGCCGTTCGGTGGGGCTGAGCCTTCGGAAGAAGGAGCATATTTTCCGGTATCATGGTCTGTCACATCCTCTGTTACAAAAGAACGCCTGGAAGCCTCCTGCCGGAAATTGCTTCGCACGTTGTCCTGTATCGGGGGCGCTGTCCTGGTAGCATCCGGTGTCTCAAAGTGTTCCGAAAAACCATCCAAAGCGGTTGCATACGCTTCGCCCTGTTCCAGCAAGGACGCCGGTGTTTCCGGTGACAGATGGGAAAATTCCGTCTGTACAGGGATGTCCTGCCTGTGTGTCTTGCCGTTGACAGAAGAAGGGGTGTCCCGTGCCCTGCGCAGGTCAAAATCCTGTTCGGTCTGCCTGGCTGCCGGTTGATCCTCCCCGTGGGAATCACGCACCGGCATCCGGGTATCTTTGCGCCTCCTTTGAAATTCCCTGTCGTGTGCCATTGTTCTCACCTCCGATCCATTTTAATTTTTGTCTCACGCTTTGGTCCCCGCTACTTCATCCGGTCTTGTGGTAAGCACGCTGTACAAGAGTGTGTCCTTCGGGAAGTGGTCCACAAAAGGGATGATCACATTTCCAAAGAACAAAAGCCCCTCGCCGGGACCGGAATGGGTCACATACGAAAGCTGGTGCGGGGAGATTCCCAACTGCTTTGCCAAAATCTGACGGTCTCCCTGGGCCTGGTTGAGCATATAGATAAAGTCCGAGTTCTCAAAAATATTTTCGATCTCACGGGAAGCCAGAAGGTCGTAGGGTAGGGTAAAGGCGCCTTGCCGCCGTTGGCGGTAGGTTTCCTACACCCTCCCTCGGAACCGGACTTACTCCTCTCGAAGTATCCGGCTCCCCATTAGTAATTAACGTATTGATTAGTGTCTGTGTATTCTTTCATGGCACTTGCTACAAACAACAAGCGTTTTCCGCCGCTTCTTTTCATCACGGTTTCCCAATCAGAATTACCCAATTCGTTTAAGTTCCGTATAACGTGAACCTCATACAAATCGGCTTCTTTACACCCACATAGTTCACAAACTCTGGCATTGAGCCGTTGTCTAATAGTGGTTTTCCAGCTGAATTTCTTTCTCTGATAAATGATGTCACTCGCTTCGCCACGCTTACAATCTGCGATTTTAACAGGGCGAACACGTTTTGTTCCTGCTTTAGTTTCATAAGGGACAGACCATGTTTTCCCGTCTTTATACTGGCGAATGATTTTGCGGATACTGGTTTTGTGCTTATTAGCAATCGTCTTTAAGCAACTGTACTCCATAAGATAGCAGAAGTAGTCCAGCGTGTGATAATCACAAGCCAGATTGTAATAGTTGCATAATCCTCTTGCTTCGGCATTGTACTGTTCCACAATCTCATAATCCGCAAGGTTGAGAAGTCCGGCTCGGTGTATCGGCTGAAACTCCCCGTTTTCCTTTTGGCGAATGACTTTCTTTGCAAACATGAATTTCTCAATCTTTTCCGTATGGGGAACAGACAGGGCAACTTTCATGTGCAGGGTACGGGATTTTCTCCACGTTCCGTTTTTCATTCTGTGACCTTTGACTTCCTGATTTCTGCGGACGCAAATATCATATCCAATGAAACGGACTTTTTCGGAGCTGTGCGTTATCAGCGTCTTTTCCTCGCTTAGAGTTAGTTTCAGCTCTGTGCTTAGAAATTCAGCGATTTCGGCTTTCAAGTCCTCACATTCCGCTTTTGTGCCGCACACACCTGCCAGCCAATCGTCCGCATAACGGACAAAAGTGAACTTCTTGTTGTCGGCAGGTTTGCAGGGCAGATTTCTCATAGCTTTCTTCTGTGCCCTATGCTGGTCAATCAGTTCTTGTCTTGCCGCTTCATCAGCGGTATGGTCAATCCAATAAGACAGTCTTTTTAATTCTTTGCTTGCCGCATGATATTCCGGTGTCTGATATGCAGACCTCGGCTTATCAAAGCGTTCTGCGATTTCCCGAAACTTCTTGTCCAGCTCATTCAGATAGATATTTGCAAGTATTGGAGAACAGATACCACCCTGCGGGGAACCGCTGTAAGTGGCGTTGTATTTCCAATTCTCGATATACCCAGCTTTCAAAAACTGGCGAATGATGTTCAGAAAACGACTGTCCTTGATTTTCCTGCTCAAAATCTCAATCAATTTTTCGTGATTGATGTTATCAAAACAACCTTGTATATCGCCCTCGATAAACCAGACCACGCCTGTGAAATCAGAAGAAATCTGACGGAGTGCGGTATGACAGCTTTTACCCGGTCTGAAACCGTGGGAGTGGCTGTCAAAGACAGGTTCATAGATAGCTTCTAAAATCATTCTGACAACTTCTTGCAGGAGCTTGTCACGGAAAGACGGGATACCCAGCGGACGGAGCTTTCCGTTTTTCTTTGGAATATACTCACGCCTTACAGGATTGGCTTTGTAGGTTCCGTCCTTTAGTGACTGGATTAACTCTTTTACATAGAAGTCACTGAAACCGTCTGCGGTATCGTTGTCGATACCCTGTGTTGTTGCACCTTTGTTTGCATAAAGTTTCTGATAGGCGGCGTAGTAAATATCTTCACGAAGTAAGTATCTGTAAAGTCTTGTGAATACGCCGTCTTTGTGTTCGCTGGAACACTTTTCAATACGCTCTAAAATTTCAGATGTTGGTTTCATTGAGGTTTCTCCTCCCTTTCATTCTTACATTTTAGATGTTACTAACTGGCTCCCTTCGCCATGTAAGGGTCGTTATCCCTCTCGGACTACTATGGAGCCTCCGTTACCATATCCGGCAAATGAGCCAGACTTAGGCAATCCCCAGTTAGCACTGTGCATAGGTTAGTGAAGATTGTCGGATATGCTTTCGGTTCGTTGTGACGTGTTCTCACGCCTGTTTCATAACGTGTTGGCAGTTGTCCCGCCGTGAAAGATGACGTGACAGCGTTATGACATGGGTTTCAGGACTTTTCCCACACCTGCAAAAAACAGGAACTGGAACCTTACATTCGATAAACCCAATCTTATCCTCATATCTTCTTAACATTAGAAAACAGTCGCACCTAAGTCCTTTGGTGACTATTCCTTTTTCTGCCATGCGCTGTTCCCGTAAAGGATTTCTCCTTAGTCGGTAAGGCAGATTGTTTCGCACACTGCCGTGTGCGGCAGTGCCTTAGACTGCTTTGCACAGCGCCCTATCTGGGCGCACCTTGACATTCTGCGTTAAACCTGATGGAATTCCGCCCCATTTACGGAAGCGTTTCCAGATCTCCACGCTGAAACTTCCTGTCTGCCCTTTCAAAAGAAGATGGAATTCGTCGATATAGAACCAGGTTGTTTTATGTTTGGAGCGATTGGCCGTGACACGGTTCCACACCGCATCCTGCATGATCAAAAGCCCGATTTCCTTTAAGGCTTTTCCCAGTGACTTAAGCTGGAAACACAGTACCCGGTGTTGATCCATCTGGATATTGGAACGGTGGTTGAACACGTTAAGGGAACCATTGACATAGATTTCCAGCGCCGTTGCGATATTCTGTGCCTCCGGTTCAGACTGTTTCAAAAGCAGCTCGTAAAGATCACCTAAGATCGGCATATTTTCCGGGCACGGGTCCTGCAGGTATTCCCGGTACACCAGTCTGGTACAACGGTCGATGATCGTCCTTTCAATGGGGGAAAGTCCTTCTTTGCCGCCGATGATAAGTCACACAGCGACAGGATAAAATCACTTTTCAAAGTGATCGGGTTTTCATCATCGGAATAGTCCAGATTGATGTCCATCGGGTTGATGTAGTTCGTGGAAGTAGGGGAAATATCAATGACCTGCCCCTGGGAACCGAACTGCTGTACCAGCGGCCCATACTCATTTTCCGGGTCGGCGATAATGATGTCGTCCTCCGTCAGAAGGAACACATTGACGATCTCACGCTTGGCAGAGAAAGATTTGCCGCTTCCTGGGGTACCGAGAAACAGCCCATTGGGGTTTTTCAGCGTTTTTCTGTTCGCCATGATCAGGTTATTGGAAAGGGCGTTCAGGCCGTAATACAATGCCTCGCCCTCCTGGAACAGTTCACAGGTGGTAAACGGTACAAAGATCGCTGTGCTGCTGGTCGTAAGCCCGCGCTCAATCTCAATCTGGTTCGTACCAAGAGCAAGCGAGGACATAAGCCCCTGTTCCTGCTGGTAATCCAGCCGTTTTAAGGCACAGTTGTATTTCTGTGCCACACCCGAAGCGGCAAAAATATCATTGAACAGCTTTTGGCGTTTGGCAGCGATATTTTCCACCAGTACCGTCACAAGGAACATGCGCTCATTGCGGCTCTGTAAATCCTGCAAAAGATTTTTGGCTTCTTCTCCATAGGTGCAAGGTCGGTGGGAATGATGTCCATGTCATACCCAGATCGGACCGCTTTCTTTTGTTCCTCAATGGTCATTTTCTGCAGGTCCGACATTTTACGCTTGATGTTTCGGATCGCCTGCGCCTGGTCGATAGACTGGATATGCAGGTTGACGGTCACGGCGTCGTTTAAGTCAAGAAGATCCGCTAAAAGCCGGTCGGTAAGCTCCGGCGCCAAAATCTGCAAAAAGGAGACAGCACCGGAATGATCGCCTACCCGGAATGTCTTTCCATCCTTTGAAAAAGACAGCCGATGGTGAAATGAAATCTTTGGTGGAAAGACCAGTCTTAGGCAGATCCGACCACTGGAAATGAAACTTTTCCTGACCGTCCGGGTGAAGCTGGCTGTGAAGAAGCTCCAGACGTTCCAGTCCGTTTAAGGATCTTGCCTGGACTCCAAGGGTCTTGAAATTTGCCAGCACATCCGTTTCAATGCGTTCCAGACGCATTTTCGCAGTACGCAGGTCATCTGCCTCGATCCCAAAGGTAATGTATTTACGTTTGGTGAGACCGTTATTTCCTTTCTGCAACTGGTTCTTTAACATATCCCCGTATTCCCTGCGGATTCCGTCATACTCGTCGCCGCGGGAGGATGTCAATGCTTCTGGTAAAATCCTGCATATTGGCCCGCTGGTTGATAAAGGTAAGCTGCACATGGATCGAGGCGTCGAAGTAATTTAAGAAATCGCAGTAACCCTCGAAGATCTGTGCTTTATCATCTGCCTGTGCAAGCTGATAGTTAATATCAAAAAACTGCACCGTTTTGGTGTAAAGGGTATCAGTCAGCCGGCAGATCCCATCCCGGTACATTTCACGGTAGGGAATGCTCTGCTGGACCGTCTGCGGGGCATCTGCTTTCAGCCCGGCAAAAAAGCCGCCTTTTTTAGACGGCTTGGAACGGGCAGACTTAGTTTTGCCCTGCTTTGCATCGGCTCTGGTCTTTTTGGCCTGCCTGATGTTTTTTTGCAGACGCTTTTCCTGAGCTTCCTGCTGCTTGTTTTTTGGCAATCTTTGTAACCTCCTTCTTTGACATAGATTTATACAGGTTATCCGTCCTGTATGGACGGTCCTTCGGCCAGAGCTTATAACGGAGCCGGTTCTTCAAAATCTTTTCTGCCGGCTGCCCGTCACGCTCATACATGGCGAAGAAGAAAAAGGGCATCATCAGCCCGATCATCAAAAGTACAGCCGCCGAGTTCCCGATCGCCCCGCGGGTAAAGAAATACACCGGAAGGCCGACAAGCCCGGCAAGGCTGAAACAAATAAGCTGGCGCTTCGTCAGATTGAAGGCCAGCTTGGTCTTAACTTTGGTTAAATCCTTTGGTACAGGTACATAAGGCATCTATACACCTCCCATCGTAATATAGTTTCCGGTCCATTAGCGTGCACCAAAATCGCGTACCGCTTTCTCCGCAGCCGGACATTCCCGCACTTCCTGAGCCGCATTTTGCAGCCGTGCCAGGACAGAAACAGCCGGTTCTCTCTGACACAGGTATTCCTGGCTGTCTCGGATTCCGGCAATATTTTCCCGAATATCCATATCCACGTCGAACACATCCGAAACTGGCAAAAGCCAACGGTCTGCAAAGTATTTCAAAGGATTCTCAAGCGCCAGCACATCATCCAGCATTTCATCCCCGAACTCAAACTTTGTTGTCAGATAGGAATACGCCTCCTGCATGGCTGTAATTTCAGCAGCTTTTTCAATTAAGGATTCCTTATCCTTTGACATAAGGCTTTCCCGGTAGGCAAAGTAATTCTGTCCCAGTCGTTTCATCAGGAGCGTATATTTGTCCTGTGCGGAAGGCTCGCTTGTGAAATGTTCAAATTTTTGCTCTGCATCAATTTCTTTGAGAAGATCGCAGATCGGGAAACTGTGTTCATGGTTATTTTCTTCCCAGCACCATCGGGCTACATCCAACGGGTCCTGAAAAGAAAGAAGTGCCTCTACTTCCGCCGGAGTAAATACATGCTCAACCTTCAGATAATAGTGGAGTTCCGAAAGTCCCTGCAACTCGTAAATGCTGCCGATGTTCTGTGCATCCAGCATATCCGCATGAACCTTCAAACACTCGTCCAGCCGTTCCATAAGCAGCCGCTTTGCATCTTGTTCTATCAAAATCACCCTTTCGCTCCGGCATAGTCAGCGTACAGTTCACTTCATTGCCCCATACATCCCAGCCGGGAGTCTTTTGTCTTGCAAACAGTTCCACTCTGCTGATCGCCCATGAGTTTTACGATCTTATCCCGCACCTCGTCCGGTTTCTTGCTGTGCTGCTCAATATGGGAGATCACAAACTGATGGATTCCCGCACACTGGCGTTTCGGACGGCCTCTGGTTGCCAGCAGGCAGACCTCCGCGTTTGAGCGGGTCCAAAAGCCCATGCCATAAAACCAGCTATCCGCTTTCCGGTTCTGTTTGAGCCATAGAAAAGCCAGCGTTTTATATTTGAACCCCCAGGCGTCGATCACCCGGAAGGCTTCATTGAGCTGTGGGAAGGTCGCCCACAGAAAGAGGGCGCTGTCTTTTGCGGCAAGTTCCGATACCGGCAGGGCACAGATTTCTTCAATGCTCATTGTGGGGTAATGGTTTTCCGCAACGCCGCTTCCATGTTTCCTGTCATAATGCCAGGGCGGATCGGCATAGATAATGCCGTACTGTTTCGTTTCCGGCATTAGCGAGCCTGCTCATTCTTAGATGGGGCAGGTTTAGTCGGCTGTTCTTTGACCTTACCGGCATTTTCCTTCAATGCACCGGTCAGGGAAGGCTTTTCCGCAGCTCCCTTTGTTGCTTCAAGAGTTGCCTGCAAATTTTCAATAGCCTGCCCGTACCCATCGATCAGGCATCGTTGAGCTGCTTGCGGAACTCTGCCGTAACCGGCCAGCAGACATCTTTCCAGTTGCCTCCCTTATCCTGGGTTGCGGGCATATTGACATACAGCCCCTTTTCACTGGAACAGATACGGAAACCGTCAATCTTAAAGCATCCGCCAATCGTAACATTGGCAAACGCCAGCAGGTTTCCCATTGGGGCGATTGGACGCACGCGGACATCCAGCTTCATGCCGTTTGCCATTTCCGGCGTCTGTGTCTCCGGCGCCATTTTTTCTGTATTGGTTTTACTCATATATAAAATCCTCCTTTTTAGAATTGGTTTTGTTCATGCTATCTTGCATTAAATATGGATTTGGATAACGAACCTGTCTTAAACAGGGCAAAGGCCAGCAGCACCGTATAACCCGCCGTTCCCCAGATCGCGCCGTGCACATCGCCGGACGATGGGATAGACTGGACCAGCACTGCATAAATGGCAACACAGATCAGGATCAAAAAACCCTGAAAACCCAGGGCAAAAAGGGAACGCAGATACCCAGTTCCCATTTGTCCCCATTCCCGGTTTGCCATTGTGGAAAACGGGATCGGTGCAAGGCTCACGGTTAAATAAATCTCGATCATACGGCCATATACAATGACAAAGATCACGATGGACAGTACCCACATACACAGATTGATGATGTTGGTTTCCAGCCACAGCCCAATCAGTTCCCACATTCCCATTGCTTCAAGCTGGGTTTCCAGATCAGACAACGCCGCCTGCACATCCAGGTTCCCGTTTATGACACCGGCACTTTGCGACACCACATTTTGGGCCACATCAAAGACCGCCATCACAATCGTAAAACAGTTGGTGAGCAGGTAAGTGGCAACAAAAGTCTTGAAAATCCACTTGAAGATGTTGAATGTATCGAATTCGTGCATGTTGTTCTTTTCGAGAATCATCTGGATCAGTTCATACACAAGAACAAAGGTAAGGATCATGCCCGCAATGGGAATGACGACGGTTTCCGAAAGATTCTGGATCATGGAAAACACGCCGCCATTCCAGCTGCGGGGTCTGTCCTACCTGATTTGCCACATCCGCAACCTGGTTGTTGACGGAGTTGAAAATACTGGTGTACTGTCCGGTGATCGCATCGATCAGGCCCTCTTTAATCCAGTCTGTTATCCATTCAAACAGACTGCCCATAAGTCAGCCCTTAACCGAACAGGCCGGAAAGCAGCGGGATCAGCGTTGCACCAACCAGAGCGATACCTCCGCCTGCCATAAGCTGCTTGATCCCCTGGGATTTTACTGATGTGCGATAAAGAAGTAATAGAAGTGTAAAAAATTTTGCCGTTCCTATCCGGCACTTAGCTCTTGTGTCGGATAGGTCGGGCGGTTATTCGGGCAAGTCCACCTTGCCAACAAAAGAATAATAAATCTCAATGTCCTGTCTGCGGGTCTTGTTCTCGTCATAGCTGCACTCATGCACAACGATTTTCTC
>ENA-OQIO01000142-OQIO01000142.1-human-gut-metagenome-genome-assembly--contig:-NODE-142-length-34983-cov-3.553735_pt1 | contig 34983 bp, 40 predicted proteins | sample MGYA00242573_ERZ504737 | MGnify/ENA primary metagenome ERZ504737 (study PRJEB26092, sample SAMD00036203) | human gut metagenome | host: Homo sapiens | study: EMG produced TPA metagenomics assembly of...
CATGATCAGTGAATACAGAAAACTTACAGGGAGGTAGAGGAAGCATATGGCAGGGATTGGATTTGAACTCAAAAAACTGTTCAGCAGAAGAGGGCTGTTTGCTTCTTTCCGCGCCTATGGATATGCAGGGATTATCTGTACCGGTCCCATGCTGCTTGGTATCGTACTTCTGCTGGGGGTTATGTTTTTGTGTGACAGGACAGGCGCTTCGAAACAGAGCAGAGAATTACTGGTCTGCATGATCACATATACACTTCTTGCATCATTGACGGTAACCAGTTTCTTATCAATGGTAGTAACAAGATTTATTGCAGATATGCTTTATGAAGAAAAAAAATGAGGCTGTTCTGTCATCTTTCTGGGGTTCGACAGGCTTAATGCTCATTGCAGGAGGAATTCTATATGGGATTTTTCTGATATTTTCCGGAGTTGGGCTTATAGATAAGTTTTTATGTTTTGGGCTGTTTGGAGAACTGATCGTTACATGGAATGCAATGAGTTATCTTACTGCAATTAAAGATTACAGAGGAATTATGTTATCCTTTCTTGCTGCAATCGCTGTTACTTTTCTCTCGGGAGCCTTATTGCTGTTTCTGGGAATTTCTCATGTGGAGGCATTGATGGCTGCGGTATGCATTGGATATGGATCATGCTTTTATGGGATGTTGTTTTGCTGTATGAGTATTTTCCGCAAAGTGATATCAGTGCATTCTTATTTTTAAGATGGGCAGATGAGTTTCTGCCTCTGGCATTTACAGGACTCTGCATTAATATCGGGCTGTTTGCCCATCTTGTGATCATGTGGGCCGGACCGCTGGGGAAACAGGTAAAAGGGCTTTTTTATGGGGCACCGTCTCATGACGTACCGGCATTGATTGCATTTCTGACAATTCTGATTACCACTGTAAATTTTGTGGTTTCTGTAGAAGTTAATTTTTATCCGAAATACAGGAACTATTACAGTTTATTTAATGATGGGGGAACCATTAAGGATATTATGCAGGCTGGTACAGAAATGCTGGATGTACTGAACAGAGAATTGAAATATACCGCTTTGAAGCAGTTACTGACTACTGCACTGGCGATTTCAGTGGGTGAGAGTCTTTTGAAGTACCTTCCTTTGGGATTTAATGATCTGATGTATGGATATTTCCGGACACTTTGTGTTGGGTACGGCATTTATGCAGTTGCAAATACGATGCTTCTGCTTCTTTTATATTTTACAGATTACAGGGGAGCGTTGGCTGCTTCTGTAATTTTTGCCGTGGGAACTTCTGTGTTTACTGTAATTTCATTGTTTTGTCCGCAGGTATATTATGGCTTTGGGTTTCTGGCAGGATGTGTACTGTTTTATTTTATAGTTATGATCCGTCTGGAACGTTATACCAGACGTCTGCCATATTATATTCTCAGCATACAGCCGGTGGTAGCAGAAGACAAATCGGGGGTATTTACCAGAATCGGATGTTTTATGGATGAGAAACTGGAAAGGAGAACGAACGTTGACAGGAATTAAAAAAATAAATCTGATAAGTGCAGTATTAGTCAGCCTTTCTCTCTGTGGAGGCTGCACTCTGGAAAAAGCGGGAAACTCTTCGCAGGATCAGGCAGTACAGGAAGATAACGAAACAGAACAGGTAAAGACAGAAAAAGCAGAGAAAGAAGAAATCAATGAGATGCATTTAAGAGATAAGGATTCTTTGTATGAAAATGCTGATGATACCAGTGTTGTTACCATGTATCTTACTGTATCTAAGGGAAATTCATCCGAAAATACATATCATACATGGAAGGAAATCAACAGCTATTCTGTTTATGACTACGAAGATATGGGAGTGGAGAGATATCAGGTGGCAGGACTTTTACAGGTGGAGATGAGAATGGACCGATAGAAGGGGAAGTCGGATATGGAGAAAGCGTGCCTAATGCAACTGTTCAGATCAGAGGCCAGACATCCAGCCAGAATGCACAAAAAAATTATAAAATTGAGTTAAAAAAGAATAAAGGAACGTGGAGAGGACAGAGAACCATTAACCTGAATAAACATATGACAGAAGGAATGCGCTTTCGAAATAAGCTGGCATATGATCTGATTAGGGGAATTCCTCAGATGGTTGGTTTACGTACACAGTTTGTGCATTTGTATGTAAAGGATAATACAGAAGAATCAGATGGAAAATTTGAGGATTATGGAATTTATACACAGGTTGAACAACTGAATAAGACAGCATTAAAGAGTCATGGACTGGATTCAAACGGACAATTGTATAAGATTAATTCTTTTGAATTCTATCGTTACGAAGATATTATAAAAAAAGAAGATGATGCAGGATATGATAAAACAGCCTTTGAAAAAATGCTGGAAATAAAAGGGGATTCAGATCATACCAAATTGATCGATATGCTGACAGATCTGAATGATTACTCTATAGGGATTGAAGATGTACTGAAAGAACATTTTGATGAAGAAAATATTGTTTACTGGATGGCATTTCAGATTCTGATGGGAAACGTAGACACACAGAACAGAAATGTTTATTTATACAGTCCTCTGAATTCAGATATCTGGTACTTTATTGCCTGGGATAACGATGGCTGTCTGATGAGATCGGAATATGAATTAAAGAATTTTTCGGATCAGGGCAGTTGGGAAAAGGGAATCAGTAATTACTGGGGAAATGTTCTGTTTCAAAGGTGTCTGAAGTCACGGTCTTTCCGGGAAAAATTAAATGATGCCATTCTGGAACTGAGGGAATATCTGAACAAAGATATGCTCATATCAAAGATAGAGAGCTATAAGAACGTACTGAAGCCCTATTTATATTCGATGCCTGATGCAGAGTATGAACCGCTTACATCTGAACAATACGATCAGATTGTAGCATCACTTCCTGATGAGATAGAGAAGAACTATAAGTTATATCTGGAAAGCCTGGAAACACCAATGCCATTTTATATAGGTGTTCCGACAATAGACGGTAATAAGTTGAAATTTAACTGGGATGTATCTTATGATCTGGACGCAGAGGACATTACGTATTCTGTGGAGGTTGCGCGAGATTATCTGTTTCAGGATGTAATCTATCACAATACAACCCTGACTGTTCCGGAAACTGAGATGGACCTTCCGGAAGCAGGACAGTACTTTGTGAGAATAAGAGCAACAAATACATCTGGAAAAACGCAGGATGCATTTGATTATTATGTAACAGACGAAGGAAAGCATTATGGTATGAAGTGCTTTTACATAACAGAAGATAGTACGGTAGAGGAAGACAATTATGAAGAAGGCTGACAGGAAGAAAGAACATTTTCGTAATGAATGGAAATATCTTATCAGTACCAGTGAGAAAGAAGTCCTGAATCTTCGGATGAAGCCACTTATGAAACTGGATCCTCATGCAGAAAATGGAGGATATCTGATACGGAGCCTGTATTTTGATGATTACTGGAACAGTGCATATGAAGAAAAGGAAAGCGGCGTTCTTATGAGGAAGAAATATAGGATACGAATTTATAATTATAGTGCTGAAAGTATCAAGCTGGAAAGAAAAAAGAAGTTCGGCAGTTATATTTATAAAGAAGATGCCCCTCTGACAAAAGATGAGGTGCAAAAAATTCTTTCCGGCGAGTATGAATTTCTTCTGAAAAGTCCGTATAGTCTTTGCAGGGAATTTTACATAGAATGTATGAGTAATATGATGCGGCCGAGAACAATCGTAGATTATGAGAGAGAACCATGGATCATGGATGAAGGAACGGTCAGGATCACATTTGATACAGATGTCAGAGCTGCTGTTGGAAGCTATGATATTTTCGACAGTACGCTTCCGGCTTTATCTGTACTGGAACCGGGAAAACTGATCATGGAAGTGAAATTTACAGAGATGCTGCCTCAGATTCTGAGAAATCTTCTGCCGCCGCAGGCAGCAGAATTTACAGCAGTTTCCAAATATGTACTGTGTTATGAAAAAACGCGGTACATGAATGGATTTGAGTATTGGTATGATACACAGGGAGGATGATAAGATGAGTGTACAGGATATGATAAAAAAATCTGTACTGGAATCAGGAATGTTCAGTCAGTATGATATACCTAAGATATTGGCTGCTCTGGCAGTGGCTTTGATTTTGGGAAGTGTGATTTATCTGGTTTATCAGAAATTTTATGTTGGAGTTATTTTCTCCAGAAGTTTTGCAGTTACACTTGTGGGAATGACAGTGCTTACCTGTATGGTAACACTTGCGATCAGCAGCAATATTGTGATTTCTCTTGGTATGGTTGGTGCATTGTCTATTGTACGTTTTCGTACAGCAATTAAAGATCCGATGGATCTTCTGTATCTGTTCTGGGCAATCACATCGGGGATTACAGCCGGCGCAGGTATGTATGCATTAACTCTGTTGACAGCTGTGATTATCATTCTGATAATCACCCTGTTTTATCACAAACAACAAAATGGCAGAATTTATATTGCAGTGATTCATTATCATGGAACTCAGGCGGGAGATGAAATTATCCGCTGTTTTGGAAAAAGAAAATATTTCGTAAAATCAAAAACTATGCGCAATGAAAAAACAGAAATGGCAGTGGAAATATATTGCAGACAGAATGATATGGAGTTTATGGAAAAATCCGGGATATCGGTGGAGTGGAAGATGTTACATTGATTCAGTATAATGGAGAATATCATGGCTAAAAGTCAGAAACGATATCTGGTTCTGTTGGGTTTTGGACTTTTAGTTATTATAGCAGCAGGAGTATGGATGGTATTTGGAAGAAAAACTCAGATATATGAAAAAACAGAAGAAATTTTTGGAAATCCATTAATGGGATATGCACCTTGTGCCTGGGAAGAAACAATAGGAGAGGATATATCTTTACTGTATATGGATATTACCTGGGCTGAACTGGAACCGGCGGAAGGAAAATATGACTGGGAGAAAATCGAAAGAGAAAATCAGACTGACAGATGGAGAGAAGAAGGGAAACACCTGGTACTGAGGTTTGTGTGTGATATTCCCGGGGAGGAAAAGCATATGGACATTCCACAATGGCTATATGACAAAACTGATCATGCGGGAACCTGGTATGATATGGAGTATGGAAAGGGATATGCTCCTGATTATAATAATGAACAGATGATACAATATCACAAAAGGGCAGTTAATGCACTTGGAGAGCATTTTGGCAGAGATGGACTGGTCAGTTATATCGAACTTGGAAGTCTGGGGCACTGGGGAGAATGGCATGTAAATATTTCCGCAGGAATACAGAGTCTGCCGGAAGAATCTGTAAGAGAACGTTATATGATTCCATGGACAGAGGCCTTCCCTGATTCCATGATACTGATGAGAAGACCTTTTAGTGAGGGAGAACATTATGGAACAGGTCTCTACAACGATATGACCGGACAGCCAGAGAGCACAGAGGAATGGTTTCGCTGGATTAATGAAGGCGGTGAGTTTGACCAGACTCATGAGAAAAAAGGTTTATCCGCAATGAAAGATTTCTGGAAAAAGTTTCCTTCCGGAGGTGAGTTTACAAGTTCAATTACAATGAAAGAGCTGCTTGACACAAATCTGAATCAGACAATAAATCTGATAAAGAAAGCACATACTACTTTTCTTGGACCGAAAATAGCAGATAAAACTTATGAAAACGGTTATAGGAAAGTTTTAGGAAGCATGGGATATCGTTTGTGGATCTCGGAAGCAAGCCTTATTCAGATGCCGGGTTATGTCAGCCTGAATCTTAAATGGAAGAATGATGGAGTTGCACCATTTTATGAAGACTGGCCTGTATGGGTTCTGGTAGAAGATGAGGATGGAAATAGTCTTGAAAAAGAAGCGGTTGACATTTCGTTAAAATCACTTCTGCCGGAAGAAACTTTACAGACAAAAACAAGAATGCAGGTAAAAAAGATGATCTCACTGGCCGGAAAGAAATATAAGATCAGTATAGGTATTGAAGATCCGATGACTGGGAAATTAGCTGTTCGACTTTCAATGAAGGGAACTTATAACGAAGGGAAAAATTATCTTTTTAGCAAATAATATTGAAGAATAAAAATGATTCGTTTATCTGTTACAGTAAAAGGAATAAAAAAAATCGGATTGTATGTTTTTGAATACAATCTGATTTTTTTTTGCTAATTACTGGACAAAGTAAAAAAAAATATTCTATAATATTATAGTAAAAATTAAATAACATTTATTGGTTTTGAACCAGTCGTTGTAAGTTCCGCAAGGATTAATAGAGAAACCGGTGTAAGTCCGGTACGATCCCGTCACTGTAAGAGGGAGCTTCGGAATGAAAAATGTCACTGGGCCATGTGATTTTAAAGTTGGTCCGGGAAGGCGATTTCGAAGTGATGAACTTAAGTCAGGAGAACTGCTTGCAATTGGGATAGGAATGATTCTTACGGTAGATAGGAAGCATAATTTTTTTATGTCATTTTGTGTCCGTATGTATGATGTTTTCATATTGCGGGCTATTTTTTTGCCTGAAAATTAACCCCTATGGGGGGATTCCCCATGTTACTGAGTAAAAGTAATCAGAAACATTTCCGGTATTGGTTTAATTCACGAAAGATGTAGGAAGGAGATTATTTTGACGAAAAAACAAATCGGGAAAAGATTTCTGCAGATTCTGATCGTCCTGTTTGGTATCAGCTTTCTGACCTTTGGACTGACTTATCTGTCTCCTGGTGATCCGGCTGAGATCATGCTGACAGAGTGCGGTAATCTTCCCACACCGGAGCTTCTGGAACAGACAAGGCATGAGCTGGGACTTGATCAGCCCTTTCTTGTGCAGTATGGAACCTGGCTGAAGGGTGTACTCACCGGAGATATGGGACAGTCCTATTCCTTTAAGATGCCGGTAGTACAGAAACTTGTATCCTGTTTCTGGCCAACCCTGAAGATGTCTCTGCTGGCACTGCTTATGATGATCGTGATTTCCATTCCGCTGGGAATCCTGGCAGCAGTGTATCAGAACAAATTCCCGGATTACTTTGTAAGAGGAATTACTTTTATCGGGGTATCAGTACCAAGCTTCTGGCTTGGCCTGATCTTACTGAGTATTTTTGGTGTACAGCTTCGCTGGGTAAATGTAGCAGGAGGAAGTACTGATCTGAAGGCTATGATCCTGCCGTCACTTACGTTGGCGCTTGCCATGTCTGCCAAATATACCAGACAGGTGAGAAGTGCGGTTCTGGAGGAGCTTCATCAGGATTATGTAACAGGTGCACGTATGAGAGGTATCAAGGAGAGTGTGATTTTATGGAGACATGTTCTTCCAAATGTAATGCTTCCGTTGGTAACTCTGCTTGGACTTTCCCTGGGAAGTCTTCTTGGCGGTACTGCAGTCGTTGAGATTATCTACAACTGGCCGGGTATGGGAAATATGGCAGTCAAAGCAATCTCCTGTCGCGATTATCCGCTGGTTCAGGGATATGTACTGTGGATCGCTATCCTGTATATGTGTATCAATCTGCTTGTGGATCTGTCCTATACTTATCTGGATCCAAGACTTAAGGAGGATAGATAATGAAGTTAGCGAAAGTATTTAAAGAAAATAAGCAGTTTACCCTTTTTTCGATACTGGCGCTGGTGGTAGTCGGTGTAGCTGTGTTTGCCCCGCAGATTGCACCCTACGACCCGCTGGATGCAGTAATGCTGGAATCCCTTCAGGCGCCAAGTTCTGCACATCCCTTTGGAACAGACAAGCTGGGACGTGACCTGTTATCACGAGTGATCTTCGGAACCAGAACTTCTCTGGTCATGACATTATGTCTGGTAGCAGTTATCTTTGTGATCGGTACATTTCTTGGAATTATCGCCGGATACTTCGGTGGAATCGTAGACGGTGTGATCATGCGTATCGCAGATATGATGATCTCTTTCCCTGGTCTGGTACTTGCCATCGCAATCGCCGGTATGCTGGGACCGAACCTTGTAAATGCGGTTATCTCCATTGCAGCGGTAAGCTGGACAAAATATGCCAGACTTGCACGAAGTATGGTGCTGAGGGTTAAAAAGAATCTTTATATTGAAGCAGCAGTTGTAAACGGAACCAGGACATGGAAGATTCTGCTGGTACATGTTCTTCCGAACATGGTTACTCAGATGGTAGTAACTGCAGCAGCAGATATCGGAACCATGATGCTGGAACTGGCATCCTTATCCTTCCTTGGCTTTGGTGCTACAGCGCCCACACCGGAATGGGGACTGATGCTGAACGAGGGAAGAACTTACATGGCAAAGCACCATGCTGATGATCTACCCAGGTATTGCGATCGTGATCTGCGTAGTTATCTTCAACATGCTTGGTGACAGCATCCGTGACGTTCTCGATCCGAGACAGGAGTAAGAAAGCAGGCTGTTGTTTCTTATATAATAAGGAAAGCTCAAATATATCCGCATGGTAAAAAAATGCCGGGTATAAAAAGTTCTGCGGCTTCCGTACTGAACCGCAGAAGATAAGGTAAGATAGAGTAACAATCAACCAGTGCAGACAGCAATCGGACTTCTGCACAAGTAATGATGATAAATGATTAACTATAAAGTGGAAATGAATCCCACTTACCTAATTTTTTCAGGAGGAATATATGAAAAACACATTATTCAAAAAAGTTTTAGCAGTAGCACTTGCATGTACAATGACATTTTCCATGGCAACCGTAACTCACGCAGCAGATGCAAAAGAGATCACCATCGGTGTAACAAGCTTTGCTGATACTCTGGAGCCTACAGAGCAGTACTTCAGCTGGGTTGTTTCCCGTTATGCTATCGGTGAGTGCCTTACTAAATTCGATGAAGAAGGTGAGATCGTTCCTTGTCTGGCAGAAAGCTGGGAGAACAGCGAAGACGGAAAAACATGGACATTCAAGATTCGTGAAGGCGTTAAATTCTCCAACGGTGATGATATGACACCGGAGATGGTAATGGCATCTATTCAGCGTACAGTTGACAAGAGTGACCGAGTACCGGAGTTCTTTGATCTGGACAGCATGGAAGTAGACGGACAGAACCTGATCTTCCACTTAAACAGAGCAAACGCAAACATGGCAGGAAGCCTTGCAGACCCATTATTCCTGATCGTAGATACAAACGTAGATGATTCTACATTTGCAATGGAAGGACCGATCTGTACAGGACCATATAAGGTAGAATCTTTCAGCCCTACAGATTCCTGTGTAGTTACAAAAAATGAGAATTACTGGGATGGAGAGGTGCCGCTGGATAAGGTTACACTGAAATGTGTAGATGATCAGACAACACGTTCCATGGCTCTTCAGACAGGCGAGATCGATATTGCTTATAACTTAAAGACAGAGAACCTTATTGAGTTTGAAGGAAATGACAATTATGAGATCCAGGAGCTTCAGTCCCTGCGTTCCACATATGCATTTATGAACCAGAGTGAAGGCCGTGCACTCAGCGATAAAGCGCTTCGTCAGGCACTTCTGCGCGGACTTGACAAACAGACATACTGTGATGTTCTTCTTGAAGGTGGAGCTACAGCAGGTAAAGCACCGGTACCTCCTACACTTGACTTCGGATTTGATGATCTGAACGACGAGAACAGCTATGATCCGGAAGGTGCGAAAGCAATCCTTGAGGAAGCAGGATACAAAGACACAGACGGTGACGGATTCGTGGAAACACCGGACGGAGATCCTCTGACACTTGATTTCGTTATCTATACAAGCCGTGCAGAACTTGGTGTTTACGCACAGGCAGCACAGGCCAGCCTGAAAGAGATTGGTATCAATGTAAACCTGAATACAGTAAGCTATGAAACACTTCTCGACATGAGAGATTCCGGTCAGTATGACCTTCTTATCTGGAACGTACTTGTAGCTAATACAGGAGACCCGGAGAACTATTTAAGAGAGAACTGGTACAGCAAATCTGCAAACAACACAGCAGGATACAACAATCCGGAAGTAGATGAACTTCTTGATGAGCTTGCAGGAACATTTGACGAAGAAGAAAGAAAAGACCTGATCATCAAGATCCAGCAGGATATCATGGATGATGCAGCAACTGTATTCTTCGGATATGAGACAACTTATCTGTTCTCCAACAAGAGAGTTACAGGCGTGAAGATGTATCCCATGGATTACTACTGGCTGACAAAAGACATCACACTTGCTGAGTAATTATATTTAGAGATATTATAGCAATCCTCTAAAATAATGCATATTAATCCAGCCCATCAGAGTATGAAATCCTGCGTCAGATATCTTTGCCGTGCGTCGGCACGCCTGCAGATATCTTCCTTGTCTTTCGTACTCTGCTGAACTGTCTTAAATGCATTATTTACGAGGACTGCTATAATTTCTGAATGAGACTGCACGGATTATGTCTGTTCGTCGGGATATCAGAAAAGATGGACATGGATATAATCCGGAAACACAGTAACAAGTAAGAAGGAGCGTTATTTATGCTTGAAATAAAGGATCTTTCAGTCCGGTATGGAAAGCAGGAACCTACGATTGAGCATTTCAACCTGAATATGAAGAAGGGTGAGATCATCAGTGTTGTAGGTGAGAGTGGAAGCGGAAAGACCACTGTTATCAGAGCTGTCCTCGGCGCACTTGCCGGGGGCGGTAAGGTAACACAGGGAGATATTCTCTTTAACGGAAAATCCCTGCTGACCAATACCAAGGATGAATGGAGACAGTTAAGAGGAACACGTATATCCATGATCTTTCAGGACTGCGGCGGAACCCTGAATCCGATCCGTAAGATTGGAAGCCAGTTCGTGGAATACATCTGTACTCATTCAAAAGTGTCAAAAGATGAAGCGTGGAAAAAAGGAGTAAGCATGCTGGAGAAAATGCGTCTCCCGGAAGCAGAGAATATCATGAACAGTTATCCTCATCAGCTTTCCGGTGGTATGCGTCAGCGTGTGGGTATTGCCATGGCAATGACCTTTAATCCTGAACTGCTTCTGGCAGACGAACCCACCAGTGCATTGGATGTGACTACACAGGCACAGATTGTTCGTCAGATGATGGAGCTGCGTGACGATTTCCACACAGGCATCATCATCGTAACCCATAACATTGGTGTAGCTGCTTACATGGCAGATCAGCTGATCGTTATGCAGAACGGCAAAGTGGTGGATCAGGGAACAAGGGATGAGGTCATGAATCATCCGACCAGTGATTATACAAAGAAGCTTCTGGCAGCAGTACCGGAAATGGAGGGACGCCGTTTTGTTTAAGGAATCAGATATCGTATTCAGTGCAAAGCACATTGTAAAACAGTTTCCGGCCTCCCATGGACGGACACTGACAGCCTGCAATGACATTAACCTGAATGTCTATAAGGGCAAGACATTAGGAATTGTAGGAGAGAGCGGATGCGGTAAATCCACATTCGTAAGGATGGTTATCTCCCTTGACAAGCCTACCAGCGGTGAGATTCTGTATCATGGCAAAAACCTTGCTGGCCTTTCCAAAAAGGAAACATGGTTAAATCGCCAGAACATGCAGATGGTTTTCCAGGATCCGCTGGCATCCTTTGATCCGAAGATGAAGATCGTGGATATCCTTACAGAGCCGCTGATCAACTTCGGAAAATTAAAGAAAAGCGAGAAAGAAGCCAAAGCAAGAGAACTGCTGGAAATGGTAGAGCTGCCTGGAGATTTCGTAGATCGTTATCCTCACAACATGAGTGGCGGACAGAGACAGAGAATCAGTATTGCAAGAGCGCTTTCACTGGAACCGGAGATTCTGGTTTGTGATGAGGCGACTTCTGCGCTGGATGTTTCTGTGCAGGAGTCTGTGATCGAGCTTCTGGTACGCCTTCAGAAAGAAAAAAATATCAGCATGCTTTTCATCTGCCATGACCTGGCGCTGATCCGTTCTTTTGCCCATCAGATTGCTGTTATGTATCTGGGAAATATCGTAGAGGTTATTCCAGGTGAAGATGTTACAGAGTATGCAGTGCATCCATATACACAGGCACTTCTGGTGCACAGTTCTCTATCCACATGGATCCCAGCCAGAAGATCCAGAGTATCGAGAGTGAAGCACCAAGTCCTCTGGATGTACCGAAGGGCTGCCCTTTCCAGAACCGCTGCGAGCATTGCACAGACAGATGTAAGGCAGAGATGCCGAAGCTGAAAGAGATTGCTCCCGGACATGAAGCAGCTTGTTTCTATGTGGAGGAGCATCTGAAAAATTGAAGGAAAGGGGGAAGGTGTAATGAAAAGAAAGTTTATCAGTCTGACACTGAGTGCGGTTCTTGTGCTTGGGGTTACAACCCCTGCCTGGGCTGCCGCTGAAACCTATACAGATGGTGAGGCGCATACAATTGGTGTCATCGTATATGATCCGGATGCCTCAGAGATGGAAATGTTCTCTGACTACTACCGCGACTATATTCAGGCAGGTTTTCCTGTGAAATTCATTTTCTCCGGCAGGACAACCAGCGCAGAGGATGAGATTCAGTATATTGATAAAATGAAAGAGCAGGGCGCAGAAGGAATCATTTCTTTTGCAGGTTTTGCAGCAGGAATTCAGGATATCATTGGGGAGTGCGAGAAGGAAGAGGTGTATTATGCACTTGGCTCCAACACTATCAGTGATGAGAATTATGAAGCAGTAAAAGATAATTCCTGTTATATGGGAAGTGTGGGACCGAAGCTGGAAGATGTATACCAGAGCGGATGTGATATGACAGAGTATTTTCTGGATAAGGGTGCGAAGAATTTTGTGATTATGTCCGGTGGTGCTTCTTCAGGAAACCGCCTGCATCAGGTGAGAACCTGGGGAATGCTCAATACATTGGAAGAGAAAGCAGGGCTGGTTCTGACAGAAGAGGCAGAAACACTTTCTACAACAGAAGAAGTTACAAAGCTTTCCAGTGAAGACGGTTCTGTACAGGTTACGATCTGTCCGGGATATACAGAGCAGGACGGACCGGGACTTGACAATCTGAGCACTGCATTTGCAGATGGAAACTGTGATGCGCTGATGAGTGCGTTCCATGTTTCCACTTATCTGGACAAAATCGCAGATAAGGAAAAAGAACAGAACAGCAATATTCTGGTAGGCTCTATCGACAGTTTCACTGATGGAAATTATGAAATCTTCCAGAAGAAAGATATGTTCGGAAATCCACCTGTTGATTATGTACAGGGAAAATATGCATCTTTGGCAGGTCCTGCATTTGCCATGATCTACAATGCCATCACAGGAAATCAGGATGCAGTAAAAGAGAACGGACAGGCAGCACGTCTGTACCAGGGCTTCTGGACTGCAACAAATGAGAAAGACTATGAAGAGCTTTATGGATATGCAACAGGTATCTATGAAAATGCGTATAGCTGTGATGATCTTCAGGGCGTGATCAAGGTATTTGATGACAGTGCTACACCTGAGAAGCTCAAAGAACTGACAGAGAGTTATTCTGTAGAAGATGCCAAGGCGCGTATCTTTGACGGGGAATAAGCAAATGAGGACATTACGGGTAGCAGATCTGGAGGCGAAGCCGGGTGAGAAAGTATCCGGATATGTGCATGTTATTGGTGCAGAATTCGGAATTCCGGTAACACTGATCTGCGGAGAAAAAGAAGGCGGAACGGTTCTTATTTCCGGCGGCGTGCATAATGCAGAATATGTAGGGATTCAGGCTGCCATGCAGCTTGCAGATGAACTGGATCCGAAGAAGATCGCAGGAAATATCATTGTGATCCGTCTGATGAACAGGACGGGATTTGAGCACCGTACCATGAGTCTTACCTATGAGGATGGAAAAAACCTGAACAGAGTTTTCCCTGGAAATCCAAACGGGACGCTCAGTGACAGGATTGCTTATACGGTTGTGACAGAATTTTTCCAGAAGGCAGATTACTATGTGGATCTGCATTGCGGTGACGGATTTGAAGGTCTGGTATCTTATGTATACTGTACAGGTGCAGCAGCTTCGGAAGTAGCCGCAAAGAGCCGGGAGATGGCGGAAATCGCACATGTGGACTATCTGGTAACTTCCATGTGTGGAACAGGTGGAGCCTACAACTACGCCGGAAGCATGGGAATCCCGAGTATCCTGCTGGAACGTGGACATAGTTCCCGCTGGTGCGAAGATCTGGTAGCGGAGGATGTTCATGATGTGAAGAATATCCTCAGACATCTGGGAATCCTTCGTGGGAAGTCTCATATTCATGGCAAACCACCGATAGAAGTAAGTCCTGTGATTTATGAAGATGCCCCGGTATCAGGCTGCTGGTATCCGGCGAAACAGCCCGGTGAGACCTTTAAAGAAGGCGAAGTACTGGAAGAATCTGCGATTATTTTGGACGTGAACTGTTTGTATACAGAGCCAAAATGGGTGGTATTATTCTTTATCAGACCATCAGTCTGTGCATTATGAAGGATACGCCGATGGTTTCTTATGGTACCTGGGATGAGGATACACAGAGTAAGATTGAAGTAGGATGTGAAGTGTGCGGAAATGAGAAACATAAGCATGGACACCATCATCATAAATCAGAGGAAAAATATCATAAACGGCATGAACATCATAAGCATCATGAGGATAAATAAATACTTAAGTAAGACAGAAATGGGTTCGACCAACTCAAGTGAACAGCAAAGCAAATGAGCTTATCGGTTCGACATAAATATAAAAACAGGGTATAAAAATACGGCTGACTATATCCGGGTTAAATGCGGATATAGTGCAGCCGTATTTTATACTATAGCAAGCCTCTTAATCAATATGCATTATTTATGAGGCTTGCTATAATCTTCGTGAAACAGAATCTGTGTAAAGAATCTTACATCTGAGTCATCTGCCCAGCAGACCATACCTACTGCATCAGCCATTTTCTGTGCATCTACACTGTAGGCGGACATACAGGAACAATTCTTATACGGTCCTGCGCTCATGATCAGGATATCTTCTTTTCCCGCTTCCTGCATCTGTCTGGCAAGCTGTTCTGTAAGAATATTCTGTGCATGCTTTGCCTGTTTGAAAAGAACCGGATCCATGATCGGATCTTTCAGAACAGTCTGGAGAACCAGTGCCTTTTCATATTTCAATGCTTTTGCCTGCATTTCTTCTACAGTACCGCAGGCAGGCGGACATGCAGGAACCAGGTTATAATTTCCACAGAGATTGTCCTCGCAGAACTGTCTGTATTCCGGTACAAATACCAGGTCTTTTGTATCCATGATCGCTGCATCTGCGAAACCCATGGAAAGTGCTTCTTTTATTAAATCCATAAGAATGACTCCCTTCTTAAAGCGGATTATTTTGGCTTGAACATATCAAGGTGAATTATAACATTTTGAAATAAATAAAATCAAGTTTTGTCGAGAACTTCTGATGAGGGAAACTTGATGTAACAAAAAACTTATGTTAACATATAGATATGCAAATTGGGGGATATTAATAAGAGGAAGTGATTATATGCCGGAAAATATCAGAAACATCATATATAGATTTTCTCAGGAGTTAAGACGTATTTTGGGCGATAAATTGACAAAGATTATCGTATATGGATCATATGCGAGAGGAGATTTTCGAGAAAATTCTGATATAGATATTATGATTTTGGTGAAAATGTCTGATGAAGAAATTCGATTAGTGAAGAATGATATTTATGATCTTGCATTTGAGTTTGAAATAAATACAGGAATAGAGTTCTCTCCCATCATTAAAAATGAAGACCAGTATGAGTATTGGATTGATACGTTACCTTTTTACCGAAATGTGCGAGATGAGGGGGTAGTGATCGATGAATGACAAAAAAGAGGATTTATGTATATACCGTATTCGGAATGCGGTGGAGACATTGGGAGTGGCAGTATTATGCTTAGAAAGTCAACATTATAAAGATTCAATAAATCGTAGTTATTATGCTGCTTTTTATGCAATAAAAGCAGTATTAGCTTTAGAAGAGATTGATTTTAAGCGTCATAAGGATGCGGTTGCGTATTTTAATAAAACTTATATAGCAAAAGAGATTTTTCCAAGAGAAATGGGAAAGAGGTTGGGAAGACTAAAGCAGGAGAGAGAAAATAGTGATTATGATGATTTTTACGTTGCATCTTTAAAAGATGCATCAGATCAATATAAGTCAGCGAAGCTTATTATTGAAAAGATAGAAGAATATCTGTCAGAGAAAGGTATTCAATATTAACTTGTCGACACACTAGAGAAATGAATTAGCGAGAGGAAATCTTATGAAGCTGACGGCAGAAAACAGCAAGGGTGAAAAAATGAAATACCGTCTTGCGCGGTCGATGAAGGAATGTATGAAAACGATGTCTGTAGATAACATCACAGTAAAACAGATCACAGAGAATTGTGGTGTTACGAGGCAGACTTTCTATCGGAATTTTATGGACAAATTTGACCTTATCAACTGGTATTTCGATAAGCTTCTGGCGAAATCCTTTGAGCATATGGGAATGGGAAAAACTGTTTATGATGCTCTGGTAAAGAAGTTTACCTATATTCAGGAAGAGCATGTTTTCTTTGCAGCAGCATTTAAGTATGACAGTCAGAACAGTCTGCGCCAGCATGATTTTGAACTGATCCTGGACTTCTATGAGAATCTGATTCGTGAGAAAACAGGAAGGATTCCGGATGAGACCATACATTGCATTTTGGAAATGTACTGCCATAGTTCTATTTATATGACTGTAAAATGGGTACTGGGAGAGTTGGAATGTGCACCGGAGGGACTGGCGAAAATTTTAGTTGACGGGATGCCTGGAAAACTCTCGGAATTGTTTGAAAAGCTGGAAATATTGTCATAAATATAACAATATTAATGCATAATTTTGCACCCAGTTTTTCGGCATTATTGCACAAATATTGTGAGAAGGTTACATTTGAGCTAAAGTGTAACTTTCTTTTTTTTATTTTATATTGTTAAGATAATAACAAAGATAAGTGATGCGGAAACTTACCTAATACTGAAGAATACCGAAAGGAATGGAAATCATTATGGCAAACAGAATTAACTTAAATCAGACATCTTATCACGGAGCAGGAGCGATCGAGGAAATCGCAAACGAAGCAAAAGCCCATGGTTTTAAGAAAGCTTTCGTATGTTCTGACCCTGACCTTGTAAAATTCCATGTAACAAGCAAAGTTACAGACATTCTTGAGAAAAACGGACTTGCATATGAACTGTATTCAGACATCAAACCGAACCCGACAATCGAGAACGTACAGCATGGTGTTCAGGCATTTAAAGATTCTGAAGCGGATTATCTGATCGCAATCGGCGGTGGTTCTTCCATGGACACTTCCAAAGCAATCGGTATTATTATTGCAAACCCTGAATTCGAAGATGTAAGGATCTGGAAGGTACAGCTCCGACCAGGAAACCTTGTGTACCGATCATGCAGTTCCGACAACAGCAGGTACAGCAGCAGAGGTAACTATCAATTACGTTATCACAGATGTAGAAAGAAAACGTAAATTTGTATGCGTTGACCCACATGACATGCCGATCATCGCAGTTATTGATCCTGAAATGATGTCCTCCATGCCAAAAGGATTGACAGCTTCTACAGGTATGGATGCCCTCACTCATGCAATCGAAGGATATACAACAAAAGCTGCGTGGGAAATGACAGATATGTTCCATTTAAAAGCAATCGAGCTGATCTCCAAATCTCTCCGCGGTGCTGTTGAAAACACAAAAGAAGGTCGTGAAGGAATGGCTCTTGGACAGTATATCGCTGGTATGGGATTCTCTAACGTAGGTCTTGGAATCGCTCATTCCATGGCTCATACACTTGGTGCTGTTTATGATACACCACACGGTGTTGCCTGCGCAATGATGCTTCCAATTGTTATGGAATACAATCAGGAATGCACAGGTGAGAAATATCGTGAGATTGCCAGAGCAATGGGTGTCAAAGGCGTAGATGAAATGTCTCAGGATGAATACAGAAAAGCAGCAATCGAAGCTGTTAAGAAACTCTCTGTTGATGTAGGAATCCCGACTAAACTGGAAGCAATCAAAGAAGAAGATCTCCAGTTCCTGGCAGAATCCGCACATGCAGACGCATGCGCACCGGGAAACCCGAAAGATGCAAGCGTAGAAGATCTGAAAGACCTGTTCCGTAAGATTATGTAATTAATAATGGTTATAAGATGAAATAAAAAAAGCACCGGCTGTAATGGAGTACTGTTACAGTCAGGGCTTTTTTATTTCCCATAAGTCTGCTGATGCTCTGAGTGTGGCGGGATTGTGCATGAGAAGCAGTGCCATATGTAAGTGTAAGCAGAGAGAATTTTGTTTATAAAATGATTAGAATTGGGACACTGATTAAACACATTTCTTTTGTATGATGGAAACGTAATGGGGAAAAAATGGTTATTTTGCAGTACAAATGTGGAAAAATGCCAAGTTCTGCAAAGAAGTACAGAATAAGAAATATGAAAGACAGAAGAATAACTGCAGAGGTTTTTACAGGAGAAATAATATGACAGATGAAGAATACTATGAATTTATACAACCATATGAAGATGCTAAACAGATGCTTCTCACACGTCTTGATGTGTTGAATCACAACCTGTACGGTGAGGCATCTGCAAGACCGATCCACAACATCCAATGCAGGATTAAGAAGAAACAGAGTATTGAAGAAAAACTGCAGCGAAAGAAAAAAGAACCTACTATGATGAATGCGAAGGATTATCTTCAGGATATTGCAGGTGTCAGGGTAATCTGCTATTTTGTAGATGATATCTATAATCTGACAGAACTTCTGAAGAGTCAGAGTGATCTGATAGTAATCAAAGAACGGGATTATATTGGAAACCCGAAGCCAAATGGATATCGGAGCTATCATGTGATCGTAGGAGTGCCGGTATATTGTCTGGATGGAATGGAATACTTCCCGGTGGAGATACAGTTTCGTACTATGTCCATGGATTTCTGGGCCAGTATGGAGCATCGGATTTCATACAAAAAGGAACGCACGGATAAGGAACAGCTAAAAGAGGAATTAAGAGAATATGCGAATATGCTGGTAGAGATTGAGAGCCGTTTTGAGCAGTATAATGAGACGGATCATCAACAGGAAAAAAGAACAGCAGAAGTAAAACAGTCACTGTAAAAGGTGGCTGTTTTTGTGTCTTGTATTTTTTAGAGTGGAATGTTAGTATAACATTGGTTTATAGTACCTTTATATTATTTTCTGATAGCACCTTCAGAAAATATATAAAGGTAACTATTCAGCAGTTTATTATCCTGCTGAGATACTATGGCAATCCTCTAAAATAATGCATCTTAATCCAGCCCATCAGAATGTGAAATTCTGCTGAACTGTCTTAAATGCATTACTTACGAGGACTGCTATAAACAGTTATGATTCTGGAAATAAGAGAAGGAGAAGCGTGTGAAATATAATCAGAAGAAGAAAAAAGAAAACGTAGAGATATTTCTGTTTATCATGGTGATGGCTGTTTTTGCTGCTGTTCTGGGAGTTATGTCACTGGGAGAAAAGATGCAGCCGGTGAACCAGATCAGGAAGATATCTTCTGGCTGGTACTATTATGACAACGGAAAAAGAACAGAAGTTACTCTTCCGGATACAATACAGGCAGAGAAAGGGGAAGAACTGATATTATATAATGACGGGATTACTGATCTGGATGCCGGTAAGGTAGTTACAACCAGAGGTGCACAGTATGATCTGAAAATCTGGCTGGGTGACCGTCCCATCTATGAATATCAGGATACAACCTTTGTAAGGAATACGCAGATGAAATCAAAACTGGAATGTGTAGGGGAAATCCCTACAGACATGCAGAATGAGCCGCTGAAGCTGGTTTATTCAAATCCACATCACGGAAAGTATGTTTTGACTTCTGTTTATATTGGAACCGGAAGTGCAGTCATTGCTTTACATTTACAGAATTCAGGAATAGTTATAGGTATTGCTTTGTGTTTTCTTGTTTTGAGCGTTATTTCTCTGTTGATTACAGTTTATCTGAAATACCGTCAGATGCCGGATGCCAGATTTCGCGATGTAGCATTGTTCCTTATGATATGTGCAGTCTGGCTGATTACAGATTCTTCTGCGATCCAGACCTATAGCAGTCATCCGGATATGCTTTGTACGATTTCTTTTTATATGTTTATGTTACATTCGGTACCGATGCTGCATTTTGCCCAGAAAATAGGTGGACTGAAAAAGGAACGCATTCTGGATGCAGGAATTGCTGTGTTTTATCTGAATGCATTTATTCAGGACTTCTGGCCTATTTCGGGGTATTCACGTTTGCAGATATGCTGTTTGTAACACATGTTCTACTGATAACGTGGGTACTGATCGTAGCGGTACTGCTCTGGAAAGAATATAGAAAGAAGCCGGATCGAAGTGTGCAGATCATATTGATCGCTTATATGATATTATTGTTCAGTGGACTTTTGTCACTGTCATTGTACTGGCTGTTTGAAATATCCTATTATGGAGCAATATTTGAGTTTGGAATACTGGTATTTCTGGTTATGATTATTGCAGACACTGTGATCAGTCTTGTTGGAAAGGTCCGTTACCGGACAGAAATGCAGGCATATGAACGACTGATGAAAGAGGACTGGATGACCGGAATGCAGAGCAGGGAACCTTTTGAAAATCTGCTGGCGGAAATTCCGAAAACCATGAATGAGCATAAGGATATCCTGCTAGTCTTTATGGATATTGATTATCTGCGCAGAATCAATAATGATTTTGGCAGAGCGGCAGGAGATGAGGTTATTGTGGCGGCTGCCAGATGCATTGAGAATGTTTTTGGAGCAATCGGAAAATGTTATCGCACAGGAGGAGATGAGTTTGCAGCAGTTGTATTTGATCCGGAGGAAGACAGGAATACATTGTCTGAGAAACTGGATAAAGAAATAAGGCGTTATAACAGAAACAGCAGATATCGCCTGTCTATTTCAAGAGGTTTCAGTTCAATTCGGGATGACAGGGGAAAGCTGAAGACAACTGGTGAATGGAAGTATGAGGCAGATACGAATATGTATCAGAATAAAATGAAAGAGAGAAAGACACATGAATTATAATATAAACTTTCAGGTAGCGGCAGTTATTATTATAGCGTTACTCTTATATCATTTTCTGACGCAGAAGAAACTGCATAATGCAAATGTGAAAACATTTACATATATACTTGTCCTGAGCGGTTTATATACTTTGTCTGACCTGTTGGGTACGCTGACAATTATGAATTACACAGCGGAAGATGAAGGAACTGTCATGGGTATTCTGACAGGAATCTATTTGCTTGATATTCTGATTCCTTATATTTTGTATTCATGTATTCCTGATTCGCGTGAAAATGAGAAAAAGAGCGGTGCATTATCTGTGATCTGTGCCGGGATTACGGTGGCTATGATGATAGCTGTACTTGGAAACCTTGGAAGCGGGGGATTTTTCTGTTTTGACAGTAATGGCGTTTTTCAAAAAGGAACAGGGTACGTGTTTCTTTATCTCTATGCCCTGGTTTATATCGTTCTGATAATGCAGCGTATGATCAGAAGCAGAGAGGACTATACGCCGGAAAAGATGAGTATTGCAGGCGAATTTCTTGTGATCGAAGGCGTATGTATAGGAGTGGAACTGTACACAGGGTACATATTTCTGTCAGATTTTGGACTGGCACTTGGTCTCATATTTCTCTATCTTATGATGAACAATCCAGGTGATTATATAGACAGTACAACAGGAGCATTTGATAAAAGATATTTTGATAACTGGATACAGGAGAAATTTACCAAAGGAATCGAGTTTCATGTGATTGCTGTAGAGCTGTTTATGCTGAAACAGATTAATAAGGTTTACGGAAGCAGTACAGGTGATCTGCTTCTGGTACAGATTGCAAGAGAACTGCAAAACATTACAGGTTCTGTACAGGTGTTCCGAACCACAGGAAACTGTTTTCTGATCATTACAGATTCATTGACAGAATATGAGAAAAACAGACAGGAGATTGAGAACTATTTCAAAGAACCTTTTGAAACTGACGGGGAAAAAATCACTTTTCCGGCAATCATCTGCGGGATTATCAACGGTGAAAAGATGGAGAAGGAAGATGTACTGCTGGCATATATCGAGTATCTGATATCTTTGATAAAACGTGCAGATGAAACGGTAGTGATCCAGTCAGATGACAGGATTCTGGAGGGCTTCCGTTATGAAAAAGAGGTGGAGCATTTCCTGAAAACAGCAGTGGATAAAGACCTGTTTGAAGTGTACTATCAGCCGGTATTCTGGACAAAGGAAGATCGTTATATTACTCTCGAAGCTTTGAGCAGGCTGAAGCATCCCTGTATGGGAATGATCCCGCCGGATGTGTTTATCGGTATTGCAGAAAGGCAGGGCTCATTGCACAGATCGGACTGCTTCAGTTCAGAAGGGTGTGCCGTTTTATTAAAGAGAATGAATATATGATGAAACAGATTAAGAATGTAAAGTTCAATCTGTCACCTTCCGAACTGCTAAAACCGGGACACAGTCAGCTTCTGATTAATATAGTGAAGGAGCATGAACTTTTACCGAAATATTTTCAGTTTGAGATTACTGAGACAGTGGCAACTGAATACAGTGAAAGTTTCTGCAAAGCTGTGGAGGATTTTACGAATGCGGGAATCGGATTATGTCTGGATGATTTTGGTTCAGGGTATGCAAATCTGAATGCAGTATTGAGACTTCCGTTTGATGTGGTGAAAATGGACAGATCGTTGTTAACAGGGATTACCTGTGATGAACAGGCTGCTGTTTTTTACCACAGTATTGTGACGGTTATGCAGAATATGGGTTATACAATTGTAGCAGAAGGAGCAGAAACAGAAGAAGAGGTGAGTCTGCTGAGAGAGTGGGGTGTGGACATGGTCCAGGGATATTACTTCTCAAGACCACTTCCAGAGACAGAGCTGCTGAGACTTTTCATGTTATAGTAAATTACTCCGTAATGTACCTATAACATAAAAAGCCTTTCGGCAGAATCGCACTGCGCCGGAGAGAAAGCAGGTGTTGTTCAATCAGATATAAATGATTGAACGACATCTGCTTTTTTAAATAATTTAAAAACAGAAATACAATACACTTATAAAGATGTTCTTGCATATTCTATTTGCTTCCTTTATAATGTAACGTATCATTGTTTTATCAAATTAAAGGGAAAGAGGATTAAAGAAATGAAAAAAGTTTGGGACAAATGGACCAGGATTGCTCTTGTAAAGAGAATCCTGGTTGGCCTGATCCTGGGTGCGATTCTGGGAATTGCTGTACCGCAGGCAACAGGAATCGCAATTCTGGGTGATGTCTTTGTAAGTGCGTTAAAGGCAATTGCACCTTTGCTGGTATTCTTCCTGGTTATCAGTTCCCTGTGTAATGCAGGAAAATCTCACGGAGGAGTTATTAAGACAGTTATCATTCTCTATATGTTCAGTACAGTTCTGGCAGCAGTGATCGCAGTATTTGCGAGTATGGCATTTCCTGTAAAGATGACACTTGCAAATGCAGCAACAGATACAAGTGCACCACAGGGTATCGTTGAGGTATTAAATAACCTGCTTCTGAACGTAGTTGCCAACCCGGTATCTTCACTGGTAAATGCAAACTATGTAGGGATCCTGATGTGGGCTGTTCTTCTTGGGCTTGCTTTTCGTGCAGCTGATAAGATGACAAAGAAGGTTCTGGCTGATGTTGCAGATGGTATTTCCATGGTAGTAACCTGGATCATTAATCTTGCACCTTTTGGAATTTTTGGTCTGGTATTTAACACAGTATCTACAAACGGTCTGGATATCTTTACGACTTATGGAAAACTGTTGATTCTTCTTGTAGGATGTATGATGTTTATCTATTTTGTGACCAATCCGCTTCTGGTTTACTGGTGCATCCGCCAGAATCCATATCCGCTGATTTTCCACTGCCTGAAGAGAAGTGCGCTGACAGCTTTCTTTACAAGAAGTTCCGCAGCTAATATTCCGGTAAACATGAAAGTCTGTGAAGAGATGGGACTGGACAGAGATACTTATTCTGTAACCATTCCGCTTGGTGCAACTATTAATATGGATGGTGCGGCTATCACTATTACGGTTATGACAATGGCAACTGCATTTACTCTTGGTATTCATGTAGATATTCCGACAGCAATTATCCTGAGTCTTCTTGCAGCTCTGTCAGCATGTGGCGCTTCCGGTGTAGCCGGCGGATCACTTCTTCTGATCCCGATGGCATGCTCTCTGTTCGGAATTTCAGATGACATTTCCATGCAGGTTGTTGCAGTAGGATTTATCATTGGCGTAGTTCAGGATTCTGTAGAAACAGCTCTGAACTCTTCTTCAGATCTTCTGTTATCTGCTTCCGCAGAATTCAGGCAGTGGAGACTTGAAGGGAAAGAGATTAAATTTAAATAAGATTGCAATGAGCGAAACGGTCGTCCGGTATGGACGGCCGTTCTTTTATGTCATAGGAAATTACTCTGTAATGTTCCTATAACATAAAAAAGCCCTTCGGGCAGGATCGCACTGCGACGGAGAGGAATTATGCCGCTGAAGCGACCCGCCACAGGCGGAGAATCCTGCAAGCAGGATTCTTTCATATAAGGCACAACTATAAAAATGATTGCTACATATTCGGGAATTTCTGTGCATACACTGTAAAAACAGCGTCTTCGGAGGCTTATCCGTGAAAGATTATATCGAGGAGCGGGCAGTGGAAATTGCAAATTATATTATTGATACAAAGGCAACGGTGCGTCAGGCGGCGAAGAAATTCGGGATTAGTAAGAGCACTGTACATAAGGACTGCACTGACCGTCTCAGTCAGCTCAATCCGGGACTGGCATGTGAAGTGAGACAGGTTCTGGATGTGAACAAGCAGGAGCGGCATATCAGAGGTGGGCTCGCTACAAGAGAAAAATATTTACATCAGCATTAGAACGTAAAAGAAGCTGCTGTCGGATATGACAGTAGCTTTTTTCAGGTGTTTTTTGTATAATAAAATGCTGTAAAGGCTTTGCAAAAACATAAGGGAGGATAAGAAGATGGCATTAATGGAAGTGAACTTCTTTTCAAAAGCACTGATGCGTCCGGTAACAATGAATGTAATCCTGCCGGTTGATAAAGTGTTTTTTGGAGAAGAAACAGAAGAAGAGAACAAACCGTTTAAGACTTTGTATCTGCTTCACGGAGTAATGGGAAATTACACAGACTGGGTAACAGGAACATGTATTAAGCGATGGGCAGAAGAAAAGAATCTGGCAGTAGTTATGCCTTCCGGAGCAAATATGTTCTATATGGATCATCCGAATGCAAATGAAAACTACAGTGAATTTATCGGAAAAGAACTTGTAAAGATCACACGAAGAATGTTTCCGTTATCCCACAAAAAAGAAGATACATTTATCGCCGGGTTATCTATGGAGGATACGGTGCAATCCGAAATGGTCTGAAATACCATGATACATTCGGATATATCGCAGGCCTTTCTTCAGCGTGATACTTGAAAAAATGGGGACAGCAGATGACAGTTCTCCTATGTTCTTTGAGAAAAAAAAGTTTTCTGGAGAGTGTATTTGGAGATCTGTCCCGGATCAAAGACTGTGAGATCAATCCGGAATGGATTGCTGAAAATATGAAAAAAGATGGAATCCCATTTCCGCATATGTACCTTGCCTGTGGACTGGATGATCCGCTTCTTCCTCCGAACCGTAAGTTCAGAGATACCATGCAGAAACTGGGTGTGGATGTAACTTACGAGGAAGGTCCGGGAGCACATGAGTGGGATTTCTGGAATCGTTATATTAAGAAAGTCCTGGACTGGCTGCCTCTTGATAAGGACAGCAAAGAAGGATGAACAGTGGGAATGTAGGACTGTAAATGAGAGAGTTGCAACAGATGGATATGAAATCTGTTGTGGCTCTTTTTATTTCTATTGCAGGAAATTACTCCGTAATGTTTCTGTAACAGAATAAAGTTATATGGGCAGGACTCCTTCTTATAAGTTACTGTTCACTCCGTTCACAGTAACTTAGCCAAAATTCATTCCAGATTGCTGCGGCAATGGAATTTTGGCTTGTATGTCTCGGGATTTTGGCATATTCATGCCAAAACACTTCGCGGGATAGTGGTATGTGAACAGTAACTCTTATACAAAATTATCATAGCAATTCTGCAGAAAATATATTGAATATCAGACAGAAGTTGTGTATAATGAAAAAGCAAAATAAAGTATATTATTTTAGAAAAAGGTAAAATAAAAACCTGAAATCATAAACTTTGGAGGTAAAAATGACTAAGCTTGTAATTAATCCATCAAAGAAACAGAGCAAAATCAACAAAGAGATTTACGGACATTTCTCAGAGCATCTGGGAAGATGTATCTATGAAGGAATCTATGTAGGTGAGGATTCCCCGATTCCGAACAAGAACGGAATGCGTACAGACGTAGTAGAAGCACTGAAGCATATCAGGATTCCGGTACTTCGCTGGCCGGGTGGATGTTTCGCAGATGAATACCACTGGAAAGACGGTATCGGACCAAAGGAAACACGTAAAAAAATGATCAACACACACTGGGCGGTGTGGTAGAGGATAACAGCTTTGGTACACATGAATTTTTGAACTCTGTGAGCAGCTTGGCTGCGAAGCTTATGTTAATGGTAACCTGGGAAGCGGAACAGTTCAGGAAATGTCTGAATGGGTAGAATATATCACATTCGAGGGTGTTTCTCCGATGGCTGACCTCCGTAAGAAAAACGGACATGAGAAACCATGGAAACTGGATTTCTTTGGAGTTGGAAATGAAAACTGGGGATGCGGCGGAAATATGAATCCTGACTTCTATGCAAATGAATACCGCCGTTATCAGACTTATGTCCGCAATTATCATCCTGATCATCCTATCCATAAAATCTGTTGCGGTGCAAATGTAGATGATTATGAGTGGACTTCAGAAGTATTAAAGACTACACATAATCATTGTCTGAAAGAACTTCACGGAAATATGGATGGTCTTTCTCTTCATTATTATGTACATCCGGAAGGATGGGAGATCAAGGGAAGTGCTACAGATTTTGATGATAAGGTATGGTATAAGAGTCTGAATAAAGCGCTCTTTATGGAAACTCTGATCGAGCGTCACGGACATATCATGGACGAATATGATCCAGAGAAAAAAATCGGCATGATCGTTGATGAATGGGGCGCATGGTACACAGTAGAACCAGGAACAAACCCGGGATTCCTGTATCAGCAGAACACAATGAGAGATGCCTGATCGCAGGTATCACTTTGAATATCTTTAACAAGCACAGCGACAGAGTAAAGATGGCGAACCTTGCACAGATCGTAAATGTGCTTCAGTCTGTGATTCTTACTGACGGTGCTGATATGATTCTGACACCAACTTATCATGTATTTGATATGTATAAATATCATCAGGATGCAATGCTTGTAGACAGTTCTGTTGAAACAGAAACTATTGGTGTGGAAGACGAATGGCAGGTACCGAACCTGACAGAATCCGTATCTGTAGCAGAAGACGGAGCTGTACATATCACACTGACAAACCTGTCTCTGGATAAAGATTATGAAATCAGAACTATCCTTACAGATACCAGGTAAATGAAGTTAAAGGTGAGATTGTACACGGTGAAATGCACGAAATGAATACCTTCGAAACACCGGATCAGGTTCGTGTAAAAGAATTTAACGAAGTGGAAAAAACAGCAGAGGGAATTAAATTTACAATTCCTAAATGCAGTGTTCTCCATCTGGAAGTAAGATAACAGGCAGGCATTTTCTGTGAACATTTATATATGGGAATAAAAAGGAGACTGAGGTATGAATGGGAAGCTGCGTGTGTGCAGGAAATGTTTGCCCGGACAGAAGAATGAAGAAGCTTTTTATGAGGATCTGTCACGTTATATTCAGCGTATGGATGAAGAGTTGAAAGTAGATCAGCAGACCTATGAAAAAAGGCTTGGCATATGCAGCTCCTGTGAACGATTAATGAGTGGGATGTGCAGGCTCTGCGGATGCTTTGTGGAACTGCGTGCTGTACAGAAGGTGCGAAAATGTCCGGATCTTCCGGCAAAATGGGAGGCGCAGAAATGAAAGATGGTTTAAAAGAAGGGTTATTAAATAAGGTAAAAGTAACGGATAAATTCTGGCAGGGATATCAGGAACTGGTAATGGATACAGTAATTCCTTATCAGGAGAAAATATTAAATGATGAGATTCCGGGAGTGGAGAAGAGCCATGCACTGGCAAACTTCCGTATTGCAGCAGGGCTGGAAGAGGGTGAGTTTTACGGAATGGTTTTCCAGGACAGTGATGTTGCCAAATGGCTGGAAGGTGTAGCGTATGCACTGGAAGTCCGCCCGGATGCTGAACTGGAAGAACGTGCAGATAAGGTTATTGAAATCATTGAAAAAGCGCAGCAGGATGACGGTTATCTGAATACTTTTTTCACGATCAAAGAGCCGGAACACCGTTGGCAGAACTTACAGGAATGCCATGAATTATACTGTGCCGGACATATGATGGAAGCAGCGGCGGCTTACTATGAGGTGACTGGAAAAGACCGTCTGCTTCATGTAATGGAGCGCATGGCAGAACATATCGGGAAACGTTTTGGAACAGAAGAAGGTAAAGAACCGGGTATTCCGGGACATCAGGAAATTGAGCTGGGACTTCTGCGTCTCTATGAAGTAACCGGAAAAGAAAATTACAAAGACCTTGCCAGATATTTCATTGAACAGCGTGGAAAAGATCCGGATTACTTTGTCAAAGAGAGGAAAAAAAGAGGCTGGGTTCACTTTGATATGGATGTGCATAACAGAGAATATAACCAGGTACATGCTACTGTCTATGAGCAGAAAGAAGCAGTAGACACAGTGTCCGTGCAGTTTACATGTATACTGCCATGGCAGAACTGGCTTCTCTTTACAAAGATGAAAAACTCTATCAGGCATGCTGTGATCTCTGGGAGAACATGACTCAGAAGAGAATGTATATCACCGGAGGAATCGGCAGTACCGTAGACGGCGAGGCATTTACCATTGATTATGATCTGCCGAATGACACCGTTTATGCGGAAACCTGTGCATCCATCGGGCTGGTATTTTTTGCAAGAAAGATGCTTGATAATGTGATGGATGGACGCTATGCAGATGTGATGGAACGAGCACTTTATAATGGGATCATCAGCGGAATGCAGCTTGACGGAAAGAGATTTTTCTATGTAAATCCACTGGAAACAGAACCTGGAGTCAGCGGAAAATTATATGGATATAAGCATGTTCTGCCGGAGCGTCCGGGCTGGTATACATGTGCATGTTGTCCTCCCAATGTAGTGCGTCTGCTGATGTCTCTTGGCAAATATCTGTGGAGTGAGACTGAAGAGGGAGTTTATTCTCATATCCCGGCAGGCACAGAAGCACACTTTGATAAGATGGATGTAACCGTAGAAAGCAACTATCCGTGGGATGGCAGAGTGACCTATCATATAACCGGAAAAACAGAGGAAGAGACTATCCTGGGAATCCATATCCCATCCTGGGTACGCCCGGGTTCTGTGCAGGTACGTATAAATGGAAAAATGAAGGATATCACAGCAGATGTGGAAAAAGGATATCTGATCTTTAAGAGAGTGTGGGAAAATGATGAAGTAGAACTTGTTTTTCCGATGAAGATCCGCAAGATTTATGCAAACCTTAAAGTAAGGGAAGATGCCGGCTGTGTAGCATTTATGCGCGGGCCGATTGTTTATTGTTTCGAGGGTGTGGACAATCCGGGCCTGCTTCAGTCTTACCACATCTTTGAAGATGCAAAGATGGAAGAGGAAGTCTGCAAAGAAGGCCTGCTGGAAGGCTGCGTCTTGCTTAAGATCAAAGCACGTAAGCTGGAAACAGTGGAGATTCTCTGTACAGTGAGGTTGCACCGGTGAGAACGCTGACAACAATGACAGCAGTGCCGTATTACACATGGGGCAATCGCGGAGAAAACCAGATGAGAGTCTGGATGCGCGGGGAATAATCGGAAAATCAGATGAAATATAAAATAAAAGCAAGGAACTATGTGGCAAAACACATCGGTTCCTTGCTTTTACTGTTTTCGGATATTCTGTAAAATTATACATTTGGAGTATAATGCACTTTCACATTAATATCCTGATTATAGTTTCCGAAATCTTTTCCGAAGAGTGTCAGACCGCCAATATTTTGAGATGGTTCATCTACCTGAAAACGGAATACCATATCATCCTGAGAGGTAAAAGTGAGCTGCTGTGTATTCACATCAGAGATCTTTAATCCATCGATAAAAGTACCGTGACGGTCAATGACAAGCATCTTCAGAAGACCATACTGATTCCAGTTCGGGAACCACCAGTCGGGAGTGAACATACCGTGGACATCACCGAAATCTCCGGGGCTTGTCCAGGTTCCGACCTTTGTATTATTCAGGAAAAAGGAAATATCAGAAGGCCAGTCACTGTTGACTCCGGGAGCTTCTGAGCTGATCTCAAAGGAGAGTGTCAGACGATCGATCTTCTGTCCCGGAGGCAGCATATTTGGAATGCGGTAATCAATAAATCCCCGTCCAAACCATAAAATCTTTGCATCTACATGGCTCGGATGAGCAAAATAACGAGGATCATCTACCTCACCGATGAGATTATCGGTAGTAGACAGCCCACAGGTTGGATAGACAGAATAATTAAAGTAGTTGCCGATCGGAATGTCAATAGAGTAACTGTCCTCAGCCGGGCTGTCATTGTTAGAGGCAATATCAACCAGGATCTTGTCAACATTAATGCGACAGACCTTCTGGTTTCCGTGGCCGGAATGCTCTGGAAGAATTGCGAGAATTCCGGATTCTTCGAGTTTCTTTACATGGCTGGTCAGGGCACCGTTGGTAATCCCCAGACTGGAAGCCAGTTCATTCATATTCATTTCCTGATGCTCAAGGAGAGTCTGGATCAGCCGTATGCGGATGTCAGAACCAAGAGCTTTGAAGACAGGGACCGCCTGCTCCAGACTTTTAATATATAACATAACGGATTTCCCTTTCTGTTAAAAATGATTTTGCAACGTTTACGGTAAATTATAACGAATCTGCAAAAAATGTGCAACGAAAAGAAAAAAATATAGTTGATATTTTCTGAAAAATGCAGTACAATTTTAAATATATAAAAATAATTTATATAAATCTAAAATAAAATAAACAGGGGGACATACAATGAGTGAAGAACTTAAGTATAATGAGCCATGGATTCTGCAGAGAGCAGATCCATATGTTTACCGCCACACAGATGGAAACTATTATTTTACAGCATCCATACCGGCCTATGACCGGATTGTGCTGAGAAGAAGCGAAACTCTGGCAGGACTGAAGGATGCGGAAGAAGTGACAGTTTGGGAGAAACACAAAGAAGGAATCATGAGCGAACATATCTGGGCGCCGGAGCTTCATTATCTGGATGGTAAATGGTATATCTATTTTGCAGGCGGGGACAAAGATGATGTCTGGGCAATCCGCCATATGTGTTGGAATGTGCAGATACAGATCCTCTTACAGGAGTCTGGACAGAGAAAGGTAAGATGGGACGTGCGGATGCAGATGAATTTTCTTTTGAAGCTTTCTCTCTGGATGCAACAGTATTTGAAAACAAGGGAAAACATTACTATGTATGGGCTGAGAAGGTAGGAGTCGGCAAACAGATTTCCAACCTTTATATTGGTGAAATGGAAACTCCGTATAAACTGAAAACCGTCCAGGTACTTCTCACTTCACCGGATTATGACTGGGAAAGAGTTGGGTTCTGGGTGAATGAAGGACCGGCAGTCATTCATCATGACGGCAGGATTTATCTTACCTATTCTGCATCTGAGACCGGTGCTGCATATTGCATGGGAATGCTTACAGCAGATGAAAATTCTGATCTTCTTGATCCGAAATCCTGGACAAAAGAACGTTATCCGGTTCTTCGTACAGATGAGTCCAGAGGAATCTATGGACCGGGGCATAATTCCTTTACTGAAGACGAAGAAGGAAACCCGATCATGGTTTATCATGCGAGAACAGAAGCAGAGATTGAAGGGAATCCGCTGTACAATCCAAACCGTCATGCCATGCTGATGAAAATTCGCTGGGATGAAAAAACAGGCGCACCGATATTTTCTTACGAAGATTAACGAAATCTGAGATGGGATAATATTTGGAAAACAGGAGAACTGGTATGAGAAAAAAATGGGGAATGATCCTGGGGCTGACAGGAATGATGCTTCTCGGATCACAGAGTATATATGCTGCGGAAGCTGCTGATGGCACAGCAGAGACAACAGATGCGGCAAACGAAAAAGAAACAGCAGGCACAGATGATATTGAGAGCCGGATTAAGAAAGGCGGATTCACTGCCGGAGTTTCTGTGCATGATCCATCTGTCATCAAAGACAATGACACTTACTACATCTTTGGCTCCCATATGGAATCTGCGAAGTCTACAGATCTGAGAAACTGGACCGGTTTTTCTTCCGGGGTCAACGCAGAGAATAAGCTGTTTGACAATCTTTTTGATGGAGAAGAAGACGGCGATCCGGCAGCGTTTACTTATGTAGGAAAGAACGAGGAAGGTGGTTATTCCGTGTGGGCACCGGATGTCATCTATAACAAAAAAATGGGAAAATATGTGATGTATTTCTGCACCACATCTTCTTATGTGAAATCCAATATCTGCTTTGCAACAGCAGACGACATTGAGGTCCGTATCACTATGAGGATACATTCCTGTACTCTGGCTATAGCTATCATGATGTTAAGGAAAGTAATATTGAAGACTGATGGGAACAGACCCGAGGCCATATACAGCAGTGTCTTATGACAACAATAACTGGCCAAACTGTATTGATCCGGATGTTTTTTATGATGAAGACGGGCGTATGTGGATGGTTTATGGCTCCTGGTCAGGAGGTATTTTCTTAATCGAGATTGATGAAGAGACTGGTTATCCGATTTATCCGGAAGCAGACGAAGAAAACCATGTGGACAGTTATTATGGCAAGAAACTTCTCGGCGGTTATCACAACTCCATCGAAGGCCCGCATATTATGTATGATAAGACCAGCGGATATTATTATCTGTTTTTATCTTACGGAAATCTGCAGGCAAAAGGCGGTTATCAGATGCGTCTTTTCCGTTGTGATACTGTGGACGGAACTTATACAGATGCAGCAGGGGAGGATATGTATTTATTTGTGGAGCATAAGGATCATGGACTGAAAATGATGGGAAATTATACATTCCCAAGTCTTACCCAAACCTATATGGCTCCCGGCGGACAGACTGCATTTGAAGATGAAGATGGTAAATTATATCTGGTCTATCATCAGCGTTTTGCTAAAACAGGGGAACTTCATGAGCCTCGAGTACACCAGCTGTTTCGCACAAAAGACGGATGGCTTGTTGCTGCGCCATTTGCCACAGACGGCGAGACATTAAAAGAGGATGGATATTCAGAGGATGAAATTCAGGGTACTTTCTATCTGGTAAATCATGGCACAGACATATCAGATAAAGTACATAAACCGCAGAAAATCCAACTCAATGCAGACGGAACAGTTACCGGAGAAGAACTGGAAGGCACATGGGAAGCAGAAGAAGTCACACCATATATTGATGTGACTCTCGGTGAAAATACTTATACAGGAGTTGTCCTGGAAATGACCGATGAGGCAGGCAATGATACGATGTGCTTCAGCGCTAAGGGTGACAATAATGAAACCATATGGGGCGTGAAATATCTGCTGCCATAAATGGTTGTGGGAGTATCCGGGGCAGTATATCAATCTGAAGTCAGGCGGAGAATTCAGATGTTTTCAGGACGATATCCGATGGTGATCCGTATATGTTGGTTATAATCTCCGAAGCCTGCACCAAAAAGAGTGCATCCACCGGGATGTTCAGCGCCCGGCAGAACGGAAAAACGCAATTTCATAACAGACTGATCAGTGAGTGCAAGCTGTCCGGTGGAAACATCGGACAGCTTTTCTGCGTCCAGAAAGGTGCCTTCAGGAGTGATCGTCAGTTTTTTTAATAAACCGTATTGATTCAGAAACGGAAACCACCAGGAAGGGTTATATTTTCCTCTGCGGTCTCCGTAATCTCCGGGACTGGTCCAGGTGCCAAGGATCACGCCGTTCAGGGAGAAAGTAATATCAGAAGGCCATATATCACAGAATTTAGGGGCTTCTGAGCTGATTTCAAAGGAAACTGTCAGTTCTTCGATCACGTTGTGGTCAGGGATGAAGTTAGGCAGGATATACTCCAGATATCCGGTGGTAAACCAGACAATTCTTCCTGACGGCTGCCTGGATGTATGAAGTATCGTGGCTGATCTAGCTGTCCTACAAAAGAAGTAGAGGTTGCCAGTCCACAGGTGGGAGTTACTGAGAAATCGGAAAAATGTCCCACACCGATTTCCGCACTGTAGATCTGCAGAGCAGGACCGGAAAGCGCCATATTTATCAGGAGCTGATCCCAGTCTTTTGCAAAATAGCAGCATTTCTGTGTTCCGTGCGTAAGAGCCTCATCCCTGAATTCAATCAGTCCGGCTTCGGCCAAAAGATTAAGATGAGGGGACAGGGTTGTAACGGGAAGTTTCAGGCTTTGTGCAATTTGCTTAATATTCAGTCCTTCTTTTTCCTGGATAAGACGCAGGATCTGTACGCGGACAGGGGAACCGAGAGCCTTGAATATGGCAAGACCATCGGAAACAGAACAGGATTTCATGTGAAAAACCTCCTTTTGGATGTATTTGCGGATATATAATGCTAAATAAGGACTTTTAGAAAAATACGTTTTAATTACTTATTTTATCATAAAACCGGAGAAAAAAAACATAGGAAAATAGAAGAAAATATGGTCGGATTGACTAATAAATATCAAACATTTATTTTACTAAAATCTAAAAT